>Ga0126381_100001237_pt1 | contig 27592 bp, 19 predicted proteins | sample PanSoiMetPlot_28_FD_96465 | JGI IMG/M metagenome (GOLD analysis project Ga0126381, IMG submission 96465) | Tropical forest soil microbial communities from Panama - MetaG Plot_28 | ecosystem: Environmental > Terrestrial > Soil > Tropical forest > Bulk soil | place: Panama | collected 2016-02-17
AGGGCGGCGACGTGCTCGCGCTGATCGTGACCGGGGCCCGCTACGTGCTGCTGTCCGCGGTCATCGCCGCCGCGCTGATCGTCGTGCTGGGCACCGCGACGGGGGTCACCGCGGGCTACTACCGCGGGCCCAGGGACACGGCGCTCATGCGGGTCACCGACTTCATCCTCACGATTCCCCACTTCCCGCTGCTGATCGTGCTGGCGACGGTCTGGGACTTCGGCTCCCCGTACGCGATGGGCCTGGTGCTCGGCATCGTCGGCTGGGGGACCGTCGCCCGCGCGGTCCGCGCCCAGACCCTCTCGCTGCGCGAGCGAGGCTTCCTGGAGGCCGCCCGCGGCCTGGGCCTGCCCGGCCGGCACGTCATCCTGCGCGAGCTGCTGCCCAACGTGGCGCCGTTCGTCGCGATGAGCCTGCTGCTCTCGGTCACCGGCGCGATCTACGCCGAGACCGGCCTGTTCTTCCTGGGCGTGCTCCCGTTCAGCGCGAACAACTGGGGGGTCATGCTCAACACCGCGGTGTTCGACGCGGGCGCGGTGACCAGCCCGCAGGCGCTCACCTACCTGCTGTCCCCCCTGGTGTGCATCCTGCTGCTCACCCTCGGCATCGTGCTCGTGCTGGGCGCCGTGGACGAGTGGTTCAACCCGCGGCTGCGGGAGGCCTGATGGCCCGGCTGGCGCCCGCCGTCACCCTTCCCGCGACCCCGAACGCGGGTGTCCCGGCCGCGGTCAGGGTCCGCGACCTCACCGTGGCCTTCGCGACCGCCGACGGCGAGCTGCCCGCGGTGTCGCACGTGTCGCTCGACCTGCCCCCCGGCCGGATCACCGGCCTGCTCGGCGAGTCGGGGTCGGGCAAGTCGACGCTCGCACTGGCGCTGCTGAACGCGACCCCCGGGCGGGTGACCTCGGGCTCGGTCGAGATCGACGGGGTCGGCGACGTGCTCGCGCTACCCGCCGCCGGGCTGCGCCGGGTCCGCGGCGCCGAGATCGGCTACGTGTTCCAGGCGTCGCAGAACTCGCTCAACCCCCTCAAGCCGGTCGGCAAGCAGCTGCTGGACCTGGGCCGCTCACACGGCGAGCGGGACCTGCGCGGCCTGCTCGGCCGGGCCCGGGCCCTCCTCGAGGACATGGGCCTGGACTCCGCGCGGGTGCTCGCCTGCTACCAGCACGAGCTGTCCGGGGGCATGCGCCAGCGCGTGGGCATCGTGTTCGCCCTGGTGCTCAACGCCCACGTGCTGATCCTCGACGAGCCGACGACCGCCCTGGACATGCTCTCCCAGGCCGCCGTGCTGCAGATCATCAGGGACGTGCATGCCGCCCGCCACCTCACCACGCTGGTCATCTCGCACGACGTGGGCGTGATCGGCGAGCTGGCCGACCGCGTCGCGGTCATGTACGCCGGGCGCATCGTGGAGGAGGCGCCGACCGGGGCGCTGCTGGCCGGGCCGCGGCACCCGTACACCCGCGCCCTGCTCAGCGCCCTGCCCCGGATCGCCGGGGACCCGGAGCTGGCGCGGCCGCTGCCCGGGCGGCCGCCGGACCTGATCACGATCCCCCGGGCGGGCTGTGTGTTCCGGGAGCGGTGCCCGCTCGCCATGCCCGTGTGCGCCAGTGCCGAACCCGCGAGCGCCGGGCCCGCGGCGGCGACCGGGCCGGGCGGCCGCCGGGTGGCCTGCCACGCGGTGCCGGGGGAGCGGCCGTGATCGAGGCCCGCGGCCTCGTCCGCACCTTCCCCGGCCGCGGCGGCCTGCTCGGCCGGGACCCGGTCCGCGCGCTGCGCGGCGTCGACTTCACGATCCCCGACCGCGGGGCGGTCTCGTTCATCGGCGAGTCCGGCTGCGGCAAGACCACCCTGGGCCGGATCCTGTGCGGGCTCGAGGACTTCGACGGCGGTGAGCTGATCATCGACGGCCGGCCCCTGAGCAGGCTGCGGGCGCGGCAGCGGGAGCCGTACTTCCGCCGGATCCAGATGATCCACCAGGACCCTTACTCGGCGCTCAACCCGACCCACACCATCGAGCGCATCCTCGGCGCCCCGCTGGCGCTGCGGGCCCGGCAGCGCGGCGAGAACGACGGCTGGATCCGGCGGCGCCGCGCCGAGCTGCTGGAGCTCGTCGGCCTTGACCCCGGCTACGCGCTGCCCCGCTACCCGCACATGCTGTCCGGGGGGATGCGCCAGCGCGTCGTCATCGCCCGGGCCCTCACCGTCGACCCCGAGGTGCTCGTGGCCGACGAGGCGGTGTCGATGATCGACGTGTCGCTGCGCCTCGGAATCCTGCGGCTGCTGCGCGACCTGCGCGAGCGGCTCGACGTCTCGGTGCTGTTCATCACCCACGACGTCGCGACCGCGCGCTACCTGGGGCCGGGCGGCGAGCTGTACGTCATCTACCGGGGCCAGGTGGTCGAGCACGGCCGCACGGACACCGTCATCGGCGGTCCCGTGCACCCCTACACCCAGTGCCTGCTGGCCGCGATCCCGGTGCTGCGCGGGATCGAGGAGCCGGGCCCGCAGCGGCCCGCGCCGCTCGGCGCGCTCGACGAGCGGGCCGAGCCGCCGGGGTGCCTGTTCGAGCCGCGGTGCCCGTTCGCGGCGCCGGACTGCCGGTCGAAGAGGCCGGCCCTGGGGCACCTCGGCGGGACCGCCCAGGAGCACGCCTGCCTCTACCCGGAGCGCCGGGCGGTGGTGCCGGTACCGGCCGGCTGACGAAGGCGATCGCGCCCGCGCCGGGCGGTGGTGCCGGTACCGGCCGGCTGACGAAGGCGGCCGCGCCCGCTCCGGCCCGCCTGGCCCCGGCCACGCCTGCTCCGCTCCGTCCGGCCCCGGCCGCCCGGGACCTCCGCCTTGTCAGTACCCCCTGATAAAGCAGGAAGGGCAGGCACCTCGTATCTCTGGGCTGGGAGGCGACATGCGCTGGTCGGAGATTGAGCAATACCAGCCGGGCCTGGCCGAGCTCGGGCGTCAGCGCCTGCTGGACCCGGGCGTGCTGCTGGTCGCGACGATCCGTCGGGACGGCACGCCGAGGCTGAGCCCGGTGGAGCCGTTTGCCATGGATGGCGCCCTGTGGCTGTCAATGATGTGGGACTCCACGAAGGCCGCCGATCTCCTGCGTGACCCGCGCATCCTGGTGCACAGCGTGATCGCCGGCCCGGACGGCGGTGACGGAGAGTTCAAGATCCGCGGGACCGCTCGCGCCGAGCACGACGCCGCGGTCCAGCGCCGCTACGCCCGGGCGGTGGCCCAGAGCCTCGGCTGGGACCCGGAGGTCGGCCGGTTCCACCTCTTCGAGGTCGGCATCGAGCACGTCACGTTCATCCGCTATGACCCCGTATCCGAGCACCAGCACGTGGCCATGTGGCCGCCGCCCCGCGAGTTCATCCGCCAGCACGACACCGCGACCAGCCTCGCCGAGCCCGAACCCGCGGCCGACATCCTCCGGCTCTAAGCTGATGGCGGCCCGTCACCAGACGTCAACGGTCAGCTTGAGATCCCACTGATAGCCAGACGCCGATGCCCAGCCAGGAACTCATCGATTCGCTGTTCCCGCCGGACCTGCCCGAGGCGGAGCACTGGGAGCGCCGGTACCCGCCGCGCGACCTGCCCGCAGGCGCCGAGGTCACCCGCTTCGCGCCCAGCCCGACCGGCTTCCTGCACATCGGCGGCGTGTACACGGCCACCATCGACGTGGACGTCGCCCGGCATTCCGGCGGCCGCTACCTGGTCCGGGTTGAGGACACCGACCAGGCCCGGGCCGCCGCGGGCGCGGCCGAGCAGTTCGCCGGGGCGTTCGGGTATTTCGGCATCGGACCCGACGAGGACGGCGCGACCGGCGGCTACGCCCCGTACACGCAGTCCGCGCGGGAGCAGATCTACCTCAGCTACGTCCGCGAGCTGCTGCGCGAGGGCATGGCGTACCCGTGCTTCGAGACCAGGCAGGAGGCACAGGACAGGACCGCCAGGCAGCGGGCGGCGGGGGCGCTGCCCGGATACTACGGCCAGTGGGCGATGTGGCGCGATGCTTCCGGGGAGCGGGTGGCTGAGCAGCTGGCCGAGGGCGCCCCGTACACGGTCAGGTTCCGCTCGCCGGGACTCGCCGTCCGGCGGGCCAGCTTCACCGACGCCATCCGCGGCACGCTGACCATGGATGACAACCGGAACGACGCGGTGATCCTCAAGGCCAGCGATATCCGTCCGCGGCTGCCCACCTACCATTTCGCGCATGCGGTCGACGACCACCTGATGCGGGTGACCTTGGTCATCCGCGGGGAGGAGTGGATCTCCTCGGTCCCGCTGCACCTGCAGCTGTTCCGGGCGCTGGGCTTCGAGCAGGTCCGCTACGCGCATATAGCGCCGCTGATGAAGCAGGCCGGCGGCAGCCGCCGCAAGCTGTCCAAGCGCCACGATCCCGAGGCCAGGGTCACCTTCTACATCGAGCAGGGCTACCCGGCCCGGGCCGTCGAGTACTACCTGCGCGGCCTGGCCAACGGGCGGCTCGCCCAGATGCCGCTGGAGCGGGCGCTCACCGAGCCGATCAGGCTGGCCGAGCTCGGCACCGCCGGCCCGCTCATCGACCTGGTCAAGCTCGACGACATCTGCGCCGACTACGTCGCCACCCTGCCCGGCGGTCAGATCCAGGACCAGGTGACGGCCTGGGCACGTCGCTGCGACCCCGAGCTCGCGGCCGTGCTGGAGACCGAGCCCAGCCTGGCGCTGCGGGCGCTGGCCATCGAACGGGATGGCGTCGCGAACCCCCGCAAGGACCTGCGGAAATGGGCGGACTTCCGGACCGTCTACGGATACTTCTTCGCCGGGCTTTTCCAGCCGGTCACCGACCCGGCCGATCCCCGGTTCGGCGGCCTGGACCCGTACCTGGTCCGCGCCGTGGCCGTTGCGTTCGCTGACGGCTACCGGCCGGACGCCGACGACTGGGCCGGCCAGATCCGGCGGGTCGCCGCCGGCCTTGGCTTCGCGCCCAGCCAGAAGGCCTACAAGCAGAACCCGGCCGCCTACCCCAGCTCCGTCGCGGCGGTGTTCGGTGTGATCAGGGTTCTGCTGACCGGCGCGGCGCAGAGCCCGGGCCTGGCCTCGGTGGCCACCGCGCTCGGCCCCGCCGAGGTGCTTCGCCGCGTCCGCGCGCTGACCGGGCCGGCGCCATCCCGGCCTCGCGGTCGTCCACGGTAGCGATCCGCGGCCTGGAGGCTCAAATCTGCTTTTAGATCGTTGTCAGTGGACTTATCTGGATCTACTGTCCCGGGTAGCGCTCGATGTGAACGCTCACATCTGGCTGAGGCAACGGAGACCGCCATGGGAAATGCACGCCGTCTCTCATTAGCCCGCCGGCTGGCGATCGCCGCGGCGCCGGTCATGCTGGCCGTTCCGCTGATGGCGGCCCTGGGGCACGCCGCCGCTGCCCCCCAGGCCGGGCCCAAGGCGGCCGGGTCGGCCGACCCGAACGGGCCCGCCATCGACTGGGCGCTGTCCGGGCGGGCCACCGCCACCTCTCCGGAACCGGGCGCGCCCGCGGCGAACGCGGTCGACGGCGACGCGGGCACCGACTGGTGCACCTCGTCCTGGACCGGAAGCCTCGTGGTTGACCTGGGTCAGATCCGCTCGCTCAGCGACCTGGGCGTCACGCTGGACGCGACCAGCCCGTCGGCGGATGCCACGATCGAGGTCGCGAGCCAGGCCGGAGGCTGGCGGCCCGTTATGGAGGCCCGAAACATCGCCCTTGATCCGGGGAACCCGATGTACGTGCCGTTGCCGCCGGGAACCCAGGCGCGGTACGCGCAGCTGACCGTGTACAGCGGCACCGGCGCGGACGTCTGCGTGGGCGAGTTCCGGATGTTCGGGCCGCATCCGGCGGCCGCCGGCCTGGACCTCGGCGCGGACCTCTCCTTCACCCCGCAGGAACTCGCGGCCGGCGCCCGGTTCACCGACCGGGGGCGGGAGGCCAGCCCGGTCACCATCATGCGGGACAACGGCGCCAACTACGTGCGCATGCGCCTGTGGGTGGACCCGCCGCCCGGCTACAGCGATCTGGCCAGCGACCTGGCCCTGGCCCGCGCGGTCCGCGCCGCGGGCATGAAGATCTACCTGGACATCATGTACTCCGATTTCTGGGCCGACCCGACCAAGCAGAACATCCCCGCGGCCTGGCAGGGCCAGGACCTCGCCCAGCTCACGGCCACCGTCCGGTCCTACACCCAGCAGGTGATCTCCGCCTTCGCTGATCAAGGGACGCCCGTCGGCATGGTCTCCATCGGCAACGAGATACGGAACGGAATCCTGTGGCCGGCCGGCGAGGTCGACCCGGCCACCGGCGCGGGCTACGACGCGCTGGCCACCTTGCTCGAGGCGGGCGTGGCCGGGGCCCGGGCCGGGAACCCGCCCGGCCACCAGCTGCTGATCATGATGCACTACGACCAGGGCGGCAATAACCAGCTCAGCCAGGCCTTCTTCCAGAACCTGGTGTCCCGCGGCGTGCCGTTCGACGTGATCGGCCTGTCCTACTACCCGTTCTTCCACGGGCCGATTTCCGCCCTGCGCCAGAACGTGGACGCCCTGGCCACCCGGTTCGGCAAGCGGATCGTCATCGCGGAGACCCAGTATCCGTGGACGCTGGCCAACGGCAACAGCGCGATCGGTGACAGCACGGGTGATTTCGTCTGGGAGCCCAGCCAGCTGTCGCCCGGCTACCCGGCGAGTCCCGGCGGCCAGCTCTCCTTCGTCAGCGACGAGCTGTCGATCCTGGCCCAGGTGCCCGGCGGGCTGGGGGCCGGGTTGTTCTACTGGGCACCGGACTGGATCCCCGGCGTGGGCTGGGAACCCGGGGCCGGCGTGGGGTCGCCGAACGTGAACCTGACGCTGTTCGACTTCCAGGGCGCGGCGCTCCCGTCGGCCGGCATCTTCCGGAACCCGGCGGCCGTGTGCCAGGGCTACCGCCCGTCCGCCGTCCCGTGCGTGATCGGAGGCTGACCGGCCGTGGTCGCGGGCGGCCGCTCAGCGGCCGGCCAGGTGGCCGGGGGCCAACTACGCCGGGCTATGGTTTGAGGTGGTGCAACTCCAGGTGCGGCGGTGACAGCCCGCCGGTCCCGCTTTGCGGGAATGACCCGGTGTGATTCCGGGGCCGCGCGGTGATACCCCGCCATCTCTCGGGCTTATCCAGTCCCTGGTATCGCAGCGACGCAAGCGTGGCTGCCCGCAGAGGGGTTGTGAGTTGGTGTTTACCGGGCGTATCACGGAGATCGGGGAGATCGAATCGCTCATTGAGACGCGGATCGTGATCCGCGCGCCCAAGACCGCGGGCCTGGTGCAAACGGGCGGGTCGCTGAGCATCGCGGGAGTAGGCGTCACGGCGGAGCACGTGGCCGGCGGCGCGGTGACCGCCACGGTGACCGCCGAGACCCGGCAGCGCACCACCTTTGATCGCTGCCAGCCGGGGCTGCGGGTCAACGTGGAAGCTGCGCTGGCCCTGGGTGACCCGCTGGACGGGCACCTGGTGCAGGGACATGTCGACGCGGTCGGCAAGGTCGCCGGGATCGATGGCCTCGGGGCGGGCCGCCGGGTGTGGGTCCGCCCGCCGGAGAGGTTCCTGCGGCGGGTGGTGGCCAAGGGGGCGGTCGCGGTTGATGGCGTCAGCCTGGCGGTGGCCGAGGTGATGCGCGACCGGTTCTCGGTGGTGCTGATCCCGGCCACCCTGGAACAGACGACGCTGGGCGGCCTGGCCGCCGGGGACCGCGTGAACCTCGAATCGGACCTGGTCGGGCGCCTGGCCGCGGCGCGGCCCGCGGCGGCCAGCGCGGACGTGGCCCGGGCGATCGGGTCGCTGGGGTGGGCCGGTCACATCTCGGGCCGGGCCGGCGCAGAAAAGGCCGTAACCCAGCTGACCGCGGGCGGCGGGGTGATGGTCTGGGATCCCGACCGGGAAGCGGAGGGAGACGTGATCTTCTCCGGGTTTGCCCTCCGCCCGCAGGCCTTCACGTTCCTGCTGACCCGCTGCTGTGGGCATTCCACGGTGCCGTGCGCTCCCGAGGTGCTGGAACGGCTGGAAATCCCGCCGGTACCGGGTGACGGCGACCGGCACGGCACCCGGCCGCATGTTCCGGTGGACCTGGCCGCCGGGACCGGGACCGGCGTGTCGGCGGCCGAACGGGCCGCCACCGTCCGCCGGCTGTCGAGCCCGGACGCGCGCCCGGACGATTTCCTGCGCCCCGGGCATGTGTTCCCGCTCGCCGCCCGGCCGGGCCTGCTCGCTGAGCGGGCCGGGCACACCGAGGCCACGGTGGCGCTGTGCACGGCGGCGGGCCTGCCGCCGGTCGGAGTGTGCTGTGAGGTGATGAACCCCGACGGCACCATGGCCGGTCCGGCCGACCTGGAAGCCGCCGCCCTGCGCTGGGGGCTGCCGCTGGTCGATATCGGCGATCTGCGTGCGTGGCTATGACCAGGTTTTCTCCGGCGCGCCGCTCTTCTCATCGAGAAATGTCAGACCTCTGCATTAGACTCGAACTAGTACTTGAACAATGGCTAGGAGCAGCCAGGGACGGCGGCTGAGAGTACGGCCAAGCCGCGACCCCGGACAGCGGCTCGTGAGGGAGGTCCGCAGGGATGTGCTTACCCGGCCAGGTGCCGCCCGTGCCCGTGCCCGCGACCGCTGCGGACGCGGTGGCGATGGCGCAGGCCGCGCTGGGCTGGCTGGCGGCCGCGGACGCCGGGTCGCTGACCACCGCCGAGCAGGCGGACTGCCTGCGCGCGCTGGAGCGGGCCGGGTCGATGCACACCGCGGCGCGGGCGCGGGTGCTGGCCGCGTTCACCGCGCAGGGCGGGTACGAAGACGACGGGCACGGCACCGCGAAGACCTGGCTGAGGTGGCAGACCCGGGTCACCGGGGGCGCGGCGGGCGGGGCGGTGGGCTGGGCGCGGCGGCTGGCCGCCCACCCGGCCGTGGCCGAGGCGCTGGCGGCGGGGGAGATCTCGGGGTCGTGGGCGCGGCAGGTCTGCGCCTGGACCGGCCTGCTGCCCGAGGCCAAGCGGGCCGACGCGGATGTGATCTTGCTGAGCGCGGCTCGGGGCGGGGCGGACCTGCTGGACCTGGCCGGGCTGGCCGAGGAGATGCGCCGGCGGTGCGCCGGGCCCGACCGTGACGGTGATGACGGATTCGCCGACCGGGGGGTGCGGCTGGATCAGACCTTCCGCGGCGCGGGGCAGTTAGCCGGTGACCTGACCCCGGGGTGCGCGGCGGCGCTGGGCGCGGTGCTGGAGTCCCTCGGCAAGAAGGCCGGGCCCGAAGACACCCGCACCAGGCGGCAGCGTGATCACGACGCGCTGGAAGAGGCGTGCCGCCGGCTGGTCGCGTCGGGGGGCCTGCCCGGGCGGGCCGGGCAGGCGACGCAGATCGTGCTGCACATGAGCCTGAACGAGCTGCGCGGGCTGCCCGGCGCGGCGCAGGCCGAGGCCGCCTGGCCGGGCCCGGCGGCCGGGCCCGGCGCTGACTGCGACGCGGCCATAGTCCCGGTGGTGACCGGGACGGTTGATCCGGTGGTGCTGGACCGGCTGGCCGCCGCCCTGCTGCGCGGCACGTCGGCCGGCGCGGCCCGGCCCGGCCAGACAGCCCGCCCCGATCCCGCCGCCGCGGACGCGGCCCGGCGGCAGCGGGCCGAACGGGCTGCGCAACAGCTCGTGATCGCCGCCGCCGCGGACCTGCTGTCGGGGCCGGGCGGGCTGGCGTCCTGGCTGCGCACCGCCCTGGCGCCCGGACCGGCCGCCGCGCCCAGCCTGCCCCTGGACACCGGCGCCGCCACCGACACCATCCCCGCCCATCTGCGCCGGGCCGTGACCGCCCGGGACCGGCACTGCCGCTTCCCCGGCTGCCAGCAGCCCCCGGCGGCCTGCCAGCCGCATCACATCGTCCCGCGATCCGAAGGCGGCCCGACCTGCCTGACTAACTTGCTGCTCTTGTGCAGTTTCCACCACCTGATCGCGGTGCACCGGTGGGGCTGGGGCATCACCTTGCACCCCGACGGGACCGTCACCGCCACCAGCCCCGGCCGCACCCGCGTCCTGCACAGCCACAGCCCGCCCGCCCAGGCCGCCTAGGGCCCTGGCACGCAACGTTGCCTGGTCGTGAGCGCCACGAAGCGCGGCACCGCTGCGACGTCACTGGCGCCAGAGCCGGAACCGCTGGCGAGCGCCACCTTCAGGACCGTCCGGCAGATACTCTCCGGGCACGAATCCGAAGGATTCATACAGCCGCCGCGCGGGGTAGCCCTCGATGCTGTCCTGGCCAAAAGTATCGACCAGCACCTCACACGGTGGCGGGCACCGGCGCAGCGCCTCGGCCACCAGAGCATGCCCGACGCCCCTGCGGCGAGCCGATGACCGGACCGCCAGCCAGGTGATCTGCGTATGCGGCGCGGCGCGCAGCAGCATCCCGCCCAGGACCTGACCGCTCGCGTCCCGCACACATAGCGCCGTGCCACGCCCGACGTTCCGGTGCAGCGTCGATTCGAAATCAGGCATCGGGCCGAACAAGGGCTCTACCTCACGCGCAATTTCCAGCCAGGACGCGACGTCATCTCGCGTCCCCTCGCTCACAGCAGCCACGTGAATAGAGTGCGCACCCGCGAACCAGTCGGCGCAAGCACCGGCGCGGCGCCACGTACCTGGCCCCCGCCCTGCCGCACGAGGTGCTAGGCGGACATCACCAGCAGCCACCGACACCCATTAGTGGGCCGGGGTCCCGCCGGGGCCGACGCCGTGCTCCCACAGGAGCACCGCGACGTCCGCGCTGGGGAGCTTGGGATCATCGGGAGACAGCGAGATGCCGCGGGTGGAGGCGCCCGCCTCGATCAGGGCCCGGACGGTGGCGGGCCAGTCCGGGCGGGGGTTGCTCCCCGGCCGCTCTCCGCTGCCGACGGCGGCCCAGTCCAGCGGGGTGCTGTCCCAGGTCTGGTCGCGCGCCTCGATATCGGCGCCATGGCCGATCAGCAGCGTGACCACGCTCGCGCTGCCCGAATACGCGGCGGCGTGCAGCGCCGTGCCGCCGTCCTCGCCACGCGCGTCGGCGGGAAAGCCGAGGTCCAGCATCAGCCCGACGGCTGCGGTGTGGCCAGCCTCGGCGGCCTGCGCCATCGCCGCGGCCTGCTGGGCATCGGTGAGGCGGTCGGCCAGTCCGGGGTGGCGCGTGAGCAGGCTCTGCACGTCGGCCTGGTCGGCGCGGAGGCAGGCGGACAGCAGGAGGTCCTCGTCGGTCGCGTCGGCGGCGGCGCCGTACCGCCGCAGCAGCGCGGCCAGGTCGGTCTGGCCCCGGTCGGTGGCCAGCCGGTACGGCGAGCGCCCGTCCGTGCCCGGGGCATCGGGCTCGGCTCCGTGCGCCAGCAACTCCTCCACCAGCCCGGCGGCACAGCCGAAGCCGATGGCCTCGTACACCACGGGCCCCCCGTCGTCACCGGCGTAACGGCGCGGATCGGCCCCCGCGGCCAGCAACAGCCGCACTCCCTCGCCGTCGTTCGCGCTGATCGGCGCGGCGAGCGCGGTCCGGGCGACCTCGGGCACGTTCGCGGTGTGGTCGAGCAGCAGCCGCAGGCACTGGTGGTCGTCGTCGCCGAACCCGGCCAGGTACAGGTCGTGGTCGTCGGGTACCGCGCCGTGCTCCAGCAGCAGCCGCGCGATCGGCGGGTTGGCCGCGCCGGCCACGGCGCACCGCAGCGGCGTCCAGCTGCCGGGCCCGCCGGTCCTCGCACGGGGATCGGCGCCGGCCTCGACCAGCAGCCGCGCCACGGCCAGTAGCCCGTCCGCCCGGGCCGGGTCGAAGCGATGCCACCGTGAGGCGCAGGCCAGGTGCAGCGGCGTCCAGCCCCGGACGGGCCGGGTCACCAGGTCCGGGTGCCGCTCGATCTCGCGGCGCACCCGGCCCGCGTCGCCGAGGATTACCGCCGTGACGAAGCCAAAGTCGGCGATCGCGGGCGTCGCCGCCAGCATCCGGGCGGCCCGGCCGGTCCCGTCCCGGATGCTGGCCTCGCAGAACGCCTCAACCTGCCGGGCCAGGTCTGTCGTGCGCGCCTGCACCTCGGCCGTGAGCCTGGCCCAGCTCGCGAATCCGTACTCGCGGGCCACGGCCAGTTGCGCGGCCGACAGGGTCAGCCGACCGGACACGGCCCGGATGCGGCTCGCGGCTGCGTCGTCACCCGCTTGCGCGGCCCGCAGCAGGTCCCTGGCCTGGCGGCGCAGGTGATCGAGGTTGGGCCGAGGCGGAAGGGTCGCCATGACGTCTCCTTCACCGGGCCTGCGGTCCGCGCGACAGGCCGGTCAGGAGATCGCCACGATCGCTGTCTGCTGCCGAGGTGGACTACGTCCTGCCCGCGGACCCGGAGGCGCCCTCGCGCGCCTGCTGCCACGATAGACCGCGCGCTTCAGGCATTCCAGCGCCCGCTGGTTTCCGCCCAGGTGGGCGGCGGCCCGGGCAGCGCGGACGGGTCCGGCGCGCGCAGGCCGTCCAGCAGCAGGGTCAGGTAGCGCTCCCGGAGCTCCGCGGTGCGCCTCGCGTCGGCGCCCCGGACCGAGGCGACCATCTCGAGGATCCAGCCGATGTCATCCACGACCACGTCGGGACGGATCGCGCGGGCGGCGCGGACCCGCTCGAACAGCGCGACGTTCAGCTCCTGAGCCCGGGCGGCGTCGCGGTAGAGCTCCTCGGTGGGGGTAAAGGTTCCGGCAAGGCTCTGCGTGAGCGAGTGCGTGTCGGCCTGCATCACCCGGTGCATGAACGCGGCCAAGGCGGTCCACGGGTCCCGGTCGTCGGCCAGCGCCGCCTCGGCCTCGGCGATGTAGCGATGCAGCCCGTCGCCGCTCAGCTTCCGCAGCATGTCCTCCTTGCTGGGATAGCGGCGGTACAGGGCGGCGATCCCGACGCCCGCCCGCCGGGCCACCTCCGAGACCGGGGCCGCCGGGTCGGCGACGAACACCGCCCGCGCGGCATCCAGGATCAGCTGATCGTTCCGGGCCGCCTCGGCCTGCCGGCCGGGACCTGGCTGCTGCCTCATGCCCCCGACCTTACTGCAGACCGGAGCATTCCGTTCTGTCTCAACGCGGCCCGGCCGTACACAATGGGATGCCATGAGCACCCCGGCCAGCCTGGAGACCTTCAACGCGCTGCCCGCCAACGCGGCCGGCCAGCACCTGCTGGCCTGCTGCTCTTCCGGGCGATGGGTCCATAACGTGACGTCCGGACGCCCCTACGGGTCGGTCGGCGAGGCCCTGGCCCGCTCCGACGAGTCCGTGGCCCGCCTGGACCAGGGCGACCTGGAGCAGGCGCTGGCCGGCCATCCGAGGATCGGGGCCGGCTCCGCGGCGGGCTGGTCAGGCTGGGAGCAGGCCGGGGTCCAGGGCGCGGACCGGGCCACCATGCAGTCCCTGGCCGAAGGCAACGAGGCCTATGAACAGCGGTTCGGCCACATCTACCTGGTCTGCGCGACCGGCCGCAGCGCCGCCGAACTGCTGACCCTGCTGCGGGAGCGGCTGGCGCACGACCCGGGCACGGAGTGGGGCATAGTGCGCCGCGAGCTGGGGAAGATCAACCGGATCAGGCTGCGGCAACTGCTGGAGGGCGGGCCCCGGTGAGCGCGGTTACCACTCACGTGCTCGACACCGCGCGCGGAGAGCCAGCGGCCGGGGTCCCGGTCCGGCTGGAACGGGTATCGAGCGCGGGCCCCGAGGAACTAGGCCGCGCGAGCACCGACCCGGACGGGCGGGTCCGTGCCATCGGGCCGCCGCAGCTGCGGCCGGGAACCTACCGGCTGGTCTTCGGCACCGCCGAGTACTTCGCCCGCCGGGACCAGCCAGAGCCACGGACCGCGTTCTTTCCCGAGGTCGCGGTCACCTTCACCGCCGACGGCGAGGCACCGCACTACCATGTTCCGCTGCTGCTCAGCCCGTTCGGCTACGCCACCTACCGCGGGAGCTAAGGCCATGGCGATCACGCTCGGCGCCAACCAGTACGGCAAGGCGGAGACCCGGGTGGTGCGGGTCTACCGGGACGGCGGACAGCACGAGATCCGCGACCTGAACGTCTCCACGCTGCTGCGCGGCGACTTCGCCGAGGCCCACACCCGCGGCGACCAGGCCAGCGTGCTGCCCACCGACAGCCAGAAGAACACCTGCTTCGCCTTTGCCAAGCAGAAGGGGATACGCGAGATCGAGGACTACGCGCTGGACCTGGCGCGCCACTTCGTCGACGACATCGGGCCGGTCACCGAAGCCCGCGTGGATATCGAGGAGTACCGCTGGGAGCGGGTGAGCGCGGTCGGCCGGCCGCACCCGCACGCCTTCACCCGGGCCGGTGACGAGGTCCGCACCACGGCGGTGACGGCCGGGGCCGGGGACCGGGCCTGGGTGGTCTCCGGCCTGACCGGCCTGGTCGTGATGAAGACAACAGGCTCGGAGTTCTCCGGCTTCCTCAAGGACCGCTACACCACCCTGGCAGAAACCAGCGACCGGATCCTGGCCACCTCGCTGACCGCGAGCTGGCGTCATGACCCCCGCAGGCCACGGCCGGCGAGCTGGGATGAGGCGTACGCGCAGATCCGGCAGATCCTGATCGAGCGGTTCGCCGAGGTGCACAGCCTGGCCCTGCAGCAAACCCTGTGGGCCATGGGCCAGGCGGTCCTGCAGGCCCGCGACGACGTCGCGGAGATCAGGCTGTCCGCGCCCAACCGCCATCACTTCCTGGCCGACCTGGCCCCGTTCGGCCTGGACAACCCCGGCGAGGTGTTCCACGCGGCCGACCGCCCGTACGGCCTGATCCAGTGCGCCGTGCAGCGCGACGACGCGGACGATCCCGGTCCGGCGTGGGATTCCGCCGCCGCCTTCACATGATCACGTAGCACGGGCGATTCTGAGTCGTATTCACTGACAGGCGCCCGTTCTCAGTGATCACGGAGCGGGCGAGTCTCAGTGATCACGGGGCGGGCGAGGAAGGCGAGGAGCGACCGAGTGGATTTCCTGCAGCCGACGAGCTGGGATGACGCGCTGGCCGTCAAGGCGGCGCGCCCGGAGGCGCTGCCGATCGCCGGCGGCACGGACGTCATGGTGGAGCTGAACTTTGACGCCCGCCGCCCGGACGCGCTGCTCGACCTGACCGGCGTTCCCGACCTCACCGGGTGGGCCGTCGAGAACGGCCTGGTCAGGCTCGGCGCCGGCGTCAGCTACACCCGGCTCATCGACGAGCTCGGCGGGCTGCTGCCCGGCCTGGCCATGGCGTCCCGGACAGTGGGCTCGCCGCAGATCCGCAACCGCGGCACGGTCGGCGGCAACCTCGGCGCCGCGTCGCCGGCCGGCGACTGCCACCCGCCGCTACTGGCGAGCGGGGCCATGATCGAGGTTGCCTCGGTGCGCGGCACCCGCACGATCCCGGCCGCGGCGTTCTTCACCGGCGTCAAGCAGAACGCGCTGGCCCCGGACGAGCTGATCGCGGCCGTCCTGGTCCCGCCCGCGGCCGGCCCGCAGCAGTTCAGCAAGATCGGTACCCGCAACGCGATGGTGATCGCCGTGGCCTCGTTCTGCATCAGCCTTGACCCGCCGGGCCGGACGGTGGGCACCGGCATCGGCTCGGCGGCGCCCACTCCGAGGCGGGCCGCGGCGGCCGAGCGGTTCCTGGCCGGAGCGCTGGACGAGGCGGGCCTGTGGGAGTCCCGCGCCGACCTGGGCGACAGCATCGTTCGCGAGTTCGGCGAGCAGGTCAAGGCGGCCGCTGACCCGGTCGATGACGTCCGGGGGACCGCCGCGTACCGGCGTCACGGGCTCGCGGTCATGGCCAGGCGTACCCTGACCTGGGCCTGGAACTCCTACCAGGGCAACAGCGCACCCGGGGGACACCCCAGACCCCGATGGCCGGGCGGAGGCTGAGCGGATGCGGATCACGGCGACGGTCAACGGCGAGACGCGCCAGGCGGACGACGTCTGGGAGGGCGAAAGCCTGCTCTACGTGCTGCGCGAGCGGATGGGGCTGCCCGGCTCCAAGAACGCCTGCGAGCAGGGTGAATGCGGTTCCTGCACGGTGTACCTGGACGACGCGGTGGTCTGCGCCTGCCTGGTGGCGGCCGGCCAGGCGCAGGGCCGCCGCATCGTCACGGTCGAGGGCCTGGCCCGCGGTGACTCGCTGCACCCGGTGCAGCAGGCCTTCGTCGATGCGGGCGCGGTGCAGTGCGGGTTCTGCACGCCCGGCCTGGTGATCGCCGCCCACGACCTGCTGCGCCGGGCCGGGCGGCCGTCGGACGCCGAGATCCGCGAGGCCCTCGCGGGCAACCTGTGCCGGTGCACCGGGTACGAGAAGATCCTGGACGCGGTGCGGCTGGCCGCGGACCGGTGGCAGGATCGTGCGTCGTGACCAGCCTGGTCCTGGGCGGGTGCCACGTCCTGACGCTGAACCCGCGGCGGGATGAGTACCCGTACGGCTACGTCGCGGTCGACGGCACCCGGATCACCGAGGTCGCGCCGGGCCCGGTGCCGGCCCACTTCGCGGGCGTCCGCCGGATCGACGCCAGCGGCTGCCTGGTCACGCCCGGCCTGGTCAACACCCACCATCACCTGTACCAGTGGGCGACCCGGGGGCGGGCGTTCGACGCCACGCTGTTCGACTGGCTAACCGAGCTGTACCCGGTCTGGGCCCGGATCGACGAGGAGATCGTGCGGGCGTCCGCGACCGCCGCCCTGGCCTGGCTGGCCCGCAGCGGCTGCACGACCAGCATGGATCACCACTACGTGTTCCCCGCCGCCGGCGGCGACGTGCTCGGCGCCACGATCGAGGCCGCGGCCGAGGTAGGCCTGCGGTTCCACCCCACCCGCGGTTCCATGGACCTGGGCCAGAGCTCGGGCGGGCTGCCGCCGGACGACGTGGTGGAGGACATCGACGCGATCCTCGCCGCGACGCAGGACGCGATCGAGCGGTTCCACGACCCGTCACCGGACTCGATGCTGCGAATCGGCGTCGCCCCGTGCTCCCCGTTCAGCGTCACCCGCGAGCTGCTCACCGAGTCCGCCAAGCTGGCCCGGGGCACCGGGGTCAGGCTGCACACGCACCTGGCCGAGACCGACGACGAGGACGAGTACTGCGCGGAGCACTTCGGCGGCACGCCAGCCGAGTACCTGGACTCACTCGGCTGGCTCGCCAGCGACGTCTGGCTCGCGCACGGCGTGCACCTTGACGACGCGGCGATCGCCCGGCTCGCGGCCAACGCCACCGGCGTGGCCCACTGCCCGTACTCGAACGCCCGGCTCGGCGCGGGCATCTGCCGGACCCGCGCGCTGCTCGACGCGGGCGTGCCGGTCGGGCTGGGCGTGGACGGCGCGGCCTCCAACGAGGCCAGCTCGCTGCTGGCCGAGGTCACCGCGGCCACCCAGTTCGCCCGCGGGGCCGGCGGCCCGCAGGCGATGACCGTGCGCGAGGCCGTGGAGCTGGGCACGGTCGGCGGGGCGCGGCTGCTGGGCCGGGAGGCCGACATCGGCTCGCTGGAGCCCGGCAAGCTCGCGGACGTCGCGTTGTGGCGCCTGGACGCCGGGCCGCAGGCGGGCATCGCCGATCCCGTCGCGGCGCTGGTGCTGGGCCCGCAGCCGCCGCTGGAGCTGCTGCTGGTGAACGGCCGTACGGTCGTGGAGCGCGACCGAGTGGTCACCGTCGACGAGCAGCAGGTGGCCGACGCGGCCCGCCGGGCGGGCCAGGCCCTGGCCGGCTAGTTAACGGGCCGTCGCTGCCTGCGTGACGCCAGGGTCACTTACGCTCGGCCTCAGGTCGGGCGTGGTGATCAGGCTGACGCTGATGACCGTGTCCTCGGGCGCGTCCAGGCCGAGGTCGGCCACGCTGCCCGTGCCCCTGTCCGCCATCTTGCTGGCGGCCAGCGCCAGCGCGCGACGCTCGATCCGGGACATCTCCGCCGGTCCCCAGCGCTCGATCGGATGGTCCGGGGGCGTGGTCGCCGGGTTGACCGCGAGACGCACCGTGAGCTGGATCACCGCGGCGCGGCCGGCCGTGACCACGGTTCGCGTGTACCAGACCTTCCAGCTCTTATCGGTGAGCCAGTCGGGCGCCATCTCCCGGAGGGTCTCGCGCAGCGACTCGATGACCTCCAGCGTGGCCCCGGCCCGGTCTGGCGTCCGCATGCGCACCCGCAGGAGCGGCTGCTTGTCGCCCTCCCCGAGCTCCTCGCGGCTCTGCCACTTGTCCAGGTAGGCGATGACCCGGCCGTCGCTTCCGGGCGGCGCCAGCAGTGCCTGGTCATGGCCCCCGCGCCCGCCCGGCCGGTGGCCGAGCAGCAGGATGACCAGCTTCCCGTGCAGGATGGCGGTGGTCAGGCCGGCCAGCTCGAGGTCGGGATCGAGGCTGTCCAGGATCTCGATCTCCTCCGCGCTGCGCCAGTCGGAGCAGATCGCCAGCAGCCGCCAGGTCTGATCGCTGGCGTTCTCGGTCCGGTGCAGTCCGCTGCCCGCCACCACGTCCAGGTCGCTGGCCAGCACCAGGCGGGCGGGTCCGGTCTCGGCCTGCTCAGCGCCCGGGCCGGGGTTGGCGGCCGCGGGCGGCGCGTGGAGAATCCGCGGGATGCCCTCCGAAACGGTCTGTACGCCGACCACCAGGCCCGGCGTCCCCGGCCCAGCGGCGAGCGCTTGTATGTCGTGCAGGAACGAGGCCAGCCGCGCGTAGTCGCCGTCGCGCAGCCCGACCTGAACCCGGGTCCACTGCAGCCCGGTGTAGGCGACGGCCGGCGCGGGCACCGGCAGCTGAATCTCTACCGCGCTGAGGCGGTTGCGGTCGCTCGCGGCGGCCCGCAGCACGGCGGTCACGGGATGATCGGCGAGCTTCAGCAGGCCGGCTCCCTTCGGCAGGCCGAGGAATACGCCGACGACCCCGCTGACATCCGAGGCGGGCGCTAGCTGGGCCGCGTCCAGATCCACCCGGCGCACTTCCTCGGCACCGTCCATCCAGTCGCCCTTCGGCTGGTCCCGGAAGACGGCGAACGTCGCCGACTGCGCGATGGTCCCGGATCGCTGCAGCGCGAGAACGTTGGCCGGCTGGTCCAGCAGCGACGCGGGCGGCCCGCCGTCCGCCCCGTTCTGCCCGTCGCCCGATGGCGGGCCGCCCGCGCCGGGCACGCCCGCATCCGGGCCCATGGCGGGATCGCCGGGGTCACCCTGCGGCATGTCCGCTGGCGGCGTGAGCTGGCCGGCCGTGCGGCGTAGCCGCCCCCACCGCTCGGACCACATTCCAGCCGGCAGCGCCGGGGGCGCCGGATCGTGGGCCGGGCGGCCACTGTGCAGGAAGGACCGCAGCGTGGCGCCGTGCTGCCAGACGACGTAGCCGTAGGCGGGCCGGCCGACCAGCAGGGCGTCCGCCGTCGTGGTGCGCCACCAGTTGCTGTGGAGCACCTCAGCGTGCGAGTAATCGGGGGGATCGGTGCGCAGCAGGATGGAGGGCTGCGTCCGCAGCCACTTCGGCGTCCGGTCCTGCCGGTCGGCGTCCGGCCGCTGGAGCTGCCGCAGCAGCCGCTCGCGCAGCCACAGCAGAAACAGCAGGAGGATCTGGAAGGCGATGCAGCCCGCGGCCCAGCCTGTCCCCCACAGCAGGCCGCGCGAGAAGGCCAGCGCCACCGCCAGCACGACGGTGGGCAGGATCAGGAAGCCAATGAGCGGGTTGCTCGCCTGCGCCAGCCGCCCGCGCAGGGTCGACCGGTCGGGCCGCTCCATCCGGCCGACCTGGACGGCGGCGAACAGCGTCAGCACCAGGGCCAGCACCTCCGCGCTGACCTCCTGGCTGGCAATCCCGGACAAGCTGGCGATCACGAAGAACGCGAACACCACGCTCATCAGCACCACGCTCATCCAGCCCGAGAATTGGGCGACCGAGAAGTACTCGGAGTCCGTCACCGCGACCTGCACATCGATGGTGGCCCGGTACGGCGCGCCCCGCTGGGATACGTCCTCGATCATGCGGGCCCGCGCGACTACGGCGTCCGGGCTCACTGTGTCGGTCAAAGTCCGGCGCTGCATGGGCGCCCCGAGCCAGTCCTCGTGCCGTTCCCAGGCCCGCGCCACGCCCTCGTTGGCGTCAGCGATCGGCGGGTCGGTGGAGATCTCGGACAGGATCTCACGGAGCCGGTCCAGGCGGTTGCCGACCTCCTTGGTGGGAAGCTGTGGCCTTGGGTCCGTCGGCTCGCGCAGGTGGGCCGGGACCACCCGGTGATCACGCAGCGTCTCCCGGGTGGCTGCGGCCTTGGCGCAGGTCAGGTCGCTCAGGGCCCGGTAGAGCTCGGCTGGCCACTCCTCAGGCGTTGCGGCCAGCTGATTCATGAGGTAGCGGAGCTGGTTGACCGGCGGGGGCGGCCCGACCCTGATGTCGAGCTCGGCCCGGCGGTCCTGCTTTTGCCACGGATCGAACGAGATGCCGTCAGGGAGGTTGACCTGGACCTGCCGGTCAGCGTCGGCCGACGGCAGCAGCAAGTCGATTTCCAGCCGGGCCCGGGGCAGGAGCCGGTTCAGGATGGACGGCCCAAGCCAGTGGAGCAGTCCCCGCGGCAGGGACTGCTCGCGCAGCGGGCGGCTGGGCACCGTCACGGTCAGTACGGTCGGCGTGCGCGCCCGGTCGGCGGCCACCACCACGATCGCGGACTTGGTGAACGCGTCCAGGACCTTGATCGCCCGTTCGGTCAGCACGCGCGCGTAGACCCGCCGCCCCGGGGCGGCGTGATCCGGCTCGGAGCTGAGGCCCGGCCGGGCGCCGTTGCCCTGGCCCGCCGCCGTGGCCTGGGCGGGCTCGCCGGGAGCAGGCTCGAGCAGGCCAGCGTACGACCCGAGCAGGACCGTGAGCGAGCGCTGGGCCGTGCCGATCCGCTGCGCGGGACCATCTGGGGCCTGCTGCGCCGCTGTACCCTCCGTCATGACCGCCTTGGGCACGTTCTCGTTGCGGAGCAGCCGGTAGATGGCCGCCGCCAGCAGCAGCCGCTGGTCACGTGAGGCGCTGACGCCGAGCTGACCGAGGTCGGGCAGTCGGGCGACGGCGATGTTCACGATGATCTCGGCCAGCGCCGCCGCCACGCGATGCCGGACGTCGGCGTTCGGGAGCGTCGCTAACTGTGCCCCGCGGGCGTCAGTCACGGTGCACGTCGCGAACGGGTCGGGCTCCAGGGACCGCAACTGCAGCGGCGGAAGAACCAGGACCGGGAGCCACAGCTGGCCGGTCCGGTCGCGGAACGCCTCATGCGCGATCCGGGTCAGGTCCACGTCGATCTTGATGGTCGTGTCGACGGTGCCCGACCGGGCGATGTCAATGATCTCCGAGGTGGCGCGGGCCCACTCGTTATTGGCGATCAGGAACAGCAGCTCACGTCCGAGGGCTGAGTCCCGGTCATAATTGGCGTCCTGCCGGCGGAATTCCTCGGGGGTGATCTGCCCGATCAGGTAATTGAGCTTTCTCGCCAGGACCTGAGATGCACCGCTGGAGTCCGCTGATCCTGTCGTATCCGGGCCCATGCCAGTAGTCACGGCCGTTCCCCCCTCGCCAGTCGCACCGGGCCGGGGCCCAGTCGCTCCTGGTCACCATGATGACACGTCCGGCAGATATGCGGTATCGCCGCGGGAAACCGCAATCGCAGAGGAGAATGACAGACCACCTGGAATTGGTCAGTTCCGGGAACTATAGGATCGGGTTATGACGGCTCTGGCGGATCTGCAGTCGCCGGACAATTTATCCGGATGAAAGCGGGCAGAGGGTTCGCAGTGGCGGCCAGCACAGAAATTCCTGGCGACGCGGAGCCAGCTCGAACGCCCGGGGTGGTAGTGGCCTGTCCGGCCCCGGTAGTGGCAGCCGTGCTGTGCCCGGCGGCCTCGCGGTGCAGACTTAGCGAATAGCGATCAAGGCCTGCTGCCTGGGTGCACCCGGGGAGCACCTGGGTCGCACATCGGCGGGGGGTGCCGGCTTGACCACGGCGGTGTACTGGTGTCGCGCGGCGGCCCGGCGTACCTGGCGGCAGGCGCTGGTGCTGGCCCTGCTCGTCGGCTTGCTGGGCGCCGTGGCCCTGAGCGCCGTGGCGGGTGCACGGCGAACGGCCACCGCCTACGGCCGTTACCTGGCGGCCAGCCGGGTCAGCGACGTGTTCGTGGGCGTACCGGGCATACTGCCGGGGGTGCCCGTGCTGGAGCCGGTCTCCCTGATCTCCTCGCTGCCGGGTGTCGTCTCCCACGTCGCGTTCATCGGCGTGTACGCCTACCCGGTCGTCCACGGCCACCTTAACCGGTCTTTCCTCACCGACGGCGTCAACGCCAGCCTGGACGGCGAGTGGTTCCGCCAGGACCGGATGACCGTCCTGGCCGGGCGGCTGCCCGGGCTCGATTCGACCAGCGAGATCGTGCTCACCCCGCTCACGGCCCAGATGTTCGGCACGGGAGTCGGCGGCCACGTCAGCTACGCCTATCACCGGGTGAACGCGGAAGGGCTGCCCACGCGCCGGCCATTCACCCGCACCTACCGGGTGGCCGCGATCGCGGAGATGCCGCCGGCGCTGGCCGACGAGTCCGATCAGGGGGAAGGCGGCATCCTGCCCCCGGGCGCCACCCGCCAGGTGCTGACCACCTTCAGCTACGCCAGCGTCGGACTGCGCCTGGCTCACGGCAGTGCCGGCATACCACGGCTGGAGCGCGACCTCGCCGGGCTGGCCGCCTCTCTGCAGCGGCAGGTCCGCCAGGCCACCCGCCAGGACTGGCCTGACCTGGGCTTCCAGGTCGCCCGTCCCGATCTCGTGCACGGCCAGGTCCAGCAGGCCATCAGACCGGAAGTGACCGCGCTGACTATCTTCGGCGTCGTGGCCGAGCTGGCCCTGCTCGTGCTGGCCGGCCAGGGCCTGGCCCAGATGCTGAGCCGTACCACGCCGGACATCGCGGTGATCCGCGCGCTCGGCGGTACCCGGGCCCAGGCCGCGCTGGCCGCGGGCCTGCCCGGAGCCGCCAGCGTCCTGGGCGGCGTGATCCTGGCCGTGGTCGGGGCCGTGGCCCTGTCCCCGCTGGCGCCGGTCGGCCCGGTGCGGCGCCTGGACCCCAGCCGCGGGGTCCAGGCCGACTGGCTGGTGCTCGGGACCGGCGCGGCCCTGATCGCGGTCCTGCTAGGCGGGCTGCTGGCCTTCCTGGCGGCTCGATCGGTCCGCCGGCCTCGCGGGGCGGCCGCCGCCCGGTCGTCGGTCATGGCGAGGAAGGCCGCGGCGGCCGGGCTGCCCGCGGCCGCGGTCGAAGGCATCCGCCTGGCCGTCGAGCCGGGCTCGGGCCGAAGCCCGGTTCCGGCCCGGTCCGCGCTGCTGGGATCCATCGCCGCGGTGACCGCCGTGGTCGCCGCGGTGGTGTTCGGCGCCAGCCTCACCGGCCTGGTCTCGCATCCGGCCCGGTACGGCTGGAACTGGGACCTGCTCATCCAGGCGGAGGGCGGCGTCGGCAGCTTCGCTCCGGGCTCCATGGCCCGGCTGGTCCGCGGTCAGCCGGCCGTGGCCGGCTGGTCGGAGATGGCGTTCACCGAGCTGCCCGTCAACGGCCGGAGCATCCCGGTGCTCGGCCTGCGCCGGCATTCCGGCTCGGTCCAGCCGCCGACCACCAGCGGCCGCCCGCTGTCCGGCCCGGACCAGATCGAGCTGGGCCGCGTGACGCTGGCCGAGCTCGGGAAGAGGATCGGCGACTCGGTCCGGATCGGCACCGGGCGGTTCGCGCAGACGGTCACGATCGTGGGCACCGTGACCCTGCCCTCGTTCGGCCTGATCACCGCCGAACACGTGTCGCTGGGCCGGGGCGCGATGCTGCCCGAGGACACCTTGCTGGCCACCGAGGGCCTGACCGGCCAGCACCCGACCAGCGCGGCCACGGCTCACCCGGCGTTCCCCTCGGCGGTGGCAATCGACCTGGCCCCCGGTACCACGGCCCGGCAGCGCGCGCGGCTGGTGGACCGGATCGTGTCGGCCAACCCGGACCAGACCCCCGGCGGCACCTACGAGCTGCGCCGCGATCACGCCCTGGCCGCAGCCATCGTCAACGCGCAGCAACTGGGCCGCCAGCCGCTGGCGCTGGCCCTGGGTCTCGCCGTGGCGGCCATGCTGTCGCTGGCGCTGACCGTCCTCGGCTCGGTCCGGCGCCGGCGCGGCGAGCTTGCCCTGATGAAGACGCTCGGCATGACGCGGGGCCAGGTGAGGTCGGTCATCGCCTGGCAGACCACGTTCACGGTGGCGGTCGCGGCGGCGATCGGCAGCCCTCTGGGAGTGCTCGCCGGCCGATGGGCCTGGCGCAGCTTCGCCGGCTCCCTGGGAGTCGCGCCCGTCACCGAGGTCCCGGCGCTCGCGCTCGTCCTCGGCCTCGTCGTCCTGGTCGTGGCGGGCAACCTGCTCGCTTCGGCGCCCGCGGCCATGGCCGCGCGGACCCCGCCGGGCCGCTGGCTACGAGCCCGCTAGAGCCGGGGGCAGCCAGGCCGCCTCGCCGTCCTTCCCGGTCACGGCACGTTCTGACAGGCTGAGGGCATGACGATCACCCCGCCCACCCAGGCTCCGGCCGGCGTCAGCCAGGCCGAGGCCGGCGGCGTCGGGACCTCCGCGCCGCGCCCGGACGCGACGCCCAAGGTGACAGGACAGTTCGCCTACGGCAGCGACCTGTGGATGGACGACATGATCTGGGGGGTGACCCTGCGCAGCCCGCACCCGTACGCGAGGATCCGCTCGATCGGGATCGCCGACGCGCTGGCCACCGGCGGGGTCTACGCCGTGCTGACCCACGCCGACGTCCCCGGCCGGAACGTCTGCGGCCTGGAGCTCGCCGACCAGCCGGTCCTGGCCGAGGGCGTGGTCCGGTATCAGGGCGAGCCGGTGGCCCTGGTCGCCGCCGACCACCCGGAGATCGCCCGGCAGGCGGCCAAGAAGATCGCGGTGGACTACGAGGTCCTGCAGCCGGTCACCGACGTCCGGCAGGCGCTCGGCCCGGCCGCCCCGCGCCTGCACCCGCAGAATCCGCGAGGCAACCTGGTCCGCCACCTCAAGATCCGCAAGGGCGACCCGGAGCCCGCGGCCGACGTCGTGGTGACCGGGACCTACCAGGTCGGCATGCAGGACCAGGCGTTCCTCGGCCCGGAGGCCGGGCTCGCGGTGCCGGACGGGCAGGGCGGGGTGGACCTCTACGTGGCCACCCAGTGGCTGCACGTCGACCAGAAGCAGGTCTGCGCCGCCCTCGGCCTGCCGCCCGGCCAGGTCCGGCTGGTGCTGGCCGGGGTCGGCGGCGCGTTCGGCGGCCGCGAGGACCTGTCCATGCACGTGCACGCCTGCCTGCTGGCGCTGCACACCGGCAAGCCGGTCAAGATGTCCTACAACCGCCAGGAGTCGTTCTTCGGGCACGTGCACCGCCACCCGGCCCGGATGCGCTACGAGCACGGCGCCACCCGGGACGGCACCCTGGTGTACGTCAAGGCCGAGATCTACCTGGACGGCGGGGCCTACACCTCCAGCACCCCGGCCGTGGTCGGCAACGCCGGGACCATGGGCGTCGGGCCGTACGTGGTGCCGAACGTGCACGTCGACTGCTACGGCCTCTACACCAACAACCCCCCGTGCGGCGCGATGCGCGGCTTCGGGTCGGTGCAGGCCGCGTTCGGCTACGAGGCGCAGATGGACAAGCTGGCGGCGGCGCTGCGCCTGGACCCGGTCGAGCTGCGCTGCCGCAACGCCATCAGCATGGGCGGCGAGGGCCCGACCGGGCAGATCGTGGACAGCCCCGCGCCCGTGGCCGAACTGCTGCGCCGCCTGCAGGCGACGCCGCTACCCGAGATAACAGGCGGCCATAACGAGAACGCCGCCGCCCGCCCCGACCCGCGCGGCCTGCCCGGCGGGGTGGCCAACACCACCCACGGCGAGGGCGTGGTGCGCGGCGTCGGCTACGCCGTGGCCTACAAGAACGTCGGCTTCTCCGAGGGCTACGACGACTACTCGACCGCACGGGTCAGGCTCGAGGTCACCGCGGGGGAGCCGGTGGTGACCGTGCACACCGCCGCCGCCGAGGTCGGCCAGGGCCTGGTCGCCGTCGAGCAGCAGATCTGCCGCACCGAGCTGGGCGTGGACCAGGTGCTGGTCAGCCCGGCGGACACCCGGGTCGGCTCGGGCGGCTCGACGTCGGCCTCCCGGCAGACCTACGTGACCGGCGGCGCGGTCAAGGCCGCCTGCGAGCGGATCAGGGAGCAGGTGCTGGACCTGGCCCGGCAGCGGCTCGGCCGGCCCGGCCTGAGCTTGGCCGGCGGCTGCGTGGTCACCGGCGCCGAGGCCATCCCGATCGCGGAGATCATCGGCGACCGGGCCCTGGAGGAGACGGTCGAGTGGCGGCACCGGCCGACCCACCCCATCGACCCCGAGACCGGCCAGGGCTTCGCGCACGTCCAGTACGCCTACGCCGCGCACCGTGCGGTGGTGGACGTCGACACCGACCTCGGCCTGGTCAAGGTGATCGAGCTGGCCTGCACCCAGGACGTGGGCAAGGCCGTGAACCCGCAGGCGGTGGAGGGGCAGATCCACGGCGGCAGCGCCCAGGGCCTGGGCCTGGCCATCATGGAGGAGATCCAGGTGCGCGACGGGCAGATCGCCAACCCCTCGTTCACCGACTACCTCATCCCCACCATCCTGGACATGCCGCCGATGCGGCTCGAGGTGCTCGAGTACCCCGACCCGAACGCCCCCTACGGCCTGCGCGGCGTCGGCGAGCCGCCCACGATCTCCTCCGGCCCGGCCATCGCGGCGGCGATTCGCGCGGCCACCGGGCTCGACCTCCCCCGGATCCCGATCAAGCCAGAGCACATAACGGATACGTCGTGACCACCCCGGAGCGCGAACCGGCCGGCCTGGAGCGCCTGGACGCGCTGGCCGCCGAGGCGGACCGGGTGCTCGCGGAGGCCGACCGGGCGCTGGCCGCGGGCTACCCGGGGCCGCGGCCCGGCCGGCAGCCGGTGCACACGGCGTACCTGCCGGCCGACCGGTTCGGCCCCGCGCTGGCCGCCCGGTGGGGCCGGGACGCCCTGGCCGCGCTGGAAGCCTGGGCGCCGGGCCCGGCCGAGTTCGGCGACGCGATGGGCCTGCCGGCCCGGCTGGCCGCGGACGTGCGGTCGCGGGTGCTGGCCAAGCTCATCACCGAACCCGTCGAGGACCTGCGGCTGGACTTCGAGGACGGCTACGGCGACCGGGGCGATGACGCCGAGGACGCCGACGCGATCCGCGCCGCCGGGCAGCTGGCGGCCGATGCCGGCGCCATCCCGCCGTTCGCCGGCCTGCGCTGCAAGAGCCTGGAGGCGGCCACCCGCCGCCGGGCCATCCGCACGCTGGACGGGTTCCTCGGCGAGCTGCTGGCGCACGGGCCGCTGCCGGCCGGCTTCGTGGTGACGCTGCCCAAGGTCACCTCGGCGGACCAGGTCACGGCGATGGCCGGGCTCTGCGGCGCGCTCGAGCAGGCGCACGGCCTGGCCCCCGGCACGCTGGTCTTCGAGGTCCAGGTGGAGACCCCGCAGCTGATCCTGGGCGCCGACGGGACCGCGACCATCGCCCGGTGCGTGCACGCGGCCGGCGGG
>Ga0126381_100001238_pt1 | contig 27591 bp, 29 predicted proteins | sample PanSoiMetPlot_28_FD_96465 | JGI IMG/M metagenome (GOLD analysis project Ga0126381, IMG submission 96465) | Tropical forest soil microbial communities from Panama - MetaG Plot_28 | ecosystem: Environmental > Terrestrial > Soil > Tropical forest > Bulk soil | place: Panama | collected 2016-02-17
GCACCACCTTCAGAACCGCTCCTCTGCCGTGGCGGTGTACCTGGAAGCCGGCTCACGCCACCCCGACGACCTCACAACCTGCTCCGACGTCGACATGATGAGTTCGAACAAGGACGGAAGGTTTGTGCACAAGGATGGAATGCCGTATGCCTAGCCGTGGCCAGAGTTCGCCGCATTGCGGTTCTATGGTGCGGCCTAACCACTGGCTCAACCGGATCTCGCGGCCGGTTAGCCTGATACGTTAGGATTCATCAAGGACGCAGCGTCGGCACCCGGAAGAGATCGGATATATGCCCAGCGACGCAACCCTTGAACGCTTCATCGCTCGAGTCGAGGCGAATGCGCACGCTGATGCGATCGAGGAGTTCTACACAGTCGACGCATCGATGCGCGAGAACATGAGCGCGCCGCGCGTGGGACGAGCTACGCTTGTTGCCAACGAGAGGAAGGTCCTGTCGCGCGCGAAAGCAGTCTATTCCAAGTGCGTTCGCCCGGCGTTCGTTCATGGCGACAGAGTCGTCATCCGATGGGTGTTTCGATTCCAATGGCTGGACGGAACGAACACCGAGATGGAAGAGCTCGCCTACCAGCGCTGGGAAGGCGAACGAATCGCTGAGGAGCAGTTCTTCTATGACCCGGCGCAACTGGTCCCCCGCTCGAACTGAAAGGACCGAGTACCGAATGAAGACTAACCATGAGCATATCAGCTCCGACAAAAGCTAACACGCCTGACGCTGACTTCTTCCGCGCACTGGAGGTCAAACGGACTCAAGCCCTCGTCGCTCGCGACATGCCCGAGATAGAGAGGCTTCACGCGTCTGATTACGAGCTCATCAGTCCGCCGGGTCGCGTCATGACCCGTGAGCGGTACCTGTCACTCATAGCGGCTGACCAGTTCTATGCTAAGTGGGAACACGGCGCGATGAGAGTTCGCGTTTCCGAAGCCATGGCTGCCATAAGGTATCAGGCGAAGATCACATTTCCGTCCGGCAAGGTCGTTGATTGCTGGCATACGGATATCTATGCACTGCAGTCCGGCTCCTGGAAAGCAATCTGGTCCCAGGCAACACAGTTGCCGTTGGGGGCCGATTCCTAAATACTCCGTTGCCCACTAGCAGCCTATCCGCGGAGGATGACATGGCAAGTTCGCAAGTCAGAACCACCAACGGAAGAGGTCGTCTTTTCGATAGCGTGCTCGACACCGTTGGAGACACGCCCTGCATCCGCGTCAACAACATCGCGCCCGAAAGCGTCCGCATATACGTGAAGGCCGAGGCCTTCAATCCGGCCGCCTCGGTCAAGGACCGGCTGGCGCTCAACATCATCGAGGCCGCCGAGCGCAACGGGACACTGAAGCCTGGACAGACGGTCGTGGAGGCGACGAGCGGCAACACGGGCATCGGTCTCGCCATGGTCTGCGCGCAGAAGGGCTATCCACTCGTCGTCACGATGGCGGACAGCTTCTCGATCGAGCGCCGCCGGCTGATGCGCATCCTCGGTGCCAAGGTTGTCCTCACCCCGCGTGCCGCGAAAGGGTTCGGGATGTACCAGAAGGCGGTCGAACTCGCGGAGGCGAGCGGCTGGTTTCTTGCCCGCCAGTTCGAGACCGAGGCGAACGCGGAAATCCACGAATCCACGACGGCCCGCGAGATCATCGCCGACTTCAAGGACGAGCGCCTCGACTATTTTGTGACCGGCTACGGCACTGGCGGAACCGTGACGGGAGTCGCGCGTGTCCTGCGGCGTGAACGTCCCGAGACGAAGATCGTCCTGAGCGAACCGGCCAATGCGCAGCTCGTCGGTAGCGGTAAACCCCAGTCGCGCAGTGCGGACGGCTCGCCTAGCGCCAGCCACGTTGCGTTCGAGCCGCATCCGATCCAGGGCTGGACCCCCGACTTCATTCCGCTCGTGCTGCAGGAGGCAATCGATAAGTTCTACTACGACGAATTGATCCCGATCACGGCCGCAGAGGCGGTCAAGTGGGCCAAGGCGCTCTCGCAGAAGGAGGGAATCTTTTGTGGCATCTCCAGCGGTGCCACGTTCGGTGTGGCGATGCGGATCGCCGATAAGGCGCAGCCTGGCTCAGTGATTCTCGCGATGCTCCCGGACACGGGCGAGCGCTACCTCACTACACCGCTCTTCGAGGGTATCCCTGAGGACATGGACGACGAGGAGCGAGCGATCTCAAGGTCGACCCCCGGATATCAGATGCCATAGCCGCGGACCCGCTTCGCACCCATAGAGCTGACAACGGAACAACAGACCATCATCGCACTTGAAGTGGCAACCAACCGACCATTGACAGCTGTCGCGCCACCTCACCGCACGTCGTCACTTCGTTCGGAGCTCTCGCTCTTCGCTCCGCTGCTCACCTCCCTGGTACTCCTTCTGGTCGGACAGGAATGGCGAGCCATCCTTGAGAATCTTCTATTATCGGGGCTCGCATTCATCTGGCTGTTCGGCATGATTATTCTGGGTGCGGTGTCCGTCGTGCGCCATGCCGATTATCTTGCTGTCATGCTGGGAGAACCGTACGGCACGATGATCCTTACGCTGTCGGTGGCGAGCATCGAGATTCTCACTATCGCCATCGTCATGACGACGGGCGCGCCGAACCCGACGCTCGCGCGCGACACCATGTTCTCCATCGTGATGATCGTGTTGAACGGTCTCATCGGCTTTTCCCTCGTGCTGGGGGGGCTTCGCTATCATGAGCAGGAGTACAACCTTAAAGGGGTGATCGCTTATCTCAGCGTCATCGTGTCACTCGCGATCTTCGGTCTGATCATGCCGAATTACACGTCGACGACGCCGGGACCGACATTCTCGGTACCGCAGGAAGTCTTCCTTATCGTGATGTGCATCGGACTGTATGCCGTCTTTCTTGCGATCCAAACCACGCGACACCGATCATTTTTCATCCAGCCACATGAGAAATCCGCTGGGCCCGACATCCACGGAGTTAACCATCCAGTCGCCGGGATGCATTCGGCCGGGTATCACGCTGCATGGCTGGCGGGCTATCTTAGTCTGGTGATTTTTCTCGCCGAGAAGCTGGCAATCCTGCTGAACCATGGTCTGGATGATCTGAATGCGCCGCCAGCACTGGGCGCCCTGCTAGTTGCGATACTCGTACTGTCGCCGGAAGGACTGGGCGCTGTGAGTGCAGCGATCGCGAATAACATGCAGCGCGCGGTCAATGTTCTGATGGGATCGGCGTTGGCAACACTTGCCCTGACCATTCCCGCGGTCGTGATCGTGGGCCTTCTGCATGGAACCACCGTTGTTCTCGGGCTCAACGGCACCGAAACCGTGATGCTTGTATTGACGCTGATGGTGAGCATGCTGACATTCGCCAGCGGTCGCACAAACGTGCTGCAGGGTGCTGTTCACGTCATGTTCTTCTTGGCCTACCTGATGCTGATCATCTGGCGCTGACCATGAAGCGGCGGAGCTAGCGGATAGTTCTAGCCCGCAAAAATCGTATTAAGGCGATGCGTGGTGTGTCCGCGCACCGTCAACCCGCTTTGGCGCCTACCTTGCTTTGACACGTGCTTAGGCGACCCGCTGCAGATAGCTCTGGAACACGGCCACGTGCACGAGTGCGGATTCCGATGCATTCGGCCACAAGTCTTCGGTTCGGAAACGCACGTCGTAGGTCGGCTCGTCCAGAGCCTCGACGCCGTGCGCATGAGCGTCGGGAAACGGGTAAGCGGGCGACTCGCTCACGACGACGCCGGTCTTTCCACGAATGTAGGCGGGCATGCGCACGTGACCGGGCACGTAATCGGCGCGAACGCGAACGCTGTCGCCCGCACGAAAGGGCTCGCGCACTGGAGCATTGCTGCGTCCAGCGACGCCGGGCGCCGATAGCGGAACGTGCCCTCCCGCGCGTTCGTCGAGATCCGCGCTGGTCACCACACCCTTTTCGACCAGCAAGGTCGCCAGCGCGGTCAGCGATCGCTCGTAATAGCTCGCCGTGAGGTAATGACGCGGGTCCATGCGCTCGATCGCATAGCGGTACTCGTCCATGTTGAAGATGCCGCGTCGCAATGCGAAACCGTAGAGCGAGTTCGCGCGCACCTCCCACGTCGTGTGAAAGGCCTGCGCATTGAGCGTGTAGCGCACGGGTCCGAAACCCTGGCGGCCGCCCATGTCGTGGATGCCGTCCATCTTCCGCTCCGCTTACAGCCGCGCCACGCCGATCATCGCGTCGCGCGTGACGATCTCCGCGAGCTTGTCCTCAGGCCAGCCGATGGTGTGCGGTGGTTGCATTGGCAGAACCATGTAGCGCGTGTCCGCCGTAGTGTCCCACACGCGGATCGAGACATCAGGCGGCAGGTCGAGTCCCATCTCTCTCAAAACCGTGCGCGACTCGCGGACCACTCGCGAGCGATACTCGAAATCCTTGTACCAGTCCGGCGGTAATCCGATCACGGTGAACGCCGTGCACGAGCACAGCGTGCAGCAGATCACGTTCTGCAGGTTCGGCGTATTTTCCAGAACGACGAGATGGCGGTGATGCGCCGGCATTGCGATTCCGAGCTCGGCGATGGCGGAACGTCCGTCGGCGAGCAGGCGCTCGCGAAACGCCGGATCCACCCACGCTCTTGCGATTACCCGCGCACCATTCTGCGGAACCCATTGCTCCTGCGCGAGATCGTCGAGCTGCTCAACGGCTGCGCTCGCGTTCAGTCCGCGCGCATCGAGCGCGGCCTGGATTGCTTCGATACGTTGCTGTGGCGTAGCGGTGGCGTGCACGACTCGATCACGGTCCGACATGGTTGCTCCTTTTCTTGCTGCCACGGTCGGAGAGGCGCGTCCACGGTCCGAGCGTCGGCGGCGGCCGATGCATCGATCGTAGCTCCAGGACAGGCGATAAATCAATCCGGAGACCTATGAGGCGGGAGTAGCCCGCCACGTCGGCTGAGATAATCGCCGCCAATCGACGCTGATCCGGTGCCATCCGCTTCCCCTCGGCCGAGAGAGGTGTCCGCGGAATATCGGTGCCGGCACAAACATTGCATCGAAAAAATTGTTTGGCGCAACTCTCATTTGACGTAACTTATCCGCTCGCGCAACGCGTCGAACGGTCAGGCCGACGCGGGTAAGCGTAGCCAATGTTTCGACGGCGGCGCCTCATGGGAATCGATGCATTAAGGCTGGTTTTTGCGTTTGCGCTGCTTTGCGCGGTGCGTGCGTCGCACGCAATGTATTTGCTCCCCCCAACGGACGCGCGCGAGGGGAGTCCAATAACAATAGTCTTTGTTGACGATACCTCGCCTCTATACTTTACAAACCCCTCGGCTCGGGTGGTAGGAAACACCGTGGAGTTAATGGCAAACTTTCATTTCTATGGGGTGGGCCTCCCACCCAGGACATACAGGTTCGACATCGGTTCGCTTCCTGCTGGGAATTATTCGGTGCATCTGATAGCTGTTAGCGATGGAACTTGGGATGCCCCAGCCATCTACCTGGGACCATATACTTTCTCAGTCGCTGCAATGGAAATCCCTGCGCTCAATCAGGCGATGCTGGTACTTCTGTCTGGGTTGATCGCTGTTTCGTGGGTTTGGGTACGCAGGCTGTGATAATGACCACGGGGCACGGCGAAGGTACGCCGCAAGAGAACCGGATTGCGCTTGGACTCTCCAACTTTGCTGCAACTACTGATGGCTATCGCGGCCCGATTGGTGAATCCATTCGATTTGTAGAAGACGGGATCTGAGGCCCATTGATTACGTGAGACTTAGTTGTAGGCTGCTCTCTGTGTTTTGGGTTGTTCACTGCGGGTCCATGGCCGGCTATCTGGCGAAATTGGCTCAAGCGCTTAATCCTCCGACGTGCCAGACCTACACTAAAATCGTCTTAGTCCCGACAGACCGGCAACCGAGGCGGCGTTAGTCTGACCTTTCCCAAATCGGAGGAAAGCATGGCTGACGATAGATCTGCTCGGGGCGAGCCCGACCACTCCCGCATCAGTCTCGAGGAAGATTACGAGGTGCGTTACTGGACGACCTCGCTAGGCGTGAGCAGGAAGGCGTTGACGGCCGCCATTAACGCGGTAGGTAACTCGGCCGGTGATGTGCGTCGGTACCTCGCGGCCTATGGCGAGGCGAGGAGCGCCCCGAAGCGGCGCGACTGACGCCAATAGAGTATTCGCTAAAGCGCTTCGACAGATACACCGCGAGTCGCAAATAAAGATCAGTTTCGGCTACGTATGCCGGAACCGACAAGTTTCAGCTCACGATCCCGCCATTGCTCTTGGGGAGCGCGCTCATCGGTCCCGCGCAGCTGTTCAAAGATCGCAATCGATATCAATGGATACAAGACCTTCGACAAATTGACTGCTCGTTGTTAATTCCATTTCTAATTGACCGTCGCCTAAGAACGCGCGTTTGTTGTTCGTTGACCACGTTGACTACGGGGTTGACATACCCAGTTGCCCGGTATGACATGTCACGGCTGATGTCGTTGTCATAGCTAACACACGATCGCGATCATCAGCTTAGTTCTTTGCCATCGCAACAGGAGACCACTTGATGAATAGCGTTACTATGAAATCTGGTACGAAGACATTTGCGCGGCTCCTCGGAGTATCTGCCGCCGTGCTCCCGATTTTGGCAGGTGCCACAAGTAGCGGGAGCTTTACCGCGTCCGTTGACAATGAGGCTTGCACCATCAATGGCGTAGACGGGACCTTGAGTGCTCCGATCACGGGCCAGGTCTATTTGACGCCGAAGACGGGCTTGCAGATCAGAGTCCCCAACAATACGGACGTGGTGATCGTCCCTTCGCTAGTGACCGGCTTGTACACCCAGAACAACATTAACAAGCTGAACCCAACCTCCTTACAGAACGTCGGGCTCTTTGTCCAAGTGACGATCGAGCCCACCGGAGCGCTAAGCGGGCCGATCTCGATTGCCCCGAACACTACCGCTACCGGAGGCACCGGAACGCCGAGTTTGTGCAAGGTCCCCGCCGGCGCCCCTCCCGGATCGGTCGCAAGCTGTGCCATCTATGACCAGAGATTCATCCAGGTCCAAAGCAGCGTGCTGAGTGCTCTGGCGCAATGCTCGGTCGACGCCTCGGGGATGTTGGTTTGTCCGAATGCATTCTCGCTGACGGAAAGCACACTCGCCGCCCACAGTTTCAACTGGTACGCGAATCTGCCGAACCAAGGTGCCTACAACGTTATCGTGACGGCAAATCTAGTCGACACGGGCTCGGTTCTCCAGAGCGGTACATCTGCGGCGTGTGCAGGTCCGGGGACGGTGACCGTCACTCAGGTCAACAATTTCAGCTCGAGCTCCCCGGCTCAGTTCTGATGACTGCAGGTTGACAGACAGGCATGGCCCGGCGGCGGCTCGCCGCTGGGCTCCGTTAACTTCTGCACTGGTCCAATCTCCAACGAGCAATCAACAAGCATAGTTGCCGAACGTCGAATGGCGTATGGCGCATGTTCCGTCTTGATCGGATTCTCTTCTGGATCATCGGGGAGTAATTGCCAGGGCGAATATCCTATTTGACTGGCGCTTAGAGAGCTGCACGCCACCGGTCCGTTGACAAACAGACGGGTGACGTGGACTAGCCCTCGATCGATATACTGTCTATTCGCAAACGAAATTGGCTGCGTTGTTCGGATCCCCTCCCGTGTAACGCGCCAATGCCGGATAGGGGCATAGCGGCCGATTCTGTGTGCCGCCGGTGATCGGCTTCGACGCGAGAATCGTTTCGGGCGCCTGCCCTTTTTCGACCCAGGTGACCACGGCATCGAACAAGTTTTGAGGTTGCGGACCAGCACCACCGCCACAGTGTCCAACGCCAGGGGCCATGAACAGTCGGGCGAACTGCTGCGTGCGCTTGTAGCCACCGCCGAGCGCCTGTGTGACCGCCTCGTAGTAGTCGATTGAACCCTCGGGCACGATGAGCTGGTCCGCAAAGCCGTGCCACATGATCAGCTTGCTTCCGCGATCGCGGAATGGTGCGAGGTTCGGGTTGTCTGAAGCCATCAATGGGCCGACCATGGCGACGGTATCCTTGAAGAACTGGAGATAATTGTCATAGGTCAGCGTGTGCCAATCCCAGGTCGGATCGAAGTAGACCCAGTATTGCGGCTGCGCCACTGCGATACCGAACGGATTCACACCGCCCAGACCGTTCAGAGCGGTGCCGCGTTCATTCGGATACCAAAGTCGCTTGTTGCCTTTTCCGTTCAAGATGCGCGTCGCGAAATCCGTCACCGGACAAGACGCATCCGGATGCCCATTCGAGCATGAGACAGGGCCCTTCCACATCTTGTCGATGGCCGAAGCCTCGTTGGGTGTGAGGCACGTCGGATCACTGGGGGTACACGAGCTCCGGGTAATGGCCGCGTCTGCCGCAGCACTGTAGGTGCACACACGCGGATCCGTGAGCACTCCGTCGACGACGCCGTCGAGCGCATCGCACGCTGCAATCGCTCGGTTCGTCGCTAAGGTCTCCTTTGCGTTGAGCGTTGCGGCGACCCCTCCTCCGATCGGCCCGCCGTTGTCGAGATGCTGGACCACTTGATACCAGATCTGCCCCGCCTGAAAGCGATCCCAGTGGATCGCCGGCGCGCCGGCGAGGATGCCGTCGTAGTCGCCCGGATAATCCTGCGCCATCCGGAGTCCCTGGCGCCCGCCCGTCGAGCAGCCATTCCAGTAGGAATAGACCGGTGCCTGAGCATAGAAAGCCTGCACCAGTTGCTTGCCAAGCACCGCCATTAGATGCTCAGAGCGATAGGCAAAGTCGATCTGCAACGGAACGTCTGGCTGGCCCGGGTTGCTCGCGCTGTTGCCGACGCAGTTGTTAACGCAGCCGAACGTGCCACTGCCACCGGTGTGGCCGGTGTCTGTGGTGGCGCCCGCGTACCCGCCATTCACCGCACCCGTGGGAGGAGATACAGACCCGGCGTAACCTCCGCCGCCTAACGATTGCCAACGACCGTTCCAGCTGTTGGGAAGGCCGACCCAGATGTTGATCGCTTGTGGCACCAGCACCTTGACCAGGCAATACGGAACCGACGCGGGCGCCGGTGTCGTCGCAGGCGCTGCTGAAAGGATAGTGACCGGTGGGCCGTCAGCGATCAGCGTCACCGACCCAATGCCGTGCATGTCGCACGTCGTGACCGGCGTTTGCGCCGCCATTGCTTGGGAGGCGCCGAGCACCGCGGCTCCCAGCACAACGGCCGCCGCAAATAGTTTCCTGCCTGAAGCGTTCATTTGATCTCCTCGTAATGTAAGCGCTGTACATGCGTCCGCGGGGCTCAAGCGCCTTGACTATCTTCCAGGGTCGGAATGTGCCCTTTGACGCACGGTATCCAGCTAGGTAAAAGCGCTTGGCTGCGCAGGCAGCCAAGCGCTTTTGATTGCAAGGACGTTGCCTAGCTGCGCTTCTACGGATGCGTTACATCAAACACCAGGTTGTCGGGAGACGGCCCAAAGGAGGGCCATGGCACGACTCCAGTCTGGTTCACGCCTGGCTTGGACCAATCGCAAACGCCGTTTGGGAAGATATTGTGCAGGCGCGTAAGCTCGGCGGAGGTGAACACAACTGAATAGTCGCTCGAGTCAATTGGCTTTAACTGGCACTTGTATCTGTCGGCAGTGATTGGACCTCCCGCGATGTAACGCGGAAATGCATACGACGGATAGATCGTGTTGCATTGCGAGTTAGGCTGGCTGCTGAAGGTCTGTGGCTCCGCAATGAACTGCGTCGAAGTCGCCCAGCACCCATCGACCGCCGCCGACGGCCTGTTGTTGGCTACCTTCTCGTGCTGCGGAATATCCGACATATCGGCCTTGACCGCCGTTACCCATTGATTGAGCACTGCCCACGCTTGCGGCTGTGGCACTGAGCTTCCTCGCCACATCACGTGATTGTCAACGTCGCCGTTGGCTTGCCGCAGCCGCTCGCGAATGGCAAAGCGGTACCACTGGTAGTGATAGCCGCTCGTGTCGTTGTAGCTGCCCATGTCGAAGACCGGGATGTCGTTGAGACCGCCACTGCCATCCATGTTGGCGCCGCTCTGGTAAACACGCTTGACTGTGCCCGCGTCTGCCACGCTGCGGCTCGGTACGTAGTTGTAGTCGTGGTCGACGCCCCCGATGAACTGGTTCAGGTCGAGAAACTGCGTGGTGGTGATCGCTCCGGAGTTCAACGCTCCGAGACCGTACTGGACGCCGACATTATCGAAGGACGACATGCCAAATCCGGTAACAGGATCGCGCCCGTAAACGTTTCGGACCCAATCGAACATCGTCGGCCGCGCGCCGCCAACATTGGTCACTGGGTCGTAGCGCATACTTACCGGCACTGCGGCGTTCCATACGGCTGAGTTGTAGCCTGGGATGTCGACGCGACCCGGTACTGGATCGATGCGTCCCGATTGATTCGCAGCGTCGTACCAGGCCTGCTGTCCTTTGTAGCCCGACACCGCGACTTGCTGAGCGAGGGTGAATCCCGCCGGATTGGTCACGGTGAAGTAATGCGCCAGCAGATGCCCGTCCGCGCCGCTCATGGGAATCGCGAGCGTGTCTGGGAACGCAGCAGAGATAAGGATGCCGTCAAACAAGCCAGGGAACGTGTTGCCGACACCTTCGCTCGTAATGGCTCCGCCCGAGCCGCCCGTGGAGATCGTATAGGTGGGAACGCCGAACGTCTTGATGAAGTGCTCCTTGCCCATCATCGTCGCTTCGCCGGCCACGAGTATGTTGCAACTGGTGCTTGGGTTCTGGAGCGTATTGATGAAGATCGCCCAGCCTTCGCTCAACCGCGTTAGATTCGTTCCGGTCAGTATATTTACGCCTTGCGCCGCACCCTGGATGTACCACCCACCTGGACAGCCAGCCCCGTGCTGAGCAAGCAACCGGTGGTTCCAGCCTTTTGGCGGCGTGAACGGCGTCGGCGCGGGATCTGACGTTGGATCGAAGAGCACTGCGTTCTGATAAATGCCTCGGTCCATCGTGCCGGTCTCGACACGCACCACGAACGGTACCGTCAATCCATTGAGCGTCGTCGTCATCGCCACATCCGGAGGAAGGCTCGATGTGCTCGGAAGCGGCTTCAATGCGCCTCCCGCGGTTGACATATAGAGATAGTTGATCTTGGTCGGCGCCGAGCAGTCGAAATCCGTTGGAGTCCCGAGCTTGGTGCCGTCCGGCAGCGTAAAGTCCTGCGTCTGGCATATGAATGGCTGCACATAAGGTCCCGAGACAATGGGACCCTTGATCGAGTAGTTCGTGATTACAAGCGTCTCATCTTTGAGGCCGGACGAGCCATTGCCTTGGACGCGCAACGCGTTCTTGCCCAGATTGAGACCGGTCACGAGGCCGATGAGCGTGTTGGGCGCGTCACCTGCACGAAACATGCTCGAGACATCGAACCCGTTAAGCGTGATCAGCACCGGCTGCTTGGGGTTCACATGCTTGAGTGTAATTTGGACTAGAACGTCGCCGCCACTCACTCGGTCGGCGTGAGTCGAAAGTGTTTGGATGCCGACATCTCGCGATGGCGGATCGCCAGCTGCAATGAGCGAATAGCCGGCAAGACCGGTTGCGAACAGTCCGCCAATTGCGGCTGCCAGGGGGCGACGAAACAGACCTGCTCGCGCTGTCCGTCGAATGCCCTCGTTGCGCTGAACTAGTATCACGTACGATGACTTCATGTTTTCCTCCGGTGTAGCTCGTTTCGAAGGGTTCTATGTTCAAGGACCCGGCACGAGCGAAGAGATACGGCAGGGCTGAGCGTGGGACGTACGCTATTTATCCCCTTCCATCGCTCGCAACCCGACCTATACACCGCGCCGACGTAAGCGATTCCGTCGTTGTCAACAAAATGCCAATTTCCCGAAAGAATTCGCAAGAATGTCATCTAACCGGCCTGGCACGGGGGGACTGGACGTTCGGCGCTGACTGCCTTTGTCGCCGCGATGTCGGCTTTGTCAGCCAGGAGGGGTGCGTTCAGATCGACATCTATCGAGAACGCGCCATTGGTACGACGGGTCCAAACGGTATGTTCAGCTTACTGAGCAACAGCTTATCGAAGTTGGACACGCAGCGTTGGATGGCCACCGGGGTTATTTCTCTCCTCCACGTTGGTGGCCGTACCGCGAGCTGCCCGAAATGAACTCGGCGACCAAACCGGCATTGGCCACGCTCTTCAAATCGCTAGGGAGCGCCCTCCGGTGCTTCCGTGGGGCTCGTGCGATTTCGGATGAGCGCGCACATGACGCAAGAAAGCAACTCAAGCAGGCACGCGCCGCTTTACGTCTGTTGCGGACCGAACTAGGCGATACCGTGTATCGTCGGGAAAACCGGGTCCTTCGAGACGCTTCACGCGCGATCTCCCCTTTGCGCGATGCCAAGGCACAGGTCGACATCTTGACCGCCATTCGCGACCGATATCCTGACGAGCTGCCTCGCAGCGGAACTGCGCCGCTGGAGAACAGGTTGCTTGGCAAGCTCCGGAGGACACGCAGACGTACCCGCCGTACATCCCCAGGTCTGCGTCAGGCCATGCGCTCACTGGAGAAGTCCAGTTGGCGACTTCGAAACATCACAAACAAGCACGTCAAGACCGGTCCAGCCAGGAAGGGCTTGCGCAAGATCTACGCTAAGGCGCGGAAATCGTTCGCAACCGCAAAAGACAAGGCAACGCCAGAGCGGTTGCACGACTGGAGGAAGAAGACAAAGTATCTCTATAACGCCGTCAAAGGGCTCAACGTACGGAGAGGATCCACACCGGCTGCGATTGGGAAGCGGGCGCACCGGCTCGGCGACTGGCTCGGTGAGGAACACGACCTGGTCCTGCTGTCGCACGAGTTGCGAGCCGATGCAGACCGCCTCAGCCCTTCGATACAGCGTGCGTTAAAGTCCGCCATACATCACCGCCGCACGAGACTGCAAGAAAGGGCTTTTCGGTTAGGTGCCAAGACCTATGCCGATCGGCCCAAGAAGGCAATCTAAGAACTAGCGCTCCGGGACTGACTCAGTGTCCAAGCTGCTTGGTACTGAGGCGGCAGAGACTCGCTAGCTTTGACTCCCCGAAGGCAGCAGTGCACTTTGGCAAGCTGATGATCAGAAAGCTGCGCGATGATTGGACGGCATCTCGCGTGGGCGGCAAGCATGGCACACGTTCCATGATCAGCTGCTGAGTTATGGCTCTCCACCGTTGCCGTCGATCCGCAACGCCATGATGGGATCCGAGCCGGACCGACCGCTTTGACGCACCGGAATGGTCGACAGGCGTAGGCGCTCGGCCTGGCCCCAACGCCGCCTTCGGCGAGTTCTCTGCCGGAGAGTGAACGCTACAAAGCGAAGTGGCTACTGACGCGGTTCTTTACACGTGTCTTCCAGCGCGACTTCGTAATCCATCGAAAATCAATAAGAAATTGCCAATGGCTTGAAGATTGCTCACATTGCTAGTGAGACGGGGGTGCACTCCGTTGTTTTCTAGAAAATAATTAAGTCGATCGAAGTCATGCTTAGGGACCGACGAAGCACCCTGCTGGCGGCACTGCCAGGCCGAATGCACGTGGTGAGCGATGGCGCCGAGCTAGCACCGGTTGCCGCTGCTCTCGCCGAACTGAGCGAGTGCGAACTATGCGCGCTAATCGACACGACAGACAATGTGCCGCAGATCGTGCCGGGCCTGTTGACGTGGATCGGGCACGCTTGCGATTGGGAACTGAATCGCCGCGCTTGCGTTGACTTACCGCTGCAATCGCCTGACGTGGCGATCCCGCCGGAGGAGAACGCGCTGAGCATTGCCGCGATCATGACACTTCGCATGAAGTTCAATCGGGATACAAGCGGGGATGCCGGCGCCGTAGTCGCATTGTTTGATGCAATGATCAGTGTGCTAACCGGTGGCGAGCGAAGACACTAGCAGGACACGGTAGCGCTAAACATCGGATCCTGATCGCGAATACCTGGACGCGCGTCGCAATGGTCGTTGACGCTACGCAATCGACCAACGCGACGTGCCTCCGGGTAGCCCGCTGCAAACGGCCGGTGAGCTCGCTAATTTCTGATGTATGAAACCGTTGGCGCTTATGCTGCCATTGGCCGCGTTGCAGTTCGCAACGCTTTCCGCGCCAGGCATTGCCGCGCAAAAGTTCGTCTATCCAGACTCCATGTCAGCACGCTTCGAAGGTACTGACGAGGGATCTGCCGAACAAGGCTATAAGAAGTGCGAGATCTTGATTACCTTCGTTAAGGCGGCGCCGGTAATCCAGGGCGTTGACTTCCGGGTAAGACTGATCTCGGATGGAAGGACCACGACGTCGGGCTTAGACGTCGATGTGCTCGAGTTCACCGTGTCCAATGGCATTCCCATTGACCCAAGGAGACGCCCCGTCTACGCGGTGAGCATAGCCTCGAACATTTTCGAGACGACGCCGAAAATGCCTCAAATTGATTGGGGTGGTGGCGGTGTAGGTGTTGGCCTCGATGCGTCCAGCTTCTCAATGATGGTGAAGCTCATCGAGCGCGGCGATTACCTAATCGGATTCTTTCCAAAAGGGACTGACGACGAGATCGTGTACGCTGTCAGAAGAGGTGTCGACGTGGAGGTGCGCAGTCGCTTCCAGGATTGTCTGAAGCAGATGTATTGGACGATGCCCCAGGGCCGCGAGAAGGGGGCACCCTGATGAAGTGTTACAAGGATTATTTGAGCTTTTTGTCTTCTCGCTTCGCGTCTTGCATCGCCTCGGGCTCCAGCTCTTCCGCGTAACGATTTAGGCGGATGAACACCCCCCAACCGGCAAGCAACACCCCTGTGGAAAACAGGATGCTCGCCGCGTATACCAGTTCCGCTAGATCTTCGTGGATGGCTTTAAAGGTCGCGACAAGCCCCTCGATGGCAATGGCGACTGTGATTACGACAAGGAATCTGGACAAGAAACGGCGTACCCGCGTAGGGGCGCTGATGTGAGCGCCGCGGATCACCTCTTCCTCGGCAATGGTCTGCGCGATCTGTAGAGCTACAACTGCGGCAGCAAGCAGACCCACCGCTTCAATGATCGCTTGAGCAGCAGTATGGTCCAATCCGGCAACGGATGCGACCCATGCTTCGCGCGTGGCGATCGCGATAAGAAGGAGCGCTGCACAGGCGAAGAGCACCGCCATGACCCCATGTACGGTGGCGAAGAGGCGCAATATTAGTTTCACCCCGGCAGGCAACTTCGAATTTTCTTCATCGCGTCTCGAACTACCGGCACTACGTACCCGACGAGGTCCATCGGGTATCGTAAGCGATTCAGAACGTGCAGGCTCCTCGAGCAGGTCGGAATGCTCGTAATACCTGCACGCGTCGGAGCACTCTAGGATCCGGCTTTGCTCGATCCTTGTTTCAACACCTCGCGCTTGGCAGCGTCGGCGGATGCTGTATCAGGTGCCTTCGCAGCAGCCTCCTGCGCCTCGACATTGACTTGCTCGTTTGGACCGCTTTTGGGGGACTGCTTTGGCAGCGGCTCGAGGTGCTCGTTGGCGAGCGCTTCCGAGGCATTCGTACCTGCCGCCGCAGCGTTCGCATTTGGCGGTATCGGCCCGCGTTCCGGGGGCGCAGGTGGGACCGCCTCGGGCGCGGCGACCTTAAACGCTGGATTGACGCTGGATGCGTGACTCGTGTCGCGTTGGCCGCATGCACTCAGTAGTGCGATCGCGGCGATGGCAATTACGATCGATGATTTCATGGTCTATTGGTCACTAGAGAAGTTTTCCAATCACATCCCGAGCACCTGACGCCGCTCGAATGAGAGGGGCTCATCAGATGCGGGGCTCGCCCTGCGCGTTGACCAAGATGGTTCTGGCCGGCGGGGTCGTGGTCTGAACATGATGCTCGTAGCCGCGGAAGTTATACGTGACATCCCAGTAGTCCAGCGGTGCGGCCGTCGACAGATTCACGCACCGCTGCACATCCTGCGTATAGACTGTGCCGCCGGCGTCACGACCCACGTTCGCTCCCAGCACCGCGCCGCCGGCTGCACCGATGCCCGTCGCAAGATCTTGCCCGCGGCCACTTCCGATCTGATGGCCAAGGATGCCGCCGACGACGCCTCCCACCACGGCGCCCGGGACATTGATACCCGGTGAGCCGGTGTCCACAACCTGACGCTCTACCCAGCAGCGCTGCTGCGGTGGCCCCACGACTGCGCGCACCGAGGTAACCGGCGTTTCGTACAACGGCTCGTTCTCTCGGCGTCGGTAGTCATAAGCGACCGGCGCGGCAGCCGCGAAGCTCTGTGCCTGATCGGCCTGCCGCTGCGCTTCAGCCGCTTGTACCTGTGCTGCTGTGGCCTGTCGCTGGGCGACGTCGGCTTGAATACGCGCATCCGTTGCCGTGCGTTGCGCGACGAGCGCCGCCTGCTCGCTACGAAGGCGCGCCACATCCTGCGCCGCCACGGCACGCTGGTTCGCAAGTACGGCAAGCTGGTGCACGTCGTTATACCGCCCGCCGTTAGCCGCGAGGTCGTCGGCCTGGCGAAGTGTCGCCGCCGCTTGGTCAAACTCGTTGGATGCATACATCGCAACCTGAGGATTGCGTCGCGCTGCTTCCAGGGATAATCGCGCATCGTCCAGTGCGGGGTCGTGAGCAGGAAACGACGCGCATCCTGAAGCGGCGAGAACTGCGAGGGTGACAGCGAATGTTGCAGATTTTCCGACCACGATAGCCTCCAAGCCTTATTATTTGTCGACACGGCGCGACGCTGAATAGCGTAAGTGCTATGCGTATTGCGAAGCAATCGGACGCCGTCCGATTCGTTCGTCGGGGCACAACCTACGTATGCAGGCTGCTAAACCTCCATCCGCCGTAGGAGTGTTGCCGACTATCTGGAGTCGCGCGACTATTGCGCGACTCTTTTCAGGAACGATGCTTCGTCCGGAGGGTCCCGGATGAGCACCCGCTGCGTACCCGCGTCGAATGCTCGCGCCCCGATCTGATCTCCGACCTCAGTCCAATACTTTTCGGCGAAAAAGGAATCACGAGTCGTGAGTGTCCAGAACAGGGGGATGCCAACCGCTATGCTGCGTGCATGACGGCCCCGTGCAAGAGCACCGGCAAGACCGACGCAACCACCGGCCTTCCGCTCGTTAAGTGCACCTGCCCGATCTACGACGGTCCCAACCAGGTAGGAAATCCTCAGATCAGGGACCGGGGGGCTATTCATGCAGTCCAACGCCCCATGTTTGGTCCTCCGCCTTCTCAACGTCTGACGATCCAAAGACCTTGCTACCCGACGTACCATGAGGAAGCTACGCCTTCGCGGTCGAGCATGTTCACCCCGCGGCGTGTCATCTACATCGGCGTTATCCGGCTACTTGGTAGCAAACCTGTGACCTGGGATTCCTATGGCCAGAATCGCGCCAGCGACGCGCGACGTCAGTCCAATAAGGTCTTGCGAGTAGCTTACAGGGTGCGTCGGATTGGCTTACAGTGGCGCTTTGCACGGCGCGCCTTCGTATCGACAAGCGGTTGTTACTGCATATACCTCACTCTGTATGGCATACAGCGTGCTGTCGCCGCAGTGACTAGCGGAAGGCGCGCAGCAATCGAAAAGCTATGCCAGTGTATCGCATTGACAATGAAGCCCTTCAAGGGATCTCTGTCGAGTTCCTCGATGCCGAATCAATAGAATTAACGATTTCGGAGACCGATTGGAGCCAAAAAAGGATAGCTGTACCCTGCAACAACCTTCTGCCCTCTACATTGCTCTGGGCCAAAGAATTGCCCGCAGAAGTCGCACCCGCGGCGCTGATGCAGAACTTTCCTCGCATCGCGAACCTGCTCGCTGCGAATTGGAAAGACCCGAGGGCCTTTTACAGCTACATGCGCGGCCTGCTGACCGATAGCCGTGGAGGGCGACAGGGGTTCCCCTCGAACGTAAGACAGGAGCTGGTGAAGCTTCGAATGTCCTATGATTTATGCAAAGCTGAGCACGCCTCTCACATCGAACGCCAAAGCCCGTCTAACATAGCGCCAGCTTCGACGGACTCGGCTTCCTGATTACCCGGCGCGTCATACGCACAAGCGCCGCACCTCCTACGCCTTGAGCTGATCGCGAATCGGCAGCGTGCGAATCCGCTTGCCGGTCGCCACGAAGATCGCGTTGCACAGCGCTGGGGGAATCGGCGGCACACCCGGCTCGCCGACGCCGCCGAGCGGCTGGTTGTAGTCGCCGCCGATGATGTGCACGCGAATTTCGCGCGGCGCCTGCGGCATTCGCGTCACCTCGTATTGATGGAAATTACCCTGCTGCGCGCGGCCGTCCTTGAAGGTGATCTCGCCCACCATCGCCGCCGCCACTCCCATCACGCACGCACCCTGCATCTGCGCGCGGATGCGGTCCGGATTCACGGTCGCACCGCAATCCACGGCGATGTCGATGCGTGGGATCGTCACCTCGTTCTTGTCGTTGACCGCGACCTCGACCACCGCCGCGATGTAGCTCACGAAGCTGTAATGCGCGGCGATGCCTAAGCCGCTGCCCTTTGGCATCGTGCGTCCCCAGCCTGATTCGCGCGCCGCCGTTTCCGCCACGCGCCGCAAACGTCCCGTGTCCACCGGATAGCGCTCGGGCGATTCGCCGTGGTTCCACGTGTCGCCCAGCATCCGCGGCGAGACAACGCGCGGCGGTCCGATGATTTCAAGCAGATAATCCTTGGGATCGCGATTGTTGGCAGCAGCGAGCTCGGCCACGAACGATTGCACCGCGAACGCGTGTGGAATATTCGACACCGAGCGGAACCAGCCGATGCGCGTGTGCGCGACGGCGTCCGGGTTCTCGATCTGGATGTTCGGGATCGCGAACGGCACGTTGATGACGCCCATGCCGAGCTCCCAATTGGCCTCGTTGTGCGCGTTCTGATCGAACGTCGAAATGATGGTCGGCGCGACCGAGCGATGCAGCCACGCGATGGGCTTGCCCTGCGCGTCGAGACCGGCTTCGAGATGCTCGACGGACACCGTGTGGAAGTAGTCGTTGTGAATGTCGTCTTCGCGCGTCCACACCACCTTGACCGGCTTGCCGTCCATCGCCTTCGACAGTACGGCAGCCTCGACGGCGAAGTCGGGCTTCGATTTACGTCCGAAGCCACCGCCCAGCAGCGTGACGTGCACCGTGACGTCTGCGGGCTTCATCCCGAGGCGCTTGGCGACGAGATCGTGCGCGGCCTGCGGCGACTGGAAGCAGCCCCACACTTCACATTTGCCGTTCACGATGCGCGCGCTTGCCGCCGGCGGCTCCATCGACGCATGCGCGAGATGCGGAATGTAGTACTCCGCTTCCACCTTCTTGGCTGCGCTCGTATATGCCGCTGCAAAATCGCCGTCCTTGCGAACGACCTTGCCGGGCTTGCGTGCTGACTCCTGCAAAGTCGCCTTGTACTTGTCTGAGTCGTAGCTCGCGTTCGGGCCGTCGTCCCACACGATCTTGAGCGCTTTGCGTCCCTGCATCGCCGCCCATGTGTTGCGAGCGATGACGGCCACACCACCAAGGGGATTGAACATCGGCGGTGGGGGACTGGCATCAATCGCGACAACCTTGATCACGCCTGGCACTTTCATCGCATCGCTCGCGTCGAAGCTCGTCACCTTGCCGCCGTAGACTTCCGGACGCGCGATGACGGCGTACATCATGCCGGGCAGGCGTGTGTCCTGCGCGTATTGCGCCTTGCCGGTCGTGATGTCGGGTGCGTCGAGCAGCTTGATCTTGTCGGAGCCGATATATCGGAATTGCGACGGATCCTTAAGCTTGATCTCGCCCATGCCCGGGACTGGCATCGTTGCAGCAGCCTTCGCGAGGGCGCCGTAGCCGAGCTTGCGACCCGTAGGGGTATGGATCACTTCTCCGTTCTTCGCCTGCACCTCGGAGACCGGGACCTTCCACTGCGCGGCCGCGGCTGCTTCCAGCATCTGGCGCGCCGCGGCGCCGCAGCGGCGCATCGGCATGAAGAAGTGTCGCGTGCTGCGCGAGCCGTCGGTGTCCTGGTTGCCGTAACGCTCTTCGTCCCCGGGCGCTTGCACCACGCGCACCTTGCTCCAGTCGGCCTCCATCTCGTCGGCGACGATCATCGGCATGCCGGTGCGAATGCCCTGGCCCATTTCCGATCGGTGGCACACGATGCTGACGATGCCGCTGCCGTCGATGGCGACGAACACCAACGGGCTGTCGATCCAGCCGTGGGGCATGCCGTCAGCGCCGAACTTCTCGGGATCGGCTGCGCGCGCAGCAGGCACGAAACCGGCGGCGACTGCGAAGGCGCCGAGCGCTGCGGTGCGCTGCATGAAGCGGCGGCGGCTGACGTTGAGGACGACGAGCGAATCGTCGTTGCGAATTCCATCGAGAGGCGGGCTCATGCTTTTGCTCCCGTTTGACCCGACGCCTGCTTGATGGCACTGCGGATGCGCGTATAGGTGCCGCACCGGCAAATGTTTCCTGCCATCGCGTCGTCGATGTCGGCGTCCGTCGGCTTCGGCGTTTTCTTGAGAAGCGCAGTTGCGGACATGATCTGGCCGGCTTGGCAGTAGCCGCACTGCGGTACGCCCACGTCGACCCACGCTGCCTGCACCGCCTTACCCACCCGATCGGCGGCGACGCCTTCGATCGTCACGATCTTCTTGTTCTCGAGTGTCGAAATCGGCGTCACGCATGCGCGGCCGGGCTGCCCATCGATTAACACAGTGCACGCGCCGCACAGGGCCATCCCGCAGCCAAATTTCGTGCCAGTGAGGCCGATCTCATCTCGCAGTACCCAGAGCAGAGGAGTATCTGTGGGCAGATCGACCGAATAGGACTTGCCGTTGATATTCAGTCTCGTCATGGTGGGCCCTCCATCGCAATGCGGGGACTATTTGACCAGCCGCTGCTCCTCCCCGATCCTTCATGAGGACGCAGCAGTGCAGGGTGCAGAATACGCCGGTTCGGAACACCGTACCACTACGAGACCGGCCGGGCTGTCAAGCCCTTGCTCAACCACCGCTCCAACGGTCCAGAGAGGGGACATGACGATCCGATCATGATCGGTCTCCTGCGCTATGGCGGGCTCGGGGCTTTCCCCGGCAGTGCCGGCACATTGACGATCCGCGCGCCGCTATCTTTCAGAAACTGCCGGAACTCCGGTGAGGCGAGCACGATACGCCGGGCGGCCGCGCGCAGGCGGTCGACCGCGTCAGCCGTGAGGTAGAACGACGTCGGCTGCTCGTTGAGGAACGTGCGCTCCTTCTCGTCGTCGAGTTCTTCGAACGACACGTTGATCACGTAGACCTCAAGATTCGGCACCCGTGTCACTTCGCGCAGCGCGGGGTTCCCGTCATCGACAATAGCACCGGAGTCGCGCACGGCGCGCAACAGCTTCCACCGAGCGGCCGTGTCGCGCAGCGTCTCGACGGTATCGTTCGAGTAATGGGTAATCGGCACGCGATTGGCTCGCAGCAGAATGTCCGCGGTTCCCGGAGCGCTCTTCTTCTGGTCCCAGTCGAGCGGCGGTGCGGAAGTCGCATTGACGACGAAGACGGCGAGGCGGCGCGCGTAATCGAGCGGAGCGTCGATCCCGGCGAGGCGCAGCGCCTCGAGCTCATCGAGGATCGCGAGAATCTCGCGCATGCCAAGATTGTCGGCCACGGACCCATCCACCAGATGAAAGAAAGGCCGCTGCTTGCTGTCTTCGTAATATTGCAGCTCCTTCAGTTCCTGAATCGCGCGTGCCGCGGGACGTGGTAGAGGTTCCGACTGCTGGAACGTCGTAAGGAACCACGGAACCTTGCGAGCGCAGGTACCGCCGTAGTTGTAGATCGTCACCGGCGAAAGCACGACCGGCACGCTTGACGACGCCGCTGCCGCGCGCGAAAGCCTCACGGCGCTCAAATCCGAGCAAAGAATGTCGAACATCGTCTGCGTGTAGTAGAAGGGCGCGCCGGAAGTGAGGTCCGTGGCCGATGCGACGATCATTGGGCCGGGCCTGCGCTGCAGGTCGGCGAAAGTGGCACCCTCGAACAGGATCTCGTCGTAGAGATCCGCCGCAAGCTCGGAGCGACCCCAATCGGGGGACGCGAGCGATCCCCAATTCAGCGGATTGAGCACACGGTCGATCAGCTCGCGCTCGACGTTTCGCTTCAAAAACCGCTGCTCATACTCCGCGAACAGACGGTCACCGTGAAGGCCGTAGGCCAGCGCCGTGAAACTGCCCCCCGAAACTCCAGTAATGACGTCGACGAGGTCGAGCATCCGCTGTCGCTCGCCTTTCGGCCCGATTACCTCGATATCACGGAGCACTTCCAGGACGCCGTAGGAGAACGCTGCCGCACGCATGCCGCCGCCGGAGAACGCGAGGACAATGATGTCCTCCTTGTGCCGCGCGAAGTTCTCGCGGTTCTGGATTCGGTATCCGACTGTGGGATCCGCGTGTTCGATCGGCGGATTGATCGGTGCGTTCGTGCAACCGCCGACGGCGACCAGCACGGCGAGCAACCCAGCCGGGATGCGCGGCCAGGTCATCGCGTCTTGCCTCTTTCGAGAAGCGCCTGTAGTTGTTCGTGCTTCATGCGTGGGCCCAGCATCCAAAGCCGGAACACGGCAGAATAGATCGCGCGCAAGCGGCGATGGAAGATTCTACCCGTCGAGATTCGTGCCGGTCACATCGCGTTGGGGCAGCGCGTTGCCGCACGCGCAGGCGTAGTATCGCGGTGTCACCCTCGGCCGTCCGGCCCATGGAGGAACCCAACGTGCCAGAGTCGTATCACGTCGGCCACAAAGCGCAATTCCGCCAGGCTATGCAGCAGTTCCTGGACGCCGACGGAGCGCCGGCGGCGTGGGAAATACCGAACATGCTCGCCAAGTGCTTCACGACGACTCAAGCGCGCGCGATCGCGAAGGCCTGAACGTGACCTTGGTACAGCGCCTCAGGCTGGTAGCGATGAGCTTGGGGCTCGCGATGATCTTTCTCGACTCGCTGATCGTAAACGTGGCGCTTCCCGCCATCCAGGAGGGGTTCGGGGTTGGCGAATCGGGCCTGCAATGGATCGTGACCGCGTACAGTCTCGGCATGGCGGTCGCCATCATGACGAGCGCGACGCTCGCCGACCTGTATGGCCGCCGGCGGCTATTCATCGTCGGGATCGCGCTCTTCACCGCGTCGTCGCTAGCTTGCGGATTCGCGCCGAGCCTTATGCTGCTCACCGCGGCACGCGCGGTGCAGGGCGTTGCCGCTGCGACGGTCACTGTCACCTCGCTCGCGCTCGTGAGCGCGGCGTTTCCGGAGCCAAAAGAGAAAGCGCGCGCGATCGGGATCTGGAACGCGATCGCGACTTGCGCCACCCCTGTCGGCCCGACGCTCGGCGGCTTTATGGTCGAGCACCTGGGCTGGCGCAGCATCTTCCTCGTCAACGTTCCTATCGGGGTGCTCGTCATCGCGCTGGCGCTCAGGTTCGTCGCTGAATCGCGGGACAATCGGCCGCGTCGGCTCGATGTACCGGGGCAGGTCCTGTTCGTGGTTGCCGTGGGGGCATTCGCGTATGCGACGATCGAGGCCCCACACAGTGGCTGGCTTTCCGGAACCATTCTCGCGCTCTTCGTGCTGGCGGCCGTGGCAGCGATGGCGTTCGTCGCGGTCGAGCGCCGGAGCAGCGATCCAATGATGGACGTCTCGCTGTTTCGCAATCGCACCTATTCGCTCGCGATCGTGACGATATTCGCGCTGTTCTTCGTCATCTACGGGATGCTGCCTGTAACGACACAGTATTTCCAAAACGTCCGTGGCTATCCGTCTGAGATCACGGGTCTCTTGGTGATGCCATTCTCCGCGATGCTCCTCGTCGTTTCGTTGATGGTAGGTCAAGCCGTTGCGCGGATCGGGACGCGCATTCCGATCCTCGCCGGGTTGTCGACCACGATCGTCGGCCTTGCGACGATGGCGGCTGGGCTGCAAGCAAGCACCACGATCGTCGCAATTGGGCTTGCGCTGTGCGGCGCCGGCGCCGCGATGTGCGTGACGCCGGTCACAACAGTCGCAATGTCGACCGTCGATCCGGCGCGTGCTGGCATGGCGGCCGGTATCATGAGCGCGCAGCGCGCGATCGGGTCCACCGTCGGTTTCGCCATACTGGGTTCGGTGCTCGCCGCGTGGCTTGCGGCCACGCTCGACCGCGATCTCGCCGCCGCGGTTCCCGATCCAATCGAGCGCCGCGACGTCGCCGCCGCCATCGTGCGAGACGCTAACCCGCGGGCGTTCGTCGCAGAGATTGGCCCGAGCCGCCCGATTCGCCATCCGAGCGCGTCGACGAAGGCCGCGATCTTGGCTGCCGCCGATCACGATTTCGTCGCGGGCATACGGATCGCGCTCGGGTTGGGCGCCGCTGCCTTGATCGCAGTCCTGGTCGCGGGCATCGTCGGGTTTCCAGCTGCACGCGCCGAGGCGGCTGACACGACGTCGCTCGACGAACGCACATCCGAAGCGCTGTAGGGCTCTTGTTGCACGCGGGCCTGCTCGAGGCACGCCCGTCATGGTTGGCGTCGACAGCACGCGAAAACTTTGGCGCACTTCGGCGATCGGCAGCTCTACTGCGGCGCGCGTGAGCGCGAACTTGGTCTCAATCAGGATGTGCAGATCGGGCTGCTCCCGGAATCCAGCGTCCCAGCGCAACGCCGAGCGCGCCGATGAATGCCAACATCACTAGCACGGCCACAAATCCACTCCACGCGAACGCTATCGCGCCAGCGGCAACGCCGATGCTACCGCCGAGAAAGGTGCAGGCACTGACCATGCCTGAACCTTGCCCCGCCTGCGCCTTGGAGAGTGACGACAGCGCGAGCTGCGGCGCGGTGGCGTAAGGCAAAGCCAAGCCGGCGCCCAACACGAAGAACCCGATTGCTAGAACGCCGAACCCGCCCTTGACGGTCGCGGCGCCGAGCGTGGCGCTTCCGATCACCACTAACGCCATCCCCACCATTATCGTCGCGCGCAGGCCTAGACGTGCGGCCGTGCTCGACGCGGAGATAGCGAGCGCGAGCAATGCTGCGGACAGCGGCAGCAGCGAGACACCCGCCTCGAGCGGCGTGAGACCGAGTCCTTCCTGGCTCTGTGCATACAAGTTGTAATACAGGAGCAGGCTCATGATGCCCATCATCGAAAGCGATGCGATGAGGGCGCCCATCGCGAACGCGCGATCTCCGAAAAAGCGGACATCGAACAGCGGTGTGGCAACACGCAGCTCGACCGTCAGCAGACAAACGAATGCTGCCAGCGCCAAAGCCAACGCGCCCGCGACTTCGACGCTGTCGATCGACACGTGTGGTAACTCCTGCAGCGCGAAGACCAAGGACACCATGAACACAGCGAGCAGGACAAAACCAAGCCAATCTGCGGCCCCACGTGGCGTCGCGTCGGGCCGCCTAGTTGCCGCACCGCCGAAGACCAGGCCAATGATGGCAGCTAACATGAGCACGACGTTCAGCCAGAAGATCACGCGCCAGCTCGTGAAGTGAGTGAGCGCACCACCGATAACTGGCCCGACGCTGAAACCCAGCATCAGGAATCCGGTCCAGGCACCGATCGCGCTCCCTTGGCGTTCGGGTGGGGCGGTGATCCGAACATCAGCGAGCGTACTCGGCACGGCGAGGGCGGCCCCGATCCCCTGCAGCGCACGCGCAGCGAGTACCGTGGCCTCGGCTTCAGCGATCGCAATGAGTGACGATGCAATCGCGAACAGCGCCAAGCCGACCATCGCTGTCTTGCGCGCGCCGAACCGATCCGCCGCCGCACCTCCCATCACAATGCAGGCCGCCGAGACGACCAGATAGGCGTTGATCGTCCACTGGACACCCGCTGGCCCAAGTGCCAGCTCGGTGCGCATGGTCGGCAGTGCGGCCATGATTGCCGTACCGTTCACGCCAACGGCGAGCATCGCGACGCAGGACGACAGGAACACCACCGTAGGGTTCGTGTTCTGATCAGTCGGAGACGCTGGCATTCAGCCGGCTCGTGTTCGCATGTGAGCGAGAAACGCCATGGGGCCGCGATGAAAAGTCTACCGGACGCTCAGGCGCTCGCGGCCGGCTTGATGTTGGCGTTACGGTGAAACACATTGTCGGGGTCGTAGGTCGCTTTGATGCGCGCGAGACGTGCATACTTCGCGGCGCCGTACGTCGCGCGGATGCGTTCTTCGTCCATCTCCGTCATGAAGTTCACGTAGCTCCCCGAGCCGCTCGCGTGCGGACGCATCGCATCCCAGAAGTGGCGCACCCATTCCCGCTCGGCGGCGTAAAGCTCCGGCGTCGTCGCGTGTCCGGCGATGTTAAACATGAACCCTGCGGAGCGGCTGCCGCCGAAGGCGGTCGCATCGTCGGCAACCGCGTGATACGCGCCGTCCAGCGCGAACGTCGGGCAGAACGAAAGCGGAAAATGCTTTTTCGGCGCGTGCTCCGCGATCGTCGCGATCACGCCATCGGAAAGCTCGTCCAGATACATAGCCTTCTCGTAGCCGCGCAGCCCCCACGGCGCGCTGTCGTTGAACATCTGCTGTAACGCGACGTACGGCATTGGCGTCACCAGTTCAAAGAGCGGTGGCAGCACCTTGCGCACCGGCGCGACGAGCGCCGCATGCGCCTCAACCGAACCGAAACCCACGACAAGAAGCGCGTGGCCGGTGCGAAGCCGATGGGCGTCGGGAACGAATGGCGCAGGCGGTGCCGACAGCGCAACACCGAGGAAAGCGGTCGCATCGTCGGGCAGGTTCCGGATTGTGTCGCGGGCAAGGCGCAGGGCGTCGGAGCCGCGCTCGAGCTCCCAGAAGAGGAGCGCGAGATTCACCATCGGTCCGACCGGTCGCAACGCGTACTCGAACGAAGTCACGATGCCGAAGTTGCCACCGCCGCCCCGAAGCGCCCACAGAAGCTCGGGGTGCTCGTGATCCGATACGCGCATGATCTGGGAGTCCGCCGTAACCACTTCGGCCGCGATCAGGTTGTCGCAGGCGAGTCCCGCCTGCTTCGTGAGCCACCGATGCCGCCGCCCAAAGTGAGCCCGGCGATGCCCGTGTGGCTTATGAATCCGCCGGTGGTCGCGAGCGCATGCTGCTGCGTGGCCGCGTCGATGTCGCCCCACGTCGTGCCGCCACCGCAGACGGCACGGCGCGCAGCAGGATCGACGCGTACTGCGTTCATCGCGCCGAGGTGAATCATTACGCCGCCGTCGCAGACGGCATGACCGGCATAGTTATGACCGCCCCCACGCACAGCGATCTCAAGGCCGCTGTCGCGGGCGAAGCGGATCGCGTCGGCGACGTCGGCTGCCCTCGTGCAACACGCGATCAGCGCGGGACGGCGATCGATCGCGCCGTTCCATAGCGAGCGCGCGGCGTCGTAGTCCGAATCGCCTGGGACAAGAGCCTTACCGCCGAACGTCGCACCGAACAAGTCGATGCGCGCACTTGCTTGCTGTGCCATGTCGTGACCTCCTTGCGACAAGAGGCGGCAAGCGTATCGCCGCACCGCATGCGGGTCAATTCCGCGGGAACGTTCGCGTGCTCGTAGTCGGCTACGGGGAGACTCGAGTCGATCGGTTAGCTTGCTTA
>Ga0126381_100001241_pt1 | contig 27557 bp, 18 predicted proteins | sample PanSoiMetPlot_28_FD_96465 | JGI IMG/M metagenome (GOLD analysis project Ga0126381, IMG submission 96465) | Tropical forest soil microbial communities from Panama - MetaG Plot_28 | ecosystem: Environmental > Terrestrial > Soil > Tropical forest > Bulk soil | place: Panama | collected 2016-02-17
CCAATTTTCAGTGACAGTGTTTTCGCGCTAACGCGATCAGGCTCTAAACCCGCGAATTGACTTGATTGAAGGCTTGCCGGTAAGACGTTCATTAACCCATTTCACAGCAAACGCTGAGTCGTGTCAACCGCGCTGCAGTGACGGTTGAAGAATTTGTTGGAAATCGCTGAACGCAGCGAGTGTTCCGCCACGCACCTTGGCAACCGAACCTCCTAAGATTCGATTGCAGCGAAAGGAGGTTTGAGTGCTGTCCGTTGGACATGCGGGCGAGCACGGCTACAATGCGTCGCCGCTTTTTCGAGCGGAGAAATTGGATGAACAAACTCGACGAACAGCGACAGAAGGAAATTCAGCAGGCTGAGGAACTGCTTTTTGCGGGACCGCAGGCGCTGGGGTTTGCGAAGGGGCTGTTCCAAGGGCATTTCGTGGCGGATTGGGTGATGCCGTATCCGCGGATTCTTGCGGAGGAACAAACGGTATTGGACAATACGCTGGGCGAACTTCGGCAATTTCTGGATGCAGATCTTGATGCCGCGGAGATCGACCGGCAGGCGGACATTCCCCGCAGCGTCATTGATGGTCTCGGGCGCATCGGCGTGCTGGGAATGACCGCGCCGAAGGAATACGGCGGACACGGTTTTTCGCAGATGGCCAACTGCAAAGTGCTGGAGGAAATCGGGCGCCGTTGCGCGTCCACTTCGGTTTTTGTTAACGCGCATCACTCGATCGGAATCCGGGCATTACTGTTGTTCGGCACGCACGACCAAAAGCAGAAGTGGCTTCCCAAATTGGTTACTGGCGAACAACTCGGCGCGTTTGCGCTCACTGAAAGAGAAGCCGGATCGGACGCTGCCAACGTCCAGATGAAAGCCACTCCGAGCGAAGACGGATCGCACTTCATTTTGAACGGCGAAAAGCGCTACATCACCAACACGGCGATCGCCCAGGTGCTAACGGTCATGGCGCGCACGCCTGTGCCAGGAAAACCCGGCAAAGATGCAATTACTGCATTCCTGGTGACGCCCGACATGGCAGGATTCGAACTGATTGACGGGCGGATGGAAAAAATGGGAATTCGCGGCACGGCGACAGGTCGATTCGCAATGCGCGACGTCAAAGTGCCAAAGGAGAATATTCTCGGCCCGTTCGGCAAAGGTTTGAAAGTCGCGCTGACGGTGCTGGATTTTGGGCGCACAACATTCGGCGCGTGTTGCACCGGTGCAGCGAAAACCTGTTTGGAACTAGCCGTTCAACACGCAAACACGCGCAAACAATTCAATAAAACACTGGGCGAATTCGAGTTGGTAAAGAAGAAAATCGCCCGGATTGCGGCCGACGCTTATGCAATGGAAGCGATGACGACGGTGACGGGGTCGTTCATCGACCGTGGCTTGGAAGATTACATGCTGGAAACGGCGATGCTGAAGGTTTTCACAACTGAGCGACTGTGGGAATGCATCAACGATGCCTTTCAGGTTCATGGCGGCGCCGCCTACATGACTGATCTTCCTCTGGAACGAATGCTGCGTGACGCGCGCATTAACCAGATTGGTGAAGGGGCGAACGAAGTGCTGACTTCGTTCATAGCGCTTGTCGGCATGCGCGGGCCTGGGATGGAGTTTAAGGAAATTTACGACACCATGATGAAGCCATCGCGTGATCAGATGAGCAAAGCGTGGACTGCAGGAAAGAATCGGCTCAGCGCGACGGTTCGCGTGCCTGATGTGCCTGTGCAAAGCGAACGGCTGCGTACCCAGGCGCGGCAACTCGGCCGCTTGATCAGGCGTTTTAATTTCGCGGTCAATCGCGCGTTGATCATGTATCGCGAGCCGATTCTCGACATGCAGCTTGTCCAGGAACGCATTGCGAACGCGGCGATGGATCTTTTCGCTTCGACATGTGTCCTCAGTCGCATCGATGGCGAGATTCAGCTGGCCGGGCGAAATGGCGGGGCGCCATCTCCGGATAACAAGGCAGCCGATCTGTTTTTGAGCCAATCTTTCCGCCGGATTCGCGGTTTTCTTGCGAGCCTCACTGACAACGACGACAAAGCAGTAATCGCAGCAGCAAAATCCTGCCTAACGAGCGGTCCATCCAAAACGGCTTCGTTAGGATTGTAGCCACCGACCCCGGCGATCAAGAACGAGAGGTAGAAAACGCCACGAGAATTTACATCAGGCTGGGTTCCACTGGCTTGACATAAGATCGGGCAAAGGACCTGTACTGGCGGGCTGGGTCCGGAAAACACAATCTCCCGCCGTGCTACTGAGCCAAGCAGCACGTAAGCACCGCCGAAGTCGTCGGACTTATATTATCTGCCCGGACGACGGCCGTAAATATCCATCGCGTGAGCAGTGGTCGGAATTGCAGCGAGACGATCGCATGGCTGCGGAATCCGCGAGCCGCCCTCTACCACGAGACACATTTTCCTTGTGGTTTTGGTAGGCAGCGGTTGCGCGGGCCGCGCTACTACATTCTTGCTCGAATCATCAGCGAATGCTGATGCGCAGAACGCCAGAGCGAAGATCCCGGTTACAATTCGGACCGACCAGCCGCACACGCGACTCAGTCTTCCTTTTCCCATGCCGTAATCTTGATCGCAATGGGAATTTTAAGCAAGCTTATTTCCGATCCACTTCGTATTTTTGGACCAGCCCACTTCCTCCCGCCTCGCGGAACGCTTCAGTCGGTCCAGAGAAAATGTTCGAGCCGAATATTGTTCAGACGCGCTTTTGCTTCCTCGCTTCGGTTGCCTCCGGCTGCGACGAGCTTGTCGTAGATCGCGACAGCGGATTCCCATTTTGAATCTTCCTCCAGTAATCGGGCAGCATTAAACCCAGCTTTGTAGTACCAGAACAGCTCACGTCGCTCACCCGGGCCCGCCTCATCTTCCAGAATCTTGTAAAATGTCGCGAGCGCGCCCGAACGATCGCCTTTTTTTTCCAGGCATAATCCCTTTTTAAACAGCGCTTGGTTACGCCAATGAAGCGATCCATCGTGATCGGCAGCCAATTCGTCGTAAGCCTCAATGGCGCGCTGATAACTACTCGGGTCCGCTGCGCCGGCCTCGAAGAAAATATCGCCTTTGCCGCAAAGCGCCTCGCGCTTTTCAGATGCGCCGGCGTCGCTCTTTAACACCTCGTCGTACAAGGTAAGAGCCTCTTTTGGTTTTCCGAGTTTCCGCTCGATCACAGCTTGTTCGTTTCGTGCGGCCCAGCGCATCGCACCTTTTTTTTGTACGACTTGATCAAATAAAACGAGTGCACGGTCCAGAGTATGCTCGCTCATGCTTAACATCGCCGATTCTGCCGCGAAAAAGAGCGCTTCTTCCGAGAGCGAGTCATTCGGATTTTGTTGCGCAATAATTTCAAACTGCGTCTGCGCGTTTGCGAAATCCTGGCGGCGATAATAAAGCTCCGCCAATTTCATTCGAACTTCCGAAGCAAATGCAGATTGCCCATGTTGCTCCAGAAATCGCTTTGCAAACTCAATAACTTTCGAGTCATCCCGACCCACGGCTTCTTCTACCCAGATGCGGAGATAATCGGCCCGTTCAGCGGCAGTGGCGGTCGGTGTGCCGGCGGCTGCGTGATCCAGATCTTTGCGTGCTTCATCCAGACGTGGCGGCGAAGAATGAAACGCCAACTCGGCCAAGGTCACCCATGCCTCCGATACCCGCGGGTTATTTGGAAAATCGTGAATAAATCGCTGCAGCGATGCCCCTGCTTTCTTGTCGTTTTTAGCCGCTTGCATCAAACCCTCCTCCAGTCGCAACTCGGCGCGTGATTGTTCGTCGCCGCCCTGTTGCTGGAATTGGACGTAGTCGGCCACGAAGCGAGTGTGATTACCAAGCTGCAACCAGCCGCTTGACGCATTAAACAGCGCGACTCTCGTCCAGGGGGATTCGCGTTGCGCGATTTGTTCGAACCCAGCTGTCGCAGTATCGAATCGCCCCGCCAAATACTGCGCTTTCGCAGAAAGGAAATCGATCTGCGTCAACAAAGCCGCGTCAGGACGCAGCAGGCGTGCGTCATCCAAAATTGCCAGCGCTTCATCAAAATGGCCGTTATCGATTTCGAATTTTGCGAACTCGAAAAGAGCGGGAGCAATCGCGGGCGATTTGATTCCTGTGCGCCGTACATCTGCAAACAATTGCTGGGCTCGCTCTCTCCGGCCTGCACGAATCTCCAGCCGCGCCAGATACCAGCGTGCAAATGTCCGCCGTGGTTGCTCCGGCCTGCGTACCCATTTTTCCAGTTCATTGCGCGATGGTTTATGTTCGGCGCGATAGAGCTCATCGAGCTTTGCAAAAACCAGCGGAAGATCAGGGTCTGCGTGGTGCTGATCGATGAAACGCTCCAGGATATCGTCGCCGGTCTCCGGCGTCTTGAGCTGCAAATGCGCTTCAGCGACTCCAAAGAGCGCAGCAATCAGAATGGAATGAGGCATTCCCTCCGGTCTCTTCAGGATCGCTTGAAACATCCCGATCGCTCGTTCGGGCCGGTGCAAAATCAGTTCCAGACGGCCGCGCAACACGCGCCGCTCTCGGCGTTCTGGGACCGACATTGTGTGCATCTGCTCCAGAAGTCGACGTGCGTCCGGAGCATTGCCCAATTCAATGAATAGTTCGGCTGCTCGCAACTGCGCTCGCGTGCTCCATTCCTTGTCGTGAACGAGAAGGTTGAATTCTGCCAGAGCTTGCTGACGTTTTCCGAGAGCGCGAAGTGTTTCGCCGGCTCCAAATACCGCTGCTTTCCGAAACGACGAAGTCTCGTTTGTCAGTTCCTGATACAGCGGCAGAGCGTCGGGCCAACGGCGTAAAGTTGCCAACGCCTGTGCGCGCCAGAATTTTGCCCATGGGAGCTCACGCAACCGGGGATCTGCCAGAAGAACCAGAGTGTCCTCTGGCTCGCTCGCTGCCATTTGCGCTTCGGCAAGCTTTTCAGCGATTGCTTTCCAATCAGATTCAGAAGGACTTCTACTGAGCAGCGAATGCAACCGCACAACGGCCACCTCTGGCACGCCTTCCGAAAGTGGCGCGCTCGCCTGGGCAAGTTCAGCGGAGATGTCTGCGCGGGCGAATGGCGCGAGCACCGCCATGAGACATATGTTTCCCAGAGGCAGTATACGACTCATGCTTTCTCCAGTATCGTCCGCAGATATTTGCCGGTATGACTCCGCGGAAGCGCAGCAATCTCTTCAGGTGATCCCGCCCCTACGACCTCGCCGCCACGTTGACCGCCTTCGGGTCCCAAATCGACGATCCAGTCGGCGCACTTAATCATTTCGAGATTATGCTCGATCACCACGATGGTGTTCCCGGCGTTGCGGAGCTTCATCAAGACCTCCAGCAATTTTTCAATATCGGCAAAATGTAATCCCGTCGTGGGTTCATCGAGAATGTAAACAGTGCGACCGGTGGCCTTTTTGGCAAGCTCGGTGGCAAGTTTCACCCGCTGGGCTTCGCCGCCGGACAGAGTCGTCCCCGCCTGGCCGAGTCGCAGGTACCCGAGGCCCACGTCCAGCAGCGAGTTTAGTTTTTCCGCAATCGTCGGCACATTGCGAAAGAACCGCGCAGCTTCATCCACAGTGAGATCAAGCACATCTGCGATATTTTTGCCTTTATAAGTAATCTCGAGAGTCTCTCGGTTGTAGCGTTTACCGCGGCAGACCTCGCATTCGACGTAAACATCGGGCAAAAAGTGCATCTCGATTTTGATCAGACCGCCCCCTTCGCAGTTCTCACAACGGCCACCTTTCACATTGAAACTGAACCGCCCTGCGTCGTAGCCGCGCACCCGGGCTGTCGGTAATTGTGCGAACAATTCGCGGATTGGCGTGAATGCTCCGGTGTATGTAACGGGATTCGATCGTGGTGTTCGGCCAATTGGGGTTTGATCGATGATTATTGCTTTGTCGATCTGTTCCAATCCGCGAATCGTTTTGTGAGCACCGGGTTTATCTTTCGAGTTATAGAAGTGCCGGAAAAGCGCACGCCGCAAAATGTCGTCTACCAGGGTAGATTTGCCACTTCCGGAAACACCGGTCACACAGGTGAGGCAGCCGAGAGGAAATGGTACATCGATGTTCTTAAGGTTATTCTCACCTGCGCCTGCGACTGTAAGCCAGCCGTCCGGTCGCGGCTGGACGCGCTGTCTCGGAATTGGAATCCGCGCGCGTCCGGAAAGATAATCACCGGTCAACGAATTCTTCGCGCCTAGGATGTCGTCGAGCGTTCCCTGCGCCGCAATATCGCCGCCACGCGGCCCTGCGCCCGGACCGAGATCAATAATGTGGTCGGCAGCCCGGATCGTCTCTTCATCGTGCTCGACCACGATAACGGAATTGCCCAGATCCCTCAGCCTTCGCAGTGTTCCGAGCAGACGTGCGTTGTCGCGCTGATGCAGACCTATGCTTGGTTCATCGAGAATGTAGAGAACGCCTGCCAGACCTGACCCGATCTGCGTGGCCAACCGGATGCGTTGCGCTTCGCCTCCAGAAAGCGTGCCGCTCTCCCGATCCAATGTGAGATAGCCTAGGCCGACCTCGCTGAGAAACTGCAGGCGTGACCGAATCTCCCGGACAACGTCGGTTACGATCGTCTCCTGCTGGTCGGTCAGGTCGAGGCCGTTGATGAATTGGAGAGCGCCTTCCACGGTCGCTTGGCTGAACTGATGGATGTTCAGTTCGTGTCCTCCCTGGCCTTTAATTGTGACGGCAAGAATTTCCGGCTTAAGCCTCGCACCGCCGCAGACTCTGCAGGTCTCGCGTGTCATGAATGCTCGAATGCGATTGCGCGTGAACTCGCTCCGGGTTTGCTCGTAGAGCCGTTGCATTTGCGGGACGAGTCCTTCGAATGGTTTTCTGATTCTCTTTTCCCCATTGCCCGCGAACTCCATCTCAATAGGCTCGCCATTCGTGCCGAAGTACAGCGCGGCTTTGAATGCGTCGGCCAAATCAGCAAACGGCACGTTTTCGTTCACGTGAAAATGTTTGGCGAGTGCATTTTGCAGATGTCGATAATAAGCTCGCATGCGTTTTGTGCCCCGACACCAGGGCATGACTACTCCTTCTTCCAATGTTTTGGTTTGGTCGGAGATCATCAACTCTGGATCGACTACGAGTTGTGTTCCCAAACCATGGCAGGCCGGGCATGCTCCGAGATGACTGTTGAAAGAGAAATGTCTAGGCGTCAGTTCACCTAAATTGAAGCCAGTCTCAGCGTCTCCGTAGTCTGTGGAATAGCGGGATTCTTTCCACTGGTCCGATTCGTCGCTGGATATCGGGCGTTGGACGTTCGGCGTTTTTGAATTTCGGCACAATACCAGGATGCGGTTTCTCCCCCATTTCAGAGCAGTCTCGATTGAGTCTGTCAAACGCACCCGAATGCCATCGCGGACGACCAGTCGATCAACCACGGCTTCGATCGTGTGCCGTTCGCCCTTCTTAAGTCGAATCGGCTCGGGCCGATCCAGTTCGATTAACTGGCCATCAATCCGCGCTCTAACGAATCCTTCACGCTGAAGCTTTTCAAGCACGTCACGAAATTCACCAGCCTGATTCTCGATCAGCGGCGCCAGCAAAATAATTTTGGTGTCCGATTCATACGCCAGCATCTCATCGACAATTTGTTGAGGCGTCTGACGTGTGAGCGCTCGGCCGGTGAGTGGATCGTGGGGTTGACCCACAGCAGAAAAAAGGACTCGCAGGTAATCGTAGATCTCTGTCGTGGTCGCGATGGTAGATCGTGGGTTGGCGCCGGCGCTACGCTGCTCGATCGCGATGGCGGGCGATAAGCCTTCAATGAAATCGACATCCGGCTTTTCCATCTGATCGAGGAACTGGCGCGCATAAGCGGAAAGGCTCTCGACATATCGGCGTTGTCCCTCTGCATAAAGCGTATCGAAAGCGAGCGACGATTTTCCGGAGCCGCTCAAACCCGTGATAACCACCAGCTTCTCTCGCGGAATTTCCACGTGGAGATTCTTCAGATTATGCTGGCGGGCACCGCTAATTTTGATGAATTGCGCAGGCATTCTGGCAGGAAGAGACGAACCTACTAGTCAAGCATAGTCGCTTCTTTTCTCCACAAAAAATTGCGTTCGTCAGCCAAACGAACCGCTTGGCATGTCAAGGCTGTGCCCGCAGACTGGAGGACGTAAGCGAATCTTGAATAGCTACGGAATTCAGGGAAGGTTTGTCGCCAAATGGTTCGCGGCAGTTTCGAATACCGAAGGTCTGCGTTTACCCAAGCCATCGCGCTATATGGAAGCTGTAATCAATGAGCGGAAAACGCACCAGGAAGTCTGGGGACCAGCGGCGTTGGAGCAAAGGCGCGAACGCGCGCGTCACCACCTTGCAGCGATCGCGTCGCGTCGCGAGAGCTGGATAAAGCGCAACCATTATTATTACGAACTGCTGGGCCGTCTTCTTCGGTTTCTGGTTGAGCCGCAAAAGAACGTGCTATCCGTTGGTTGCGGCACCGGTTTTCATTTGGCTTCTGTTGCTCCAAGAAAAGCGAAAGGCACAGACTTGTGCGTCGAGATCGTGGACATCGCGCGACAGCGAAATCCCTCTTTTGAATTCGCGGTGGCATTCCCAGACAAAGTGGAGTTTCAGGCGCTCTTCGAGCCAGGCGACAAATTCGACTATATCCTCTTTAACAATATCGGGGACACGGTGGATGCGCTTCAGGCGCTGCGTAATCTCAGACCGCTTTGCTTGCGGCACACTCGCTTGCTGATCGAAACCTACAATCGTCTCTGGGAACCATTCGTCACCTTTGCGGAATGGATTGGAATGAAGGTCCCCCGCACGGAGCAGAACTGGCTTTCCACACTTGACCTCGCTAATTTGTTGAAGCTTGCCGGATTCGAAGAGCTCGAGACGCACCGGATTGTGATTCTGCCGAAGTATGTGCCGCTTTTGTCAGCTTTCCTTAATCGGTTCTGCGCCCGGTTGCCGTTGCTGAAACGGCTTTGTATGACGCAGGTAGTCGTCGCAAGACTGTTGCCGACGCCTGTTCCCACAGACGAGCTTTCCGTCTCGGTCATTATTCCCTGTAAGGATGAGAAAGGAAACGTCGAAGATGCCGCGCGACGCATTCCGCAGCTGGGTCGTCAGACAGAGATCATTTTCTGTGACGATCAATCGACTGATGGCACTGCGGAAGAAGTGTTGCGTGTGCAGTCCCTCTATCCAGACAAGGACATCCGCCTGGAACGCGGACCGGGCGTATGTAAATCGCGAAATGTCTGGAAAGGTTTCGACGCCGCCATTGGCGACATTTTAATGATCCTTGATGCCGATCTGACGACGATACCCGAGGAATTGCCTTACTTTCTCGATGCTATCGCCACGGGGCAGGCGGAGTTTGTCAACGGATCGCGACTTGTTTATCCGGTGCCGAAAGGGGCCATGACTACAGCCAACATGTTGGGCAACAAATTTTTCAGTATCGCATTCACCTATCTCCTCGGACAACGCGTAAAGGATACGCTGTGCGGCACAAAAGTGCTCTGGAGAAGCGACTGGGAGCGCATTAAACCAATGCTCGGAAGCTGGGGAATCGAAGACCGATGGGGCGATTATGAACTCCTATTTGGTGGCGCAAGACTTAACCTTAAGATTTTGGACATGCCTGTCCATTACCAGGAGCGCATGTACGGTTCCACCAAGATGACCAGGGTGTTTCGAAATGGTCTTGTCATGTTAAAGATGTGCTGGCACGGCTTCTTGAAACTAAAACTTGGTTACTAATTCGGTGTCACCTCCAAAAATTCAGGCTATGAGCCCACTCCTGGTTTCTTTGAGAGTCGCAGTGCTCTGAAAACTTCTAGTGCGCGAGCGCATTGCTAACGAAATCGAGCACGGGCGCTTCCTAGCCCAACATGGGGCAGGGGAGATTTGGAACTGGGAAGGCGAAGCTGGTAAATTGCGCTGGGCGCGCCGGGTGAAAATGCTCAGCAACCACCTCCGCGCAGGTATGAGCGTGCTCGAACTCGGTTGTGGTACCGGGTACTTCACTCGGGAGCTGGCTCACTCCGGAGCGCACATTGTCGCCATTGACGTGTCGCCAGAACTTTTGGAGATCGCCAGGGCGGATTGTCCTGCGTCAAATGTTTCTTACGAAATCCAGAACGCCTGTGCAATGAGCTATCGTGACTCAGTTTTTGATTCCGTTGTGGGCAGTTCAGTTTTGCATCACCTAGACATAAAGGAGGCACTGCGTGAAATCTACCGAGTACTAAAAGTCGACGCTACGATCTACTTCACGGAGCCAAATATGCTGAATCCTCAGATCGCCATCCAAAAGAACGTGCCTTGGGTAAAGCGCAAGCTTGGTGACTCGCCTGATGAGACGGCATTCTTTCGCTGGGCCTTGCGGCGGTTACTCAAAGAAACAGGGTTTCGCGATGTGCGAATCGATCCGTTTGATTTTTTACACCCAAAAACAGCTGGGTTTTTTGTTAATCGATTGAATGGCTTTGGTCACTTTCTCGAGAATGTCCCCGTGATCTCCGAGTTTGCCGGCTCGCTGTACATCCGCGCGATCAAATGAAAACGATCACCATTGCGAACAGTGAGGCGGCTCACGACCGCGCTATGACGTTGCACAATCGGGCGCGCCTGGCGGCTAACAAAAACCTTTTGTTCTGGTATCGCGAACTCTACCGTGATCAGTTCAAGGACTTTCCCGATCCGGCAACCCTTTCAATCCTCGAGGTAGGGAGCGGCACGTCGCCCCTCAAACAATTTTTCTCGAATGTTGTCACCAGCGATGTGCTTGATCTCAACTATCTTGATCTGGTGTTTGACTGCCATGAGATCGGGAAGTTGGATGCTATCAAGGACGAAAGCCTTGATGTTATTACCCTGACAAATGTGTTACATCACTTGAAAAATCCTATCGCGTTTCTAAACAGCGCAGCCATCAAGGTGAAATCTGGCGGTAAAGTTATCGTAACCGAACCTTTCTTTTCACTCTTATCGACGCCCATCTTTAAATATTTACACCACGAACCCGTCAATTTGCGGATTTCCGAGCCGGAGCTAAAAGATGTTCAGGGCCCGTTGGCGTCTGCAAACATCGCGTTGCCATGGCTAATTTTCTTCCGCAATCGTGATTGGCTGCAACGCCTGAATGACAAGTTTGACTTGGCGCGTCTTGCGGTTCGGCCATTTAGCGCTTTCTCCTATCTGGCTACGGGAGGGATATCCCGCAAACTACCAATACCGCATTTGCTTTATCGCATCTTATTTCGCGTGGACCTTGCTCTCAGCCGTAGCTTCCCAAACTTCTGTGCAACGTTTTTCACCGCGATCATGAAGCGATGGTAAGGTCTGACTGAGATTGCGAAATCTAGTTCTTCTTTCTCAGCAAGACGAAACGGCCGCGATGATCGATCAGTGTGTAGTCTTCAAGGTCAATTCCAGGATTTGCGGCTATTTCCTTCAAGTTGATTCTTAAGGGTCGTAGGCACTGCCGGTGTCGCCAAGGATCCAAACCGGGGCAGGCCGGTTATGCAGCGGGATGAGCCAAAAGAGGTTCCGATCGTGTGCGTAACGGAAAAGCATGGATGACGCGACAACAGGTTCCTCCGGTTTGCTTTCACACCGATAACGCGCGAGGACTGCGTCGGCCTCTTGTCGTTCCTGCGACGAGTACACGCTGGTGGAACGGAGAAGATACGCCTCGCGAGCAAACTTCGGCACAACAGCGAGTTGTGCCGAAGCCGATAATACCACTATTGCTACAGCAATGCTAAAGATTACGTTTCGGCTCGGTCTGTCATTGGACATCGCAATGCGCGCGATGGAAGCACAACCTACCAAGGTAACGCACCAGAGTAGCGTCTCAGTCAGAAAAAATCGTGGTGCCCGTAGCAGATCACTTCGATGCATGAGCCAGGCGACTCCGGTTGCGGGAAGGCCAACAATCAAATAGTACGGGCGCAACAAGATTGTCCCCAAACTGCCTGCAATCATAACGCATAGCCACTGACGGACAACGCTGCTACTGAGCCAATCAATGACATTGTGCAATAAAACAAAAGAGCGCTCCGGGACTGGATAAGCTCCCGGGTTCCACGATAGGCGTTTTCCCTAAAGCCAACTCTGTGCGGCTTACGTACTCACGAACAGGTCTCCGGAGTAGCCGAGATTGTAGAATGTCTGAAGCTTGAGAGTGAAAACCGAAAGGGCGGCCAGCACAGCGAGCGCGAGAGCGATAGAATCCCATCGATCCCAACACATTCGCGCGTTTACCTTGCATGTGAACAGCTCTTTCCAACGAAGCTGCATTGGACGAACGTATAGCTTCGCACTATCGTTTCCAACATTGTATTGTCATAACTGATGTGGATAGCTTCAACTTTCGGTCGCGTTGGTAATCAGCTATACGAGCTCGCGTTTCCTATCTATCGACCGCTTTACTCTGCTTACAAAGTGTATGCAGATCGTACGGAGCGGCGCTTGCTCAGAGCGATCTTGTTTCCCGGCGCCGTCGTGGTGGATGTCGGCGCCAACATAGGAATCTATTCTCGGTTTTTGTCTCGTTGCGTAGGGCGCACCGGCGTTGTTCATGCATTTGAGCCTTCTCCGGAGAATTTTCGTCGACTACAGTCCGCGACGCATAAACTCACAAATGTGTGTCTGTCGGATGCGGCAGTAGGCGAGCACACTGGCAGATCTCACCTCTATCTCTCGGATAACCTGAATGTCGATCACCGCGCGTACCCGCCCGAAGGTGATTCGCGCAACAGCGTATCCGTAGATGTTGTAGCCTTGGACGATTACTTTAAGCCAGGCCATCGTGTGGACTTGATCAAATTGGATGTTCAGGGATATGAACTTCACGCACTCCGGGGCGCCAATCGTGTTCTGCGCGATAACCCGGCCGTCAAACTTATTGTCGAACTGTGGCCCTATGGACTGAGGCAGGCGGCGACGCCCTGGCCCGACCTGATCGCGGCTCTAAAGGAGAAACGGATGTTCATCCGCCAGGTGTCGGCGAAAGGACTAACGCCCTTTCGACACGAGTTAGTACGTGAAAGCGTGGACTGGTATACAAACTTGTTCGCATCACGCGAGTAGTTAGCGATTTGCCCAGATCGGCCGGGTGATTGCCGATTATTCAACCTGGCGAGCAAAAGTCGGCGCAAAGGTTAAGATAACCCAAGCACTTACACTATCACAGTCGAAATTCGGTCATTGCATGTTATTCGGGGCAGGAACATCCTAATCAACGTTGTCCAGTATCCGAATGGAGCCTTTTTGTCTCTATTCCGCTTTGTGGAAGCATATCTTTTGGAACGTCGTAAATTAAAAACGAGTGGGCAATGTGACCGACGGGCGCAAAATGTTCCCTCAACCAACGGTACTCCTCGGGATTCCGATTGACTCCTACGAGGGCATTTACGGGCACGACAATCCGACCTTCTTGCGGCTTGCGCGGATCTACAATCGTCCCCGGATGACGGCGAACATAGTTATCCAAGTACCATTGGTTGCCGCGCCAGTCCAGGTTCGAATCTGCCAGGCGGCGATAAGCCATTTTTCTGTCGAGGACAAATTCATTAAAATAGGATATGAAATGCGGATAGTAGGATAGGGTCGACGCGACAACGCAGGAGACGAGAACCACAGCGACACAATTTCGGAGTTTCGATTCGGGCTTGGCCAAGAGCCTCCCGCAAAAAATAATACCCAGAGCAAATACGGGCAGGACGTGGCGAATGCCAATTTGCGCCGAAAATAAGAAATTGAAGTACATCCAATAGATCAACATCGGCGCAAGCAGGAAAACCTCTTCGCGGCGAAGAACAGTGGCTGTTTGGTCGCGCCGCCAGAAATACGAGAACAATGCGACCAGGAATATGACTTGCGTCGCGATTGGTACCTTAAAGAAGGCGGCATAGAAGTAATACCCTGGAAACCCACGAAGCGTTCCGTCATGATGATTCACTCGGAGTTTCCCGGCCATGTAGATGTTCCCAAAGCCCTGTCCCATCCTTTCCTCGAATTTGCATAGATCCAGGCCTTGGATGTAGGGCACGGGCAACGGAAGTGGGATATGCCCGATGATCGGTGTCTCTTGAAGCTTTTTAAAGAGGGGATCTTTCAGAGTGTATCCGGACAAAGGCGTTCCGATTCCATTGAAGCCGAATCCAAGGTTGATCATCAGGATGCTCACCGCAGCGAAGAAAGCGATAGCGATGAGCCAGCGGCGCAACTCTCTGCTTAGGCAGTGCCAGGTCGGTCTCACTCCTTTAACCAGCGCTGGTGTCGAGCAACAGTAAATCGCTGCAATCGCCAGGAAAATCGGATATAGGTAAACGCACGAATACTTGGCCAGTTGACTTAAACCAAGGGTAACCGCACTGAGAAAAGCTTGTCCTTTGCCGCCGAATTTAAGGAAATGCCAAAAACGATAGAGCGCGATGGTCGTCATTAAGGCGGCGGGCAAGTCAGCTGTCACCAGCTGACCGTGTGCCAGTAAATTGGGATCGAATACGTAAAGACTCAGGGAAAGAAGAGCGCCGTTACGTCCGTAGAGTTCGTAGCTCCACTGCAATACGTATACGGCGAGCAATAGCGACAGAACAATAGTCGCGTAGCGGCCCCGCTTAACCTGACCGTACCATGAGTTTTGCAATGGAATGTTGGCCACTCGTGCAAGCATGGTGAGATTTCCACTCGTCATGGCATGAATTCCTGAGAAGGGCATCGTGCTGCTATCCGACACGCTTCCGCGTCGCGGATTGCCATGTAACACTCGGTAGCCATATGCGTAGTGGAGCGACTCGTCGGTCGTAAGCTCCTTGTGGCGCAGGCTAGTGGTCTGTATCAAAACTAAAACAGCTAACAGCGTGCCGCAACCGACAAGCCACCATGAGATTGCGGTCCAACGCCACGCTCCGTTAGTCATTGATTGGCTGCGTACCACAGGCCTGTTCATTGTAGATGGCCAAGGCCATGTGCGAGGCCGGCAAGCTCCTCAAGTTCAAGGCCCGTTCCTTAGTTTGACGTCGGGAGTTCAGGCGAACGGATAACCTCGCCGCTGAATTCATCCAGTGAAATAATGTAATCGGCATTTGCCTGTTGCTGAGGCGTGAGTTCATCTGGCTTTTCGACCCAAATACGGAGGGAATGATCATTCCAGACCAGAGAGGCGATGAAAAAAGCATGCCATTTATTGTAAAAAAGATGTTCCTTGAATAAAACGATTATACGACTGCCACTCGTTGGATGCAGGCCCAGGGAACGAAAAGTTTGGATATCAGACAATGTCTTCGCGCCTGCGTCTAGCGAGGCCGCCTTGAGTCGCTGGTTTTCTCGCTGGATAAAAGTGGCGAAAGCGAACGCCACGAAAAGCGCTGCTATGATTCGGAAAAGCCGAGGAGATCGGCTTCTCGATGCGAGCGCGCTTGTACCTGTGGCCGGGTGCAAACGGGCGGAGACAGCTAGGGACAATTTCGAAATGACAGTGATTAAATCAAACACAACCTTTGCGAAAATCATTGCCCATCCAAACAGCAGGATATAGAGAGACGCGTTGCCGCGGACAGGGACGATAAATGCGAGAGGAAGAGGCACGATTACTATCCAGAATGCCATGAGCTGAAGCGTGCGGTCGCGGCGTATAAACGCGTAAGTGAAAACAACAGCCCACAAGATCAGCAGCGTTGTTGGAGTGATCGTATCTCCGAGGAATAACAATTCACCAACGAACCTGGCGTTGGAAGTGGCGAAATTGTGCCATGAATATCGAGGTCGATAAGGGTCTAAATTAGTCAGTGAGCCGCTGCCGTAGGTTTTGCCGTAGATATACAAAAGCGTGAGCAATCCAGCAATCAAGGATGGTCTGGCATCGAACCAGATCCAGTGCGAGAGCGCTTTCCAGTTCCCCCACGGCCAAGATTTAAGAACTTCATAGATTAAAACGATTACTGGCAACGTGACTGCCATCTCTTTGCAGTTCAAGGCACAAATATAGAGTACTAGAAATCCCAATAATTGGAGGGAACGAAGAGGGTGTTCTTTCTTGCGGTTGTGTATGTAGTAGGCCAATGCCGCAAAGTAAAAAAATCCACATAATACGTCATAAATGAATGCGCCGACAAACACGAGACCGCTAAGCCGCGGATGGTAACAAAGAGCTAGGACGGCGAGGAAGGCAACGGACCGCGAGGAGGCGAGTCGCCAACTCAAGTAGTAGACCAGTGGAATGGATACGGCGAGAACGGCTATCTGGACAAATCGATAAGGCAAAGGATCAAGGTCAAAGAAGTGATAAAGCGGTAGATAATAAAGAGCACCTCCCGGGCGATAAAGATAGAGCGGCAAATCGTAAAGCGCACCTGCTGGAACATAAAAGAGCTTCCAGAACACAATATTAGCCAAGACCGATTTGAGCGCGCCGGCTTTCCAGTAAATACCCATATTCATCATCTCGTCTTCGCGAAAGCCCCCGCGCAAGGCCGGAAGAGCGAAGTGGAGGAAATAGACGATGAGAACGGCCATACAAGTTGCATCAAACAAGCGCCGTCGGTGCGCTCGCTGTCTGTCTGCTGTTTCCATGTGAGCCGAACTTCTAAGAAGGCATCACACAATCATCGCGAGAGTGCAATGGCGGATTTGGTTATCAGCCTCGAGCGCTGAAATAGCCTCGTTTATGTCCAGTAAAATATATCTTCCCCGATCTGAAATAACACCGCTCGCAACGAAAATTCTTCCGCAGTGAATCCAGGACAAGTCGCGGCTGGGTCAGCCATTGTTTGTAGGTTTTTTGTTCGTAATGAATCATGGTCTGTAGCGCATCGATCTTTGGTGATAACGCGCGGACCAGCCGGCTTCGACAAAGCGCATGGCTCACACAAAGAAAGAGCGTAGCCCATGGTTCGACCACGACTAGCAATCCCTTGGCTCTGAGCACGCGAGCCCCTTCGTTAAGTGCTTGATCCAGATCGTCAGGGAGGACAGGCAAATGATGGAGCCCACCCTGGACGATTAGGATATCTTTACTGGCGTCCTTGAACGGAAGGTGTCGGCAATCTGCAACCAGGATCTTCCCCGGTCCGGCGTACTCGGCAGCGAGAGAGGGCGAGAGGTCGATGCCTTCGAGTTCGCTGAAGCCAAGACGGTGTAGTGCTGTTAATCCGGTACCCCTTCCACAACATAACTCAACTATCCTAGCATTCCGCGGCCATTTCATAGCACCGACAAATTTTAGTCGACCAATAAATTTCCGGACTTCTTGTTCGGGTGTTTCAAATCGCAGGTAAGCCCGCTCCCATGCATCATGAGAAAGGCGATTGTCGTCGCGCGGATCGCTTTGCTCGCGATTGATCACGTTCGATGCCCTTCTTCAACTGATCCGATCAATTTGAGCAGCGTGATGAAATGCAAAGAGCGTCCGAAAATCAGATCAGCCGGCATTGGATAAAGCGTTAAGTTCGTTTCCTAGGATTCGATACTAAGGTTGAGGTTGTGCAATGCATGCTGCCATTTGGCTCGTGTCCAGTAATTGTATGGCAGGGAAACACCGTGACGAGCGTTTCCGATCCAATCCATAAGCCGCAAGGTTGGGTAAGCCAGGGTCCCTTCGACGCTGTGATCCTTAATAAGAACAGCCTGCCGACTGACACGAACTGCTTCGCGAAGCAGAGTCATGGGCTGCTCTGTGTGGTGGAGGACGTCAGCAAACATCAAAACGTCAAAGCTGTTGTCCTCATATGGTATGGATCTGCCATCGAACACCTCTACAGGCATCGTCGGATTGGGGCGTTGGAGAACGTCGATCCCAAAAATCGAGACGTCCGGTCGCTTATTGGCAATGAGGCGAGTCAAATGGCCATCACCACAGCCGACGTCGAGTACTTTGGAATTAGGAGGAATAAGTCTGACACACCAATCGCTGAGCACCAAAATGCGCCGCTTATGGATGTATGTCCCATGAACAAATTCTATTAGACCCATTTCTGGTGAATCCCATGAATACTAATGACATTGCCGAATCATCCAGGCCAAAAAGTTCAGAGGAATGACAGCCGCCGTCTGCATGAGGCCCGGCTTGCCAGATCGATCACCTGCTGGTGACCAAATAACAATCGGTCGGAACCACCAAAGCGAAATTCCGATCTTGCCCCTATTAGAGACTGGCTCATGGGCGACGTATCATTCCTAGAATGCTTACGAAAAAACTTGAAAGTACCGTTTGAAATCCCAGGGCGGTTAGCGTCGCACCTGGAATGACCCAGCGCATGGTGACGGCGTAATCCAGACGGCCGAAATGCGCAGCTTTCCACTGAAACACAGCTGTGCCCAACAAAATTAAGCCAACCAGAAAAGCCACGGCGCCAATGACCAGACCGCGTTCTAAATAAATCACGTTCAAAAAACGATCCAAGCGCGGGTCTTTGGGCAGCAAACCTTCGCCAACAGCAAAAGCTTTGGCGCTAATAGCAAACAGAACTGATTGGTAGCCCATCATGATGGCAAGGCTGGAAAAGAGCAGCGTGTGAGCATCGAAGGTCACGCTGCCCAGTGTCAATCCGGGTAAAGCCACAGCATATCCAGCAAGTCCGAGCATGACGAAACCAAAACCCGGGAGTAGAAAGAGCCATCGGGGGCTAAACATAAGCAAGAAGCGTAGAGTGCGCCAGCCATCACGGACTGTGCGCAGGTGCGGCGCGTGCGTCTTGCGGCCGTCCGGATAAAGCGTGATGGGGATTTCAGTTATGCGCGCGCCGTGTAAGCTGGCTTTAACGATCATTTCGATGGCGAATTCCATTCCGTCACACCGAAGCTCAAGGCGATCGTATAGTTCGCGTGTGAATCCACGTAGGCCACAATAAACATCGTGAATAGGCGCGGCAAACATGTATTTTGCCATGCGTGACAAAAGCGGGTTACCGAACCAGCGGTGTGTGAACGGCATCGCACCCGGCAAGATCTTTCCGCCTCCGCGTGGCAGACGACAACCAGCCACCAATTCAAAGCCTTCTTGAAATTTCTTCACGAATCGGTCGGTCTCTGAGAAATCGTAGCTCTCATCAGCGTCGCCCATAATAATCCATTTTCCCGAGGCGGCCCGAATACCGCCACGCAATGCGTTGCCGTAACCTGTCTCCTTGATGTAAATAACACGGGCTCCGAGTTTCTCCGCGATTTGCACTGAATCATCCTTGCTATCGTTATCGGCCACAAGAATCTCGCCGCGCACGCCAGAAAGCTTGATGCCAAGCCGCGCCTTCTCGATGCATTGGCCGAGCGTTTCCGCCTCGTTTAAGCAAGGCATCACGATGGTCAGATCAATTGCATCAGTCACGCCAAAAATCTACCTAAGGGACGATGGTTTGGCGAGCATCGGCTCTATTTGAGTCCAAACTTTCGTCAGTATCGTCGATTTCGAACAAAACCCGCGATTTGGTGGCCCAACGGCAATTCGACCCAGTACGGCGGAGAGTCCAATGTTTCTTTTGCCGGCTCTTTTGAGAAGGATGGGTCGGAAAGGTAAGTTACGGAAATATCACGGCTTGTGACGCCTGTTCGAGGTGGCGCGGAACGTCACGAGCAGCTGGGCTTTGAGCTCGACAACGCTCGGCGAGCGAGCGCCAATGATCTGCCGACTGCCCGGAAGGCAAGCGCTCTTCGAGCAGTGCAAGTAGTTGATAGTCGCTTTGAAAACCAACATGAACGCGGCCTCCAGTGCGGTGCAGCAGGTCTTCTCGCCATTCCTGGAGCAATGCCCGCGCGGTATTGCCTCGGTAGATTGCAACTTCCGCTTGTCCGAATCGTCGGATGAATGCTGTGCGATTATTCAAAGCTGCCAATCCTGTCACGTAAAAGACACGCCCCTTTAATGGGGCATCGAGTCGGTTAGCGATCTTATTAACGTAGCTGTCTGGCAGCATAATGCGATCTTCAGGACGGTCGAAGAACTGGCTTAATGTGAATCCGATAGCCGAGCCCGCGACGATGACATCGCTTGCCTCCATATGCGTGTGCAGAAATTTGCCGACCCGGCCATACGGCCAAGTTTTCTGTGCGAGAAACTGCCACCGGATGTACGGAGTCCAGCAGGCAACAATTAGCGCCGTCAGAATCCAGGCTACGATTGTAGCGCGTCGCATCCAAACATGTCTGGCAAACCAATCGATTCCCTCTGCGATCAGAATCAGAAGCAAGGGCAACAAAAAAATCAGATAACGAGCGTATGCCCGCGCAGGAACAGAGACGCCTTGCAAGGACATAAGGAGCGGGGTCAGAATGATTGCTCCACACAGCAAAAGGAGCGCGCGCTTCTTGCGGACGGCCGACCAACAGCCGACAAGCAGTAACAGCCCGGGCAAAAAGCTGGCGTAGCCAATACCCATGTACATGGTAAAGACCCCCGGGAGATACGCCATGCTTGTTGGTGGTGTATCAGTTCCCCATTCTCGATTGATCTTTGCGATGTCCGGAAATAGTCGCCAATAAGCGATGCTCAGTAGCATCGCCACCAAGGCCAATGGCAGCCACAAAGTCTTGGCCCGCCAGAGAAATGTTCGGTCGCCAGACCAAGCAGCGGAGATGGCTTCGCCCGCGAGCAGTAGAATGATGAATGCTACGGTGTACGTGCCGGTTAGATGTATCAGTAACAGCAGTAGCACTGCCACTGCACAACGCACACCGCTCCACCAGTTTTGGCACTGCGCCCAATTAAAAAATTCATTGATTGTTAAAAGACTGAATGCCACTAAAAGCGAGTAGGCACGAATCACAGGGCCCCATGCCACCAGGTACGGATTAAATGCCGTTAAACCGGCGGCGATCAGCGCGGTATGCTTCGAACCTGTTAGCTTTAGCGCCAGTAAGGCCGTCAGAGGAATCATCGCGATCGCTCCCGCCATCGGCAGCAGCGTTAGCCGCCAGTCTGCGGCTCTGCAAAGCCCGGCAACCCCTCGTTCCGCCAAAATGAAATAATTCATCGAAAGCCAGGTGCTGAAATGCGTCAGAATATACGTTGGGCTTTCTTTCAAATATTTGAGGGTGCCGATTTCGTCGCCAAAAAACACTCGGTTATGTTGAAGAGCAGCAAGTAGAGCCAATGTACAAAGACATAATGCCCCTAACGCAAGACGTTCGTTTCGTGAGAGGCTTCGCAGTCCGAGGTCAGAGTGAACGAGATTCAACAACGTGTGTGGAGGATCGCTGGAAGCCATCGAAGCTGACAAAAAAGCACTAACTGACCCAGGGTGTTTGCGCGCAGCTTGACTCGGTTGCCGCATGAGGCTGCTTCCCCGAACCTTGATGGGCAGTTGGCGAAGGGAACTTGATCGATTCGTCAATGCCTGGTCCGGAGATAGGTGAATTAGTAGTGATCTGCATGGAACTGACCGAAGTCTCGTGAGCCCTCCTGCTTTCGGGAGTTAAGCACCGTGCCCTTTTTTCTCCAGTGAAATTCGCATCGAAGTAAATACAGCGTTGTTAGTTTCTATGTTCAATGGAACCTGGCAGCATCAGGACTAGACCGCCGGCTTCGGGAATGCGACGCCATCCAGGATTTATGGATTTGAGTATCGCTAATAACTCGTCGGCTTTCCTATTTGGGGACCGCATCGCATCGTTTGTGGTAATGATTGTTTCTTTGCCCTCGTACCCGAAACGGATATTAAGCCGCCCAAAAGCACCACCGCTTTCGGGCGGGCAGGTGAGCGGACGTTCGACTGTCTCGTGATCCACTAAGTTGTGATCAAGTGGAATTGGCGAACAGCGGTTTATCGGGTCTTTAAGCGCCGTTTTGTACGCCAGATTGGGCCTGGTTATTTGCAACCTCCGCATCGGTCTCCGTGGTATTCCGTGCCTTTCGAATCACCTCGAGAGTCACGAAAACCAACAGCAACACGATTGTAATTCGATTTATGACGGTCAAGACGCGAAATAGCGTAGGAGAGTATTCGAACTCCACTCGATTCTCACCAGGGGGCAAGAGCACGCCAGTTTGCCATTGGTTTATGCATAACGTTGATTGATTCTTCTGGTTTACTCGAACCTTCCAAGCTGGTGTAAACCATTCGTTCAAAATCAGCAGTGAAGCTGCATCGGAATTCACTATAGCATAACTTTGATTTGGGTGATTAGCTACAACCGTGACTCGGTCGGATGACGGCCGTGCAGCGGCTAGGAATTGCCGCGCGGCGTTCAGGTCTTGCGGCGCAACATATGCTTCGGACAAGTAGTCGAAGCCCTTACTGAGGATTTTTATGAAATCAGCCTCGCCGCCGACACTTGCGACGCGATGTACGAGTGTAAGCCGGCCCATCGGATCCGGGTATTCATACAAGTGGTAGCCTTCGGTCTCGACAATCTGTCTTGCAAGGGGATCAAGCGGCGAATTATTCGGGCCACATAACACGTAACGCGCGCCCATCAATTCACGGGCGTGTGGGATGTTAGACAGGAGCATGAAACGGAATTGCCCATACGGCTGTGGGGTGAGTTGATTGTAAAAGCTTCTGATTGAGTAATAGCTCGCATTCATCCCCCAGAACTTGTTGTCGAAGGATGTATCTTGGAAATCTACTCGATAACCGCTGACATCGGTTTCGGTAGCAATCCGTAGCAGCACTCTTTGGCTAAGCAAATTGAGTGGTTTGTCGAAGTCTGACTGCGAAACAGAGATTCCCCTGACCGGAATGACCGCTGCTGCGACCGAAACAAGCACTGCAGCTAAGACGACGTTCTGAAATGCCGGTAATCTGCATACACGACCCAGCACGAACAGGCCTGGTCCCAGCGCCAGAATCCAAACACCCGTCAGAGGTCGACCCGCACCGTTCTCAAGAATCTCCCACAGAATGACGCTAATAAGAATCAGCGCCAATGTTGCTGGCAGAATTAGCAGGTGAAGACAATGGCTTTGTCTGCACTGCCTGAGGTTTTGCGCCAGAAGGTTGTATCCCAGGCCGCCTAGGACAGAAACGCCGATCACGAAGAGAACAAGATGCCTACCCGCTTCCCGAATCAGGTTAATAAGCGGAAGATGAAAGTTCACATAGGCGAACCCAAGATTTGTCCCAAACGCCGAGAGCAATCCATAAAGACCGATGACTCCGAATGCCAAGAGCACCACGCGAAGAAATGAGTCCAGGCGTCGAAAGTAAATTCCCGCAAGCAGCACTCCGATCACACCAAGCGGGCCCACATATGGACTGCCTACAATGTGAACCCAGGTTGGTCGAAGTAAAATGCCCGGAGCCTGATTTAAGCTAAGTTGAAAAAGATTGAAGCTCTTCCATGGAATATGTTCGTGTCCAATGATCGCCACATCGGCACCAACATGCCGGATCATCTGGGCAGTCGCCATGTACATTGGGAAGACTGCGACTCCAGCCAGCCCGAATGCAATGCCACCGCATAGCAGCAAGGACCAGATCAATCGCCAGATGTCCGCGAAGCGTCGCCTGTGACAGAACCACGCGATACCTACGACAAAAAGTATCAGAGAACTCAGAGCGGCGTGAATTATCGACTGGGAGGGACTCGCCAGTGCCAGGAGACCTGCCGCAATGGAAAAGACAAGTATCCCACCGATTTTTCCGGGAAAGCGCAATAACAATACGCCGCCAGCAAGCACTAGTGGCAACCAGGCGTAGCTAGCTGTGACGGTGATCCAGCTCGCGTAGAGTTCCGTGTTTCGCGCCAGCATCCCGACGGATGCGCCAATGTACGCAGCCCAGGGCGGAATCGTAGCGCAGCGCAACAGGACATAAAGACTGGCGTAAAAAACGAACAGGTGGAGAAGTGTCAGATACGTAAGCGTGTAGAGCGAAGCCAACGGTCCTCCATAGTTAATCAGGCCAAAAAAATAGAATGGATAAAGAATCGAAAAGTGCGGGCTTTCAAAGACGGGAAAGCCGGTCCCGATATCCGGAAGGTAGTAAGGCACAACACCCGAGAACGCTAACCGTGAGACCTCAGAAAATATCGGCCCGTAGATGTGGACGTTGTCCAGAAACGGTCCAAAGAGCAGCCGAGACTTCAGGAACGGCCCGTAACGAAGCAAAAATGTAAAGATCAACGCGATACCGGCAAAGCTATCCAGACCTCCACTGTCCCGGTGGTTGGTGATTAGATGTCCAGAATGCCTTATGATCACGGGGCCAGATTATCCCTTGGGATATGGTTACTGCAATACAGCGTTCCTGGGTACGCACTGCGACGGCGGCGTTCCCGTATCGATGGCTTGTTTTGGGGTTGTGCGGGTCTATGCTAGCTGCCTTGTGCAGCCATACCTGGTAGCATTAAGACTAACCCGCTGGCTTCCAAAACGCGATGCCACCCGGGATCAATCGATTGGAGCGTCGTTAGCACTCTTTGACTTTGGGATTCCGGAACGGCAATGGCATTTGCGCGGCCGGTTTCTATTACTCGGCGAAATTCCGGTTCCAACGACTTCAGCTGGTCAGCGCTAAACCTTCGGTTTCCATTGATAAAAGCCTCTGCCTGATCGCGAAGCTTGCCCTCTTCCGGGTTGCCGGCGTTGGCGAAATAATGGTAGACGAGGCGGGGCGCAACGACTTTCATTTCCGGGAACAGAAGTGGCAACTCGCAGCCGGCTGTCCAGGTCGGCGCGAGCAGCTTGGCATGGGCAATATACCTGCCGGCAGCATTTGCAAAATCAATATTCGCCGGAAGTAACTGATATTCCGTCGGCGACTTCCAACCAACGCCAAGCTTCGGATCCCTGGGCAAGATCGACACTCCACGATAAGTAAACACGAAACTCACAACGATCGCTATGAGCGCTGCTCCAGTGACCGTTCGCGCCTTGAGATTGGATGTTTGCATGAGCCAGGCACCCCCGCCTGCTATCAAGGCGCACAGCAAAGGCAGTTGCAGAAGATATACGAGTCGAAAGTAAGTCGGTGCAAGGATGTTTTCCATCCACATGTGCGCCAGTAATGGATTCAAACAAAAGAGCCAGACGGCACAAAGGTAAAAGAATAGAAAGAGCCCGGCGCGTCCCCTAACAGCCAGCAGCGGCACGCTAATCATTAGCACTATGTCACGGAGGTACTCAGCGCGTCCACCAATGGCATAGTCCACTGCTTCGTTCCATGGCATGTATCTCGGTCCAAGCATGTGAATGTCGATTGGCTTCGGGATGATATCCATTTTCAGCGAGGCCAATATCCCGATTGGATAGGCAAGCGGGAACGCCAGTAACACGCCAAGACGTATCAGCTTCCATAAACCTTCTCGCCTGCTCTGTTCGAACAGTTCAAGAGTGAAGAAAGCTACCCAGGAGCACGCGCTAATTGCCGGGAGCAGGTAAAGGGCCGGATTGCTTAGACCCACGCCGGCGATGCTCAAAAGCGTAAGCCATGCCAGGTCAGTTGAGTTACCTCGGCTAAGAAACCGGTAATTGAGCGCCAGCGCGATCGGCAAAAGCAAAATCAGAACGATCGGTTTCCCCTGCCACAGGTAGCCGGACAGAGTTGAAAAGCCTACCCAGCCAGCAGGATCGGCTCCCTCTACCGACTTTGCAGCGCCAAGTAATACGCCGAACGATGACTTGTCAGCGAAAAGTAAAAAAACTATCGCCAGGGATGCCCCGATCGCTGCGGACCAGCGATCTAATCCGAAAATCCGCGCGCACCAATAGAAAACAAATGGGACTGAAAATGCGACAACTGCGTGGTTAACTACCTGGTAAAAGTACAAGGGATCGATTCGAAAGTAGTGGGCAACGAAGGCTGTAAGCATCTCGTAGCTCGTTGCTAAATGGACTGGCGAGAACGCTGCCGCATCCATGTCAACACTCGTCTGACGCAGGAAGAAGGGCTGGTGAAGGTCAAGTAGTTGACTAAGAGCTCTATGGAAATACACCACGTCATCCTGGTTCGGCCGTCGCACAAACAGGGCTGTGATCGCGTAGACCAAGCCCAAACCCAACAGCAAAAGGTGGGAGGGATGAAATCGATAACCTTTCCCAGGGATGGCACTCATTCTCCGGCACAGACGTCCCAAAGCAATCCCACCTGTCATCGCGAATGCCAGGAAACACCAAGTGACCGTTTGGGCTGGCCACCTGGTTATCAGAACAATGTCGTAGGCGAGCGTCCAGAACGCGGTTGCCGCTATCGGCACCAATAGAACATCGCCGGCATGGGACTGCTCCGATCGGCTGTAGACCGACACGGATTTCATTCTGAAATCGCGCGGAATTGCGCCTGTCGCGGCGGTGTTTCCTCGAAAATCAGCGCGGATTCTCACTCCTGTTAGCCCTGCGCGAGCAGGTAAATTGCAGCCAGCGCGAGCAAAAAATACGGAACTAGCACCGCGGCGCCAGCATAATCCTTGGCGACTCGCTGCCCAAAAAACAGCGCAATGATCGCAGCTGCGGAAGTCACGGCGCCGTAGAATGCGACTGTCGAATCTCGCATCACAAGCACCAGAACGCAGCCAAGCGCACTCAGCACGCCGGCAGCAATTTCAAGGACTGTCAGAGCAGTCAGTAATAACGGAACAATTCCTGCCAGTCGACTCTTGGCGAAATGTCCTTTTAGCCATTCAAGATTTCCGCCGCGATCGAGGACTTTATCAGTCCCCGACTGCAGAAACAAAATCGCCAGAAAAGCGGAAGCCAAAATCTGCATCACGTAAGTGGCTTCTTGCCCGCGCAAAACTGCGATCATCAGCGCAGCTTAGATGAAACCGTGCGTATTTGTCGATCCCCTGATCTTCGATCGCGGCATAATGCGGCGATACCGACTTTGGGGGCCACCAGATTCAATCGCGATGAGCGGCTACATCCGCAAAGGCAATATCGCCGCGCTTGAGATCCAGTTCTGCTCGACTGGCCTGCCGAACACGCGTGCGCGCTCGTCATCGAATTCGCCTTTCCAGCGCGCGACGACGATCGTTGCCAGACAATTGTCGATCAGGTTTACACACGTGCGCCCCGTGTCCATCGGTTCATCAACGCTATAGCATGTGCGGTATGGGAAAGGTTCTTTTCATGCCGTCCCGAAACGGGGTTTAGCGGGATGGATCTTGCTATAAACATGTTGGCGGTTGCGCTGCTGCGTGCTTCAGCGTTCGCTTTTCAAAAGCTAAAGAGAACATGACGTGTCGTTTTGGCGACGGACAAAGGTCTTTAATATTCAAAAGCTCTCCGACAATAGATGAAAGACTTCCCTGCCTCTCCGAAGGTGTCGAATGGAATCAGAAGGCCATTAGTGTTGCGCGAGTGAAACTCCCGCATCGCGCGAATCTGGCCGTACTCTGGATGGCCGTGAAACGCCCACATGTCGTCAAAGTATATCAATGCTCCCGAAGCAATAAAGCGATCAAGCCAAGAGAGCGACTCCAACGTAGAGGTGTAATAATCAACATCAATCGTCACGAGTGCGGGAGGAAAGGGTCTCAGTTGTTCGATTAAGGCCTCGGTCAACGACTCTTCGAAGGTGCCTTTAATGTATTGAACAGGCACGCGTTTTGCGAACGGATGCGTCTCGATTTTTTGGCGGATGATGTCGACACTGGTGGCCATTGCACCCTGGTGCCAA
>Ga0126381_100001243_pt1 | contig 27525 bp, 27 predicted proteins | sample PanSoiMetPlot_28_FD_96465 | JGI IMG/M metagenome (GOLD analysis project Ga0126381, IMG submission 96465) | Tropical forest soil microbial communities from Panama - MetaG Plot_28 | ecosystem: Environmental > Terrestrial > Soil > Tropical forest > Bulk soil | place: Panama | collected 2016-02-17
CCGGAATCGCCTCGCATCCTGATCGCTTCCTCGTAGATGCCGCGGAACTGGCGCTCGGTGATATTGCCGTAATAGCCCCGCAGCTTCTGCTTGGCCCGCAGCTGCACGCCGTAGTCCGACAGCTTGCCCTTGCGGCGCTGGCCGTGCTGGCCGGGTCCATATTCGCGGCGGTTGACGGGGCTCTTCGGGCGGCCCCACACGTTCTGGCCCATGCGGCGATCGATCTTGTGCTTCGCCTCGTGGCGCTTGGTCATCGCGTCCTCATGTTTCACTTCAGCTGTATTGGTTTAAGAGGATCGCGCCCTCCTTTGTCCCGGCTCGCTCTCTGGCTTGCCGAAACCGACAGGTCGGAGCCGAAGCGCCGGCTCGAACCGCGGGTCGCGAAGGGCCGGTTTCTAGGCGGAAAGCGGGGGGGTGTCAAACAGCCCGGTCGCGACCTTGCTGATGCCGAACCCGGCAAGGCTAGCCGCCAATGCGGGCGAGGGGACCTTGCCGCTGGTGAAGACGATCCACGCCTGCGCACGGGCATCATCCGCCTGCGGGCCCCCGATCAGCTCGACCACCCGGCGGGCGATCGCGGGCGCCGGATCGATGAAATCGACCGGCCAGGGCGCGAGCCGCGTGAACCGGTCGATGAGCAACGGAAAGTGGGTGCAAGCCAGCACCACGGTGTCGGTCCGCCGTCCGTCCGCCTCGATGAAGCATGGCGCGAGCTCGCGTGCGATCGCCGCATCCGCAACCGTCTCGCCGCGCAGTTCGGCCTCCGCCAAGGGCGCAAGCTCAGCCGAGCCGACCAGGGTGACATCGGCGCCGTTCGCGAAATCACGAATGAGCGCGCGCGTGTATTCGCGTGCGACAGTCGCTTGCGTGCCGAGGACCGAGACGCGCTTGCTCCGGGATGCCGCGCAGGCCGGCTTGATCGCCGGCACAGTGCCGACGAAGGGAACTCCAAAGCGCGCCCGCAGCTGCGGCAGCACCAGGGTCGAGGCCGTGTTGCAGGCGATCACCACCAGATCCGGCCGATAGGCGGCGATGAGCGCAGCCATCAGCTCGACCACGCGGGCAGCAAGCTCGGCTTCCCCGTGGCTTCCGTAGGGAAAAAAAGCGTCGTCGGCGACATAGACAAGGCTGGCATCGGGCCGCGCCTTGCCGACCTCGCGATAGACCGTGAGGCCGCCAAGCCCGGAATCAAACACCAAGAGAGTAGGGGCTTTCGCCACGGCTCGTGCCACGCGAAACCGTCAAGGCGCCGCGCCGAACACGCGGGCAAAAATCGTGTCAACGTGCTTGAGGTGATACGCGAGATCGAAATTCTCGGCGAGCTCGGCCTCGCTCAGGTGCGCCCGGACCTCCTTGTCGGCCTCGAGTAACGCCAAAAAGTCGCCTCCCTCGGACCAGACCTTCATGGCATTGCGCTGCACCAGACGATAGGCGTCCTCCCGCGCAACGCCCTTCTGGACGAGCGCAATGAGCACGCGCTGCGAATGCACGAGGCCGCCCAGTCGGTCGAGGTTCTTCCGCATCGCGTCCGGATAGACGATGAGCTTGTCGATGATGCCGGCGAGGCGGGCGAGCGCGAAGTCGAGCGTGGCTGTGGCATCCGGACCGATCATGCGCTCGACCGACGAATGGGAGATGTCGCGCTCGTGCCAGAGCGTCACGTCCTCGAGCGCAGGCGTCACATAGGCGCGCACCATGCGGGCGAGCCCGGTGACGTTCTCCGACAGCACCGGGTTGCGCTTGTGCGGCATGGCGGAGGAGCCTTTTTGCCCCTCGGAGAAGAATTCCTCGGCTTCGAGCACCTCGGTGCGCTGCAGATGGCGGATCTCGGTGGCAAGCCGCTCCGCCGAGGCGGCAACCACGCCAAGCGCCGCGAAGTAGGCGGCGTGGCGGTCGCGCGGAATGATCTGGGTCGAGACCGGCTCGACCTTGAGGCCCATGGCCTTTGCCACATGGGCTTCGACCCGCGGATCGACCTGGGCAAAAGTGCCGACAGCGCCCGAGATGGCGCAGGTCGAGATTTCTTCGCGCGCGGCCATGAGCCGGGCGCGGGCGCGGTCGAATTCGGCGTACGCATGAGCAAGCTTGAGGCCGAAGGTTGTCGGCTCGGCATGAATGCCATGGGAGCGGCCGATGGTGGGGGTGAGCTTGTGTTCGAAGGCGCGCCGCTTGAGCGCGGCCATGAGCCGCTCCACGTCGGCAATCAGAACATCGGCGGCGCGCTTGAGCTGCACGTTGAGGCAGGTGTCAAGCACGTCCGAGGAGGTCATCCCCTGGTGGACGAAGCGGGCCTCCGGGCCCACGATCTCGGCCAGGTGTGTCAGGAACGCGATCACGTCATGCTTGACCTCGCGCTCGATCGCGTCGATGCGCGCCACATCGAATTTGGCGTTGCGCCCCTTCTCTCGGATCGTCTGCGCGGCTGCTTTCGGGATCTGGCCGAGCTCGGCCATGGCATCGGCGGCGTGCGCCTCGATCTCGAACCAGATGCGATAGCGCGTCTGCGGGTCCCAGATCTCGGCCATCTCGGGCCGGGTATAGCGGGGGATCACGCCGCTTCCCCGCGCGCCAGCGCCGCCGCGTTGCGGATCGCCGCGATATTGGCCCGATAGCTTTCGCGGGTGCCGCCCTTGAACACCGCGGAGCCCGCGACCAGCACATTGGCGCCGGCGCGCGCAACCAGCGGCGCCGTTTCCGGCGTGATGCCGCCGTCGACCTCGATATCGATCGGCCGCCCGCCCGCCATCGCCCGCAGCCGGGCGATCTTCTCAGTCGCTGTGCTGATGAACTCCTGGCCGCCGAAGCCTGGATTGACCGACATGACCAGGATCAGATCGACCAGATCGATGACCGGCTCGATCGTGTTTTCCGGCGTGCCCGGGTTGAGCGTCACGCCAACCTTCTTGCCGAGAGAACGGATCGCCTGCAGCGAACGGTGGATGTGCGGTCCCGCTTCCACATGCACCGTGATGCGGTCGGAGCCGGCCTTGGCGAAGGCTTCGAGATAGGGATCGCAGGGTGAGATCATCAGATGCACATCGAGCGTCTTCTGGGTGTGGGCCCGCAGGGCCTTCACCGCGCCGGGTCCCATGCTGATATTGGGAACGAAATGGCCGTCCATCACGTCCACGTGGATCCAATCGGCGCCGGCCTCGTCGACCGCGCGCACCTCTTCGCCGAGCCGGGCAAAGTCGGCGGCCAGGATGGAGGGGGCGACGCGGAGCGGGCGGCGCATCGATTCACCTTGCGATCCGCCGTTCGCCTAACACGATGCCCGCGGGCGATCAAATTGGGATAGAACGCCGGATCGGGTCATAACGGGTTCTCCAAAGGGATATCATGGCGCGCACCGATGCGATCGTGCTTGGCGCCGGCATCGTCGGCACCTCGATCGCGCTCCAGCTTGCCAAGCGCGGATTGGGCGTCGCTCTGGTCGATCGCGCCCGCCCCGGGGGGGAGACCTCCTACGGCAATGCCGGCATCGTCGAGAGCAACACGGTTTTCCCGCAGGGCTTTCCTTCGCGCCTTGCCGTGCTCCTGCGCATCGCCCTCAAGCGCGCCCCGGAGGCGAACTATCACCTGCGCCATCTCCCGGCCGCGCTCCCATGGCTCTTGGCCTTTCGCGCCGCCTCGCGCCCCGGCCGCCTCGTCGAGACCGCGCGGATCATGCGGTCGCTCTTTGCCCGCGCGCTTTCGGAGCACGAAGTCCTGCTCGCCGACGCGGGCGCGCTCCCCTACCTGCACCGGAACGGCTGGCTCAAGCTCTACCGCAGCGACCGGGTCTTCGCCGCTCAGGCGCGCGAGCTGGCGCTTGCCGCCGAGTTCGGGATCGCCTGCCACCCGCTCGACACCGAGGCTGCCCGCGCGCTCGAGCCGAACCTCGCCCCGGTCTTTCGCCATGCAGTCCTCTGGCCGGGCGCCGCCAGCGTGAGCGACCCGCTGGCGGTCACCAAGGCCTATGCGGCGCGGCTCGTCTCGCTCGGCGGCGTGGTGCTCAAGGGCGACGCGCGATCGCTCCACCGCGCCGATGGGCGCTGGCGCCTCGAGACCGCGGAAGGCCCCCTAGACGCGAGCGACGCGGTGCTGGCGCTCGGGCCCTTCGCGCCCGAGGTGCTCGCCCGCTTCGGCATCGATCTGCCCCTCGGCATCAAGCGCGGTTACCATCGCCATTTCCGCCCGATCGGCAATGCCGGGCTGACCCGCCCCGTGGTCGATATCGAGAACGGCTATTGCCTTGCACCCATGACTCAAGGGGTGCGGCTCACCACCGGCGCCGAATTCGCCGCGCGTGACGCACCCCCGACACCGGTGCAGCTCGATCGCCTGTTGCCGGCCGCGCGCGAGCTTTTTGCGCTGGACGATCCCCTCGATCCGTCGCCCTGGATGGGAAGCCGGCCCTGCTTTGCGGACTCACGACCGGTGATCGGCCGCGCGCCCCGCAACACGGGCCTCTGGCTCGCCTACGGCCACGCTCATTGGGGGCTGACGCTTGGGCCGGTGACCGGGCGGCTTGTCGCCGAGATGATGACGGGCGCTACGCCGTTCTGCGATCCGGCGCCGTTTGCCGCGGAGCGCTTTGCGCGCTGAATTATTGGATCGTGTGCACCACGTCCGAGGTGGGCTTATTGGTCACGGTCGGCAGCTTCTGCTCTTTCTGGATCAGCTCGTCATAGGAGGCGATCGTCTGCACCGGTTCCCTGGGCTTCATGAACACGACCCGATAGCCGTTCATCTTCAGCTGCCGCAGCAGCTCGGGCGCGGCCTGCGAGGTCGCTTTCTGGAAATCGTGCATGAGAACGATCCCTTTGCCGTGTTTCTTCAACTTGGTCATCACCGAGCTGATGACCTGCTCCGGCTTGCGGATCTTGAAATCGAAGGAGTCCATGTCGGTCGAGAAAATCGCGATGTTGCGCTGTCCGAGATACGTCACGACCTCGGGCGGATGCCGCAGTGCCGGGAAACGGAAGAACGGCGCGGGGGCAGTGCCCAATCCCCACTTCACCGCGCTGATGCCCTTCTCGACCTCGTCTTTGGCATCCTGGAATGAAAGCTTGGAAAGGTCCTTATGCGACCAGGTATGGCTGCCGATGGTGTGACCGGCGGCCGCCACCTGCTTCAGAATCTCGGGCGCCCACATCGTGTGCTGCCCGATCGGGAAGAAGACCGCTTTTGTGCAATTGGCCGCAAGCGCGGCGAGAACCGCGGGGGTATGGCCGGGCCAGGGCCCATCGTCGAAGGTCAGCACCACCTCGTTCGGCTGCAGGAAATCATACTGCTTGAAGTGCTCGAACCCGAACCCCGGCCCGCCGGTGGTATCGATCTCCACCACCCGCGAAACGCCGAGCGCATCACGGTTGCCGGGACAATCAACCGGCTGCGGAGGCGGCGGTCCCGGCTGCATCTGCGCGGCCGTTACCGGAGGTGGGGCCGACGCTGGATCGAGGATTGCAGCCGCTGAGGAAGTGGACGCGCTTGGAGCGCCCGCGTTCGGGGCGGCTGCAGCCGGGGCCACCGCCGCCGGGGCAACTGCAGCTGGAGCGGTCGCGTTCGGTCCGGACACTTTCGCGGCTGCAGGTATCTCCGTGACAACCGCAGGGGGAGCGGCCGGTTTTGGCGCAGGCGCAGTCGCGGTCGAGGGTGCGGGCACTGCCGGAGTCCTCGCCCATTGCGCAAACACCGCGCCAAACACTGCCACGCACACGATGATCGCCAGGGCGCATGCTGCCGCCGCAAAACGCATCGTTCGAGCTCCGAATTTTAAGCAACCAAGCTTTGCGATCACTAAGGAAGCAAACTGTGTTCAAGTCAAGGAGTCTGCCGCAACCGCTTGGAATCACATCGATATCCGAGACGCAAAACGATCGCGCCAGCTCGCCGGGCCGCTCCCGGAGGCGGTTTGCGAGGCGGTAAAGACCGCGCGCGCGACCGCGCGCGCCACCGCGTTGGCGGCTGCGCTGCCAAGCTCAGACAGGCTCAAGAGCGCGTCGGCGAGCGGCTTTCTTGCCGTGGCGACGGCGAACACGACGTCGCCATCGAGCGCCGTGTGCACCGGATAGATCGATCGCGCCAAGCCGGTTTGCGCCATGACGGCGAGACGTTTTGCCTGTCCCCTTGTCAGCACCGCATCGGTTGCCACCGCCACCAAGGTCGTACTCGAGCGGACGCTCGCCTTGGTGCGGAACGACAGTGCGTCCGGCGGCATTGCGCTGGGCAGGCCAAGGCCGCCGAACTCGGCGTCCTCTTCGAACGGCGCCGCCCAGAACCAGGGGCCGCCGCCGATGACTACCGAGCCTGCCGCATTGACGGCAGCAAGCGCGCCGACCGCAATGCCCTCGCGCGTCATTGCCGAGGCCGAGCCGATGCCGCCTTTGAGATCGACGGTGGTGGCGCCTAAACCGGCGCCCACGCTGCCCAGCGCAAAGTCGGCTGCCGCGCCTGCCGCCGCCGCATAGCCGAGCTCCCGATACGGCGCGAAACGGCCCCATTTCTTGTCGCCGCCGGAGAGAAGGTCGAACAGGATCGCGCCCGGCACGATCGGTACCTTGGCGCTGCCCACCGCGAAACCGCGGCCCTGCTCCCGCAAAAAGGCCTGAACGCCGCCGCCTGCCTCCAGCCCGAAGGCGGATCCACCCGAGAGCGCCAGCCCGTCGATCCGCTCGACGGTTGCCGCCGAGTCGAAGAGATCGGTCTCGCGCGTGCCCGGCCCGCCGCCGCGCACATCCATGCTGGCGACCGCGGGCTCCTCCAGCACGATCGCGGTCACCCCGGAATTGAGCCGCTCGTCCTGGGCATGGCCGACCATGACGCCCGCCACGTCGGTGATGAGGTTGCGTGCTGCCACTGTTCGGTCCTCTGCCTGGGCCAAGCCTAGCATCTGCCATCACATCGGTGCGACGTCGTTGCGAGCGGCTTGCATTCGCGTTGCGGGGCATCGCATGTAGCGGCATGGCCGCCAACACAACCATCATCGCCGCCCTTCTTGCCGGGTTGGTCAGCTTCCTGTCGCCCTGCGTGCTGCCGCTGGTGCCGCCCTATCTCGTTTACCTCGCCGGCGCCTCGCTCGAGCGGCTGGCGGACAAGGAGGGGGAGCCGCGCGTGCGTTGGGAGACGATTGCGGCTGCGGTGCTGTTCGTGGGCGGATTCTCCACCGTGTTCGTGGCCCTTGGCGCAGGCGCGAGCGTGATCGGCGCGCTGCTGCGCTATTACTCGCACGCGCTCGCGATCCTGGCCGGGATCGTCATCATCGTGATGGGGCTGCATTTCCTCGGCATCACCCCGATCCGCCTCCTGCACCGGGAGTTGCGCCCTCAGATGCAGAAGCCGGTCGGTCTCTGGGGCGCCTACGTGATGGGGCTTGCCTTCGCGGCCGGCTGGACCCCCTGCATCGGGCCGATCCTGGCGGCGATCCTGGCAGTCGCCGCCTCCGAGGCGACGGTTGCCAAGGGCGCCGGCTTGCTTGCGGTCTATTCGCTCGGGCTGGGGATTCCCTTCATCGTGGCTGCACTTGCGGTCGAGCCGTTCGCCGCCTTCCTAACCCGCTTCCGCTCCCACCTCGTCCATGTCGAGCGGGCGATGGGCGGGCTCTTGGTGCTGACTGGCATCGCCTTCCTGGCCGGCTTCTTCACCCAACTCAACAACTGGCTGCTCGAAGCCTTTCCGGGCCTGCAGAACATCGGGTAGTCACGCAGAAGCCCGCCCCGGGGAAGGGGCGGGCTTTCGACCCATCAGGAGCCAAGGATCGATTTCCCCGCATGCGCGGGGACAAATCACCGACCGTCAGCTCTTCGGAAGCTCGACATAGGTGATCTTGCCGCTGTCGTCCTTCTTCCAGACATAGACGACGTAGTCGAGGCGGGTGATGTCGCCCTTCTTGTTGTAGGAGATGTCGCCGATCGCGGTCTTGAACTTCATGCCGGAATGCATCGCCTCGGCGACCTTCTTGGGATCGAGCGACTTCGCGTGCTCAGCGGCCTCCTTGATGATCTGCACCGCCGCGTAGCTGTAGAGCGTGTAGGACTCGGGCTCAAACTTGGCGGCGCGGAATTTCTCGACCAGCGCCTTTGCCTCCGGGCGGTTGCGCGGATCGGGGGGGAACGTCATCAGCGTGCCTTCAACGCCGGGGCCGCCGACCGAGGCGAACTCGTCGCTGGTTATGCCGTCGCCGCCAAACAGCGGCGCCTTGACGCCCTGGTCGCGCATCTGGCGCACGATCAGCCCGCCCTCGGTGAACAGCCCGCCCCAGTACACGAGGTCTGCGCCCGAGGCCTTGATCTTGGAGACGAGCGCCGAGAAATCCTTGTCGCCGATGTTGATGCCTTCGTAGAGCACTTCCTTCATGCCCTTGGCGTTCATCGCCTTCTTGGCCTCGTCGGCAAGGCCCTGGCCGTAGGTGGTCTTGTCGTGAACGATCGCGACTTTCTTGCCTTTGAAGTGCTGCAGGATATAGGCGGCGGCCACCGCGCCTTGCTGATCGTCGCGCCCGCAGGTGCGGAAGATGTTCCACATGTTGCGCTCGGTGATCTTCGGGTTGGTCGCCGAGGGAGTGATCTCGAGGATGCCGTTCTCCTGGTAGACCTCCGAGGAGGGCATGGTGACGCCGGAATTGAAATGCCCGACGACGAACTTGATCCCGTCGGCAGCGAACTTGTTGGCGACCGAGACGCCTTGCTTGGGATCGGCGACATCATCGCCATAGCTGAGCGCGATTTTCTGGCCGAGAATGCCGCCGGCGGCATTGATGTCGGCCACCCCCATATCGGTGCCGTTCTTGAGCTGCGCGCCGAAGGGGGCATTTGCGCCGGTGATCGGGCCGGCGACTCCCATCTTGATTTGCGCCGCGGCGCTGCCCGCGAACGCAACCGCAATGCCCAGCGCAAGGCCGAGCGTCGTGATGTGTTTCATGGCTTCAACTCCCCTCAAAACGATCGCCTTTCCCGCGGGTCCGCCGCCGGGCACGGGCTATCCGTAGGCTCCAATTCAAGCCCGCTTTCCGCCAAAAGTCACCCCCAATCCGCATGCCTCCTGCCGCGTCAGGACTGCCGGCGGCTCCAGCGGAAGGGGCCGGTGCGCTCATTAATCCAGCGGTATTGGGTCGCCATCTGGGCCGCGCGGGTGGCGCGAAATCCGGCCAGGCCGAAGCCGAGGCAGACCGCGAGGTCGACCAAATAGTAGTGTGGCGACAAGAGGGTAGCGTCGAAGAGCGAGAAGTGGAAGAAGCGCACCGCGAGCGCCAAAATGAGCATGTAAAATGCCACATGCCACCATGGGCGCCAGGTTAACGCGATGGCGCGGCCGGCAAGCCAGGCCGCGCCACCGCCGAGCAGGACGGTGACCAGCACGAAGACTCCGAAGGAATCCTCCTCGTACAGGAATTCCGGGATCGAGAAGTGGATCATGGCTCGACCTTCTGGCGGCCCCCTTCGAGATAGGCGGACTTGATCTCATCGCGCTCCAGAAGCTCGCTTCCGCTGCCGGTCGCCGTGATCAGCCCGTTGACCATCACATAGCCGCGGTGCGCGAGCTTGAGGGCGTGAAACGCATTCTGCTCGACCAGGAACACGGTCAGCTTCTCCTGCGCGTTGAGCGTGCGGATGACCTCGAAAATCTGCCGGGCGATGAGCGGCGCAAGTCCAAGCGAAGGCTCGTCGAGCAGAAGAAGGCGCGGCTGGCTCATGAGCGCGCGCGCGATCGCCAGCATCTGCTGCTCGCCGCCTGAAAGCGTGCCGCCGCGCTGGGAGAGCCGCTGCTCGAGGCGCGGGAACAGGGTGAGCATCCGCTCGAGGCTTTGCGCAAAGTCCGCCGGGTCCGCGGTCAGCGCACCCATCTGCAGATTTTCCATGACCGTCATGCGCGGAAAGATGCGGCGGCCCTCCGGCGCCTGCGCCAGCCGAAGCTTGGCGATCTCGTGGGTCGGCAGATGGGTTATGTCGCGGCCCGCGAAGGTGATGCTGCCTTCACGCGCGCGGGGATTTCCGCAGATCGTCATCATCAAGGTGGACTTGCCGGCCCCGTTGGCGCCGATCAGGGTCACGATCTCGCCCTCATGGACGTCAAGGTCGACGCCCTTGAGCGCCATGACGCGGCCGTAGAAAGCCTTGACGCCGCGCACTGCGAGCAGCGTCTCGCTCACAGTCCGACCTCCGCTTCGACCTTCTCGACCTCCTCGCCCTCGACCCCGAGATAGGCGGCCACGACCTTGGGATCGTTGCGGACCTGCTGCGGCGTGCCGTCGGCGATCTTGACGCCGTAATCGAGCACGATGATGTGGTCGGAAATCTGCATCACCACGGACATGTCGTGCTCGATCAGCAGGATCGAAATCCCGTAGTCCTGCCGGATCGTGAGCAGGAGCTCGTTGAGCTCCGCGCTCTCGCGCGGATTGAGGCCGGCGGCCGGCTCGTCGAGGCAGAGCAGCACCGGGTCGGTGCACATGGCGCGCGCGACCTCGAGGCGGCGTTGCGCCCCGTAGGGCAGCGCGCCGGCCGGACTGTCGGCGCGGTCGACGAGGCCGATGCGATCGAGCCAGCCGCGCGCCTTCTCGATGGCGGCGCGCTCCGCCGCCAGATAGGACGGCACGCCGAAAATGCCGAGGAGCGTGTAGCCGGACGCGAGCATCAGCGGGTTGTGCTGCGCCACCAGAAGATTCTCCAGCACGGTCATGCCGGGGAACAGGCGGATGTTCTGAAACGTGCGCGCGACCCGCGCCTGACGCGTGACCAGATATTCTGGCATTCGCTCGAGGAGAAAGAGCGCGCTGCCGCCCGAGAGCAGCCAGCGCGCGCCGCTCTGGGTGAGCTGTTCGAGCGTTTCCCAGATCGCGCCATCGCCATGGGCGAGCGCGATGCGCCCCTCGCTCGGCTTGTAGAAGCTCGTGAGGCAGTTGAACACCGTGGTCTTGCCGGCGCCGTTGGGGCCGATCAGCGCGGTGATGTTGCCGCGCGCGGCGCTGAACGACAGATCTCCGACCGCCGTGAGGCCGCCGAACCGCATGGTCAGGTGCTCGACGCGCAGCACGATGTCGCGCGCGCTCATCCGTGGCCCTCTTTGGCGAGGTCGGCCGGAATGGCGGTGCGCTCCTTCAGGAATACCGAGGGCGCGCGGGTGGCGATGAGGCCGCGCGGGCGCCAGATCATGAGCAGCACGATCGCAAAGCCGAAGATCAGCATGCGGTACTGGGTCGGATCGAAAGTCTCGCCGAATATCTGCTTGAGGAAATCCAGCTCGCGCAGGATCTCGGTGCCGCCGATCATCACGATGGCGGCGATAGCGACGCCCAGCATGCTGCCCATGCCGCCCAGCACCACGATCGCCACGATGGTGGCCGACTCCAGGAACGTGAAGGATTCCGGCGAGATGAAGCCCTGCCGGGCGGCAAAGAACGAGCCGGCGAAGCCCGCAAACATCGCCCCCATCGCAAAGGCGGTGAGCTTGGTGTTGGTGGTGTTGATGCCGAGCGAGCGGCAGGCGATCTCGTCCTCGCGCAGCGCCTCCCAGGCCCGCCCGACCGGCAGCCGCCGCAGGCGCAGGGTGACGAAGGCGGTGAGGAATGCAAGCGCGAGAATGATGTAGTAGAGAAACAGCGTGCGATAGAGCGGGGTGAATTCGAGGCCGAACACCGCGGCGAAGCCGTCGTCGTTCGCGTTGAACGGAATGCCGAAGAAAGTCGGCCGCGGAATGCCGCCGATGCCGGCATAGCCGTTGGTCACCGGCACCCAGTTGATCAGGATCAGCCGGACGATCTCGCCGAAGGCGAGCGTGACGATGGCGAGATAATCGCCGCGCAGCCGCAGCACCGGAAAGCCCAGCAGAATGCCCCAGAACGCAGCCAGGATGCCGGCGAGCGGCAGCAACATGAAAAATCCCAGCCCGAAATTCTTGGCAAGGAGCGCGTAGGAATAGGCCCCGACCGCGTAGAACGCGACATAGCCGAGATCGAGCAGCCCCGCGAGCCCGACCACGATGTTGAGCCCCCAGCCCAGCATCACATAGATCAGGATCTGGATGCCGAAATTGTCGACCCACTTCACGGCGCCCCCGATTCCGGTGATCGCCAGCACGATCACCGGGTAGACCACCACGAAGCCGATCGCGAACGGGGCGATCCATTTCGCCAGCTCGGTGCGCAGGGCCGAGGGCTCGCCCCGCGCTGTTGTCGCCGCTGCGCGTGCGAGATGGGGCGCTAGCACGAGCGAGTAGGCGAGGCGCCCGAGCGTGATGACGGCGACAAAGGCGGCGAGCAGGCCCCACCGGGTGCCGAGCGCGATCTGATTGCTCTGGTCCTGGTAGGTCACGAACCCGATCAGCGGCAGGAACAGCCCGAACGCGATGAGCGCGGTCCATCCGGCCTCGCGCAGCACACGCGGGAGATCGGGGCGCGAAGCTGGCACGTCCGCGCTCATCTCAGACCTTCTCAACGTCGGGCCGGCCAAGGATGCCCTGCGGTAGGAAGATCATCACGATCGCCAGGATCGAGAAGGCGGCGACGTCCTTGTAGTCGATCGAGAAATAGGCCGACCAGAAGGTCTCGATCAGCCCGATCAAAAGGCCGCCCAGGACGGCGCCCGGCAATGAGCCGATGCCGCCCAGCACCGCCGCGGTGAACGCCTTGATGCCGGGAACGAAGCCGTCGTAGAAGCTCACGGTCCCGTAGTACATCAAATACATCGTGCCGGCGACTGCCGCCAACGCGGCCGCGATCACGAAGGTGATGGAGACGGTCTGGTCGACATCGACCCCGAGCAGCGCCGCCATCTTCTGGTCCTGCTCGCAGGCGCGTTGCGCGCGCCCGAGCGCGGTGCGCGTCACCAGGAACCAGAAGGCAACGAGCAGCACCGCGGTGAGCACCCAGATGGCAATCTGCTTATAGGACAGGACCACGTCATAGCCGGTCTCGCCGGTCGTCAGCACGATCACGTCGCGGAACAGGGGAGGGATCGACTTGTTGCGCGGCCCTTGGGCGACCTGCACGAAGTTCGACAGGAAGATCGACATGCCGATGGCCGAGATCAGCGGGGCGAGCCGGAACGAGCCGCGCAGCGGCCGATAGGCGGCGCGCTCGATCGCCCAGTTCACCAGCGAGGTCAGCGCCATCGCTACGATGAGCACGATGAAGAGCGCCAGCACCATCGAGGTGACGCCAAGCCAGAGCGTGAGGATCAGGTAGGCTATGAGCGCGATGAAGGCCGACACCATGAACACGTCGCCATGGGCGAAATTCACCATGCCGATGATGCCGTAGACCATCGTGTAGCCGATGGCGATCAGGCCGTAGATCGAGCCGAGCGTAAGCCCGTTGATCAGCTGCTGGAGGAAAACTTCCATTCCCGCCCCGCTCCGCGCCCCCGCGATCCGGCCATTATCGTGTTCGGATTCAAGGGTTTGGTCAACAGATTCGCACATGACGGCGACGCGCCGCAAAGCCGGGCGACCGCATCAACCCATGGCACGCCGGTGCGCCCCCTCTCCGCGCACGCGGGGAGAAGGAATGCCCCGCCCGCTGCAACCGCCTCGCCCCCCGCCTCGTAAGATCGACCGTTCCGGCGGGGCGAGGCGGTCATTCGGCCGGCTTGGGCGCGCCGGCGGACTTCCAGGCCTGCAGGAGGTCGATCGGGAAGGGAAACACGATGGTCGAGGTGCGCTCGCCCGCGATGTCGAACAGTGTCGCGAGGTATCGAAGCTGCATCGCCTGTGGCACCGGCTGCAGCACCCGCGCCGCTTCGAGAAGCTTCTGCGCGGCCTGCTGCTCGCCCTCGGCATTGATGATCTTGGCGCGGCGGGCGCGCTCAGCCTCCGCCTGGCGAGCGATGGCGCGGACCATGCTCTCGTTGAGATCGATGCGCTTGACTTCCACGTTGGAGACCTTGACGCCCCAGGCCACGGTCTGCTTGTCGAGCACCTCCTGGATGTCGGCATTGAGCTTGTCGCGCTCGGCCAGCATGGAATCGAGGTCGTGCTTGCCCAGGACCCAGCGCAGCGTCGTCTGCGCAAGCTGGCTCGTCGCCGCGAGATAATCGCGCACCTGGATCACCGCCCGTTCCGCATCGACGACCCGGAAGTAGATCACCGCATTGACCTTGACCGACACGTTATCGCGCGAGATCACGTCCTGCGGCGGCACCTCGTCGACCAGCACCCGTAGGTCGACCCGCACCATCTGCTGCACGAACGGCCAGAGCAGGAACAGGCCCGGTCCCTTTGTGCCGGTGTAACGCCCGAGCGTGAACACGACGCCGCGCTCGTACTCGCGCAGGATACGCACGCTCGCGTACAGAACAAAAAGGATGATGACGAGGAGGATGACCGGAACGACGAACATGGCTTTGCTCCTGTTCGGTGAGATCGAGATCGCTAGGCACGCTCCACCAGAAGAGTGAGGCCGTCGCGGCCCACCACCTTGATCCGCGCGCCCTGCGCAAGCTCGCCTGCAGCGCGGGCGAGCCAGATCTCGCCGGCGACGCGGACGCGGCCCCCGCTGCCGCTCCAAGCGACGACCTCGCCGCTCGCGCCCGCGAGCGCTTCCCCTCCGGTGACGACCGGGCGCCGGCGCGAGCGCAGCAGGAGCGCGATGCCGCCGAGAAAGAAGGCAGCGGTCGCAATGGTCCCGGCGGCGAGGACCGGCATGGAGAGGCGCAATCCGGGCGCGCCGGAGGGAAACAGCATCGTCGCGCCGATGACGAAGGCGACGATGCCGGCGACCCCGATCACCCCGAAGGCGCCGATGTGCGCTTCCGCCACCATAAGGGCGATGCCGAGCAAGAGCAGGCCCGCTCCCGCGTAACTGACCGGCAGGAAGGCGAGCGCAAAAAGCGCCACCATAAGGCTGATCGCGCCGATGAGGCCGGGCGCAACCGAGCCCGGGTTGAGGAACTCGAAGATCAGTCCATAGATGCCGACCAGCATCAGCAGGAACGCGACGTTCGGATTGGTGATGACGGCCAAAAACTCGGTGCGCCAGTCGGGCGGCGCCGCCGAGATCTCGAGGCCGTCGGTCGCCAGGCGCTGCGGCTTGCCGGCCACCACCGCGGTGCGGCCATCGAGCTTGTGCAACAGGTCGGGAAGATCGTCGGCGATGACGTCGATGACGTGAAGCTTCAGCGCCTCGGAGGCGGGCAGGCTCGCGGCGCCGCGGACCGCCTCGGCCGCCCAGTCCGCGTTGCGGCCGTTGAGCTCGGCGAGGCTGCGGATATACGCGGTTGCGTCGCTGATGATCTTGCGCGTTTCAGTGTCCGCCGGCTCCGCACCCTGCTCTGATTTCGGGCTGGCGCCCGGCGATAGCGGCGAGCCGCCGATTTGCACCGGCGTGGCGGCGCCAAGATTGGTGCCGGGCGCCATGGCGGCGACCGCGCTCGCATAGGCGATGTAGGTGCCAGCGCTCGCCGCCCGTGCGCCGCTCGGCGCCACATAGGCGACGACCGGCACCGGGGAGGCCAGGATGGCGCTGATGATCTGGCGCATCGAGGAATCGAGCCCACCCGGGGTGTTCATGCGCAGGATGACGAGGCCCGCGTCGCTAGATTTGGCGTCGGCAAGGGAGCGCACCACGTAATCGGCGATGGGCGGACCAATGGCGCCATCGATGTCGACGACGATGGCGCGTTGCGGGTTGGCTTGTGCCGCCACGGTGCCTGCTGCGGCGGCGATGGCGCCGATTGCGAGCGCCAGCACCGCTCCCGCCCACCTGGCGCATCGCGATGATGCAGGGCCGGCGGTGCAGCTCATGAGGCGTTTTTCGTGATGCAGCCTGGGCATGACACGGACGCTGTCGCCTAAGAATGTGGTAATCGCGAAGCGACTTTGCTATTAGGCGCGGCCGGCAAAGAAAGCCGTTGAAAAGGCTTTGAAAATTCCCTTCGTTCGGCCGCGGCGCAGGCCTAAGAGCGCATTGACAGCGGGCCCGCAACTGCATTTGCTCTGCGCCGGAACAGCCGCCGTCAGTCAAACCGGGAGCAGGCCGCATGAGCGAGATGAAGTCCGAAGATGCGATCGGCGCCAAGGGACGGCCGTTCACCGGTGCGGAATACCTGGAGAGCCTGCGGGACGGCCGTGAGGTCTACATCTACGGCGAGCGCGTCAACGACGTCACGACGCACCCCGCCTTCCGCAATGCGGCGCGCTCGATCGCCCGCCTTTACGACGCGCTGCACGATCCCAAGAGCAAGGAGCTTCTGAGCTGCCCGACCGATACCGGCTCGGGTGGGTTCACCCATCGCTATTTCCGGGTCGCGCGCTCGCGCGAGGAGGTCATCGGCCAGCGCGAGGCGATCGCCGCCTGGGCGCGCATGAGCTACGGCTGGATGGGCCGCTCGCCCGACTACAAGGCCTCGCTGATGAACACGCTCGGGGCCAATCATCAGTTCTACGGAAAATTCGCCGACAACGCCAAGGCCTGGTACCGGCGCGCGCAAGAGCACGTGCTGTTCATGAACCATGCCATCGTCAATCCGCCGGTCGACCGCGCCAAGGCGGCCGACCAGGTCAAGGACGTGTTCATCACCATCCAGAAAGAGACCGACGCCGGCATCGTGGTCTCGGGCGCCAAGGTGGTGGCAACATCCTCGGCGCTGACCCACTACAATTTCCTCGGCCAGAACGCCGCCATGCCGATCAACGATTCCGATCTCGCAGTCATGTTCATCGCGCCGATGAACGCGCCCGGCGTGAAGCTGTTCTGCCGCACCTCCTACGAGATGGCGGCGAGCGTGATGGGAACGCCGTTCGATTATCCGCTCTCGTCCCGCTTCGACGAGAACGACGCCATTTTCGTATTCGACAACGTGCTCATTCCCTGGGAGGACGTGCTGCTGCACCGCGACCTCGACAAGCTCAAGGTCTTCTATCCGCGCTCAGGTTTTCTGCAGGGCTACCAGTTCCAGGGCTGCACGCGGCTCGCGGTCAAGCTCGATTTCATGGTGGGCGTCATCGCCAAGGCGCTGCGGGCGGCGGGCTCCGACGAGTTCCGCGGCAACCAGGCGCTGCTCGGCGAGGTGATCGCCTGGCGCAACCTGTTCTGGGGCCTGAGCGACGCGATGGCGTACAACCCCACGCCCTGGATCGAGGACGCCGTCCTTCCCAACGCCCAGGCCGGATCGAGCTACCGCGTCTTCGCCGGCGAGGCCTACGGCCGCATGAAAGAGATCGTGGAGAAGATCGTCGCCTCCTCGCTGATCTATCTGCCGTCATCCACCAGCGATTTCCGCAATCCGGCGATCGATCCCTATCTCGCCAAATATGTGCGCGGCTCGAACGGCATTGGCTACCGCGAGCGCATCAAGGTGATGAAGCTGCTGTGGGACGCGATCGGCACCGAGTTCGGCGGCCGCCACGAACTCTACGAGATGAACTATGCCGGCAATCATGAGGACATCCGCATCCAGGCGCTGTGGAACGCGCGCTCCTCTGGCACGCTCGATCGCATGATCGCGCTCGCGGACCAGTGTCTTGCCGAATACGACGAGAACGGCTGGCGCGACGCGACCTGGGTCGATCCGGACGACGTGGCCTATTGGGCGCTTCGCCCGCGCCGCGCCGCGGAATAGGCGGACGGAACGGCTCTCCCCGCTTGCCTTTGTCGGACCCACGCGCCCGCTAGTCTAAAACGCCCCGCTCTGTTCACATCCTACAAGCTACCTTGGCCGGCTGTGGTTGCGGGCAAACGCTAGACCCGCCATGACCGACAGCAGCATCATGTACCTCGCCGGTGATCGGCGGCTGCAGGACCGCTTCGACCAGCGGGCGGATTTCGGATCGGCTGGAGGAAAAAAACTTACCCGCACCGCTTTCACCGCCGAAAGCATGCCGTATTTCATCATCGCCACGGCCGATGCGGCGGGCGCGCGGACTGCTCCTCCCAGGGCGGCATGCCGGCTTCGTGCACGCCTATCCGGGCTTTGATCCTGAGTCAGCTGAGCGGGCCATGGCCGACTGGCCAGCGGCCGATGAGCCAGTGGCCTACTTCACCGCGTCCTGGCCGGTGAGCACCGCCTGGGTCGCGCTGTCGGGGCCGATCTCGCGGACGTCCTCGATGTTGAGGAGCTGGGCAAGGCGGGTGCGGGCGCGGTTGACGCGGCTCTTGATGGTGCCGACCGCGCTGTCGCAGATCTGCGCCGCCTCCTCGTAGGAGAAGCCCGAGGCGCCGACCAGGATCAGGGCCTCGCGCTGGTCGGGCGGAAGCTTGGCGAGTGCGGCGCGGAATTCCTCGAATTCGAGGTGGCTTGGCTGTTCGGCCTGCGATTTGAGATTGCCGGCGAGCCGCCCGTCGCCGTCCTCCACCTCGCGGCGGCGCTTGCGGTATTCGGAGCGGAACAGGTTGCGCAGGATGGTGAACAGCCAAGCCGACATGTTGGTGCCGGGCTCGAAGGAATCGATGTTGGCGAGCGCCCGCAGGAGCGTCTCCTGCACCAGGTCGTCGGCGCGGTCGACATTGCCGCTGAGCGAGATCGCGAACGCGCGCAATCCCGGTACCGCCGCCAGCATGGCCCCCCGCACTCCAGGATCGACTGTCATTCCGAGGATCCCTTGCTGCCGGGCTTGTCGAGCTCGCGCAATATCTTCATGAAACGTTCGGGAACCGGCTCGATCAGGCCGTCATAATAGCCGCGCAGCTGTTTGCCGAGCTTCTCCAGGATGTCGGGACCAAGCGTTCCGGAGGCCTTGCGTCGCTGGATTGTGCTATGCTCGATGCTTGTCACGGGGGTCACCACCGGCTTGCGGTATTTCATTTCCTCCCCTTCCCCATTCGTTCCTTCCCCATTCGCTCCACGCTTCATCGTCGGTCCACCATCCCGGTATCGTCCGTCCGCCCATCCGGTTCCCACCTTTGCAAGGGCGCGGGGGCACCCATGCCAAAGGAACATCTGGCATAATCGCCGCAACTGCCAAATCGTTCCCTTGTGATGAAACTTTTCTGGGGCGTAGGCGTTTCCCCCCGCTGCCCACATATAGGGGGAGCAGCTTCGTCAGGGGAGGGATTGGTGCCCAGCTCTCAGCTTGTAGCCGAATATCTGCCCTACCTGCGTCGTTATGCGCGGGCGTTGGCCGGGAGCCAGAGCTCGGGCGACGCCTATGTGGCGGCGGCGCTGGAGGCGCTCTTGGAGGACGCGGGCGCGCTCGACCGGGCGCGCAGCCCTCGGATCGAGCTCTATCGCATCTTCACAAAGATCTGGAATTCGATCGAGCTCAACGACGCGGTTGAGCCTGGCGCGGGCCAGCTGCCCGTCGAGCGCCGGCTCGGCCAGATCACTCCGCTGCCGCGCCAAGCCTTTCTCTTGATCTCGCTGGAAGGATTTTCGGAGGAGGATGCCGCGGAGATTTTGGGCACCGACGCCGCCTCCGTGCGCAGACTGGTGGAGGATGCGGGACGCGAGCTTGCGGCCGAGATCGCGACCGATGTGCTGATCATCGAGGACGAGGCGCTGATCGCCATGGACCTCGAACAGCTGGTCAAGAGTCTCGGCCACCGCGTGATCGGGGTAGCGCGCACCCACAGCAAGGCGGTGGCTCTCGCCAAGGCCAACCCGCCCGGCCTGATTCTGGCCGACATTCATCTGGCCGACAACAGCTCGGGACTCGACGCGGTGAACGAGCTCCTGCGCTCCTTCGAGATGCCGGTCATTTTCATCACCGCCTATCCGGAGCGCTTCCTGACCGGCGAACGGCCCGAGCCGGCGTTCCTGATCGCCAAGCCATTCCAGCCCTCGGCGGTATCCGCGGTCATCAGTCAGGCGCTGTTCTTCGAGCGTAATGCAAGGCGCCCACAGCGCGCTATTGCCTGAGGCCTGATCCCGGGCTTGACCCGATAGCGTTGCAAAGTCGGAGCATGTAACGCTCCGGACTCAAGGGGGACCATCGGGATTCGCCACAGGGTCGCTTGACGTACCATGCAACCAACTGTGGGCCTGCGCGTTTTTAACGGCGCCTAGCCTTACTAGTTCGTTCAAGCGTTGTGCGTGCGCCGCAAAGCGGCGGCGGGCAAAGCCCGAGTCTTCAGCACGGGAGGACGAGCATGACCAGCGAGGCCAGAGGATACCGGTCCAAAGCCTACAGCTTCGGGATCGAGGAAGAGTTTTTTCTGGTCGACGCCGACACCAAGTCGGCCGCCCGCGCCATGCCGAAGGCGTTTCTGGAGGCCGCCAAAAAGGCGACCGGCGGACAGGTCACCGGCGAATTGCTTCAGGCGCAGGTCGAGATCGCGACGCTCCCGCACACCGACATGGCGACCGCGCGCGGGGAACTGCGTTTCCTGCGCCAGACGGTGGCAAGAATTGCCGCCGAGCATGGGCTCGCCATCCTGGCCGCCGGCACTCATCCGACTGCTGCTTGGCGCGACATGCAGCAGACCGAATCCGAGCGCTACGATGCGGTGATGCACGACCTGCAGATGATCGGCCAGCGCAACATGCTGTGCGGCCTGCACGTGCATGTCGAGTTGCCCGACCCGGAGGATCGCGTCGACGTGATGACGCGCATGCTGCCCTATCTGCCGCTGTTCGTGGCGCTCGCAACCTCGTCGCCGTTCTGGCATTCGCTGCCGACCGGACTCAAGGGCTACCGGCTCGCCGCTTATGACGAGCTCCCGCGCACCGGGGTGCCGGAGCTCTTCCGCACCAACGAGGATTTCAACGCATATGTGTCGGCGCTGGTGCGCGCGGGCGTAATGGAGGATTCGAGCTACGTATGGTGGGCAATCCGCCCCTCGCTCGAGCATCCCACGCTCGAATTGCGCGCGCCCGATTGCTGCACGCTGGTGGAAGACGCGATCGCGATCGCCGCGCTCTATCGCTGTCTTGCGCGCCGGCTCACCCGCAATCCCTGGCTCAACCATGATTTCGACGCCGTCGCACGCGCGATCGTGATCGAGAACAAGTGGCGGGCCCAGCGCTACGGCGTGCACGGCACTCTGGTGGGCGAGGCGGGGGCCGTCACGGTCGCCGAGATGCTCGACCAGGTGATCTCCGAAACCATGGGGGATGCGCTGGTGCTTGGCTGCGTCGCCGAATTGCGGCGCTGCCGGGCCATCGTGGACAGCGGCACTTCCGCCGACGCCCAACTGGCGGTGTTCGAGGCGCACGGCAAGGACGCAAGCCAGGCGCGGGCGCTGCAGGCAGTGACGGATTGGCTTGCGGCAGCGACCTTGAGATAGGCGAGTCGTGAGTAGTGAGGGGTGAAGGCGCCCTTCCTTTCACTACTCGCTATTCACTTCTTGCCTGCTTTTTGCGCTACACTCCGCCCATGAGCTGGATTGAGCAGCGGCCCGACGATGCCATGGACGGCGCCTTTACGGCGGTCGGGCCGGAGACGGTGCGCACGATCGAGCCGGTGGCATTCCGCGAGGCCATGAGCCGGCTCGGCGCGGCCGTGCATGTGATCACCACCGACGGACCCGCCGGCAAGGCCGGCACCACCGCGACCGCGGTCTGCTCGGTTTCGGATGCGCCGCCCACGCTTTTGGTGTGCCTGAACCGCCGCAGCCATACCAATTCGGCGATGCTGCAAAACGGCGTGTTCTGCGTGAACACGCTGTGCGACGGGGGCGTCGAGATTGCCGACCTGTTCGCCGGCCGCACCGGCATCAGAGGCGCCGAGCGGTTCACCACCGGCGAATGGATAGTGCTTGCGACCGGCAGCCCGGCACTGGCCGCAGCGGTGGTGGCGTTCGACTGTCGCATCATCGACGTGCGCTCGGTCGGCAGCCACAACGTGGTGGTGGGCGCGGTGGAAATGGTGCGGCTTGGCGCCAACGGCCCGGTGCTCGTCTATCACGAGCGGGCGTACAAGCGAATCTGAAGTATTCTCAAGAATTGCGCTCCCTGGCGTGTGTGCAAAACGGCCTGCGGATCGAATTGCGTGCCGCTTTTGCGGGCACGAATTTGATCAATTCATGGCAGGACTGCGCGTGGATCAAGGATGCTTTTCGCCCGCCGCCGCGAACTCTTTCGACTTCATTGCGTTAATGGGTCGGGGGCATTTCCGATCTCGTTGGAGGACTTTGCAAATGGCGAACAACCCAAACCAGCACCCCGGCCAGCAATCCAATCCGCGCCCGGGCCAGTCGCAGCAAGGCGGCGAGCACAAGGGCGGCCAGCAGCATCAGGGCGGCGAGCATAAGGGTGGCCAACAGCAGCAGGGCGGCGAGCACAAGGGCGGACAGCAGCAGGGCGGTGGTGGCCAGCAACGGCCCGACCAGCAGCATCAAGGCGGCCAGAGCAAGCCCGGCCAAGGCCGTTAGATTTCCAGGATTTATTTGGGAATTGAACGCGAGCCGGAGAAATCCGGCTCGCTTTTTCCGTGCTGCGACCGCGAGGAGGCTCCACTGCCGCGAGATGGTTAACGAAGGATGATAAGGTTAACGAAAGGTTATCGTTGAGAGAGCCGGCGCGAGCAGGCTAGCTCCCGGGCAAATGAGGCGTGGGCGTAGGCGGCGTCCACGACCAATCACGGGAGGCTCGCATGCGGCCCCGCCTGGGTGAAGTCAATCTCGCGCTGGTGTCGCTTTATCTCGTGCCCGTCTGGGGCTCCCAGGCGGTGCGCGCGCTTCGTTCCCCCTATAACGGTTTCGATGACCGCGCCCATGCGGCGGTTGCTGCCTTCATCCGCGATGCCTTCGATTTCGGGCTCGCCGGGCTGATGCGGACTTCGAGCCTGCTCTCTGCCGGCAAGCTCGTGGTCGCGGCGGCATTCCTGGCCTGCCTGATCGAGATCGCGCGCGCTCTGGTCACACGGCGCGAGGCGGACGCGCGAACCATCGACGCGGTCCTGCTCGCGGGCCTTGCGCTCACCACCCTGTGGATGCTGCCGGTGCTGCTGACGGGCGACCTCGGCCTCATCCGACTTCAGGCGGCGCAGTTCATGCTGCTTGTCGGCGCCGCGATCGTCATCTCGATTGAGCGCCACATCGACGCAGCTCACTCCCAAGGCGCGGCGGCGAGTCAAGAAAGCGGCCTTGCGCTCCCGCTGCCCGCGCCGCCACCGCCTCGATCAGGTCTCCCAGCCGGTCAGCCAGCATGAGTTGCGGGTCGAAGCGCTCGCTCTCGCCGTAGTGGCGGAAAAGATCGGTGTTGCCGTCGCTGCGGCCCAGGAGAGTCATCCACGATGCCGCAAAGCGCCTCACGGCCACCGGCTGAATCTTGACCAGCCGCACGTCGCAATGCCGCGCGTCCCGCGAGATTCGCTCGAACGTCGCGGAGACGGCCGCCTCCGTTCCTTCCAGCACCTGCGCGAACCAGGTGTCGTCATGGATCAGCGCCCCGGTCACGTCGTCGCGCCGGTTGTTAGCGACCGAGACGATCAGGATATCCTCCAAGCGGTCGGCGAGAGATTGCGCCCCGGCATCGATGCTGATCCGGCTGTAGTAGGTCAGACGCGTGATGTTCATGGCTGCGCCCCTGTGGTCCCAATGCCCATCGCGGGCATAGACCTGCGCTTCCTAACGCGGTCTGAATCGATGGCGGACTCCTCGGAGGTAATCCGTCTGGGTCAGGTATCGGACCCAGATACGCATCGGGTGAATGCCGGTGCGGCTTGTTCTGCTCACACGCGCTTGCTGACGGAAGACTTGACCGTTCCGACCAGCCGGTCGATGAAAGTCTGCGCGGCGCCCTGGTAGGACATCGGCTCGAACAGCCGTCCGAGCGCCGGGCCGGCAAGATGCGCGCCTACCCGGGCATCGTCGGCCAGCACGTTTTGCAGGCTGCGCTTCTCGGCCACCGCCTTTTGATTGGCCTCTTCGACGAGCTTGCGCGCTTCGCCGTATCCAATCTTGGCCGCGAGCGCCGCAATGACGGCTTCCGCCATGACGCGCCCCTGGGTCGCGTCAAGATTGGTGCGCATGCGGTCGGCATCGAGCTCGATGCCTTGCGCCAGATCGGCAACCGCGCCGATCGCGCCGGAGGCAGCAAGCATAAGGGCGGGAAAGCTCGACCACTCGGCTTGCGCCCCGGAGCGCTCGTGCTCCTGCATGCCGGCGGCAAGGATCGTGGCGAGCAATTGCGGCGCCAGCGCCGCCGCCGTCAGCGCCATGGCAGGCAGGTGCCGCTCCTGCGGCAGGATCGAGGCCTCGCTGCGGCCTGCCGCCTCGAACGCCTCGCCGATCTCGGTCTGCATGAGCAAGGACATGTCGCGGGCGACCTTGCCGCAGGTGCCGGTCATGATGGCGAGCGCGGCCGCGACCTCGCCGAGCCGGTCGCGATGGCTGTGCCAGGGCGCCTCCGGCGCCGGCAGATCGAGGAGCGCGGCAAGCCGCTCGCTCACGTTGAGCGCATGATCGCCGAGCGCCGCAAGCGTGCCCGCCGAGCCGCCGAACTGCAATACCAGGCACTCCCGGCGCACGCGCCGCAATCGCTCCCGCGCGCGCCCGAGCGCTGCCGCATAGCCGGCGGCCTTGAGCCCGAAAGGCATCGGCAAGGCATGCTGCAGGAAGACGCGCGCAACCGAGGCGGTGCGGCGCTGGCGCCCACTGAGCGCGATGAAGGCATCAATGGCGCGATTGAGATCGGCGGTGAGCGCGTCGATCGCGGCGCGAAGCTCCATGACGAGCGCGGTGTCGACGACGTCCTGGGCGCCGGCGCCCCAATGCACGCAGGCGGCCGCCTGCGCGTCGGTCTTGCCAACCTCGGCCGTGAGCGCGCTGACGAGCGGCTGGGCGATGTCGCCTGCCGTCGCTGCCGCTTCGGCGAGCGCCGCGACATCATAGAGTTCGGCGCGGCAGGCGGTGGCGATCGGATCGACCACGGACGCCGGCACCGCGCCGAGCGCGGCCTCGGCCCGTGTCAATGCCGACTCGAAATCGAGCATGCGCTGCAGGCGCGCGCGATCGTTCACGATCGCCCGCATGGCGGAGCTCGAAGCGAGCGGCGTCAGGAGGAGCGAGGACACGGGCGGGTTCGTCATCGTGCGGCGACGGGCGGCGACAGCATTAGCGAACCCCCAATCGACCGGCAAGACGCTTGCTGGCGGTGCGGCCACTCGATTGATCGAGCGAACTCGGATAAATCCGGGTTCGGTTAGGCTCTATGCAAGCAAACAAGCCAAGGAGAACAAGCCATGGCAATGACCATGACGGGCGAGGTCCTTTTGCCGGCCAGCCGGGAGCAGGTCTGGGCGAAGCTCAATGACCCGCAGGTGCTCAAGGCCTGTATTCCCGGCTGCGAGCAGCTGGACATGACCTCGCCGAGCGAGTTTCAGGCGGTTGCGACCGTGAAGGTAGGGCCCGTCAAGGCGCGCTGGAAGGGCAAGGTCAGGCTTTCCGATCTGGATCCGCCCAACAGCTATCGCATCTCGGGCGAAGGGGAGGGGGGCGTCGCCGGCTTTGCCAAGGGCGGCGCCAAGGTCTCGCTCGCCGAAGCGAACGGCGGCACCCGCCTCTCCTACAACGTGGAGGCGCAGATCGGCGGCAAGCTCGCCCAGCTCGGCCAGCGGCTGATCAACAGCGCCGCCAAGAAAACCGCCGATGATTTCTTCGAGAAATTTGCCGCCGAGGTCGCGCCGAAATCGGGCTGAGCCCCATGTGGACGGGGATAGCGTCCGCGCGCGCAAAGGGGTGGCCATGACCCGCACCCCTTGTTCCGCGCCCGCCCACGGGGCAAAATCGCCCCGATTTCGACCCGTCGGCGCCGCCTGGGCGTGAAAACGGGCTAATGGCCACGAAATTCGAGAGATCGAGGAGGATCATCATGGCACCCGTCGCAATGACGGTGAACGGCAAAGCCGTCACCGGCGACATCGATCCGCGCACGCTGCTCGTGCAATTCCTGCGCGAGGAGTTGCGCCTGACCGGCACACATGTGGGCTGCGACACCTCCCAATGCGGCGCCTGCGTGGTGCATGTGGACGGCAAGGCGATGAAGTCCTGCACGGTCTTCGCCTGGCAGGTCGACGGCGCGAACGTGCTCACCATCGAGGGTGTGGCGGAGTCCGACGGGCCGCTGCATCCCATGCAGGAGGCGTTCCGCGAGCACCACGGACTGCAATGCGGCTATTGCACGCCCGGCATGATCATGACCGCCATCGACATGGTGAACCGCAAGGGCCATGAGCTCGACGATCCGACGATCCGCCACGAGCTCGAAGGCAATCTCTGCCGCTGCACCGGCTACCACAACATCGTGAAGGCGATCGCGGCAGGCGCGCGCGCCATGGCGCATCAGGGAGCCGGAAAGCGCGCGGCGGAATAGGGGAAGCCTGCGATCCAAGGAGGGAGACCGCCATGAGCGCGACCGGGATCGGCGCGGCGGTGCGCCGCAAGGAGGACCACCGTTTCATCACCGGCAAGGGCCGCTACACTGCGGATTTCGACCGGCCCGGGCAGGCCTATGCGGTGTTCGTGCGCTCGCCGCACGCCCACGCCCGTATCAAGAGCATCGATCGCAATGCCGCGGCCGCGATGCCGGGGGTGCTGGCGGTGCTCACCGGTGCGGAGCTTGCCGCCGACAAGATCGGCAACCTGATCTGCGGCTGGCTGATCCATTCCAAGGACGGCTCGCCCATGAAGATGGCGCCGCATCCCGCGCTCGCCCATGGCAAGGCCTGCCATGTGGGCGATCCTGTTGCGGTGGTGGTGGCCGCGACGCTCTCGCAGGCCAAGGACGCTGCCGAGAAGGTTGCCTGCCAGTACGAGGTGCTGCCCGCGGTCGTCGATCCGGCCACGACGCAGGGAAAGGGCGCGCCGCAGATCCACGAGGTTGCGCCCGCAAACACGATCTATCAGTGGCACCTCGGAGACGCCAACGCGGCCGAAGCGGCGCTGAAATCCGCTCGGCATGTCACCCGCCTCGACATCCTCAACAACCGACTGGTGCCCAATGCGGTCGAGCCGCGCGCGGCGATCGGCGAATATGACTCGGGCAGCGACAGCTTCACGCTCTGGAACACGAGCCAAAACCCGCATGTGACGCGGCTCGTCATCGCGGCCTTCGTCGGAATGGCGCCCGAGCACAAGCTTCGGGTGATCGCGCCCGATGTGGGCGGCGGCTTCGGCTCGAAAATCTTCATCTATCCGGAAGAGGTCGTGGCCCTGTGGGCCGCCAAGCGGGTTGGGCGGCCGGTGAAGTGGGTTGCGGACCGGAGCGAAGCCTTCCTGTGCGATGCCCACGGGCGCGACCATGTCACCCATGCGGAGATGGCGTTCGGCGAGGACGGCCGGATCACGGCCCTCAAGGTCAAGACCATCGCCAATCTCGGCGCCTACATGTCGACTTTCTCGTCCTCGATCCCAACATATCTCTACGCCACCTTGCTGTCGGGCCAGTACGACATCCCGGCGATCTATTGCGAGGTCGACGCGGTCTACACCAACACCGTGCCGGTCGATGCCTATCGGGGCGCCGGCCGGCCGGAGGCGACATTCGTGGTCGAGCGGCTGGTCGAGGTCGGCGCCCGGGAGATGGGAATCGATCCCGCGGAGCTGCGGACCAAGAACTTCATCAAGACCTTCCCGCACCAGACCCCGGTGATCCTGAGCTACGACGCCGGCGATTATCAGAGTTCGCTCAAGAAGGCGCTGCAGATTGCCGATGTCGGCTCCTTCGAGAAGCG
>Ga0126381_100001244_pt1 | contig 27515 bp, 21 predicted proteins | sample PanSoiMetPlot_28_FD_96465 | JGI IMG/M metagenome (GOLD analysis project Ga0126381, IMG submission 96465) | Tropical forest soil microbial communities from Panama - MetaG Plot_28 | ecosystem: Environmental > Terrestrial > Soil > Tropical forest > Bulk soil | place: Panama | collected 2016-02-17
CGTCAGCCTAGAAAAGCGAAACCTGGTCGTACTGCGCAGCTTTCGCGACATTCCGGAAGCTTTGTTGGCCAAGGGCAGATTGGAATCGGCAGGGGTCGATTGCTTCCTGGCGGACGACAACATGGTACGTATGGACTGGTTTATATCGAACCTGCTCGGCGGCGTGAAGCTCTTAGTCGATGCCGACGAGTTCCGTGAGGCCTCGCGCATCTTGAATGAACCCATTCCCGAAGAGCTCGAAGTGGAGGGCGTGGGTGAGTACGTTCAACCACGCTGTCCGCACTGCGGCTCGCTCGATGTGGTCTACGCCGGGCTGAACAAAAAAGTGAGCTATACCAGCGCCTGGTTAGGCCTGCCCATCCCCTGGCCGCGCAGCGATTGGCAGTGTCAGGGCTGCGGTCATCGCTGGCGGGCGGCCTCATGACGGGAACCGCTGCGGGTCCGAGTGGTTTCCCCCGCAGCCTGGGCGGCTTTTTCGATTGCCAATCGGATCACGTCGCGAGTGTCAGCCGCTAGCTCTAGCTTCTCAAGTTGTTGTGGGCGAAACCAACGTGCCTCATCCGCATCGGCCGCAGCTCGCAAAACTCCCCCGGTTCTTCGGCACAGGAAGTCAACCAGAACGTAGTGGTAGCGAGTACGCTCCTTGCGGTCGAGCAGAATGCGCTCGAACACCCCCAGCAAATCCGTTGCTTCGACTTCGACCCCAGTTTCTTCCCGGGCCTCACGCTCGGCGGCCTGACCGAGACGCTCGCCGAGCTCGAGCATGCCGCCGGGGATCGACCATTGGCCCCGATGCGGCGCGTGGCCGCGCTTAACCATCAGCACCCGCCCCTTATCGACCACGATGGCTCCGACTCCAACTAGGGGATGTGGTGGATATTGGCGTCGCATGGGAAAGGAAGAATGTAAACCGAAACGCTACAGAATCTCTAGCGCAAGCCCTAATATCCAGCAGCCTCAGGGTGCTCGAATTCGTCCCTTGCGGGCCAGTTGGGCAGGCACCGCGTGAGTGAAAACAATACATCACTGATAATTTTTGCGGGTGGCAAAGTTGGACTGGGGCAGCCATCCTGAGAAGGGTGGCTACTACGAAACGTGGCCGCCGCCCCCTTTGGGCGCGTTAATTCTACACGAGGGGAGGCGAGCCGGTGACACTTGTGGGGATGACAGCAATAATCGCCCTGGCGCAACCGAACCGGACTATAATTCGGGGCGCTTCCAATTCAGTTTGTCACCGGGTTTTCCGTTCGCAGGCTGAACGTCGAGCTGCTGGCGACGGAACCGTTCTTCCCTTCGAGCCCACAGCGAAAAGGAGATCGCAATGTTCAGCCGCATTGTGGAATGTTACGTAAAAACGGAGAGGCAAGAAGAGTTTCAGGAAAAAATGCAGAATCTCGTGCTGCCCATGCTGCAATCGCAGCCCGGGTTCGTCGATCTGTTGGCTCTCACTTCCGAAGAGGAACCCGAGCGCATGGTCGGCATTTCTCTCTGGAATTCGCGCGCCGATGAGGAACGGTATCATGACGCGCATTACGATGAAATTTTGGAAGCAATTCGTCCCTTTTTGCGGGATGAGCCCTCGATCGAGCACTACAATGTAGACGCTTCGACGGCTCACCGCATCGCTGCCAGTAAGGCCGCCTAGGTCGGGGCAGACCGGAAGACCTGCCTCTTCGAGCGCGCCAGCGGAACATCCTCCGGCCACCCGCCTGGAGCATTTAGAATTTGCTGGTGGGCCTCGAAGAGTACAAACGTAAACGACGCTTCTCGGAAACTCCGGAACCACCTCCCAAAGTGGAGATGCGTGCCGGGCACCGTTTTGTCGTGCAGCGTCACCGCGCCACCCGTTTGCACTACGACTTTCGCTTGGAGATGGAGGGTGTGCTCAAGTCTTGGGCCGTGCCCAAAGGTCCATCGCTCGATCCGAACGACAAACGTTTGGCCATGCAAGTCGAGGATCATCCCGTCTCCTACTTCGACTTTGAGGGAACCATCCCCGAAGGCAACTATGGTGCGGGAACGGTGATGGTCTGGGACATGGGCACCTGGGAGCCGCTTTCCCCCGAAGCGCACGACGGCAAGTATCTGCCGGGTACGGACGCCGAAGCCTCGGCCATGCTCAAAAAAGGCGATCTCAAAATCCGACTTCACGGGCAGAGATTGAAAGGCGATTTCGCCCTTATCCACATAAAATCGCGCAGACCGGGGACCAAGGGCACCGAATGGTTGCTGATTAAAAAGCACGATGATGAGATAGAAAAAGGTTTTGCTATTGATCGCTACGACACATCGGTCATCAGCGGCAAAACCATGGCCGAAATCGCGGGCGACAAAGACTCAGCCGAGTGGGAAAGCAGCAAGAAAGCTTCACGCGGGAAAGTTACCGCGCCCTGGCTGGCCGAAAGCCTTGAAAAACTCGCGAAGAAAAAGAGCAGCCCGGCGAGCGGGCGAGACGCAACGAAAAGCCGCAAAAGCGCCGATAGCCCGAAGAAAACTCAGAAAAGCTCTTCCCCGGAGCCGCCCCACAATGAGGCTCTCGAGCGATTAGATGGCGTGGCCAAACGCGCCATGCCGACCAGCATACAGCCCATGCTGGCCGCGATTGTGGAGACGGCTTTCGATGACCCAGGGTGGCTGTTTGAGGTGAAGTGGGATGGCTATCGCGCGGTGGCATTTCTTGAAAACGGCAGCGTTCGCCTGGTTTCGCGGAATCAAAACGACCTCACTGCCCGCTACCCTGAGCTGCAAACGCTGGCCAAGCATGTGGGTGCGAAATCCGCCATTGTCGACGGCGAAGTCGTGGTGCTTGATGATCAAGGCCGTTCTTCTTTCAGCTTGATGCAGCAGCGTACCGGCATTCGCAGCCACGGTCGGCAGGCCGGGCCGCGTCCCGATTTACCAGTTGTCTACTACGTCTTCGACCTTCTCTATCTTGATGGATATGATCTGCGCCGGGTTCGACTTGTGGATCGCAAGCGAGTTCTGGGCGAGATCCTCACGGCGGGAGACATCGTCCGCTATTCCGACCACTACGTTGGGCGGGGCAAGGCCTTATTCGATGCGGCCAGACGGAAAGCCCTCGAGGGCATTTTGGCCAAGAAGATGAACAGTTGTTACGAAGAGCGCCGCAGTCGCGAGTGGCTGAAGATCAAGATCACCGAAACCGTCGATTGCGTCATTGGCGGGTACACGGACCCGGAAGGGTCTCGCCAATACTTTGGCTCGCTGGTGCTCGGGTTGTATAACGAGAAAAAACAGCTGATTCACGTGGGAAATGCGGGAACCGGCTTCAATCAAGCTACCTTAAAGCAAGTCTCGACCGTCTTAAAGGAGATCGAGACCAGTAAAAACCCTTTTTTCGGGCCGGTCGAACCCAGAAAAGTGCACTGGACGAAACCGACACTGGTGGCGGAAGTAAAATTTTCCGAGTGGACGCATGAGACCGCCGAAGGCGGCTTGAAATTGCGCGCTCCCGTCTACATGGGGCTGCGCGAAGACAAGAACCCGGGCGAGTGCAGGTTCAAGGATCAGGCCGGCGTCCTCAACGCCCAGGTGTAGTTACAAAGGAGCGAGGAGGCAAAGCTCGAGAGCAGTCCTTGTTGGAGGAGTTATGCAGCATTCGCCACGTTTCCTGGACCTCGTCGAAGATGCGAAATCCCGGGTAAAAGAGACGACGGTCGAGGAAGTAAAAAAGAAGTTGGACCGCGGGGAGAATTTTGTCCTGGTAGACGTTCGAGAGGAGAGTGAGTTCACCAAGGATCATATTCCCGGAGCTCTTCACTTGGGCAAGGGGGTGATCGAACGCGATATTGAGGACCGCGTCCCCGATCTAAACACGCCGCTCATTCTCTACTGCGGGGGTGGATTCCGTTCTGCGTTGGCGGCCGACAACCTGCGGAAGATGGGCTACACAAACCTGCTCTCGATGGATGGCGGTATACGTGGCTGGCGCGAAAAGAACTATCCCCTGATACGCGATTAGCGTATATCCAAGTCAAACCAATGTTAAGAACCAGCAGTCGTGGCCTCCAATCTCCTCCCGGCTCGCGAATCCCTAGCGCTTGCGGGGAAGTTCCTAGTAGCCATCGATCAAAGTTCTCGATCCCGGAAACTCTCTCTATCGAGCCTGCTGCCGCTTCTTCAGGACACGCCAGAGATCGAGCCATGCCGGATTTCGCGGGCAGCGGTAGATCGGCTACCGTCATCGAGCCTGAAACTCGAGACGAGAAAACCTCTGGGCCATCTGGACCACGCATTTGCTGCCCGCTCTGTGGTTGGTCCCCGCGTAAAGAAGATCGCTGGTCTTGCGATTGCGGGTGCCAATGGAACACCTTTGACACCGGAGGAGTGTGTCCTGCCTGCCTTCACCAGTGGACCTCAACCCAATGTCTATCCTGCGTTCGCTGGTCGGCACATTCTGATTGGTATGCCGAATGATTGCAGTGAGGGAGCTTAGCGCCCAAAAAACATGACGCACGCTGAGAGGACTCGAATCTCGCTCGAACCGATTTCCATTCCCGGTGCTGAAATCTACTACCACGAACATTTTCTCTCGCTGGAGGAATCGACGAGGATGTTGGCCGTGCTGCTACGGGAATGCGCTTGGGAGAGGCGCAGGACAGCGTTTGGTCCACCCGTTCCCCGCGATGAGGCCTACTATGGCGATCCCGGAACCCGCTATACCTATTCCCGACGCGAGTACGCCCCACTCCCGTGGATACAGCCCCTACTTATGCTGAAGTTGCGAATCGAGGAGGCGACTCCCGATTCCGCCTACGCCAACTTGTGTCTGCCCCGGCAGGGATACAACGCCGTGCTATGCAATCTTTATCGCGATGGAGACGATAGCGTTGGACTGCATGCTGATAATGAGCCGGAAATGGGACCCATCATTGCCTCCCTCAGTTTGGGTGCCGAGCGTCTGTTTCGGCTCAAACGCAGAGACGGAAGCGTGGCGCTTCGAAAGACATTGCCGGGGGGCAGCCTGCTAATTATGGCGGGCGATACGCAGAAGAATTTCAAACATGAGGTTCCCAAAGACAGAGAAGTCCGTGAGCCTCGTATCAATCTGACCTTCCGTTTCATCCAGCACCAATAATTCCTTTGTCCTATCTCCGAGCGGCCACTCTTTTCGTGGACGGCTCAATCGTCAACTCTGAACCTTCATGTCCAGGCAACCATCAGTCGCTGTTTGTTTGCCTCCTCCTATCACAGCTGAAGTGACGAGACGGAGGTAAGATCCTCAAAAGAGGATTTCTGACTCGCACCGGTTGCCGTATGAAAGCCGCCGTTTACACCAAGAGTAAATCTGGGAAGGTTCTCGAGATCATGGACATCGAGGTACCCATTCCTAAAGACAAACAGGTTCTCATCAAAGTTCACGCGGCTTCCATAAATCCGCTGGATTGGCGCCTCAAGAGCCGGCGTCCGGGCGTGGATGTAGCAGGCGAGATAGCCGCCGTAGGACGACGGGTAACTCGCTGGAAACCGGGAGATGCGGTTTTCGGTACCTCGAGAGGCGCCTTTGCCGAGTATGCATGCGCCTCGGAGGACGCTCTGGTATCAAAACCAGACAATCTGAGCTACGAGCAAGCCGCCTCCGTGCCCATTGCGGGGCTCACTGCGTTGCAGGGCCTTAGGGATAAAGGCCACCTTAAGGCCGGACAAAAGGTCTTAATCAATGGAGCTGCAGGCGGTGTGGGGACGTTTGCGGTGCAGATTGCGAAGGCGCTTGGCGGTGAGGTTACCGGCGTGTGCAGTACAAGAAATGTCGAAATGGTACGATCCCTTGGCGCAGATCGGGTGATCGACTACACGCAGCAGGATTTTACCGAGGGGGGACAGCGCTACGACCTCGTCCTCGATAACGTTGGCAACCGCAGGCTGTCAGTCTTCAGGCGCGTCATGGCTGCTCGTGGCCGGTGTGTGATGGCGGGCGCGCCGAAACAACTATGGGCCGTCATATCGCGTGTGCTGAAAGCGTTTGCCTGCTCGCCTTTTTTGTCCCAAAAGTTCACGTTCTTTATTGCGAAATTGAGCCAAGATGACTTGCAAGCACTCTGCGAACTGATCGAAACCGGGAAAGTGACCCCGGTCATCGAAAAGCGCTATCAGCTAAGCGAACTCGCTGAGGCGCTTGCCTATCTCGAACAAGGTCATGCACGCGCCAAGCTAATTGTGACTTTGAAGTGACTACAACGAACTGTTGCGCAAGCTCGCAAAGTCCCCGGTTACTGCCAGCCGCGGAAGCGAGATTCGATTACGGGTGACCACCTCCAAAGCTCGTCACTGCGGTCTCGAGTTGCCGATAAAGCTGAGCAAGCGCCGGCGGCCTAGCTTTGAGCAAAGTAGAAGCATTGCCGATCCCGCATGCGCGACGTTGATTGACCTGAGGAAAGATCCGACCACAACGCGCACATGCCCACAAATCTCCGAGGCTGTTGATCAATCTTTGTATTCCCAACAAGGTATAGACTTCATAGATCGGAACTGAGCACCTACAGCTTAGTTTCGGGCGTTGGGCTGGAAACATTCAGATGGCTGACACCATTGCTCTCTCTCGCGTTTCATCCCCCACCGGTCGAGCCTGGCCGGAGACCGCTTTCGTCCCCTGGTATATCTGGTGCGCCGTAGCCGGGGTCGTCTCCGCGCTGGTCGGAGGTTATTGGGACATCTCTTGGCACATGTCCATTGGGCGCGATTCTTTTTGGACCCCGGCGCACATCGCGATTTACATGAATGCCATCCTGGTAGGCATCGCCTGCGGTTATCTCATTTTGCAGGCGACCTTCAGCCGTGATCGAAGGGCGCAGAGCGCAAACGTAAGAGTCTGGGGCTTCATGGGGCCGCTCGGCGCGTTCATCGCCACCTGGGGATGCTTCGCCATGCTTACGTCCGCCCCCTTCGATAACTGGTGGCACAATGCTTATGGACTGGATGTCAAAATCATCAGTCCTCCGCATCTGCTGCTCTTTATCGGAGGTATTGCCATCAAGATTGGCGTATTGGCCTTGATTGCCGGGCTGATGAATCGAGCGCAGGGCGAATTGCACCGCAAGTTGCTCTGGCTCTTCTTATTTGTGGGCGCCATTGCCGTTGCCCAGGCCACGAACCTCTTAACCGAACTTACCTGGACCTCGCTTTTGCACGGCGCTAGTGCCTACCGCGCCATCTGCGTGATCATTCCTTTGGTGCTATTCGCAGTTGCGTGGGGTGCTCGGCGTCGCTGGGCTTTCACGATTGTCGCCGGAATCTATACGGGAATCATGCTGGCTTTTGAGTGGATTCTGCCGCTGTTTTCCGCTGAACCGAAATTGGGGCCAGTTTACCAGCACGTCACCCACTTTGTTCCCTTGCGTTTCCCACTGCTGCTGATTGTCCCGGCGGTGGCATTGGATCTGCTGTTCTCCCGAATCAGTGGATGGAAGCGATGGCAGCAGGCGGTTGTCGCGGGCCCAGTTTTTCTCGCCAGCCTAATTGCTGCCGAATGGCCCTTTGCCAGCTTTCTAATGACCCCTGCGGCGCGCAACTGGTTCTTTGGCATGAATTATTTCGCATATTTTGATCCGGCAAATTTTCTTTACGATCCTTACAAATTCGAACCCACCGAACCGAGCCGCGAGTGGTTCTGGATTGTCATGGGGAGCGCCCTAGTGGCTTCGATCTTGAGTACCCGCATCGGCCTGGCATGGGGAGACTGGATGCGAAGGCTGCGTAGATAAAAGCTGTGGACACCCCCAAGCCATCGAACTTGATCACCAGGGCTGTCACCTGGAGTTTGCTCCTGGTTTTGTTCTCTCCTCTGACTTCGTTTGCCCACGTGGGTAGTCCTGACGTTTATTACGAGGGAGATGCCGGCCCCTACCATTTGTATGTCACGGTGCGCCTGCCACAGGTTATTCCCGGCGTAGCCGAGATTCAGGTACGAAGCCGATCGAATGACATTACTCGCCTACGGCTGGTTCCCATGATGCTCACCGGTCCGGGTTCCAACCTGCTGCCCAAGCCTGATTCGGCTGAGCAGTCGAAGCAAGACCCCAATTTTTTTTGGGGCACCCTGTGGCTGATGCAGTCCGGTGCTCTTCAGGTACGCATCACGGTCGAAGGAAGCAAAGGGCAAGCGGAACTCTCTGTTCCGGTGGCATCGTTTGCGCAGCGCACGTTGCCTATGCCGAAGCCTTTGGCAGCTGTGCTGATCTTTCTGATGCTGTTTCTGGCTTTTGGATTGGTCTCTATCGTCGAAGCCAGTGTGCGCCAGGCCAGTCTTGAACCTGGGCAATCTCCTACGTCGTCAAGCGTCGGCCGTTCTCGATGGTTTGTGACCATGGCAGCCCTGGTAATTGTGGCGCTGCTTTCTATGGGAAAACTATGGTGGGATGCCGAGGCAAGACAGTACCAGCGCGGAGTTGATTTCTTCAAGCCTCCTCCGGCCGAAGTCACCTTGGAAGCAAATCGGATGCTGATCAGGGCCAAAGACCAGGAAAAGAAGTGGCACCACCACGTCAAATTAGAGAGCCTGCTTCCCGATCACAACCATCTCATGCACCTTTTTCTCATCCGCGTTCCCCAATTGGACCGGATGTGGCACCTGCATCCCGATCCGCTGGAAGGCAAGAAGGGGGTTTTTGCCGAGGATTTGCCTTCTATGCCGGCGGGTCGGTATCAGCTGTTTGGTGACGTCGTGGATAAAAACGGTTTTCCCTGGACGCTGGTTGCACAAGTTGATTTTCCGGAGATCAGAAATGGCAAGCCGCTGGCTGGCGATGATTCATTGTGGTCGGGTGCTCCGCTCGGTTCCGGGTCCCTAGATCCGACCACCTGCCAGCTTGCGGATGGTGGCCATATGGTCTGGCGGCGCGAAGCCGCCGGTCCACTCCGGGCCAATACTGCCATGACTTTAAAGTTCCAGGTCTTCGCCGCAGACGGCAGACCTGTGACAGACATCGAACCTTACATGGGCATGGCGGGACATGCCGAACTGCTGCGCTCGGATTTAGCCGTGTTTGCTCACATTCATCCGGCAGGCTCGGTATCGATGCCGGCGCTCGAGTTGGCGCAATTGGGTCTTGCCGGCCACCGGACCGGCGCCCAAGACGCAATGCCCGGCATGAACATGAGTACCTCTTCGACTCCGCTCGGTTCAGAAATCAGCTTTCCCTATGGGTTCCCGGGACCTGGCGAGTATCGCATCTTCGTGCAAGTCAAACGATCGGGACAGGTTGAAACCGCAGCTTTCGATACTCGTGTCGAATGAAGTTCATGCGCTCGCTTTCCGATTTCGAGAGTTGGTGAGAGAACTCCCGTCGTCTCGGGGACGAAGGACTGGTCTGCTCTCACCTGATATAGTTGCTTAAGTGTTTCGCTGGCCATTACTGCTGCTGCTGATTTTTCTTCTCCCCTCGCCAGTCCATTCGAAGACCAAGTACCAGACCAGGTCGATTCATCTCGACCGGGGCGGGGAAAAGTGGGCGGAAAAAACCCTCCGCCAACTGTCGTTACAAGAGAAGGTGGGGCAAGTGTTCATGATTTGGACGCGGGCCGAATTCCTGAATGCAAATAATCCCGAATATTTGCAGCTTCGCGACTCGATCGCCAAATATCACGTCGGCTCTTTTGCCATGACCGTGCGCTATGAGCCGCCGTTCTTGTACAAGAACGAACCCTATGAAGCCGCATACCTGCTGAATCGGCTGCAAGCTGACTCGAGGTGGCCGCTGCTGGTGGCCGCAGATTTCGAGCTTGGGCTCAGTAACCGTTTGAATGGTACGACGGCATTTCCGAATGCCATGGCGATTGGCGCCAGCGGACGGGAGGATTACGCCGAAGCCTTCGGGCGTATCACCGGCGAGGAGGCGCGTGCGATCGGAGTCGAGTGGAACTTCTTTCCTGTGGCCGACGTAAATTCCAATCCCGAGAATCCCATCATCAATACGCGATCTTTCGGTGAAGATCCAGGCCAGGTAGCGAACTTCGTCAGCGCCTACATTCGCGGGGCGCACACCTCGGGCATGCTAGTGACGGCCAAGCATTTTCCGGGACATGGAGACACGGCTACGGATTCGCACCTCGGTCTGGCCCAGGTCACGGGCGACCGGGCCCGGCTTGAGGCGGTTGAACTGCCACCCTTCCGGCGGGCCATCGGCGCCGGCGTCGACGCCATTATGGTGGGACATGTGACGGCGCCCGCCCTCGATTCCACTCCCAATTCCGTTGCCACCGTATCGCCAGCGATTGTTACCGGGCTGCTGCGCCAGTCGATGCAGTTTCCTGGAATTATCATCACCGATGCTCTGGATATGGGCGCCCTTACCCGCCTCTATGCTCAGAATCTAGGCCGCGAGGCGGTTGAGGCTTTCAAAGCCGGCAATGACATGCTATTGATCCCGCCGGATATTGGAGCCGCCGAGCAAGCCTTGGTTGCCGCCGTCCGGAGTGGTGAGATTTCCGAGTCGCGACTGAACCAGTCGGTCGAGAGGATTCTCCGCCTTAAAGCTTCCTTGGGATTGAATAAAGGTCGCCTAGTCGACCTTTCGGCCTTAGATAGCTCGGTTGGACGTCCGGAAAACATCAGAGCCGGAGAACAAATGGCCCAAGATGCCATTACCCTGGTGCGACAGGATGGGGCCGTAGTGCCGCTGAAAAGGACCGCCCCGGTGTCGGAGGGCTTCGTCCCCTACCAAGCCCCAGTTGATGTCGGCCATCAACTCGTGGTGGTCATCTTTTCTGACGACGTGCGCCTCCCTGCCGGCCGGGCTCTTGAGCGTCAGATCCGGTCACGGGTGCCCGATGTAAACATCATCTACACCGACCCAACCTTAGCCGGCGCAATGTCGGACGGGGTTCTTGGGGTCGTAGGCGCGGCCGAGAAGGTGGTTGTCGCTGTCTACGCCTCCCCCACCGCCGGTAAGGTGGTGCGCGCCAATGGCACGGTGGGGAATTCGGTTTCGCTGGTGGGGGCAAGTGGTGCGCTCCTGGGTAACATACTCGGCGCTGCCGCGTCGAAGACCGTGGTGATTGCCTTGGGGAATCCCTACGTGGCAAAAGATTTTCCCGCGGTGCAAAATTATTTGTGTACCTTCTCCGCAGCCGCAGTATCAGAAGTGGCCGCGGCGAAGGCGCTATATGTAGAAACTGAGATTCATGGTCACCTGCCAGTCGCAATTCCCGGGTATGCGCCGCGCGGAGCCGGGATTGTCCGGCCGGAGGTCAAAGAGCAGTAGGAGGACGCTGATGCCAGGAAAATTCTTATGGGTCGGAGTTGCCCTAGCCGTTCTCAGTCTCTGTGGCTGTAGCGTGAATGTGAAAAAGGGCAATGAAGGCGAGGACAAAAAAGTAGACATTAAGACTCCCTTCGGCGAGATTCACGTGGACAACGGCGCTGACGTTCGCGACACCGGGCTTCCGCTCTATGCGGGCGCACGGCTCAAGCCCAAAAACCGGGAAGGGGAGGAGAAGAGCGCGAATGTCAATATTTCCACCTCTGCTTTTGGGCTGAAGGTGGTAGCCCTCGAATATGAGAGTGACGACCCGCCGGATAAAATCGCCGCGTTTTACCAGAAGGAATTAAGAAAATACGGAACGGTTTTAGAGTGCCACAGCTCGCATCGCGGTCACTGGGGCCCCGATCACGACCACGGCGCAGAAGAACTCAAATGTGAAGGCGATAATCGAGGCAACAACATCGAACTGAAGGCCGGCACGCGCAACAACCAGCACATCGTCGCCATCGAGCCACAAGCGAAGGGCACGGATTTCGCCCTGGTCTACGTGCGCACCCGGGGTAAGGAAGACACGATTTGAGGGCCGCGCAAGTGGCCGCAGGCATGCGATATTCTGAAAGCTAGTGGAACATCCCTGTCAGAATTGCGGCTCGCCCGTTGATAACGCCTCTCCTTTTTGTCCCAGCTGTGGGGCATCGCAGATTCGCTTTCTTCGGCCCGATAGTCCTCCCCACGTGGTGAATGTGCAAAGGGTCACGCTGCATGCTCCTCAAGCGCGGGGTCTCGATGTCGAGGCCTCGGTCGGTGTCCCGCCCGAAGTGGCGGCTGCCGACAGCCCTCGCGCCTTGCCATTCGCGATTCGCGCTGGAGCGATCGCAGCCGTGCTCAGCGCCGTCCCTTTTGCTTTCATTCTGGCCTTACCGCTCGCCGGATTTCTTGCCGTCCTGCTCTATCGCCGTCGCAATTGGGCTAGACCGCCAAGTCCGGCGACCGGATTTCGTCTGGGCGCGCTTACCGGAGCGATTGGGTTTGCCATATATGCGGTGGTCGCGGCCTTCGCTACCCTGATTTCCCACGCCACTCCCGACCTCAAGCAAAAGATGCTCGAGAGCATTCGCGCGGCAGAGCTCCGCAACCCCGATCCGCAGGTCAGCCCCATGTTTGAGTATCTAAAGGTTCACCTCACTCTCATGGTGATCAGCGGCCTCATCTTCATGTGCGTGATTTTCGTTTTGCTGGCTGGTGTCGGGGGGGCATTGGGAGCCAGTTTGAAGCGCCGCAACCCGCCTCAGGGGTGATTCCTGAGCTTGCCTGCTATCTCACCGGCTGCAAGCTCTTAACCCATGCGCCGGGCGTGGTGCCGAGAATTCCCCGGAACATCTCGACGAAGGCGGTTGGCTGGCGATATCCCAGGGCAAAACCGACTTCCTTGACCGAGTGTCCAGCTACCAGAAGTTCGACAGCTTTCATCAGACGCGCCTGACGCCGCCAAGACTCGAAATCTGAACCGACCTCGCGGCGGAAGATTCGCTGAACTGTTCTGACACTCGCGCCAACGGAGGCGCACATCTTGGCGAACGGCTGGCGCTCGGCCAAGTCGGCGATCACCTTATCGGCAATGGATCGCGCACGATATTCCTGCGGGAGAGTGAGCGACATCGGCAGGGCTGACGCGTTCTCGAGTTTCGAAAGCAACAGGTCCCGCAGGGCGCAATGAAGGCGATCCCGGATTCGCAGCTCCCCCAGGCGCACGGCCTCGACAATCAGTTCCCGCAACAATGGGGTGATATGCAGCACCGCGCAGGCGACCGGCAATCTGGCACTGAGTCCGCGCCGCATATACAACGTGCGCATCGAAACCGCATCCGGCATCTTGATGGAATGACACGTACGGGCAGGAATCCACATCCCGAAATGAGGTGGAATCAGCCACATGCATTCCCCCGCCGATACTTGCATGACCCCGCGAATCGCGTAGATCAGCTGGTCGGAACCGTGGGCATGTTCCTCGACGTGAAAAGCGCGGGGATATTCATAGGCCAGCGTGGAAATCATCGCGCCCCGCCCGGGGTCATACTCGGTGAGGATTTTCTGTCGCATAATCAATATATTTTGCCGTAATAATGCTTTTACGACGAGTGGTATCGGCGTCCCAGCGCAGGTCCGATCGGGCGTCGTGGACGCGCAAGATTTTCTTTGCACGAGTGGCGACCCGGCACGATCCAGTCACAGGTCGAGGTATGCCTCCACACTTCAGCAAGAAGGATGAATGACCATGAAGCTGAAATTCGCCGCTGGAAGCCGATTGCCATCGTGTTGCTGACCCTGGGAGCGGGCGTACTCTTAGTTAGCGGGTGCCGCAGCTTCCCAGGACCATCAGTTTGTGGTACCGGCCAACGACAGCAGAGTAGTTGCGGAAACTCTTGCTGGAGCTGGGGAACTATGGCAGGGCCTATGTCAGGTTATCCACGAAAGATAACCACGCGGTCCTCGAGTTTGATGATTCTAAAGGCAACGTGATCTGGTCGGCTCCTTCACAGACAGTCAAGCCTCTAGAAGGTAAGGAGCCGTAAGAGCCTAGGACAGGCAAGTAACGATTCTGCGCCTCTGGTCTCTGGCAGCTCGAGAGCGACAAGACGGCCGTCGTCGAGGTTGTCGCTGACAATATATAAAGAAAGAGAGCTGGCCGCCGAATTTCTGACCTGGAGTTGATTTTGGCCGCCACGACGTTTCTCCCGTGACCGCTTGATTTTCTGTCCCTACTCGGCCGCTAGGCCATGTAAGATTCTTGAGGCAGGGTCGGCGCTGCCGATTCTGCCTCGGTTAACACGTTCAACTGTTCCCCAACTCCTTGCCCAAGCCTACCCGGCCCGCGTATTATGCAGCGTTCATGACTTCGAGAAATTCTGTTCATCGCTCCGGAATGCAAGCCAAAGCGCAGTTGATGTCCTCATCGGAAATTGAGCGTACTTTAGTTCGCTTGGTTCACGAGATTATCGAGAAAAATAACGGTGCCCAAGATCTTGCGCTGGTGGGTATCCGCCGTCGCGGCGTGTTCCTGGCCCAGCGGATCGGGCAGATGATTGAGCGCATCGAAAAAGTCCCCGTGTCGGTCGGCGGCCTCGATATCACGGCTTATCGCGACGATCTCTCCCCGCTAGCGAAACCCGTGGTCGAAAACACGGAAATTGGCTTTCCCATCACGGGTAAGAAGGTGGTGTTGGTCGATGACATTCTTTATACCGGCCGCACAAGCCGAGCGGCTCTTGAAGCCCTCTTCCATCATGGTCGTCCTAAGCTAGTACAGCTGTGCGTCCTGATCGACCGCGGACATCGGGAACTTCCCATTGAGGCCACATTCGTGGGGCGCCGCGTGCAGACCACCCAGCAGGAAAGGATTGAACTGCTGTTACGGGAAGTGGACGAAGCGGAGAAGGTTCTTCTAGTAGACAAAGCAAGCTAAAGCCTCGAGTTGCCATGCCGCCATTGGCACAAGCTCAGAATCGAAGGGCACATCGCAGGTCGCTACTCGCGATTGAGGGCATGGCCACCAAGGATATCGAGCACTTGCTCGAGCTGGCTCGCAAGATGAACCCGCAAAAGGCATCTCCCTTGGCGCGGGACAAGCGCGTGCTGCTGCTCTTCTATGAGCCTTCCACCCGAACCCGAACCTCCTTTGAGATCGCCGCCAAGTCGCTGGGGGCCACGACTACGCTTGTGCTTTCAAGCGGATCCAGTGTGGAAAAAGGGGAGTCGTTGCTTGACACAGGCTACACGCTCGGTGCCGTCGGGGCAGATGTCATCGTGATCCGGCACCCCAATTCCGGCGCCCCGCAGTTGATGGCGGACCATCTCGATATTCCGGTGATAAACGCCGGAGACGGCATGCACGAGCATCCCACGCAAGCACTGCTCGACGCCTATACCATTCTCGGACATAAGAAGAAGATCGCCGGTCTCGAGGTTACGATTGTGGGCGATGTCTATCACAGTCGCGTGGCCCGCTCGGCAATCCACTTGCTTAGCAAGTTAGGGGCGAATATTACACTGTGCGGACCTCCGGAGCTGCTTCCCGAAGTAGCGGGGACCTTAGTCGACGGATTACGGATCACGAGAAGCTGCGAAGAGGCGATACGCGGCGCGGACGTCGTCATGGTCTTGCGAGTGCAACGCGAGCGTCTGGCGGGCGTCAAGGTCAGTTTGCCGGACTATATCTCCCGCTATCAAATGACGTTGGGACGTTTGCGGCTGGCCAGGTCGGATGCAATGTTGATGCACCCCGGTCCCATTATCAGGGGTCTTGAACTTACCTGGGAAGTGGCCGATTGTCCACAGTCGGTAATAGTGGAAGAGGTGAAGAACGGAGTACCGGTACGCATGGCCGTGTTGGCACACGCTTTGGGACGGGTGAGCTAGTCAGGTGTCGACGAAGGAGCACAAGCCGTCCTCGCTTTTGATTCACGGCGGCCGCCTCATCGATCCGGTGCCGCGTGTGGATGCGCCGCTAGATGTTCTCCTCCGCGATGGCCAAGTAGCAGAGGTGGGCCCTCCGGGCAAGCTTCGCGGGACGGGGGAAGAAACATTCGACGCGCGCGGGCTGATCGTCGCTCCCGGCTTCATCGATTTGCACGTGCACCTGCGCGAACCGGGGCAGGGTTACAAAGAAAGCATCGCCTCCGGTACGGCGGCGGCGGCGGCCGGCGGGTTCAGTTCCGTCTGTTGCATGCCGAATACCACGCCCGTGCTTGACTCTGCGGAATGGGTGACCTGGGTTCGACAGCCGCAGCGCGGAGCCGTGGTGAACGTCTTTCCCGTCGCGGCCGCCACTCAGGCGAGTAAAGGCGCCGTACTTACCGACTTCAGGGCTTTGCAACGGGCGGGGGCGGTCGCGGTAAGCGACGATGGCAAACCAGTTCTCAACGAAACCACCATGCGAGACGCCCTGCGTGCCTCGGCCGAAATTAATTTTCCGATTATTCAGCATGCCGAGGATACGCGACTCACCCAGAACTGTTCTATGAACGAAGGGCCAACCTCCTTCCGCCTGGGACTGCGGGGCATGAGTGTGGGCGCTGAATCGACGATCATAGACCGGGATGTGCAGCTGGCCCAGCAGTTCAATGGCGCGAGGCTGCACCTGGCGCATGTTTCGACCGGCGAGGCGCTTCAATCGGTGCGCCGGGGAAAAAGAAATCGTGCCCGCGTGACCTGTGAGGTTACGCCGCACCATTTTGCTCTCAGCGATGCCGACATACACAATTACGACACGAACTTCAAAATGAATCCGCCGCTACGCTCAGCCGAAGACCGGGAGGCGCTGATTGCCGCCTTAGCCGATGGCACCGTGGATGCAATCGCTACCGATCATGCTCCTCACGCGGCGCATGAAAAAATCATCGAATTTGAACGGGCGGCGTTTGGCGTTACCGGCTTAGAAACCGCATTAGGGCTGGCCATAACCATTCTTCACCTGCGCCACGAAATTCCGCTCGAACACATAGTCGAGCTATTTACCTCCGGTCCCGCCCGGGTGGTTGACCTGCGTGGCCGCGGAACCCTGTTGCGCGGAAGTCATGCGGACCTAACCATTTTTGACCCCAAGAAGCGCTGGACCTTCGAGGCCGCGAAATCACGCTCCAAGTCGCACAACACACCCTTTGATGGATGGCAGCTAACCGGAAAAGTGGTGGCCACGATTGTGAGTGGCAGAATCGTGTACCGGGCAGCCTAGCGGCTGTGTTCAGGGCTAGAGACGACGATCGAATTTCTGTGATCTATCCTTAGCTGTCTGGCAATCGGGCGGTACGGGTCAATCGAAACGGTGCGCGTGCGAGCGCCACACACTTCCGAGCACCCGAACGGTCGGCATCGTATATTGATTCAGTGAGCTTGAAACCAACGCTGGAAATCATCAATCAGATGCAGGCGAATGGCGTCATCGGCGGCTATGTGATAGGAGGCGCGGTTGGAGCGACATTTTATCTCGAGCCGTCCGCGACGGAGGACATCGACATCTTCGTGCTACTCCCAACGTTACCGGGAAGCTTCTTTCTGGAACTTACACCCGTTTACGAGTACTTAAAGGGCCGTGGTTCGAAGGTTGAAGGTGAACGCATCCTGGTCGGAGACTGGCTAGTACAGTTTCTTCGTGCCAATGGCCCACTCGAACGCGAAGCGTTGGATGAAGCAGTTCACACTGAAGTCGAGGGAGTACCCACGTTCGTGCCCAGAGCGGAGCACCTGGTGTGGCCCTGGCTCTACGGGTGGGCCGGGCGAAAGACCATGCGCGAATCATACAGTTCCTCGAACAAAATGTCGTGGATCTGGACAAGCTGAATCGCATACTGACGCGGCATGGGCTGCTACCCACCTGGGAGAAATTTGAACGCAGGTATCTAAAGGAAGAGTAATGGGAACTGATTCCGAGAGAGTGCGTCGGAAGCGCCTGGCAGCACTTTCGTTCGAAGAGAAAATCAAAATCCTTGAAAAACTGCGCGAACGGCGCAAGGCGATTGCCGCCGCAGGGCTGCGGAAAGAAAAACGAGAGAAGCGCAATGGCTAGCTACGCCCAGACCATCCGACATACAATTTCTAGCATCCTGTTTGATAACGGTCGCGCGAGTTAGCAACCGCGAGCTGTCCCGAAGAACCGCCCGCGTGTTTCAAACAGACAAGGCAGACTCGTCCGATGGCAAGTGGGCATTGCCCTTATGATTTATGGCATCCATATCAGGTTGAATGCTATCGCCGGACTAATGCGCGGTGCCCGGGGTGGGGGAACGCGAAGTCACTTTGCGTAATGTCTCTGCCACGAGGGTTGCATCCGGCCCCTGGGGCAGGAGCTCGAGCGCTAACTCGAGTTGCCTGACGCCGTTCGTGAGGTCGCCTTTGCGCAGGTAAATAAGGCCAATATTCTTACGCAGAATGGCCAGTTCCGCGCATTGCCCGCACAGCTGGATCGCGTGCTCTAATTGGCTAACTGCCTCGGGCCAATCCCCACTTTTTGCCGCTTCCAAGCCAAAATTGCTCAGCTGCTTCACTTGATCGGTTATTTGTCGCCGCTGTTCGAGGGTTTGGAGTTGGCGGTTATATTTTTCCGATTCCGGGTTACCCGAGCGACCGAGCGTACGCACCAGACTGGAAAGGGCCGGCAAATTGTCCGGGTCGATCTCTACGGCTTTCTTCCACTGGGCAATGGCCTCGTTCTCGCGGCCTTGGCTGAGCAGGCTTTTGCCTAGGTAGAACCTTGCCTGAGAGTTGTTCGGTTGTAACTCGATGACCCGAGCGAAAAGCCGGGCTGCCTCCGGACTGGAGCGTTCTACGACGGCTAGCAAGAATAAGGCATCGGCATAGTTTGGAGACAACCGGATGGCCTGCTGAAGGCTCTGGCGCGAGTCATTCATTTGACCAAGAGCGTACAAAACACGTCCTTTGTTGTAGTAAGCCTGGGCCGAGTTCGGGTCCAGGCGAGCGCCCTCGGAAAACTCCGCTAGCGCCCCTTGGAGGTCGTAAGTGTCACCTAAGGCAATGCCTAAATCTACGTGTGCCTCGGCCGACTCGGGATGTAGATTCGCCAATTTCCGAAAGGTCTGAACTGACCCGCCGTGGTCACCACTTTTTGCCTCTACCATGCCTAAGCCGGTTAGCGCCTTGGCGTTTCCAGGGTCCCTAGCGAGCGCATCTTGGAACAGTCTGCTCGCTTCTTCGTAATTGCCCTCCTCAGCTAGTGTCATTCCCAAATTCACCATAGCTTGCGTGTACTCGGGATCGTTTTTTAGAGCTTCAGCGAACAATCGTGCCGCATCGGCGTTTTTGTTTGCGAGGCCGTACAGGGCGCCCAGATTGTTGAGTGCTTCAACATATTGAGGGTTGATGTCCAGGGCCAGCTTAAATTCCCGCTCGGCATCGGCAAAATGCTTTTCGACGACCAGCACGGAACCCAGCGCATCGTGCGCCTGTTCAAAGTTCGGTTTGAGGCCGATGGCGGCGCGCAATTCGCTTTCTTCCCCGGCGATGTCGTTGGCTTTTCCCTGCACCAGAGCAAGGTTGAAGTGCAGTCTGGCATCTTGGGGTTCGATGGCCAAGGCTTTACTGCTCAACGCCAGCGCTTGTTCAATTTCGCCCCGCTCGAAGGATTGGTTTGCCTGCTGGCTCAAAGCTCCGGCTTCGGCTTGCCGGTCTGCTTCTTGGTGTAGGTGCTCGAAGATTGCGAACTGTTCTTTCGCCCCGGCCTGATCTTTCTTTCTGCCCAAAAGCGAGCCTAGCCGATAATGGGACTGCGGATCGTCGGGTTTTAGCGCGATGGCTCTTCGTAGCTCCCCGATGGCGTCGTCTATCCGGCCCGAATTTTCGAGCACCACCGCGAAGTCATAATGGAGCTTGTAGTTCGCTGGCAGCATGCGCACGGCGCGCCCTAAGGTGTCTAGCGCTTCCGGGGCGTGTTGCGAATCTTTCAGCGCTTCGCCCAAGACCTCGAGTCCCTCTGGATCAGAAGGATTGCGTGCCACGTAATCTTTTAAGTAGGGAATCGATTCTTCCACCCGGCTCTGGTTCAGCAGCGCCTTCGCCAGCCATAGCTCAGCCGCGCTCCGGTCGGGGTCGAGCCGCAGGACTGTCTGATATTCGGTTACCGCCTGTTGGTATTTCTCGAGATGGCCGTAGGCGGTGGCTAGATCGAAATGCAGCTCCGGTGAGCTTGGCTGCGCGCCGACAGCCTGCTCAAGAACTGGCATAGCGTTTCCATAATCGCCGAGCTGGGCATAAGCTGCCGCCAGAGCGACCTGAATCTGAATCGTCAGCGCCGGGGACGGTGAGTTACTTAGAGCTTTTTTTAGATAGAAGATGCTGGCGCGGTGTTTCTTCTCAGAACTCAATAATTGCGCCAAGTCATAGAGGCCCAGGGAAAACCCGGGTTTGATATGGAGCGCCGCCTGAAACTCTCGTTCTGCGTCGCTCGGCCGATCGAGGTCTTGAAGCACCAGGCCGAGCGCGTTATGCGCCAAAAATGCGTCGGGACGTGCGCGAACTACCGACTCGAGTTCGGCTGCCGCGGGACCGGGTTGGTGGTTTTCGAGCAGCGCCAAGCCAAGGTCGTACCGAATATCGAGATTGTCCTGGTCGAGCGAGCGCGCCGCCTGAAAAGCAGCCACGGCGCAGGGGAAATTCCCCGCCTGTCCAAATAGAGTTCCCACTCTTCTGTATGCGTCGGCGCTGGGCTCGGATCTGAGTGCCTGAATGGCGGAAACTTCCGCTGGCGAGCGTGCGCGAGAGGTGCAGTTGGCTGGAATTTTATCGGCCGGGGAAGGAGCTTCGCGCCTAGCCTCGAGGCCGGGGGTGAGCTGCGCGCTCAATCCTGTACTAGCGACGACCAGCAGCAGGGCCGGGAGCTGCCCTCGGAGAATGTCCTTCACGGCCTTCGCCCGAGTGATCTCACTTCGTGGGTTCCGAGACACCAATTCCCCGCCTGGCGAAGGCTATTCTAAACCGCTTCTGGAAGCTTGGCGGCGGCCACCGGGGCCATCCCACTTGGCTCGAAGAGGATGGCCGCCGCGCAACTACTGGGTACCAAACCCGCTCAGTAATAAAACTTGAGTGCGAACTGAAGCTGTCGCGGATGGTACCCAACGGGAGCAGTTTGAGTGACCACTCCAAACAGGTTAGTCGGGGCTAAGCTTCCTGTGGTACACGGAGCCTGCACAGCACCCGTGGTCAGGCATTTCAAGTTGTTACTGATGTTGGCGTTAGGAACGTCCCAAATCGGCGTATTGAACACATTGAAGGCCTCTGCCCTAAACTCCAGCCTCTTGCTTTCAGTAATGGGGAAACTTCGGAACACCGACAGGTCCGCATTGTGCCGGGCGTCAGCTCGCAACACGTTCCGGCCAAAATTGCCGAACGCACCTGTAGGCGGAACGGCAAAGGCTGCTATGTTAAACCATTGGGCCGTGGAAGGATGCGAAACATGCGGGTCCCCCACGATATTGGCTCGTTCGGAGTTTCCGTTCACGGCGCCAGTATTGGGTATTCCGTTGGCCGCGACCACGTTGTAAAGCGTCCCCGAAGACAGATTCACGATTCCATTGACTTGCCAGTCTCCGAAAATTGTGTCCAAGAACCCGTTTCCGGAACGGAATCTCCTCTGTCTTCCAAAGGGAAGCTGGTATACCACGCTGGCGGTAAACAGTTGCGGAACGTCGAATCCCGCCAGGCCCCGATCAGCATTGATGTCCCAGGAGTTCTGCACTGAAGTCCCATTGGTCCCCGTCCCAAACCATTCGTCAGCGCCAATGTCGATAGTTTTCGACCAGGTATAGGAGAGGAGATAGGTCAAGGAGTGGCTCCTACCGTCGAGGGACACCTGGAGTGCGTCATACCACGACCGACCCCAGCTCACGTCGTAGTGCGTTGGCACCTGGTACGGGTAGAGGAATCGTCCTTGCGCCGCTACTTTGGCGGGCGTGCAGCTTGTGGTATAGCATCCGACCGCCGGTACCAACAGCTTGCCAGTAGGATCGGGAGTGAATGCTTGATTGCCGGTGATGCCAACATCGAGCCGGTGCCCACGTGATCCAACGTAGTTCACGGTGAGAGTGCTGTTGGTAGTCAACTCTTGTTGCACTCCGAAGTTGAATTGGTCGGAGTAAGGATTTTTGATATTCGGATCGACGAACCACTGGTTTTGTTCAAACGGAGTCGGCAGCGGCGTGGTGTTTGCTCCCTGCAATGGATCTTCCGCGAAGGTTGTCGGAGGAGTCTGACTTTGGTTGAGGCCGGTGATGAACTGTCCAACCGACGGCCAGGTGCCCTGCTGATTCTGTGTCATCTGCAGAATCGCCGCCCAGTTGTCAAAAAATCGACCGTAGCCCGCACGGATCACCGTTCTTGGCAACACGTGATAAGCAAAGCCCACACGCGGCTGAATATTGTCATAGGTGGTATGGAACAGATGACCATCAGAAGAGACTACGACGTTAGCCGGCAATGTGCCACCCGGGATGCAGGGCGGCAGGTTGCCAGTAGTTGCACAACTGGGTGCCATTCTCTCCAAAACATAGTTTCCGGTATGGAGATCGAAATTGCCGATAAAGTTGTTGGCGTCGTGGTTACTTCCATAAACCGGCAGGAGGCTCAAATCGTAGCGAAGGCCTAAGTTGAGGGTCAACTTGCTGGTGATTCTCCATTGGTCCTGGAAATAGAAGCCATCTACCCAGCCGTTATACTCGGACTCATAGACGTTCCTGTAAGTGACATTATTCGGGACTCCCAAGAGGAACGAAGCGTAGTCGTATCCCCCGGTGCCTTTCGAGGGGCCGCTAGAGGTTTGGGCGGGATCGAAGTTAAGGTTTCCAGAGTTAAAGGTCTGCTGGAAATTGTTGGTGTTGAAGTCGGCGCCCAGCTTGAAGATATGCTTTCCAAAGCTTTTGGTGAAGTCGCCTCTCCATTCCCAAACGTCTGCAATTTTTGCGGGACTGCTGCTCTCTTGGAAATTGCTAGTACCGCCCGCCACCGTGCTAGTGGTCCCATTGGTGAAGTTAACCCCGATGAAATAACATTTTCGAGGGCCATTCTGGAACGAGCAAGTAAAGCTCGGATTGTAGTTCCCGGCCTGGATTAGTTGTTGCGCTGTGCTGGCGGGTAACAAGGTTGGGTTTGCGGAATAGCCATAATTTCTTCCGAACTGGACCGTGAGGTCGGCGGAGGAGCCAAATAAGTGGTTCCAGCTGACGGCCAGTTGATGGGCGTTGTAATCATTGGCATTCACTTGCCCAAAGATTCCCGGAACATCATAGGGTGCGTGAGTGTGGCTGAACCGGCCCCACAGGTTGTCATGTGTCCCGAAGTGATGATCAATGCGAACGTTGTAGCTGTCAGGCGCATTCACGTTTACCAAAGTCGCACTGTAATTTACGGCCCCGTTGCCAACGACATGCTGGCTCAAGGGCCCGTAAAGCAGTTGGCCCACATGCTGCATATTGGGATCAATCAAAGCTTGGGGCAAAATCGAGCAGGGCTTCGCGCCGGTTGGATTTTGCAGCTTCGTCCCGGGCATCAATGGAGCTGGCGAACCGTTCACACAGAGGAATGGTGTCCGCGTGCCCGAAGAAGTAGTGCTGTAGGGGTTGTAAAGCTGTACCGCAGCGGCAGTGAAATCGCCGTTGAGGTACGCGGGCTGGGGAATCTGGGAGCGGTTGGCGTTACCAACATGGATTCTTGCCCCCTCGTAGCTGCCGAAGAAGAACGTCCGGTCGCGGCCGTTATACTTGGGCAGGATCACGGGACCACCGATATTGGCGCCAAACTGGTTTTGATGCAGCGAATTGATGCCGCTGATGGGGTCGCTTGCATCAAAGGCGCTGTTTCGGAAGAATTCCCAGGCTGCGCCATGAATTTGGTTGGTACCGCTTTTCGTGACCACATTGATCACTCCGCCAAGCACCCCGCCGAACTGAGCTTGATCGTTGTGTGAATCAATTTTGAACTCTTGAATGTCATCCACGATGGGCGGAACTGTGTAGGTGCTGCTGAAGCTTTCCTGGTCGTTCATTCCGTCGAGCAGGAAAAGATTGCTTCGGTTCGTCTGTCCATTAATGGAAGGAAACGAGTAGCTCCCGATTGGGTTTCCGGCGAACTGATTGTTATTGCGGTTTTGCGAAACATTGACGGTGCTGACGCCGGGCGTCAAATTCAATAATTGAGTGAAATTTCTCCCGTTCAGCGGCAAATCGTCCACCGATTGCTTAGTGATCACCGTGCCCAGTTCTGCCGTGGAGGTTTCAAGACCGACAGCTTGCGCCTCGACGGTCACCGTCTGCGTGGAAGTGCCCACCTGCAAAACCATGTCATGGGTGGTCGTCTGGTTCACCGCCAGAGTGAATACCGGCTCGTTTATTTGTTTAAAGCCTTCTTTAGTTACGCTGAGCGTGTAAGGACCTGGCTCGACGTTGACAAACACGTAGTCGCCGGTGCTATTGCTAATTGCGGTCTGCGGAACGTTGGTCGAGGCATTCCTTAGCACCACGCTGGCGCCGGCTACAACCGCACCACTGGCGTCGGTGACTCTACCCTTAATCGTGGCGGTTGCGATCTGTGCAATCGAGAACTCGGACTGAACCAAAACCAGAGTTGCTGCCATTAGCAGCAAGAATGCATACCTCAAGAATTGACTGTGCGCGGTCGAAGACATGGGCCACCTCCGTACTAGACAAGATGGCGGACTTTTTTATGTAGGCTCTGGCGCAACTTACAGAAAAAACTGAACCGCAAATTCAATCCACGGCGGAGCTGCTACAAAAGTGCGGGTCGAATGCTACTCAAGGTTGTAGGAAGGTGTCAAGCAATAGAATTGAAATTTCACGATGTGAAACATGCAGGGGATTCTCAGCAGGTTTGCGCGTTTTCGGGTGCGCTCGCGTTTCAAGGGCTGGAATTATTGTTTTTTGGAGAACCGCAATTCTTGGCCGAGGAGCGCATCTCGGAGTCTTGGGGAAAGAACTCTGTGGCTCGGAGGAAAGTGTCGCAGGCCTCTGAAGGCTGCCCGAGCGCGACGTACGCTTTACCCAACAGACGATAAAGCTCGGCATCGTAGGGACTCAAGCTGATTGCTTGGCGCAGGGTGGCTACGGCCTCGGTGCGGCGACCAGCGATCAGCAGCAGCTTGCCAAGTTCTTCAAAGTCCGACGTGTCGGTCGTGCCCTGCACTCTAGCCAGATCGAGATAGTGAATGGCGGAGTTTAGCGCCTCGAGATCCCTTCGTTGCAGGGCGAGATCGGCCAGAGCCTCGAGCACGGAAACATTGTCGGGATAGCGAGTTTGTAGCTGCTGAGCAAGATTCCAAGAACGTGGGCGATATTCGGGGTGGGAGAGCATCGCCTGACGATATGCCTGGAGTACGACGAGTGGAGAAGGCGCCTGGTTTACACCCGGTGTGGCGTTCAGCTGGACGAGATCGGGCAGGCCGGGTGTAGTCATATGATAGGCGGCATCAGGAAACGGCTCGTCGGGCTTGACCACGATCCGATGGTTGGTCAGCACCGAGTGTGAGATCACGATGACCTTGCGTTTCGGCATGTGGCAGCCGGCGCAGTCGTCGGGTGGGGTGGTCTCCTGGCGCGCTGATGTTGTTGCGGTGCAGCTCTTCTCGGTATGGCAACTCATGCACTTGGGACGAAAGTAGACTGGAGCCTCTTCGCGAGCAGGCTCGACGTGGGGGTCATGACAACTGATGCAGCTGAGGCGTCCGCCGGACTCGCGATAGCACTTGCTCAGGCGCATGGAGAGATAGTGCTCTAGGAGATCATCCTTGGGCGGCGAGTGCTCGGGATCATAGGGCACGAGAAAAATTTTGAGCGCAGTGTTCAGCGGTGTGCCTGGCCGTATGTCCTTGTACTGTTTCCCGGGCTCGAGCACTCGGGCGTCGCCGATTTGGTGGCAGCCCATGCAAATGTTGTCCGCCAGCCAGGGCGTGAGCTTGGCGGGATTGACAATCGAAGGGCCTGAGGCGCTGTGAAACAACCCTCGTTTCATTTTCGCGATGTGAGTCGCTCCCGGCCCATGACAGTTCTCGCACCCGACGGCTAGTTGGGAGAACGGAGGATCTAAGAAGCGGCCATTGCCGGTCGGCGCCGGCCGAGGCCGGCCGCTATGGCAGGCTATGCAGGCAGGCAGAATGGGGCGGTTGAAGCCGTAATCCCCGTACTGGTACCCGGGCGAAAGCGCCCATTTTTGAGTGCTGGAATAAAACGAGAGCGGTGCCTCAAATAGATAATTTCCGCGACGCACGACCGCCCCCATGCCGTTTGCAGCCGCCCCCAGCAGCCAACTGAGTTCGTGCGTATCGCGGAACACCTCTTTGCCGTCCGGAGCGGTTTCATATTCCGACTGGTACAGCGATCCGTTCTGGGCATACAACTGGAAATGGCGGTTCAGATGCTCGTCGAAAACGCTTAGCGGCGTAGGAATCGTGGAAAGCAGCGATGCCCCTACTTCCGACATCGATCGGCCCATATCGGTCTGCGAGAAATTTCGGTAAATCGCGGCATGGCACAGCGCGCAGGCTTGGGAGCCGACGTACTCCTCATTCGGGGAAGCGGGCCGTGCTGGAACCTGAGTGGATCTTTTGCCGGACTGCGCGCTGCTGAGAGAGACAGTGGACGCCACTACGATTGCGAGAACAATTGCTTGCTTCGATCCTGACACTCGGCGGCTCGAATGCATTTCCAGGTGATGCCCTTCCGAACAGATGAAGCAGTCTGCGGAACTAGACAGAAATCATCCCACGATTGCGCTCGGGGGAATGTTGTCCAAGAATACAGCAAGTGAGTTGCGGCGAAATTTCAGAGGCCATCGGGCCGAAGATTTACGCCACCAGTCCCGTCGAAGGGATCAAGTTCAAAGGCGCTAGGCCAGAATCCCCATCCCCTTGCCGACTTTTCTTAGCACCTCGAGCGCCTGCTCGAGTTGAGCGCGCGTATGTGTGGCGGTCATGATGGTGCGAACCCGGGCTTTCCCTTCTGGGACTGTGGGGTAGGTAATACCGGTCGCGAGCACTCCTTCTTGGAACAACTGACGTGAGAAGTCCATGGTGAGCTTGCCGTCGCCGATGATGATCGGGGTTATGGGGGTTTCGCTGGCCGGGGTGGTTCGACCGCCGGTGTCAAAGCCCAGCTGGCCTAATTCCTTTTTCCAAAACCGGGTATTCTCCCAGAGCTGCTCGATGCGCTCGGGTTCCTCCTCGAGCACCTCAAATGCCGCAATACAGGTGGCGGCCACCGACGGCGGGTGCGAAGTCGAAAACAAGAAAGGACGCGCCCGATGGTAAAGATAGTCGATGAGATCGCGCGATCCGCAGACATAGCCCCCGAGTGCCCCGATGGCTTTTGACAGCGTTCCCACCTGCACGTCCACCCGCCCGTGCACGTTGAAATGGTCGATCGAGCCGCGCCCGTTCCGCCCGAGAACCCCAGAGGCGTGAGCATCGTCGACCATCATGATGGCCGAGTATTTTTCCGCCAGAGCACAGAGGCCGGGTAGAGGTCCGATGTCTCCGTCCATCGAAAATACGCCATCGGTGATCAGCAATTTGCGCCCCGGCTGGTCTTTTAGGCTGGCCAATTTGGCTTCGGCATCGGTCAGATTCTTATGTTCAAACACCAGAATCTTCGCCCGTGAAAGCCGGGCTCCATCGATGATCGAGGCGTGATTGAGCTGGTCGGAGATGATGTAATCGTCTTTGCCCAAAATGGCCGAGACCGTGCCCGCGTTGGCGGTAAAGCCGGACTGGAAAACCACGCAGGCTTC
>Ga0126381_100001245_pt1 | contig 27506 bp, 17 predicted proteins | sample PanSoiMetPlot_28_FD_96465 | JGI IMG/M metagenome (GOLD analysis project Ga0126381, IMG submission 96465) | Tropical forest soil microbial communities from Panama - MetaG Plot_28 | ecosystem: Environmental > Terrestrial > Soil > Tropical forest > Bulk soil | place: Panama | collected 2016-02-17
CCGACCGGGTAGAGCTGTTCGGCGACGATAAACGGAACCATTGGCAGCACTAGCCAGTACACTAGTCCAGGGAAAGAGCCCTTTACAGAGGCTGTCAGGTTCTGAAGAAAGCTCATATTGACGATCCGTCAGGTCGCTTCGTCTGCTTGAGCGCCGCGGTCTTGGCTTGTATCTCCTGGGACGCGCGATCGGAAGCTTCATGCATAGGAAGAAACATTGTTGAGGTTTCTCGCGCTTCGCTCTTTGGTGATGCGCTCGAGGTATCCGCTTTCGAGAAATGCCTGAAGCGGGTCCCGGGGCAATCCCTTGGACTCTCGCCACTGCTCAATGACCGGCCGAACGTCGGTGTTGAATGCGTCTTGCAGCAAAGACTCCGCACGGACCAGGTCGCATTTGGCTTGCGCCTGCGAAAGCGCAGCGTGGTCCACTAAGGCAGCTTTCGCGAACAGCTGCTGCGCCACGGTCACCGTCTGGATCGTTTCCTCAATTTTCCCCTTGAGGTTATGGCTTTGATCGATCATGTACGCAATGTCTGCTTTATTGTGTGTTTCCCACTCGTAGTAAATGATCTCGTGGAAAATTCGAAAGACCTGGTACGGATCAATCGACCCAATTGTCAAATCGTCATCGGCATTCCGCCTATCGTTAAAATGAAAGCCGCCCAGCATGTCCTCGGAAAGTAGCCAAGCCACGATCTGCTCGATATTCTGGCACTGATAGTGATGGCCGGTATCCACCAGGACCTTTGCTTGTGTGCCTGAGTGGCGCGCCAGGTGTAACGCCATCCCCCAGTCGGCAATGTCGGTGTGATAGAACGCGGGCTCGAACGGTTTGTACTCGATCAGCAATCGCTGGCTCGGAGAGAGTTCGTCGTGGGAGGCCTTTAGGAGCTCCTCGAACCATTCTTTCCTGTGGCGGATATTCGCGGTGCCCGGATAATTCGAACCGTCAGCGAACCACAGGGAAATGTCCCGACTCTGAAGATGCTTGGCAATCAGGATGCTGTCCTTGGTGTGCTGAAAGGCGCGCTTTCGCACTGCGGGATCGGGATTGCCGAAAGAGCCGTGCTTGTATTCTAGATCCTGGAAGAGATTGGGATTGATCGAGCCTGGAAGCACTCCGAAACGTTTGGAAAAGCTCTGAATAAGCGCGACACTACCGATTCCTTCTGCGAAGTCCCACTGTACGTGTAAAGCAATCGTCGGACAAACACCGGTTAGGGAATGAACTAGACCAGCGTCACTAAATTTCTCCTCAGTGGTGGTGGCTGCGGCGGCCTGAAGAAACTTTCCGAACCGCGTGCCTGTATTCGCGAAGCCCCAAGAGGGGAGTTCGATGCGAAAGTGGTTGAGGGCCGCGGCGATCGCGTCAGACTTCGATGTGTTCATGGAGACTCCTCGGCGAAACCGAAAGACTACACAGGCTGGGCTGGGGAGGTCACGCACTTTTTCGGTTTTGGAGTGGCATTTCGCATTGCAGAACACCAATCTGGGATGTTGCCCTATCCAAGCGTGAGATGGCAAACGAGATTGATTACACAACACCGAGTGAGGGAGCGGACTCTAACGCCGTGACAGACAGGCAGATTTTGCGTTGCAGAACAAAGCGCGCGCTAGCATCGCTAGACCGGAAGCAAGCAAAGCTTTAGCCAGTAGGAACGTGAGAATTGCTTAGCCTGCCTGGGTTCTGGATCTTTGCGGCTTCGCTAGGCAAAGGCGCGTACCGGGGAAGGGCCGTTGTCTCGATCAATCTATCCCGCCGGGTACCCGTTTTTCAAGAGTTCGAAGCGAATAGCCGAATTTGCAATTCAAGGCAGAAGCATTTTGCATTGTAGAACCAAGCGGTAATACATCCCTGCATAGAAATCCTCGATTGATGCCGCAACGAGCGGTCTTACCTCCTTGGCAAATAAAGGCGTTTCCGATGCTCGCCGCAGCCCGTGTGAACGTTTCTCAGTGCAAAACGGCGGTGCATTTTTGTTCCGAGATTGACGTACCAAAAGTCAAGTGCGAGCATCACGCCCACATTGTTCGGTTTTGGCTGGTGCGTGCGGCATCCAGGGTTGACCTGGTGCACTATGCTGGGGACCGCGAGCGTGGGGGGCTTTCCGGGGGTTTCGCAGAATTCACCACAGGGTCGAGGAGGTCGAGGTAGGGGATAGGTGTATATCTACGGCCACCCCGGGCTAATTCCGTGGATACGAGTATGTCTTGGGTCACGTGGCGGGAGGGCGTGTTGAAATGAAGAGACATTCTTCTTTGTTGGTTGTGGTCGTGCTAATTGGGGCTGGGGTCGCTTTTGGCCAGGAAGGTGCTGGAACGATTCTCGGCACGGTTACGGACGCTTCCGGCGCGGTCATCGCTAACGCGACGGTGGACGTCACTAATACGGGTACAAACGTAACGCAGAGGACGCAGACCTCGAGCGCGGGAACGTACAACGTGCCATACCTACGCCCCGGAAACTATCAGGTCACCGTCACGATGACCGGGTTTCAGAAGTCGGTCGTCGATCGTGTGACGCTGACCGTGGACCAAGAAAACCGTGTCGACGTGAGTCTGAAACCCGGCACCATTTCTGAGAGTGTAACGGTGGAAGCCAGTAGCGTCACCCTGGACACCGACAATTCTGCGGTTTCTCAGCTGGTCAGCGAGAAACAAGTCACCGACCTGCCCTTGAACGGGCGGCAGTTCCAACAGCTGCTGTTCATTGGTGCTGGTGCTGTTCAAACCGGCGGCGAACAAGCAACGATGCGCTCGGGGCAGGGTGCGGCGGTCAGCATTAATGGATCGCGACCGGAATCGAACACCTACTTAATCGACGGGATGCTGAATACCGACCAGGCTTTGAATACGCCGGCGACTATGCTATCGATTGACGCAATCCAGGAATTTAAGGTTTTATCAGAAACGTATTCCGCGCAGTATGGATTCAGTGCGAATCAAGTCAGCATCGTCACCAAGGGCGGAACGAATGAGCTGCATGGTTCTGTATTCGAGTTTAACCGCAACGATGCTTTCGATGCGAAGAACTTCTTTACGCCGCCAGGTAGTCCAAATCAAGAGCTGCGCCAGAATCAGTTTGGGTTCGTCGTGGGTGGCCCAGTCTACATTCCGAAGTTGTACGACGGGAGGAACAAGACATTCTGGCTGGCCAACTATGAAGGCTGGCGCGTGGTCCAGGGGGTGCAGCAGTTTGCGAATGTACCAGACCCTGCGAATTTGCAGGGATACTTCGCGACGGCAGTGACGGATCCGACGACCGGCCTTCCGTTCCCCAGCTGCAGCAACGGTGGTACCAACTATGTCTCGTGCGTTCCACAGGCCAGCTTCTCGAGGCTGGCACAGGTCGGCCTGAGCGCAGGATTCTTTCCGGCTCCCAATTGTCCTGCTCCGTCGGCATGTCAGGGGTTCAATTACATTCTCAATGGAAAGCTCCCGAGCGATACAGATCAGCAAACGTACCGGGTTGATCAACAATTAGGAAAGTTCGGGCAGATCTTCGGTCGCGGCTCGTATCTAACTTTCAATACGGTCAATGGCCTTGGGACTGCATCAGGCCAGATTGGTGAGACTGCTTTTGTGGGTTCGACGACGAATTGGGCGATCACGCATACAATCAGTTTTGGGCCTAACACTGTCAATGAGTTCCATTTTGGGCGTATGAATACAACCACAAATCAGACCGGTTATACGGCCCCAGAATCCGTCATTTCCGCATTGGGCCTTACGGGTATTTTCACCAATTTGACCCCTCTCCAGCGCATTTACCCGTACATTCAGTTCCAGAATGTCGCTGGGCAGCAGAACCTCTCGCTTTTTGGCGGAGCTGTGAATGCGTACACGACCAGCAACAATCCCATGTGGCAGTTCGGCGACACGGTGACTCTGAATCGGGGGAAACACACTCTGTATCTTGGTGCCGATTACAAAACGTGGGTTTTGAACCGTGACGTCGCCAATAACTTCTTGGGTAACTACAACTTTGCGGGTTACGCGACGGGCAACCAAGTCGCTGACATGTTGCTCGGGTACTACAACGGAGCGGCCGCGTTCGTGCCAGGGGCGTTTAGCAACCCCAACGTGGCGGGCAATCCGCGGCAGTTCCATTTCCAATACTTCGCTCCTTTCGCGCAAGATGATTGGAAGATAAATAGCCGCCTGACGCTAAATCTGGGACTCCGGTGGGACCTGCGGACAGTTCCGTACGAAAGCCACAACCATATGGGGTGGCTGGATACTTCGAATGCGCTTGGCGGAATGTGCATCGCCGATCCTTCACTCGTTTCAGATGGCATCGCCCCGCCAGGAAACGGGTTCTATCGTTACTGCGGTCGGCGAAACCCAGCGGACACGGAGAAAACGAATTTTGGTCCGCGTGTTGGTTTTGCTTATCGTCCCTTTGCGAAGACGGTCATCCGAGCGGGCTACGGGATTTTCTGGGACGGCATCGAGGGCCGGGAAATCGATGGTTCGGCGGATATATATCCGTACGTGAGCCGTTTGAACCTTCAGCAAACCACAGGCAATATCACTCAGACGACGAACCAGTTGTTCCCTAGCTTCACGAGCATTGCTCCGGTTACGCCTGCGGCAAACAGTTTCATCGCAGTTATCATCGCGGAGCAACCGCACAATCCCTACATGCAACAATGGACGCTGTCCGTACAGCGAGAACTCGCCCGCAACACGACGCTGGAAGTTAACTATGTCGGTAACAAGGGCACCCATCTGCTTTCCCGCAACAACATCAATCAGGCGCTTCCGATAACGGATCCGGTCTTCTGTGCCGCGAATCCGACACTCGGCGATTGTCCCGTGAACGCCAGAAGACCGTTTCCACAGTTCTCAACTTACATCAACAGCCTGTGGGCCTCATGGTCCAGCTACAATGCGATGAATGTCAAGTTCGAGCGCCGCACGTCGTCGATGGCGATCACCTCGGTCTATACCTGGGCCAAGAGCCTGGACGACAAGTCGGCTGCTGCCGGTATTGGTGGGGGGCAGTCTGCGGCAGGATGGCAAGGTTTTCTGAATAACCACGACCCGGCGCGCGACTATGGGCCTTCGGATTTCAATGTAGGCCAGCGATTCGTCACAAGCTTTGTCTATCAACTGCCGATAGGCCGAGGGAAGCGAGTACTAACAGACTCCAGTAAGGCTCTGAACCTGCTCGTTGGCGGCTGGCAGGTCACGGGCGTGGTAACCTTCCAGCAGGGCTTCCCGATGTCCATTTTGGGAGGCGACACTACCGGCCTGCTGGACTCGTTTGGATTGAACCGAGCCAACAAAGTCGGGAATAACAGCGGGTTCCAGAAAAGCTTGAAAGAATGGTTCAATACCGCAGCCTTCACTCAGCCCGCACCCAACGAATTCGGGAATAGCGGGCGCAACACCATCACCATGCCCGGTATCAACAACTGGGACATCGGCATCCTCAAAGACTTTGCCTTCACGGAGAGATTGAATCTCCAGTTGCGCTTGGAGACGTTCAACACGTGGAACCATCCGCAATTCTTTCCGGATCCTTTAACTCCGGCGTTCGCTGGGGGAGGCAGCACCGTGGTCAACAATGTCAACGCTTCGAACTTTGGAGCGATCACCGCTGCCGCTCCTGGCCGCGTTGTTCAGCTCGGTGGAAAATTCACTTTCTAGCTGCACTCCAGCACCCCAAAGGGCTGATCCGCCAGGACCCGCATACCTGGCGGATTGGCTTTGTTGGACGTGCTATCCGACCGATGTCACGCTTACTTGAGATTTTGTCTTTCGCGATTCTCTTCTGGACATGTGGCCCTACCCTGTTTGCGCAAGTCTCGAATGCGGATTTGGTTGCGCATTACTCCGAGGCGGGGCAATCCGCATTGGCGCAAGGGCGGTACGCCGACGCCGAGAGCGCTTTTGAGAAATTGAGAGAGCTGGAGCCGGGTGTGGCGGAAGTCCATGCTAACCTGGGCGCGATCTACTTCCAGGAACACAAGTACGATCAGGCGATCCCTGAGTTGCGGCAGGCAATCAAGTTGAAACCCAGCCTGTCCAAGTCCGGAACGCTGCTAGCGATTGCGCTCTCCGAAACAGGTCATTACAAGGATGCCATCTCCGGGCTCGAAAAGGGATTTAGCCGCGATCCCGATCCGCAGGTAAAGCGCATGTGTGGACTGCAGCTTCTACGGGTCTATTCGGGACTGCAACAGGATGAAAAGGCTGTGCGGACGGCGCTGGAACTGAATCACCTCTTCCCCGAGGACCCGGAAATTCTGTATCACACCGGACGGATTTACGGCAACTTTGCCTATCTGACTATGAAGAAACTCGGTGACGCGGCACCCGATTCGGTATGGCGGAATGAAGCAGCCGGAGAAGCGTATCAGAGCGAAGGCGCCTACCAACAAGCGATTAATGCGTACGAACGCGTGCTCAAGTCCGATCCGACGCGAACAGGGATCCATTTTCGGATCGGCAGGACGTACCAAGAACGTGCGCGCTCGACGCATTCGCAAGAGGATCTGGCGGCAGCGACAAGAGAGTTTCTGCTCGAGTTGGAAGTTGATCCCAGGAATGCCAACGCCGCTTACGAAATCGCCGAAATCCACAGGACGGAAGGAGATTTCCCTTCGGCGGAAAAGTATTTCAAGATGGCGCTCGGCTACTATCCAGATTTTCAGGAAGCGCAACTTGGCCTGGGAGCGACCCTCATCTCTTTGGGCAGAGCGTCTGAAGCATTGCGGTATCTCGAAAAGGCGGTGGAACTGACACCTGGCGACGAAGTCGGATGGTACCGATTGGCTCAAGCTCAAAGAAAGCTGGGCAACACCGAAGCGCAGCAACGTGCACTCGCTGAATACCGGCGACTGCACGAGAAGCCAAAACTCGAGCCCGAAACGCAAGAGCTGTTCTCGTCGTCCGAGGTGAGTAAACAACGAATCGAACCGGCAGTCGAGCCATGATGAGGTTTACGAAGAACCGCGGAGCAAATTCAAGCGAAACACCTGGAGTTAGAGGTAGTGGCACTCGGAGTTGTTCGGATTGGCCAGATCTTCAGCCGCGCAAGCTGTCACGGGCAGCCGTGACTCGGTTTTGTAGACTCTCGGCGTGTGGGTGTCTTATGGCGCTTCTTGTGAGTGAAGCGATGAGGCAAGTTACGGCACAAGCACCCGAGTCGCAGAGGACGTTGGAACTCGGAATTATTGTTGTGCCGACCAGACCCGATATCGATCAGGTCGTGAGAGCTTTACAAGCCGGTAAGGACTTTTCCGTGCTAGCCAAGGAGAAATCTATCGATGCAACTGCGGTAGACGGGGGTTATGTGGGCAGGATGCCTCCAGAGCAGCTCCGGACGGAATTGCGAATGGCGGTCGAAGGGCGTCAAGCTGGAGAACTCTCAGACGTGGTGGAGCTGCCTACAGGGTTCGCGGTGCTCAAGATATTTCCGAGCGCACCGCCACTGAGCGACCTGAATCCGAAGCGAATTTCGTCCTTGATTGCGACGGGAGCGATCCGCTACGGCGCTCCACTTTCTGGGCAGGTCGAGGCGAACGCTATCATGCAACAATTTCCAAAGCCCGACGGATGGAACCGTGACCTACAACAGGTATGCTCGCTGCGTAAACAATCCTTGGCGCAGGCGCGATCTGACCTGCAGCGAGCGTTGGATGCCGAAAAGAAGCCGCAGATGGACCACGACACGACCGTGGATCAGATCAACGGCCATGCGGCGCTTGCGCAGTTGTTTGCCTATGACGGCGAGATGGACAAGTCGATTAAAGAGTGGACGATCGCGTACGAAATGGCTCGAGACGAAGTTCCGGTCTTTCTCCCAAATCTACAGGAAAGTTTGGCGACGGCCTATCTGCATCGGTCGGAGATGCGCAACGGCATATATCTCAAGTCAACCAGCCTGGATATTTTTCCTCCTTTGAGCAAAGAGGCTTCTTACCGAGAGGAGGAAGACTCGGAACAAGCGATTGCGTACTACAAGGAATATTTGAAAAAAAACCCTAAGGATCTCGAGGTTCGCTGGCTGTTGAATCTGTCTTATATGACCTTGGGGCGGTATCCCGCCGGCGTGCCCGCTGAGTACCGCATTGCCGAAAGCGCTTTCCGTTCCGCTCAAAGCATCGGCCGTTTCGTAGATGTGGCTCCGGCGGTCGGGCTCAACGTAGTCCGTGGAGCGGGCGGGTTGATCGTGGACGACTTTGAAAACAACGGTCTGTTGGATGTAGTGATCTCAAGCCAAGATGTCTGCGATCCGCTGCGTTATTTTCATAACAACGGCGACGGGACGTTCAGCGACTGGAGCGAGCGAGCCGGTCTTCTGAATCAACTCGGGGGGCTCAACATTGTTGAAGCCGACTACGATAATGACGGCTGCATGGACATTCTCGTACTGCGAGGAGGTTGGGAATTTCCACAGCGGAGGTCTCTGCTCCGCAACAATTGCGACGGAACCTTCATGGACGTGACGGATCGAAGTGGCCTGGGAGCGAGTGTCACGTCCACACAGACGGCCGTGTGGGCAGATATTGACAACGATGGTTACCTGGACCTGTTCATCGGGAACGAGAACAGCCCAGCGCAATTGTTCCACAACAGAGGCGACGGGACCTTCGAGGAGATTGGCCATTCGGCCGGCGTCGATCGCTCGGCGTTTACGAAGGGTGTGACGGCAGCTGACTACGACCAGGACGGGTTCGTCGATTTCTACGTCACTAACAACAATGGGGTCAATTTTCTGTATCACAACAACGGAAACAATACCTTCACGGAAGTGGGACGACAGGCTGGCGTGCAGGGTCCGGTGTTCAGCTTCTCGACATGGTTTTTCGATTATGACAATGACGGCTGGCCCGATTTGTTTGTAACGGGGTACATGAATTCTATTAACGAGGCGCTGAAGACATACGTGAAACAAGCTTTCAATGCGGAGACGCTAAAGCTCTATCGCAACAAACACGATGGAACATTTGAGGATGTAACCGCAAAGGTTGGGCTCGACAAGGTTTTCATGCCGATGGGCACGAACTTTGGCGATGTTGATGACGATGGATACCTGGACATCTACTTGGGCATGGGTTCGCCTTCCTATACCGCTCTACTCCCACATACTCTGTTGAGAAATGACAGGGGCAAAGCATTCGTCGACATCACGCAGTCGTCGGGAACTGGCGAGCTGCACAAGGGGCACGGCATTGTCTTTGCCGACCTCGGCAGGCAAGGACACGAGGACATTCTCGCCGAAATCGGAGGTGCAGTGCCCGGCGACAAGCACGCCATGCGGGTGTTCAAGAATCCGGGCAATCGCAACGATTGGCTGAACATACGGCTGGTAGGTACGAGGACAAATCGTTCAGCGGTGGGTGCACAGGTCAAAATCACGGTGCGGGACGGAAACGACGCGCCACGCGCGATCTACCGCGTGATCGGTCAAACGAGTTCCTTTGGTGGAAATCCGATGGAGCAGCACATTGGCCTGGGCTACAACGCTCAGGCCATCAGCGTCGATGTGGATTGGCCGGCGACGAAGACCCGGCAGCACTTTACGGGCGTACCCAAGAACCAATTCCTCGAGATACATGAATTCGCATCGGATTACACGCAACTGAAACGGCAAACCTTTCCATTGGGGAAAAGAAGTCTCGTTGCGACGCGCTCCAGGGCGTTGAACACGGAAAGAAATCCGAAATGATCAAGACGACGCTACTGGCGATCTGTTTCTGCGCTTGTATGAGTCACTGCCCGGCGACCGAGACGCGGCACTTTGCCGAAGGCATGGTCGTAGAGGTCGACAAGGAAGCTTCGTCGCTCGTCATTTCGTGTGAAGCTATCCCGGGCTACATGGACGCCATGGAAATGCCATTCAAGGTGCGTAACCCCGCGGTTTTGGATGGACTGCGTGCGGGTCTTACGGTGCATTTCACCGTGGTTGAAGACGGTTCGCACGTTTTCGCAGACGACATCCGGGTGGTGAGAAATGTCAATGGTGAAGCGGAGCCAGTCGAGGCGGCGCGTCTGGGATTTCTTCTTCGCGCCGTTGATCCCGCAGCCGGTGGAAGAACGATCCAAGTGGGACAAAAGGTGCCTGACTTTGCGTTGATCGATCAACAGCATCGATCAGTTCATTTTTCAGAATTCACAGGGAAAGTAGTTGCGCTGACCTTCGGTTATTCGCGCTGCCCGAATCCCAATTACTGCTTTCGTCTGTCGAATAATCTGGCGCAGCTCGACCGCCGCTTCTCAGGCCCGAATGGCGGTAATCTCATGCTGATTACCATCCTCATCGATCCCGCCAACGATCAGCCAGGGGCGCTGGGTACCTATGCGAAAACGTGGAAAGCTGATCCTTCGAGATGGCTTTTCCTGACAGGCTCGGTCGAGCAACTGCGAAGCGTGGCCACGTTGTTTGGTACGGACTTCTGGGATGACGAAGGCTTTTTAACGCACTCTTTTCATACCGCGGTGATCGATCGCGACGGGCGGTTGGTGGCGAACCTGGAGGGCAATCGGTTCACGCCGAAGCAGCTAGGTGATCTGGTTGAAAGTGTTCTGCATGGGCGGGCCAACGATGGCGCCGAAACACGATGAGCCAGCATGCAGCTGAAGGCACCAAGGTGACGGATGGGAGTCTCGAAGGTGCTGGCCTTCCGCGAGCTGGAGGCAGGCGTTGACGGATCGCAAAGGAGTTCGATGAAGCAGAAAACACGACAGGAGACAACCATGAGCTGGTATTTTTCGCGAGCGGTGATGGGAGGAGGCTTGGCGGCAGTTCTCGGCCTGCCGGTTTTTGCGGGAGTCACAACGTACAAACTCGACCCGCAACATAGTTTTGCGCAATTCGCCGTGACGCATTTGATGATTTCCAAAGTGCGGGGCGAGTTTCACGCAGTGAACGGCACGGTGAATGTCGATGACAGTGATATCACCAAGTCTTCGGTTGAGATTACCATCGACGCTTCGACCGTCGACACGCGCGAACCGGATCGCGATAAGGACCTGAAGAGTCCCCATTTTCTTGATGTCGCCAAATACCCGATGATGACATTCAAATCGACCAGGGTTGAAAACGGCGCTTCGGGACACCTCAAGATTACGGGCGATCTCACGATCCACGGTGTCACCAAGGCGGTCGTTCTCGATGTCACTACCCCCAAAACTGCCATCAAAGATCCGTGGGGATTGCAACGTACGGCCGTTTCCGGTACGGCAAAGATCGACCGGCAGGATTTTGGTCTTAACTACAGCCCGACGCTCGATAACGGCGGGCTGGTCGTGGGGAACGAAGTCGACATCACCCTCGATGTCGAGATGATTGTGCCGCCGGCGAAATGACAGATGGCAAAGCCGCTGTTGGGCTCACGCCTTCGACAGCCAGGTGTTCCTAACCCGGGAAAGATCTTCATTGCCAGCTCCGGCGGCACAGAAATGCTGTTCGGAACGGATGATCCATGGAACGGGGAGAAGAGAAATGCGGTTCAGCGATGTGTTCAGCCGTAGGATATTTCTGCAGCGTGGATCAGCATGCGTGGGGCTGGCCGTGAGTAGTTCTCTCCCCAGCTTCCTCTCGTCGGCTCCCGCAGCTACCGTCGAGGCTCGGACGGCGTTCGGCACTCTACGGGGTGCGAATGAGAACGGCGTACTAAGCTTCAAAGGAGTTCCCTATGCAGGCCCGGTCGATGGCAACCATCGATTTCGGCAGGCTCCTCCGCTACAACCGTGGAGCGGGATACGTGATGCACTGAAACTCGGGCCTCCTTCGTGGCAACCGGGGAAGACATATTTTGGCATCGACGAACCGTCAGCCCAGGAGAATTGCCTGGTCCTGACGATCTGGACGCCCGCTATTGATCGGAAAAGACGTCCGGTCATGTTTTACAGTCACGGGGGAGGATTTGTCGTAGGTTCATCGGGTGCTCCTTCGCAAGACGGAGGTAATCTCTCCCGCGAGTATGACGTCGTGGTGGTCAGCAGCAATCACCGACTTGGACTGTTGGGCTACCTCTATCTCGGCGACATCGCCGGCGAGGAGTACAGGACTTCCGGGAATCAGGGTCTGCTTGATATCACCGACGCTTTGAAGTGGGTAAACGAGAATATTGAAAACTTCGGAGGCGACCCCGACAACCTCATGATCTTCGGTGAGTCGGGCGGTGGCGCCAAGACTTCCTGCTTGTACGCTATGCCTGCAGCCCACAATTTTTTCAACAAGGCATCCATCGAAAGCGGGCCGGGAATTCGTATGCTCGAGAAGGAAACAGCGACCGAGACCGCTCGGATGGTGCTCCGGCACTTTGGATTTGAAGACCGAGAGTGGCGCAAACTCCTGTCATTGCCCGTCGAGAAATTGATTGAGGCGCAAGTGGCGGTTTCAAGACCGCCGGGTCTCCCCGGCTCTCGGTTGGGATGGAGACAAGGCATCTCGGGTCTTCTGGGTCCCGGCGCATTCGCACCGGTCGTCGACGGTCACATGCTTCCCAACCATCCTTTTGATCCCAGTGCTCCCGCTATTTCCAAAGATAAGCCCCTCATCGTTGGAACGAATCGCGATGAGTCTACGTTCTTTTTCTGGGAAAGGAAAAACACGGAAACATTCGAGCTGACATTTGCAACCCTAAGAGCCAGGTTGCAGCAGGAATTCGGTGCCGATGCCGAAACAATTTTGGCTACTTACCGTCAATCGCGGCCTGAGGCCTCGGCACCGGATATCTATATTGCGATCACAACCGAAGGGATGTTCTGGATAGGTGCACTTGCGATCGCCGAGAGGAAATATGCGCAGGGAGGTGCGCCCGTCTATTCCTACATGTTCGTCCACGAATCGGACTACATAATTCCCGGTACCATGCACAAGTTTGGCGCCGGGCATGCTACCGAGATTCCCTACAAGTTCGACAACATAGACGTCGTCAGAAACTCTGGTGGCATGGCGTTTCTCGGCCCCACTTCAACAAGCGCGGCGGCCGCTCACAATATGAGTGAGATGTGGGCGACATTCGCGAGAACGGGACATCCTGCGGCGGAAGGTCAGCCGAGTTGGCCGGCCTACGATCTTAAGGACCGAGCGACGATGGAGATCGATGCGCGATGCAAGGTCGTAAATGACCCTTACGGGGCAGAGCGAGAACTCTGGGAGCGATTGAAAGCGTAAGAACTCCACCCGGTTTGACACATCCGGACGTCGAAGATGACAAAAAAACTGAACTCGGGAATCGCGTGTTCGGTGCCTGTCAGGCCGAATTGCGGTGCGGGAATGATCGGAATCGCTGCTGAAACTGGATTCAAACCGTTTGAGGGACCAGTAGCTTCAATCGAGGAGGATCGACGTGACTGTGAGAACCTTCGTAATTCTGGCGGCGTTATCCGTAGCGAAAGGCGCCTTCCCAGCGCCTGGTCATCTTCGGTGTGAGTATTTGCAGAACCCGCTGGGCATCGAGGCGACGGCTCCTCGACTCTCGTGGCAGAGCGACAATCTCGAACGCAATTGGGAGCAGTCCGCGTACCAGATTTTCGTCGCGCGCGATTTGGAATCCTTGCATGCGGGCCGGGGGAACGTTTGGGATAGCGGGAGAGTCTCTTCCAGCCAATCCGTCGCTGTCCTCTATCGAGGGCCGAAGCTCGAATCGCAAAGGCGCTACTACTGGAAGGTGCGCGTCTGGGACGCGCACGGCCAAGTGTCGGAATCGCAGGAAACCGCGTGGTGGGAGATGGGCCTTTTGGGCTCCGGTGCTTGGAAGGCGCAGTGGGTCGCGTGGCAAAACCCGGAGGCCGAGGCGGATCGGTCCGCCATTCGGTGGATTTGGGTCGCCGGGCAGGATGCGCTAGAGGTGAGCCCGGGAACAAAGGCCGTTTTCCGCACCAAGGTCCAGGTTTCCGAAAAACCGCTCGATGCAGCTCTCCTCATTGCCGCCCGCGGAGAATACGTTGCCACTGTGAACGGAAAGGAAGTTGGCCATAAGCATAACTGGCGTGCCTTTGACCGCTGCGACCTGACGGACGCGCTGGCCGTTGGCGAAAATACGGTGGAAATCAGCCTGACCTCGCCGCCAATACCTTCGTTTGGTCCGGGAAAGGAAGCCAAAACGTCGCCGGCCGCAATCGCGGCCCTAGTGAAAATGTCTTCTTCAGGTGGCCAGATCAAACGTCACGCAACTGGCAACTCCTGGCAAGCAAAGCTGGAGGACTCGTCAAATTGGCAACCAGCCCAGGTCGTCGGTGGCTTGGACGAACAGCATTTGGGTGATCCGGGCCCCCTCCCCGAGCCCGCGGCGTATCTCAGAAAAACGGTCGAAGTCCATGACAAAGTAGGACGCGCTCGGCTCTTTGTGACGGCGCTCGGAAGCTACGAGTTTTTCCTGAATGGACGGCGCATCGGCGACTACACGCTTACGCCTGAATTCACCGACTACCGCAAACGCGTTCTGTATCAAGTCTATGATGTGACCTCGTCGATCGTACAAGGTAGAAATGTTCTCGCGGCAGCGCTGGGGGATGGTTGGTACGGCAGCGCGCTGACATGGGTCGGATTGCACTTCTTTGCTCCGCCCAACAGGCTTATGGCGCAACTCGAACTGGAATACACTGACGGCCGCCACGAAACCATTGTGAGTGACGAGTCGTGGAAGGGAAGTGCTTCGCCTGTGGTGTGGTCAGATATTTATGCGGGGGAGGTCTACGACGCGCGCCTCGAGCCGCAAGGATGGCAAACCGCTGCTTTTGATGACGCGCGCTGGAGTCCGGTCCACGTCTCGAGTGCCCCTGCAATCGAAATTTCAAGCCAAATTACGACTCCGACTCGCGTCGTCATGACGTTGCATCCTCAAAACATGACACACCCAACGGACGGTTCCTATGTGTTCGATATGGGACAAAATATGGTTGGATGGGCGGCCTTGAAAGTGAATGGAGAAGCGGGTTCTCGCGTCCGCTTGCGTTTCGCGGAGATTCTCAAACCTGACGGCACGATCTACACGGAGAATCTTCGCAATGCGGACGCAACCGACGTCTACGTACTGGAGGGCGGAAAAGAAGAAACGTTCAGACCGCACTTTACCTTCCACGGTTTTCGCTACGTCGCGGTGAACGGATTTCCCGGCGAGCCTACATTGGGAGCTTTGTCTGGAGAGGTCGTCAGCAGCGTCGACGAACAACCCGCCGCAACGTTGTCTACTTCGAGTGATCTCGTCAACCGCATGTGGTCGATCGGAATATGGGGCCAGCGCGGGAATTTCTTAAGTATTCCGACCGATTGCCCTCAGCGTGACGAGCGTCTCGGCTGGATGGGTGATGCTGGCGTGTTCTGGCGGACCGGTAGCTACAACTTCGATATCGCAGCCTTCTCCCAAAAGTTCATTCAGGACATTTCTGATGCGCAAACCCAACAAGGGGCTTTTACCAACGTTTCCCCGAACGTGTTGCCGTTCGGAGGCTCCGGGACCGAGGGAACCGGCGCATGGTCGGAAGGAACCGTGGGAGCGCCGGGTTGGGGCGATGCCGGTGTGATTGTTCCCTGGACCACTTGGGTGCAATACGGCGACACCGAAGTCATCTCCCGAAACTGGGATGCCATGGAGCGATGGATGAAATTCATTCAAGACCGGAACCCCGACTTCCTTCGGAAAAAAGGAGTGGGACCCAATTTTGCCGACTGGCTCGCTCCGGACGAACATACCGATAAAGACCTTCTAGCGACAGCCTATTGGGCTCTTATCACCGAAATGATGTCGCAGATGGCACATGCTCTCGGGAGAGACGCGGATGCATCACGATATAATGGCCTGCTCGCGAATATTCGCAATGCGTTCCAGAAAGCCTACATTAAGGACGACGGAACCGTCGGAACGGGGACGCAAACGTCGTACGTCGTTGCCCTGTACACGAGGATGGCGCCGGAAAATCTCGAACCGAAGTTGACTGAAAATCTGGTAAAAGATATCGAGTCGCGGAAAGGGCACCTCTCGACCGGATTTCTTGGAACGCCTTTTCTGCTTTTTGTTTTGGCTGACCACGGCCGCTCTGACGTCGCCTATCGGCTGCTTCTGAACGAAACATATCCCTCCTGGGGCTATATGCTCGCTAAGGGTGCAACGACCTGGTGGGAGCGATGGAACGGCGACACGGGCGACCCGGCCATGAATTCTTACAATCACTACGCGTTCGGTTCGGTCGTCGCGTGGGTCTACCGTTACGTTGCAGGCATCGACACGACCGTAAGCGCTCCAGGTTTTCGGAGAATCATCGTGCATCCGCACACGGACTCCCGTATTACTTCCGCGAAGGGGGAATACAATTCGATCTACGGGAGAGTTTCGATGGAGTGGAGCACTGCTTCTGACGGGCGTTTCCAATTGAAGGTAACAATCCCGGCCAACACCATGGCCGACGTGTACTTGCCGGCAAACCCTGGAGCGAGCGCCTTTAAGGATGGCGAGAAGCTTGATGTGGAAGCTCATGACGGGGCGTTTATTGTCCAGGTCGGGTCGGGGGCCTACACCTTTGAGGTGAATTGAAAAGGTTAGCCCTTGTTTCGCGCAGCGAAACGTCTGTGTTGACCGGCATTCGCGTATGTGACAGAAAACGAGCTGGTTAGCTTTCAGATTCCTGGCTAATCTCCCGTATCCAAAATGTCGCTTGGCGGAATAGAGTAATTTGATATTATCCCCCAAACATTCACATGAATACCGACAGTCGTTCACGTGATCGTTACCTTGTCAAATCGATCGTTCATTCGACGCAGGTATTAGCGGCCTTTCAATCAACCGGCGAGTGTCTCTCTTTGAGGGAAATTGTCAGCCGAAGCGGCCTTCCGAAAACGATGGCTTTTCGGTTGCTGTACACGCTCGAGAAATGCGGCATGATTGACAAGGTCGGGGACAACCTCTATCAATCACGACTCAATCCCCTCAGAAAGCGCCTGTTCCGCATCGGCTATGCGGCACAGGGAACGGACTACCAATTCTCCAAGGATGTTTCCTTAAGCATAGAGCGAGCCGCTGCGAGGGAAGGAATCGAACTACTCTCTCTCGACAATCGCTACAGTGCCAAGACGGCCCAACGGAATGCGGACTTGTTGGTTCGGGAGAAGGTGGATCTGGCGATTGAGTTTCAGACGGATGAGACCGTAGCTGCGATTGTTGCCGCAAAATACCGCGATGCCGGAATCCCGATGATAGCGATCGACATTCCTCATCCGGGTGCGACCTTTTATGGTGCCAATAACTACGAGGCTGGACTGGTGGGAGGACGGTATCTGGGACGTTGGGCTAAGGAGCGATGGCATGGCTCCGTCGATGAGATCATTCTGATGGAACTCTCCCGCGCCGGAAGTTTGCCGCGTATGCGTCTCACCGGGATGCTAATGGGCATCCATTCGATACTGCCGAATACCACGAGCTGCAAAGTGACGTATCTCGAAGGGGATGGAAACCTTGGGCCAAGTTTTGAAGCTGTTCGATGGCATCTTCGCGCTTCGCGCTCACAGAGAATCCTCGTCGGTGGAGTGAACGATCCGAGCGCGTTGGGCGCACTGCGTGCGTTCCAAGAGGTCGGCCGTGCTGACTCCTGTGCGGTCATGGGCCAGAACGCGTCCCCCGAGGCGAGGTCAGAGCTCCGCGAGGCGGGAACTCGCCTGATTGGCTCGGTCGCATACTTTCCAGATCGGTACGGAGAGGACCTCATTCACCTAAGCTTGGATATTCTGAATCAAAGGCAGGTCCCGCCCGCCGTCTTTGTCGAGCATAAGCTCGTTACGCCTCATAACGTGGATCATTACTATCCGAACGACGGACTTCAGAAAATTGTGACGAGCCCTTGCACGCTCGCGGCACCCGCGCACACATAATAGTCTTTGGCAGTGACAAATCGCTCTTGGCAGTACTGCGTTCTTCTCTGCGAAATGCTGGATCGTTACGCCATAGTACTCGGTGATCCCTTTCAGAAACCCGAATTGTGGATAACGCGTGGAAGCAGATCCAGTTCCAAATTTGTCGTGCCTTAATGCCGGTGGTTTTGCAATGCAAAACCGTTCTCTTGACGTTGCTCTCCGTTGACGAGTGTTTTGACCAGTGGGATCATCCGCGAGCATACGTCCGACGAGTTCTTACAGCGAGATCCAAGCTGTTGGTGGGTGATTCGGCAGGGCAGATCAAATTGAGCGGAGAGGTCGACCGGAAGAGCCCCTAACAGAGCACCCATAGCGGGCCGTCCGTAGGATTACGGAAATTTGACCGGCTTCCGCGCTTCACTGTTCGCTGTGCTAGAGAGCCATATGCTAACAACGAGGAAAACACTGCGGTTCAAACTTCGCCCCGCGCTCACGGGATGTGTCCGTCTTTGGGATGGACGCGAAGCCCATGGAAGTGACTGCGCGAGAACCAAGTTCTTGGCAAGGAGCTGTTTTGTCCTGCTTTTGACGTATGTAGTAAGCGCATTCGCTCAGCTTCCATCGGAAGCACGGAGAGGACTGTGGAAAGCGCAATGGATTACGTCGCCGAGTACATCTCAACGCGACAGTGTTGTTTTGCATTTCAGGAAGGTGTTTGAGATTCCTCGCATCCCAGAACATTTTGTTGTGCACGTGAGCGCTGACAATCAATTCGTCTTCTGTGTAAACCAGCAGGAAGTTGGGCGCGGTCCTGCACTCAGTGATCTCGCGCATTGGAGGTATGAAACCTACGATCTGGCCCCTCTGCTGCGTCTGGGCCGCAACGAGTTCGCCGCGACGGTGTGGAATTTCGGCATTCACTCACCATTGGCTCAGATCAGTGATCGCACAGCATTCGTAGTCCAGGGGGACGCCGAGTCAGAGCGTGTTGCGGATACCGATACAAACTGGGAAGTCGAGGAGGAAACTGGCGTACAGCTTCTGTCGACCCCATCCGACCTTCAACGGTTTTATTACGTTGCCGAGCCCTCGGAACGTATCGACGGCAATTTCTTCGATTGGTCCTGGAACGATGTGGCCCATTCGCGCGGCAAATGGCAACACGCAGCGTCGATTGGAAATGCCATCGAGAGATCAGCGGTGCTGCAGAACATCAACTGGCAATTGATGCCGGACCCGTTGCCGGCTATGCCAATGGAACTCATGCCAGTCGGACGCGTGGTGCGCAGTGCTGGGGTGCAGCTCCCAGCGGAATTTCCCAAAACCATGATCGAGATTCCCGGTCACGCGAACGTTACTCTGCTGCTCGATCGCTCGCAATTGACTACCGCGTATCCGGAACTCACAGTGAGCGGCGGCGCTAAGAGCACGATTCGTCTCACCTATGCCGAAGCTCTTGTCGATTCCAAGGGAGAAAAGGGCAACCGAAATGAAATCGCCGGCAAGCATATCATAGGCATTTTCGATGAGTTTCTGCCGGATGGAGCCGAAGGGCGCCGATTCATGCCGCTGGGCTGGCGTACGTGGCGCTATCTGCAGCTCGACATCCGCACCGCGGACGAACCCCTTCGAATTGAGGAAATCCGATCCTGGTTCACGGCGTATCCCTTCCAGGAGAAAGCACGTTTCGATTCAGACGATCCGTCTCTTCGTCAAATCTGGGAAATCGGTTGGCGGACGGCTCGCCTCGATGCGCATGACACCTACATGGATACCCCGTATTGGGAACGAATGCAGTATATCGGCGACACGCGCATCCAGGCACTCATCTCGTACTCCATTGCAGACGACGATCGCCTCGCGCGACAGGCAATTCAGGCTTTCAATGACTCCCGAATTGCCGACGGCATTACGCGCAGTCGGTATCCGTCGTCAGTAACGCAGATTATTCCGACGTTTTCGCTCTTGTGGATCGGAATGGTACATGATTTTTGGCAGTATCGCGGAGACGAGGAATTCGTTAAAACACAGATACCTGGTACCAGGACAGTGATGGATTGGTTTCTTGCCAGGCAGAGGCCCGATGGGCTGCTCGGCAACATTAGCTGGTGGCCCTTTGTTGATTGGGGGAAGGACTTCGGCTTCGGTGTGCCTCCCCAAGACGAAAATGGGGGATCTTCGATCATCACGCTGCAGCTCATTGAAGCGCTCCGTTATGCCGAACAGCTGGAGTCGGCCTTCGGCGAGCCCACACGTGAGCAACGCTATCGCGAAGCGGAAATCCGTGCCGTGAACGCTGTTCGCGGATTGTGCTGGAATGAACCCTACGGTCTGATCGCGGATACTCCTTCGCAGAAACATTACAGCCAACACGCCAACATACTTGGCGTGTGGCTCGACGTGGTCGCGCAAAACAGACAGCAGGAGGTTTTGACGAAAATCCTCTCAGCGAGTGATCCGGGCTTTGGATCGTCTGCCGCTATACCAGAAATGACTAAGGCGACCTACTACTTTCGTTTCTACTTGGCACGTGCCCTGGATCACGCCGGCCTGGGAGACCGCTATCTAGATCTCTTGAACCCTTGGCTGGACATGGTTGCACTCGGACTCACGACGTGGGCTGAGCAGCCGGAACCGTCACGGTCAGATTCCCACGCTTGGAGCGCTCATCCGAATTTTGACTTTCTCACGATTGTTGCCGGAATTCGACCGAAGGCACCCGGATTTTCAACCGTCCGTATCGACCCTCACTTGGGCAGATTGCGCCACGTGGTCGCTACCGTGCCTACTCCTAGGGGCATTGTCGAGGTGACCTACACCGCCAAACCGTCTGGCACCAGTGCTGAGATTACTCTCCCTTCGAATTTAGAAGGCGAACTGCACTGGGAAGAGAAGACAATCAGCTTGCACCCTGGGCATCAACAATTCCTTTTGCCATCAGGTCAGCGTGCCAAGTTGAGCGGTGGAGGGCTCACCGAATAGAACGGATTCCCGTTCGGGACGAGAGAGGTTAAACGGCGTGCGTACAACTCGCGTATTTGCTAAGTGGAAGTATTCCGTATTGTTCCTACTGTCTTGGACAGCCACAGGCTTCACAGGTTTTGCCAAAGCCCAACCGCCTCCGCCCTCGCGCGAGATGGTCCCCGTTCAAGCCGATCTTGGCATCACAACATTGCCGCTGTGGGGCGCTGGCGCCTCCCCGGAAGAGATCGGAAAGAACAGCCAGGATTCCACGTTGACCGTGTTTGTCCCGCACCCCGGCAAGGGAAACGGTACAGCTGTAGTCATTGCGCCGGGAGGAGCTTACGTCGGCCTTGCCAGTAATTTGGAAGGACGACAGGTAGCTGACTGGTTTGCCGCTCGCGGGATTACCGCCTTTGTCCTGAAGTACCGCCTGGGCGCGGCGAACCCTTATCCGGTGCCCCTGCTGGATGCACATCGCGCGATTAGACTGGTGAGGTCACTGAGCAAGAACTATAACCTGTCGGCGAACCGAGTCGGGATCATGGGATTTTCCGCGGGCGGGCACTTGGCCGCGATGGAGGCAACGAGCTTTGACGATGGGAAACCAAGCGCTAACGATCCTGTGGACCGGTTTAGCGATCGCCCGGATTTTCTGATTTTGGGCTACCCTTGGCTGAATGCGATGCAGCCGAACAACCGAAACTTAATCACCTATTGCTCTGTGCTGCCCTCTTTGCGTGCGAGTGACTGCAAGGATTGGGAGCAGAAGTACACTCCCGCTCTGCACGTGACTGCGAATACCCCGTCAACCTTTCTCTACAGCACGTCAGATGACGCCCTTGTCCCGGTTCAGGCGAGCGTTGATTTCTACTCCGCACTTGCGAGAGCGGGCGTGCCCGTCGAAATGCACCTGTTTCGTCATGGTGCTCATGGTAGCGGTTTAGGCGAGGGCGATGCTGCGTTGGATATGTGGCCGACGCTTCTCGAGGCGTGGTTGCGCACCCAGGGTTGGTTAATGCCCGAACCGGTAGCAGCATCAAGTGCTGGAAAGGAGGAGGCTCCGAATGCACCCACGCGCCCGTCCATGAGGGACCGAAATCTATAGGGCTCTCTTTCGCTCCACCGCATGATCGGTCCGGGCGATTTTAGAATCTGTACATTGTTCTGCGCTGCAAAACTCGGATGCGTCTTTAGCCGGATCAGAGCGCTCAATCGTATTCTGGCTGATTCAGCGTAAGTCTCAGGGAATCCATCCATTCGGGTCTGCTTGTCCGCGAAGATTCTTCGTGTTGCACTGCGAAACGACGCTTCGTTATCAGGCACCGAATTGACCCTCATGTCAGCCAGTGCCAGAATTCAGCACCGCGAATTTAGTGTCACAGCTATTGTGTCGCTGTCTCACAACGGATCAATCACCAATCGCGAGGTGCCCTGGAATGGCAAATCGCCTCTTGCGTACGCTCTTCTTATTAGTTCTCGCCGCTTGCTCTTGTTTCTCAACCTCCGCTCAGCAAACCGATGACCCGCTCCTCGCGGGTTTTCAAAATCCCCCCGACTCGGCAAAGCCGCGCGTATGGTGGCACTGGATGAACGGCAACATCACAAAGGAAGGTATTCAACTCGATCTGGAGTGGATGCATCGTGTCGGAATCGCGGGTTACCAGAACTTCGATGCGGCTCTAGAAACACCACAAGTCGTCACGAAGCGTCTGGCCTACATGACGCCCGAGTGGAAGGAGGCCTTCCGATATTCGATCGGTCTTGGCGATCAGTTTGGAATGGAGATGGCAATCGCCGGTTCACCGGGCTGGAGCGAAACTGGCGGGCCATGGGTGCCGGCATCTCAGGGAATGAAAAAATATGTCTGGAGCGAAACGGTGCTCGAGGGGGGAAAGCCCTTTAGGGGGAAGATTGTTCATCCTCCGAGCAATGCTGGGGCTTTCCAGAACATAGGTGTCCGCGAGGAGTTCGGGCGATCTTCAGGCTCGCCTCCCCCGGAGTTTTATGCCGATGCCGTGGTCGTAGCGTTCCGGGCTCCCGAGGAGGAATTAGGAGGAGATGCGGCCCAGGCGAAGATCACCTCGAGTGGCGAAGGGCTCGATCCCGCGATGTTGAGCGACGGGGACCTTGAGAAAACCACCAGAGTGCCAATTCCCGCCCTCGGTTCGGAGTCGTGGATCCAGTTCGAATATCCTTCACCGCGCACGGTTTGCGCGGTGACCTATGCGACGAAGGACCCCAGCTTCATCGAGCTGCTGGTGTCTGGAATCGCTGCTCCCGAGAAAACATTGGAGGCGAGTGATGACGGCCAAAACTTCCACAAACTGGCTGACCTCGGCGGGGGCAGAGCGCCTGAACACACGATTTCCTTTGAACCCGTAAAGGCAAAGTATTTCCGCGTGACCTTCAAACATAATCCACCACCGCCCATCCCCGCCTGGGCCGAAGGAATCGATCCCGCCTCATTCGGGCCAATACCTGCTTCGCCCACATTCTATGAGGTGGCCGAACTGGTGCTTCACGCCGAGCCGCGAGTGAATCATTTTGAGGAGAAAGCGGCGTTTGTACCGGTAGGCGATCTCTATTCGTATGCGACCCCGCGGGTTGCTCGATCCATGGCCATCCGGAAGTCGGATGTGATTGATCTGACGTCCAAGATGCGTCCCGATGGCATCCTCGAGTGGACGCCGCCCGACGGTAAGTGGATCGTCCTGCGCATCGGATATTCGCTTTTGGGCATTACCAATCACCCGGCAACGCCAGAGGCGACCGGACTCGAAGTGGACAAGCTCCATCACCGTTTCGTGAAGAATTACCTTGAAAAGTACCTGGACAGCTACAAGGAGACCGTGGGCGCGGATGAGATGGGCAAGAAGGGCATCCGCTACGTCATCAACGACAGTTGGGAGGCCGGTTCGCAGAACTGGACCGACAACATGCTGGCGCAGTTCAAAAAGCTGCGAGGTTACGACGCGACCCCGTGGCTGCCTGTGCTGACCGGTCGAATTGTGGAAAGCAGCGAGTCAAGCGACCGCTTCCTCTGGGACTTCCGCAAAACCATCGCCGACCTTATTGCCAACGAACACTACGGGCAGCTCGAGGAAACCCTTCACGAGCGCGGGATGGGCCACTACGGAGAGTCACACGAATCGGGACGGGCTTTCGTTGCCGACGGCATGGAAGTGAAGAAGTTTAACGAAGTGCCCATGAGCGCGATGTGGACGCAAAAGCCGGGCGTCAATAAGCCGCTGTACGGTTACAACGCCGATGATAGGGAATCGGCGTCCGTCGCCCACATCTACGGCCAGAATATCGCAGCAGCGGAATCCCTGACGGCAGCTGCCGCGCCATGGGCGTGGTCCCCTGCCAGCCTGAAGCCGACGGCCGACCAGGAGCTACTGAACGGAATCAACCGCTTTGTGATCCACGAATCAGCCCACCAGCCCCTGGTAGGGAAGGCTCCGGGGCTGACCCTCGGTCCTTTCGGACAATGGTTCAACCGCAACGAGACTTGGGCGGAGCAGGCTCGACCCTGGATCAGCTATCTGGCTCGATCGAGCTACATGCTCCAGCAGGGGCGCTTCGCCGCCGACTTGCTGTACTACTACGGAGAAGACTCGAATCTCACGGCCATTTTCGCGCACAAGGCTCCGGAAATCCCGGACGGTTACGCCTTCGATTACATCAACGCGGACGCAATAATCCACGAGTTGAGCGCGGCGGATGGCCAGATCGTAACGAAGAGCGGCATGAGATACAGGGTGATGGGACTCGATCCCTACAGCCGCCACATGTCGCTTCCGGTGCTACGCGCGATTTACGCTCTGGTGGAAAACGGCGGCGTGGTAGCGGGTGCGAAGCCGACCGATGATCCGAGTTTGGCGGACGACCAAGTGGAATTCGAGAAACTGGCGGAAGTGTTGTTCGGGGACGGCAGCGGGGTGCACAGGGTCGGCAAAGGCACGGTCTACGCAGGCCTGAGCCTCGAAGGAGTGTTCGGCGCGTTGAGCGTAAAACCGGACTTCGCTTATTCGAAGGACAGCAAGGATTCCGACGTGCAATTCGTTCACCGCAAGCTCGACGGCGGCGATGTCTATTTCCTTGATAACCGCAGCGAGCACGACGAATCGATCCAGCCGGCATTCCGCGTAGCGGGTAAGGCGCCGGAGTTGTGGCGAGCCGAAACCGGTGCTACGGAACCTGTGTCGTTCACGATGGCGGACGGACGCACTACCGCGCCGCTTCATTTGGAGCCCTGGGGCACCGTCTTCGTGGTGTTCCGCAAGCCGACGTCTGAAACTTCGTATACGACCCCGCAAATGAGGGAGACCCGGGTGGCGACAATCAACGGCCCTTGGAAGATTGCATTTCAATCAGGTCGTGGAGCACCTGATTTCATCACGATTAATGAGCTTTCGGACTGGAGCCAGAGCGACGATCCCCGGGTCAAATATTTTTCCGGTGTGGGCACGTACACGAACACCGTCGAAGCTTCGCCCGAGTGGTTCCGTAAGGGGGCCCGGTTGTGGATCGACCTGGGTGACGTGAGGAACCTGGCCGTTGTGAAGGTCAATGGCAAGGAACTGGGGCACGTCTGGCACGCGCCTTACCGCATGAACGTGACCTCCGCGTTCGCGCCGGGGGCAAACGAGATCACAATCGAAGTGGTGAACGCATGGGTGAACCGGCTAATCGGCGACGAGCAGCCGGGAGCCACGAAGGTGACTTTTGCCGATGTGAAGCCCTACAAGGCGAACTCGCCGCTGCTGCCCTCCGGTTTGCTTGGACCCGTGACGTTGGTTCGCGAGGATATGCGGTAGGCGGGAGGCGACAGAATCTTTGCAGGCTCTGTCGGTACTGACGCGGGCGGACAGGCCAGCCAATAACCGAGCCACCATAGCGCAGACCGGTGGGCCATTTGGTCATCCCCGGCATCGGTCCGTCATTGCAGCACAGATGTTGCTGCGTCTCAATTAAAGTCTCCACTTGTTTACCTTTTCCGTTTTTGGGGCCTCTGAGTATATGTGGGAGGTAATCCTCGAATTTCCCAAGAGGCCCAACTGATCGTACGGGATTGCTGTGTCGACAAGCTCCGCAATCGGCGATTGCACTACTGGTGTGTGAGAGGCCTGACTACCCTCAGTGGATTTCTCACTAACGAGCCTTCGTTGCATGCAGTTCCCTCGATTCTCAGCTGCGGGAAAAATGTACTGGTACCAAGATTTCTTCTCCGCTTTTGCCTTCTGGATGTTCCTTACATATATGAGGGGCTTAGTGGAGCACTTGCTGTGGTTCAGCCCGCGGACCGGCCTAAGGTGTCGAATATTTGGGCTGCGGAACAAAGATGGTTGAGGTTTTCCGTTTTTAGGTGCTCTTTACATATAGAGGGGCTTTTTTCCCTCTTTTTCCTTTTCCGTTCGGTGGACTTATTTTGCAGCGAATAAGCCACCAGTGATCGCACCCGACCGAGGAGCGGCGAGCCGGACGCGACAGTAGACCTCATCCCGTTGAGGCGATGGGATGGGTGTGTCGTTGGCAAGGCACCATGCATGGCCTTCATTTTGAAGCCTGCACAGCCTTGATCTTTGCTGCGAGGCTTGTAGATGGACTGAGGGAATAGTGGTTGTGGCCTATGCCTCGCGGGCCAGGTAGGAGAAACGAGAATGCATCCGGAGATTTTGAATATATGAATATTCCCGGCGTCCACATTGAGCGAATCAGAGGCTTGGGCTACACCGAGTCCGAGGCTCGCTTTCTCTACATCGTTGCCGTGTTTTCCGGCTACTTCACGCTCGGGCAGTTCCGCGCCTTTACGGGCGCCAGTTACGGGAAACGCCCTACCTCTTTTGCTGAAAAACTTGTCGACCAAGGGCACGCCCGCATTTGTGCCCAGGCACGGAGAGGATTCCTGTTCCATCTCTTTTCCAGAACGGTCTACGGCCAAATGGAGAAGGACAACCTCCGCAATCGCAAGCGCCACTCGCTTGGTTTTATCCGTACAAGGCTGGTCCTGCTCGACTTCGTTCTGGCCAACCTGGACCTGGCCTACTTCGAAACGGAGCAAGACAAACTGAACTTCTTTCGCCAAGAACTCGGTATTTCCAAGGAGTACCTACCCGCTACCGTATACGAGGGCGCTTCACCCGCTGAAAAGACCATTCGCTACTTTGTCGACAAATTTCCTCTTTTTGTTGCCCCGCCTTTCCCAGGTGTTCCGCCTGTGGTCACGTTCAGTTACGTGGATGCTGGCTTCGAAAGGCCGTCCCGGTTTGCTTCGCATCTTGCCGCTTACAAGCCGCTCTTTCGGCAACTTAATGGTCTCCGGTTTCTATATATCGCAACGCAGGAAGCCTATTTTCATGGAATCGCAGAGCGTTTCCAGTCCATCGTCAGGCGACCGCTGGAACCTGATGTATCGAGCGAAATCCTGCGGTATTTCCGGATTCGCAGGAAGTGGGAGAACCACGAATACATTATCCCGGTCACGGAGGATCTTGAGTTCCTCAGGGACGCACGGGAACGCTTTCGGACTGAGAACGTCGAGCGCCTTTACAAATCATGGCGCGCCGGCGAGCTTGCTGAGTCGGAATTGCGGGCGCAAATCTCGCAGCGGAAGGCCGAGCCCGCCATCTTTTTTGACACTTATTTGGTTCGCGGAGATCGCTCCGTTCGACCGGAGATGCTGGCCACGGTGACGGGTGCGTGAAAGACACGGTTCACTGTGTCCGGCACGG
>Ga0126381_100001246_pt1 | contig 27498 bp, 21 predicted proteins | sample PanSoiMetPlot_28_FD_96465 | JGI IMG/M metagenome (GOLD analysis project Ga0126381, IMG submission 96465) | Tropical forest soil microbial communities from Panama - MetaG Plot_28 | ecosystem: Environmental > Terrestrial > Soil > Tropical forest > Bulk soil | place: Panama | collected 2016-02-17
CTGGAGAGATGGTTCGCTGGGAGAGAGATGTTTAACCAAGTGAATTTGGCGCGAGGATACTGAAGGCGTTTTGAGTTGTTCGTTCTAAGTTTTTAGGTCCTAGGTAAAGGCTTGCCATCCGGAAATACTCGGATTGGTTTAGAGCATCGTCCGCTGAGAGCACGAGGCAGCCTCACGAAAGCATTTGCCAAGACGCTACGGCGACATGCTTCGCTCAGGGTGAAGCTCGTTTGGATAAGTTAAGAGGGGAATCTACCGCACGGTTCCGTTCGGTGAACTTAGAACTTAAAACCAAAAACTTTCTTCAGTCGCCGACGCCGCCTTTGATCGCTTGGTAGCCTTCGCGCGCGTAAATTTGGTATTTCTGCTTTTTACCTTTTTGGTCCGTGATCGTAAGAGGGCCGCCGTCAGGGGCGACCAGTTCTACCTTTACTTTGTGGAATTTCCCGTCCTTCCCACCGCTGGTCGGCGAGAACGAAAGGCTGTACTGGTGACGAAGGAAGGCGGCCACGCTGCGGAAGATGTCCGGCATTTCGCCTTCGAACTGTGGGAACCACGCGAACCCGCCGGTCTCGTTCGCAAAAGTCTTGAGCTGATTCTCTGCCTGTAGGAAAGTCATGCTTTGCATGCCCCGGCGGGCGAAATTCGAGTAGGCCTGGCCAAGCCCTATGCAAAAAACCGGCACGTCGCTTCCGCGAAGAGCCTTCATCGTTTGATCGAGAGTATGCTTCGAGAAAGTATCTACGCCGCTGGCAACCAGAGTGATCGACTTCTTTCCTTTGACATCCTTCAAGCGCTCGGTTGTCTCCAACAGAGCGTCGAACACGTTGGATTCACTAAAGCCAGGGAAATAGAGACGCGAGAGTCCCTGCAGTACTTCCTCTTTGTCTTGTGTGAAGTCGACCTCGATGCGCGTTTTCATGTCGAAAGTTTCCAGGGCCACCCAGTCTTTTTGCTGGAGTTGGGGGAAAAGCGCCGTGGCCCAGTACTTGCCGATGTAGGCAAAGAAGTCGTAGTAGCCGCGGCTGCTGAACTCCAGAAGAAGAACTGTAGTGATGGGCGCTTCCGATGGCGCGAAATTGGTGATGGCTTGGGGAACGCCTTCGTCGGTGATGCGGAAATTTTCTCTTTTGAGGTTGGGAATGAGGTCGCCGTGCTGTGTCACGGCTACCACGTCAAGGGTAACGACCGGAACATCCACGCTGATGCTGACGCCGGCTTGCGGGGGCTGCTGCCCTGGGGGCGGAGGTTGTTCCTGGGTGGGCTTTTGTTGCTGCTGCGACGGAGGAGGTCCGCCCTGCGGGCCCGTGGGTGCCTGCGCAAGAACAGGTTGCCCCGCGAGCGTCAACGCAACAAGAGCAGCCAAAGCCAAAAGCGTCAAAAGGGAAACAATGCGCTTCATTGTTCACTCCTCATTGCAGCGAAAAAACATCTTCGAATGTTCTCGTTCCAGCAACTCGCGGCTTGTCCGGGCGGTTGAACTTAGGCACCGCACCGGCAACGACCGGGCCGAGCCCCCACACCTGCATGTTAGTATGAAGCATTCTGGATGCAAAACGTTAGCTGGGGTGATGCGAGCCCGCCAGCGTCGATTTCGCGACATTTTGTGAGGAGGATGGATTCGTGAACTGGAATCGGGCGGTGCAGGTCATTGCGGGAGTTGCGGTTCTGCTATTGGCCGGAAGCTTTCCGGCAGCGGCCCAAGGGATCCCCCAGCCGACGCCGGCGAGCGCGGTCAGTGCTGCTCCACAAAGCGATCCCCCGCCGATCACTAGGGAAGCCCGCGGTTGGCTTGCGGACTTAATCAAGATCAACACGTCCAATCCACCGGGAAATGAAAACCTTGCGGCTATGTATGTGTCCGGAGTGCTGCAAAAAGAAGGAATCAAAGCAGAAATTCTGGATGTGGGGCCGGAACGGAGCGCCGTGGTGGCTCGCCTGCGAAGTTCAGTGGTGCCGGACCCGGCGAAGGCGCTGCTTCTGGTGGCCCATTTGGATGTGGTGCCAGTGGATAAAGCCCGGTGGACCGTCGACCCCTTCGGCGCCGTGGTTAAGGATGGTTACATGTACGGCCGCGGAGCTATCGACGACAAAGGCATGTTGGCGGCGAACCTCGCGGTGTTCATTAACCTAAAGCGGTCAAACGCGCATCTGAACCGTGACGTGATTTTTCTGGCGACGGCCGATGAGGAGCAAAGCGCTGACGCGAGCGTTCGAACGCTCATCGCGAAATACTGGGACAAGTTTGCGGCGGGATTTGCGATCAACGAAGGCGGCAACGTCTTCACGAAGAGCGGCAAGGTGCAATACATCGGCGTGCAAGCGAGCGAGAAAGTGGCGGTAAATGTTGCCGTGATTGCACGAGGAACTTCAGGCCACGCATCGCAACCTACCAAAGACAACCCGGTAGTGCATTTGGCGGCTGCTGTCGCAAAAATTGGAGCGTATTCCGCGCCGGTACACTTAACCGCGATTGTGCGCCGGTATTTTGAAGGCGTTGCGCCGCTTGAAGACGATGAAATCGCGAAGTGGATCCGCTCCATGGACACTCCCGACCGGGGTGAGCATGCGCAGCGCGTGATTTCTGAAGCCAGCCCCCTCTGGAATTCGATGATGCGCGACACGGTTGCGCCGACGATACTCTCCGCGGGCGTCGCCAGCAACGTGATCCCCGCGGAAGCCCGCGCGAATCTGAATGTCCGGCTGCTGCCAGGGGATTCGATCAACACAATTCTTGGTGACTTGAATAAACTGGTGAACGATCCGGCGGTAACCCTGCAGGTGCAACCAAACGCCGGTTTGGCGGCGCCGCCGTCTTCGCTGGAGTCGGACTTTTACAATTTGATTTGCCGCGTGGCATCAAGGGAATTTGCGGGCGCTCCGGCTTTGCCGTTTCAGTCCACGTGGCTGACGGATTCCGCGCAGTTGCGGTTGCACAGCGTGCAGGCTTATGGCCTGGTGCCGTTTCCGCTGTCCAACGAAGATTTGCGGCGCATGCATGGCGATGACGAGCGGATTCCGCTGGCATCGTTTGACAAGGGTGTGGACGTGCTGAACAAAATAGTGACCGAGTTTGCGGTCGCGCGTTACTAAAACAAGAAGCCGCTGGCAACAATCCAAAAAGAAAATCGCCGGGACGAAGCTCTCGTTGAATAATAGAAAGCGGGGGTTTCGGTTGTCCTCGGAAAAGAGCATGAATTTCCGTCACTCGAAGATTGTGTGCACCATCGGCCCAGCTACGCGCTCGCCCCGCATGATCGACAAGCTTTTCGCCGCGGGGATGGATGTGGCGCGGCTGAATTTTTCGCACGGCACACACGAAGAGCATGCTGAGAACTTCGCGATGATTCGCGGCGCATCCGGAAAGCATGAAAAACCTATTGCGATCCTGGCGGACCTGCAGGGGCCAAAAATTCGCACTGGGCCCCTTGCGGGAGGCGGCCCGGTGATGCTGCGTGCCGGGCAGCAGTTTGTCATTACCGCTGCAAAGGTTTTGGGGGACTCGACGCGGGTGAGCACCACGTTTACACCGCTGCCTCGCGAAGTGCACCGTGGCGACCGCATTCTTCTTTCAGATGGCCTGATCGAGTTGCGCGTCGAACAAGTGCGGGACCGGCAGGTGATTTGCGAGGTCGTGAATGGCGGCACGCTCGGCCAGCATAAAGGCATCAACCTGCCCGGGCTGAAGCTGCGCGTTCCAGCGCTGACGCCGAAAGACCGCGCGGACCTGGCGTTCGCCTTGAAGCATGGCGCAAATTACATTGCGGTGAGTTTTGTGCGGCGCCCGGAAGATGTACTGCTCGCAAAGCAATTGATCCGGCGCGCGGGTAAGGATACGCCGGTCATTGCCAAACTGGAGAAACCGCAGGCAATCGAAAATCTGGACGCCATTCTTCGCGCAGCGGATGCCGTGATGGTGGCGCGCGGCGATCTCGGCGTCGAAATGAGCCCGGAACGCGTGCCGGTAGTGCAGAAAATGATCATTGCGCGAGCCAGAGAGTTGCGCCGGCCGGTGATTACTGCGACGCAAATGCTGGAATCGATGACCGAGAACCCGCGTCCAACGCGTGCCGAGGCATCCGATGTGGCCAACGCCATTTTCGACGGTTCAGATGCGGTGATGCTTTCCGCGGAAACGGCCACGGGAAAATATCCGGTCGAAGCCGTGAGCATGATGGCGCGCATCGTCGAAGAAGCGGAAGGCAGCGTCCGGGAATTTCCGCGGCCCGCGCAACAGGAACAGCTCAAGATTCCTGGCACCATCGCCGAGTCGGTTTGTCACGCTTCGCGCGAACTGCATATGAAAGTAATCGCCGTGTTTACGCACAGCGGGTTCACGGCGCGGTTGATTTCGCGCTACCGCCCGCTGGTGCCGATTGTAGCCTTTTCGCCGGAACAGGAAACACGGAGGCGTCTCGGGCTTATCTGGGGTGTGTATCCGCGAAATATTCAGGAGGTGCGAAAGATTGACGGGTTGGCGGCGGTTGCCGAGAAGCGGCTGCTTGAAGAACGATTGGTGCGCAAGGGCGACATCATCGGAATTGTCGCGGGAACGCCCATGGGCATCCGCGGCACCACAAACTTCATGAAGTTTCACGTAATCGGGGGCCCCGCCTGAAGTTAGTTCTTGGTGCATGGTTGTTAGTTCTGAGTTAAGCCAAGGGTGCTTTTCTTCCTGACCAAGAAGCTCCAATTCTAAAAGTGATTTCGTATTTGAAGTTTTCCGCTGTCACCCGAGAAGAGCAGGGAGGACAGGGGACGTGCGTGCTTCGCTCGAGGCAATCTCTGGCTAAGAACTAAAGACTTATAACCAAGAACTGGTTTTGTTAGTTGACCCAATTGTCGGGGCGCGACGGGGGATCCTTGCGGTGCTTGCTCATGTAAACTTCAAAGCGCCGGCGGGTGCGCTTGCTTTGCCAATCGCTGAAACTGTTGCGCAAGCCGTAAAGAAAAGAGCCACGGCGCAAGTACACGTAGCCGATCGCCAATCCACCCAAATGGCAGAGATGACTTATCTGGTCGTCTCCCAACCCGAACGTTCCAAGAAACGTCAGCACGGTCATGGCAATTACCACCGTGCGCATGCTGATGGCCACGGGAAACGGGATGATGTAAACGCGCCGGTCGGGAAACAGGATCGCGCACGCCACCAGGATTCCGAAGATAGCCCCCGACGCCCCGATCGTAGGAATGGAGGCAGACTTCGGAATCCCCAGCCCAATAATCACCGGAGACAACTTTACAATGACGTTGATCAGTCCAGCCCCGGCTCCGGTCAGGAAGTAATAGCGCAAGAAGCGGTTTTTTCCCCAAACCAGCTCCAACTCGCGGCCAAACATCCAGAGCATGAGCATGTTCATGAGGATGTGCCAGATGCTGCCGACGTCATGCAGAAACAGGTACGTGAAGGGCTGCCAAACGCACAATAACGCGACGCGCGCTGGAACCAAGCCGAACCAATTCAGCAACCAGGCATAGGCCGACAGGCCGGAAAACCGATAGAGCAGCACTTCAAAAATGAAGACAGCGAAGTTGGCGATCAAGAGAAGCTTGACGGCCGGGGTGACGTAAAAGTCGAAGCTGACGCGATAGCTCTTGATGCCGGACCGAGAATGCATAAACAAAGTTTACGGTGTGGGGAGGCTCTCCGTCAAAAATGTGTAAGCCGATGAGGCGAAGAATCGACTCTCAATCAAGCTTCTTTCGCGCGAAATAAAAAAGTGAGGCCGCCAGGGCCAGGAACATGAACAGGCCGAAGAGGTTGCTGGTTGCAAGGGGACCGAACAGTTTTGGGCCAAAGGCGAAAAGGTCTTGACGCCACGGCAGCCGAAACACGGTCGTCACCCACTGCGGCACGCGCGCGGAAATCTCGGGATCTTGCAACAGACTGATGACAATCCCTAGCAGGCCAAAAACGCCGCCAGCCGCAATCAACCCGCTGGAGTAGAGGGCTCCCGGACTCGCCTCGCTTTCGTCTTTTTCCTTGGTGGTGGCTTCGACCAGCACGCGAACCAAGCCGCCCGCGAACATCGTCGCCGTGGTTCCAATCGAGAGATAAGCGCCGACAGCAAATGCAAGGGAGCGAACGCCAAGGATTTCCACGGCAATCACCAAGGCCACTCCCATCAAGACCAGCCGCCAGGGCAAGCGCTGGCTGAGGATGCCATTGATCACGGTGGCCATCAGGCGCGCCTGGGGCGCCGGAGCTTTGTCGCTGCCGATGCCTTGTGCCCACTGCAGTTCAATCCGCTTGGAGTCCGGGTCGTATAGGTACTCGCCATCGGGAATCTGGCCAGAACCAAGTGCATTGATGAGAATGTAATTCTTTCCGCGATGCTCGAACGTGTTTCTCTCCACCTTGACGCCGGCCGGCAAAGCTTGCACGTTGAGGGGAATCTGCGTCGGAATGTACTTTTCGAGTCCTTTGTTCATCAAGCCGAGCGTGATGCCGATGGCGAAAGTAGAGACCGTCACGCCGACCAATAAGCCCCACTGCTGGCGCACAGGAGTGGCGCCGACGAGGTAGCCGGTTTTCAAATCCTGCGAGGTTGCGCCTGCAATCGCTGCAGCGATGCACACGGAGCCACCAATCGTCAATGCAAGGACGCCGTAGCTCGGCGCCGTCCATCCGGCGAGGAGAAAAATCGCACACGTAGCCATGAGCGTCCCGATGCTCATGCCGCTCACTGGATTGGATGAATTGCCCAGCAGACCGCTGATACGGGAGGCGACGGTAACGAATAGAAATCCGAAGACCACCACGAGAATGCCAGCGAGCAAATTCTGGTACCAAGTCGTGTGCGCGTCTTTCACCGGCGCCAAGGTCAGCAGAACGAACAGAAGGACAATGATCACAGCAGAGCCGGCAACGAGCCAGCTGGTGGGCATGTCGCGCTCGATGCGGCTTGCGCTGCTCGTACTTGCGCCTCCTTCTGCGCGGACATCCTTGAGGCCTGCGCGCAAAGCGGAAATGATCGTTGGCATCGTGCGGACGAGCGTGATCAATCCGGCTGCGGCCACGGCGCCCGCCGCCATCGGGCGAATGTATTGGCGCCACATGTCGTCGGGCGTCATCTGCGGTATGGGAATCGTGGAGGGATAGATGGGCGTATTTCCGGCAAGCTGACCAAAAAACTGAATCGCCGGCATGACCAGGAACCAGGAGATCACTCCTCCAGCAAAAAGAATTCCCGCGACCTTGGGGCCGATGATGTAACCGACTCCCAGATACTCGGAAGTGATGGTGGCGCGAAAGGAAGCTCCCGGAAACCACTTCGGGCGCGCCTCGGGCTGCCCGGTCCAGGCCTGCACCGTGTTCATCATGAAGGTGTAAACGCCGCCGAGGCCGAGCCCCCAGAACACGCGACCGGCAAAAGAGCCGCCGCGCTCCCCAGCCACTAAGACGTCGGCGCAGGCTGTGCCCTCGGGAAAAGTCAGGTTGCCATGCTCTTTCACGATGAGCTGCCGGCGCAGAGGAATCATGAACAGAACGCCGAGCCATCCTCCCAGCAGCGCCAGAGGGAAGATACGCCAAAAGGTAAATTCTGAGCCGAAGCCAAGAAAAATGAGCGCGGGCAGCGTGAACATGACGCCGGCGGCGAGGGACTCTCCGGCAGAGCCGGTGGTCTGCACGATGTTGTTTTCCAGAATTGTTGAGCGGCCGAACGCGCGCAGGATGCTGATCGAGAGCACTGCAATGGGGATGGAAGCGGAAACGGTGAGTCCGGCGCGCAAGCCGACATAGACGCTCACCGCGCCGAAGAGCAATCCAAAAAGCGCGCCAAGAATCACCGCGCGAGTGGTGAATTCCGCGAGGCTCTCTTCCGCAGAGATGTAGGTGCGGAATTCTCCTGGAGGCGCCGTGGAACTCCATGCCCTGTCGCGAGCTTCCGTTTTTTCGGCCACTGCATCCTCCTTCGCGCCGAAGCCCAAATTGGCCGCAGCCGCGCGGGGGGATTATGCCGCAGGAAGCTGATAGGCGAAAGAGAGATTCCTCCAAGCCTGCCTGGCCAGCCGTAAAGGCACATCACTGCGATTTGCTCTCCATTGCGCTCCTGAGCAAGACGGAGTAAGGAAGATTTCAAATTTGGATGACGGCCGCCGTTTGGACTGTGCGCTACCTTGGTGCCCAAATCCGAGAGGCCCCTGGGGCTGCCATTTGTGGCATTTGTGGCCTTTGTGGCCTTGCGGGCTATTGACTACTGTGCAAGCGCAATGTATTGTGCAACGCGACGCTTCGCTCAGGTCGGTAGTACAGGCATGGGACGGGACCCTTCCACATCGCCGTCGGCCCGGCGTTACTTCGCCCGGCACATTCCAGGCTGCTTTTCTTGCCTAAGGGATTCCTCACGCATTTTTCACTGTTGAGTACGGAGGTTACTGTGCGCTCCAGCCGACTTCTACTGTTAGTAGCCATCGTTTGGGCCGCAGCCGCGGTGCGTTTCTGCGCCTCCGTCAGCGCGGATGAATGGCAGCCAGTCACTCCCGAAGAACTGAAGATGACTGGCGAGCCAAAAGCTCCGGGCGCCCCAGCGATTATTCTTTACCGGCAGATTGATCGCGACGACAGCGACCCCAGGACACCCCATGAATACAACTACGTTCGAACGAAAATCTTCACCGAGGACGGAAGAAAGTACGCTGACGTGGAGATTCCATTTTTCAAGGAAAACGAGAGCATTGTCGGCATAAGGGCGCGAACGGTACGGCCCGACGGGTCTATCGTCAATTTTGACGGTAAAGTCTACGACAAAGAAATCGTTAAAGCCCGCGGCGTCAAATACCTTGCAAAGACCTTCACGCTTTCTGACGTGCAGCCCGGCAGCATCATCGAGTATCACTACATGATTGATTTTGCGGAAAACTACGTCTTCGACTCTCACTGGACCCTAAGCGAAGAGCTTTTCACCAAGCTCGGCAAATACACGCTGAAACCATACAGCCAGTTTGCCTTGCAGTGGTCCTGGCCCAACGGCCTTCCGGAAAGCACCGAGCCCCCAACGGAGCTGAAAGACGCGAGAGGCAATAGCATTCGAATGGAAGCCAAGGACATTCCGGCATTTCAAGTCGAAGATGACATGCCTCCGGAGAACGCCATGAAGTACATGGTGGACTTCACCTATTTCAACGGTGACCTTGAGAAAGACCCCGAAAAGTTCTGGAAGAAGCGCGGAAAGAAACTGTACGACCAAGCCGAGGGCTTCCTTGGGAAGCGCAAAGCGATGGAAGAGGCTCTCGGACAGATGGTCTCGACGAGCGACTCCGCGGAAACAAAGCTTCAGAAAATCTACGCGCGCGTCCAACAGTTGCGAAATACCTCTTACGAACTCCAGAAAACCGAACAGGAACAAAAGCGCGAAAAAGAAAAAGATATAAGCAATGTGGAGGACGTATGGAAGCGCGGCCACGGAAATGGCGTTCAAATTACCTGGCTGTTTTTGGCGCTTTCGCGCGCGGCGGGATTCGAGGCTTATCCGGTGTGGGTCTCCTCGCGAACAACAAACTTCTTCCAGCCGAAACTGATGCGGGCGTCCGACCTCAACTCCAATGTTGCGCTCGTCAAGGTCAATGGGAAGGAACTCTATTTCGATCCTGGCGCTGCCTACACTCCCTATGGGCTGCTCCCGTGGGGGGAGACGGGTGTTCGTGGACTTAAACTCGACAAGGATGGCGGGAGTTGGACCGAGACACCGGCGCCGGACAGTTCCGTTTCTCAAATCGTGCGCAAAGCGGACCTAAAACTCAATAACGAAGGAACCCTCGAAGGCAAGCTAACGGTGACATTCACAGGCTTGGAGGCCTGGGCGAGGAGAGTGGACGAGCGCAATGAAGACGAAGCTCATCACAAAAAGCTCCTCGAGGATTATGTGAAAGAGGTTGTCCCCGTCGGTATCGACGTCGAGCTGTCGAACAAACCGGATTGGACAAGCTCCTCGCCCAATTTGACCGCCGAATTCAGCTTCAAGGTTCCCGGCTGGGTTTCCGGAGCGGGTAAGCGCGCGCTTTTACCTGTCGGCCTGTTCAGCGCTCCTGAGAAACACATGTACGAGCATGCCACTCGAGTCCACCCGCTCTATTTTCGCTATATGTATCAGAAGCAGGACGATGTTCAAATCGAGCTTCCGCTCGGCTGGCAGGTGGGCTCCCTTCCAAAACCGGTAACTCAGGATGCCAAAGCGGTTGTTTACAACCTGAAGACGGAAAACAAGAACGGTACGCTGCATTTGGAAAGGCGGATCAAAATTGAATTGGCTTATCTCGAGCCAAAATACTATCCGACGCTCCGTAATTTCTATCAGTTGGTGAAAAATGCCGATGAACAGCAAATTGTTTTGCAACCGGTTGGCGCCCCTGCGGGGAATTGAGACACGGAAGGCAGGGCCCACTTTGGCCGCCTTGGCCTTTTCCTTTTTTGCGTTGTCGGCCCCCGCCCGAGCGGGTGACGCACCTCAGTGGATGCATGCTTTGGTGAACGCTCCGCTTCCAGAACACGACGAAAAAACCGACGCCGTGCTGCTGTATTCGGAGAGAACCGTGATGGTCCAATCCACGGACAAAATCAAGACAACGGTCCGCGAAGCGTACAAGATCCTTCGGCCAAGCGGCCGCGAATATGGCACGGTCATCGTTTCATACAATTCTCATCAGAAAATCACGGCCATGCGAGCTTGGTGCGTCCCGGCACAGGGCAAGGATTATGAAGTCAAAGACAAAGAGGCCGTCGAGATCTCGTTGCCGAGAATTGAGGGAAGCGAGCTTATCTCGGACGTAAAAGACAAACTGCTTCATATTCCCGCGGCAGACCCCGGCAACATCGTTGGGTACGAATATGAAAAGGAAGATCAGCCGTTGGTTTTGCAAGATATCTGGCACTTCCAGCAAGCAACTCCCATCCGCGAAGCTCACTACACCCTGCAGCTCCCTGCCGGCTGGGAATACAGGGCTGTGTGGATGAACTCTCCAGAAGTTAAGCCCGCCGAATCCGGGAACCAATCTCAGTGGGTTGTAAATCAAATCAAACCTATTCAGCACGAAGACAACATGCCGCCATGGCAAGGCGTCGCTGGACAGATGATTGTTTCTTTTCTTCCTCCGGGAGGTGCGGCACAGGTCCGGGGATTTCAAAACTGGAGGGAAATGGGAGTTTGGTACCAGAGCTTGACGAGCGGCCGCCGCGATGCTTCTCCCGAGGTTAAGCAAAAGGTGGCTTCCCTCACTTCGCCATCCGCAACTCTCCTTGAAAAGATGAAGGCGTTGGCAAGCTTTGTGCAGAAGGACATTCGCTACGTGGCCATAGAATTGGGGATTGGGGGGTGGCAGCCACACTCGGCTGCGGAAGTCTTCACCCATCATTACGGCGATTGCAAAGACAAAGCGACGTTGATGGGATCCATGCTGCAGGAGATTGGTGTGGATTCCTACTATGTAGTCATCAATTCGGAGCGCGGCTCGGTTACTCGCGAAACACCTGCCTACGCGGGCGGCTTTGATCATGCCATTATTGCCATCAAACTGCCTGGCTCCTTGGTGGACCCTTCCTTGATGGCAACGATGGTTCATCCCAAGCTTGGCAAGCTCTTGTTCTTCGATCCTACCGACGAATTGATCCCCTTCGGCCAACTGAACGGCGCGTTGCAATCGAATTATGGACTCTTGGTGGCTCCGGATGGCGGCGAACTGGTCGAACTGCCGGCGCTGCCCCTGGAGATGAATGGCATTCGTCGTACTGCCAAACTCAGACTGGACGCGGGCGGCACGTTGAGCGGCAGCGTGCAGGAGATTCGGGTAGGAGACCGCGCTTGGTCGCAGCGTTGGGCGCTGCGCACAGTGACCAAAGACAGCGAAAAAATCAAACCGATCGAGACTCTTCTTTCGAATTCGCTCACGACCTTCCAAATCATGCAAGCGAGCGTGGGCAATCTGCAAATCACGGATCTGCCGTTTATCTACAACTACTCCGTCACAGCCACGAATTATGCGAAGACAGCGGGGAATTTGCTTCTGCTGCGGCCGCGATTCATCGGCAACAAATCGAGTGACCTTTTGGAAACAAAAGAGCCCCGGAAGTATCCCGTGGAGTTCGATGGGCCGGCACGCGACACTGATACGTTTGAGATTACACTGCCCCAAGGTTATGAAGTGGATGACTTGCCATCCCCGGTAAATGCGGATTTCAGTTTTGCGAGCTACCACAGCAAGACGGAAGCGAGCGGCAACACATTGAAATACACGCGGACGTTTGAAGTGAAAGAGCTGAGCGTGCCGGTCAGCAAGTTCGAGGACCTGAAAAAGCTCTATCGCATTATTGCGAGTGACGAGCGCAACAACGCGGTGCTCAAGCCTGTCGGCCAGTGAGTGTTGCTTTCAAATTTACGAAGGTCGCCTAGTGCGAAGAGCTTTTACGGAACAGACGGCGTCGGCGCGGCCGAGCAAGAACGTCACGAAACAAAGAATAAACACGGAGTGGCTGAGGCTGGCGCCGAAGTATTGCCAGAAAGGCGCACCTGAGCCCGGGTAGTCCGAAGAAAAAAGCAGCGTCAGCATAAAAACGAATCCCCCCACGCTGGCAGGCCGCACCAAAATGCCACAAACCAGAGCGATGCCGATGGCGAGTTCTCCGTAAGCCACCAAAAACGCAATCGGTGTGGCGTGTGTGAGCACGAATCCGCGAAGCACCGGCGCCATGAACGGATAGGCGCCGCCTTCCAGAAACCGGTTGATCCAGTATTGAAACCCGCCGTGAAGAGTGAACTGCGTGCCAAAGACTTTGTATTCTCCGAAGATGAGGAAGAAAGCGCCGACGCCGATGCGCAACATCGCCAACGCACGGGAGTTTAGGTCAATCGAGGACGCCCGATCCTGCAAAGGACTGCTCCTGTCTGAATCAGGACGAATCTTACCCGAATTTGGCCGAGTGGTCGCGCTATCAAATGCGCGGGTAGTGGGTCCGTTTGAATTTTGACCTCTTTTGTCACGATTCATAAAGTCCTCCTCAGAAAGAGCGCCCGGAGAGAAAGAGGAAGTTCAAACTGACCCACTGCCAACCCAGGATCGAGCCTGGCTCGGAGCCCTTCGCGAACTCAGGGTAGGCGGGAGGACACAACGAAAAGCGCCGTCCCTTCCATGAAATGGCGGAGAAAAGTGCACAGCCGGGAGTGGCTGTGCTACGGGGAGAATTTATGCATCCATGAAACGATTCGGGTTTGTTCTGCACCACCTCCATGGGATTTCAGCCAATGAAATCCCAGTAAAGCCAGTAAAGGAGGTCCGATGGCCAAATTACTGACCGCCGGAGAACTGCGCGAAATTCTGCGCAAAGAACATGCCGAATGGACCGTCAACGCCCGATTCAAGGATGATGACGTCCTTCCTTACTTCAAAATGGGCGCCGACTTGACCAAGGTTCCCAAGGTCGATTCGGGGCCTCGCAAGGACCCAACGCCGTTTTTCAGCCGGCCCAGCTCAAATCCGTTCTTGCTTCAGCATCGCGTCAACCGTGGTTTCCTAAAGCCGGATTCACTTCCTGCGAACTTTCCCGGCAGCTCCCATCCGGTTGCGGCTGCCCGGCCGATGGCGACCTCGGGTGGCGCAGCTGCAGCGCCTGCCGTCGTGGCTGTTCCCATGACAGGCGCAAGCGTTTCGGTGGACTGGCGCAACCGCTTTGGCTGGCCTTGGATCACCAAGATCAAGGATCAGGGAGGCTGTGAGTCCTGCTGGGTCTTCAGCGCCGTCGGCACAGTCGAAGCCCAAACGCGCATAGAACACTGCGTTTGGAGCCTGCGGTCGGAAGGCGATGTTCATGACGGCCTGGGAGCCTCGTGCGCCCAAACGGGCGGGCCTTCGACAGCGTTCGACTGGATGAAAGCGCACGGCGTCGCCGACGCCGGATGCTGGGCTTATGAACAATCCAATCTGCCCTATGCCCCTACTCCTGATCGCAACGGGCGAACCGTCAAGCTCGACGATTACCTCACGCTCAACACGGTTCAAGACCAGAAAGACTGGCTCGATAACGTCGGCCCGATTTCCGCATGTTTTGAGGTCTATCAGGATTTCTGGTGGGGCACTGACGTGACGAACGGCGTGTACACCCAAAAATCCAACGTGGACATTGGCGGGCACTGCATCGTCATCGTGGGTTACGACGACAACCTCGGCGCCTGGCTCATGCGCAATTCCTGGGGCACGAGCTGGGGCAACGGCGGCTACTGCTGGTTCGGCTACGGCCAATGCAACATCGATTCGTATGTCAAATACGGAGTGGCCAACACCGACACCAACCCGGATCCTTGGACCAAACGGCGCATTCACAACGGCAATCTTTACGAGAGCGGCGACGGCGCCGGCCATCGCAATTTTGAAGTGTGGTCGGTGGCTCCCGGAAATACGGTTCGCCACTACTTCCGTGACGGCGCCTCCCTGAACTGGGGTCTTGCCGAGAATTTCGCCGACGACTGCAAGGACTCGCCGACGGCGCAAGGCACAACCTTCAATCGGAACTTCGAAATCGTCTATCCCACGATCCACCATCGCCTCCATCATTGGTATTTCGACCAAAACACCAAGGTGTGGAACGATGGCGGCGTCTTCGGACCTCATCACGTTCACGGCATTCCCGCGTTTATCCAAAGCGACTACGGCGCACCCGGCAATTTCGAGGTCGTCGTCCGCACCCAAGACAGCAAGCTGGCGCATTGGTGGCGCACCAGCAATCCTGTCGGCGCTTGGACCGAAGGAGCGGTGTTTGGACACGAAGTCGCTCTTAGCGCCCACACCCTCATTCAACGCCGCGACCGCGGTCTCGATGTCGTTTGCGTCAAGCACGATGGCTCGATGCAGCGTTATTGGCGCGACGATGTCCATGGCATGGTCTGGCACGCCGGAGAAAAATTCGGCCGGCACATCAAAACTCCTCCCGTCATGATCGAAGGCGAGTTTGGCGCCGCGGACGAGACTCTGCAGGGCAACTATGAACTCTGCGTGGCGGTTCACGGTGTTATCGAGCACTGGTGGCGCGATAATCAAGGCACGCAGACCTGGCAAATGAGCACGAGCTTCGGCACCAACGTGCCGGGGGCCCATGTAACTCAAGTGCTCGGCTTGCTCGAATCGAGCTACGGTTTCGACCTCGAGCTTGTCGCGCTTCTTAGCAACGGTGGCCTGCAGCATTTCTGGCGGAGCGGAGGCACTTGGAACGCCGGGCCGGTCTTTGGGTCCGTGGCGATATAGAGAACTGCTCCATTTGGCGCCGTCCTTGGAGTTCCCCCCGGAATCCCCGGGGCGGCGCTTCCGGATTCTCTAGCGCTCCTGAATCATGTCCGTAAATTAGAATGTAGGCCGCAGTTAGAATATTCGAGTCAGCCAAGGACGAGTGCGCGCAGGCATTTGACTGCCGAGGTCCTCAGAGGAGTCCTGCATGGAAGAGCTTCATCTGCGCGTTGGCGATCGACATACCATTCGATTCGCCGGCCGAGGCACCGCAGGCTACGCCTGGAGCGCTGCGGTTGATGAACCGCGAATTGTGCGGGTCTCTTCGGTGGGGACCGCCCCTCGTGAGAGCTCGGCCGGTTACGCGGAAACGGGTTTTTCAGCCAGCCGCGACGAACTCTTCGAACTGGTTGCGCTGGCCCCAGGCAGCGCGACCATTCATTTCACCCAGGCTCGTCCTTGGGAGAAAGACAAGCCCGCACTCGCTTTCCGAGATTTTGCCGTCAGCGTTTCCTTAGCCAAGCCTGGATAGGTGGTCGCGTACGCGGTCGCTCAAGGCTTTGCCGTCAACGGTTTTGCCTTGCAGCGCCGCTTTGGCCGATTTCACCACGGCGCCCATTTGCTTCATGGAGTTTGCGCCGGTCTCGGAAATGGCTTTGGTGATCGCCGCGTCCATTTCGGCATCGCTGGCGCCGGCGGGTAGATAGGACTCGATGATGGCGAGCTCCTTCGTTTCTTTGGAGGCGAGTTCCGGCCGGTTGCCCTTCGTGAACTGCTCGATGGACTCCTTGCGCTGTTTTACGAGCGTTTGCAGAATCTGAATCGTTTCCGGCTCATCCAATGTTTTTATCTTTTCCACTTCTTTGAGCTTGATAGCCGACTTGATCCCGCGCAGCACGCTGAGACGTAATTCATCCTTTGCGCGCATCGCCTGAACCAGGTCCGTTTGGATTTTTTCAGCAAGACTCATTGTTTGCTTTGCGCTCCTATTGTCGCTGCTTCTTTCGCTCTTTCCGCAATCTATTTCAATATAGCAAAGACTTCACGCGCGTTGAGATGCGATTGTCATTTCCGGGGTTCGTAAGGGTTTGTGCCGAATTGACAGAGCCGGAGGGAGCCGCTACCGTTGATCTCTTATATTGCGTTGCAAATTCGCGTCTGATTTCCTGGGCGACAATTCGCGTCGGGCGTCCTACATGAGAGAACAGGCTGCGTCATAGAAGGGGCGGGATGAAGGTCATCGTTGCAGACAAGATTAGCGAACGCGGAGTGCAGCTGCTCAAAGAGCAGGGCGGGTGGGATACGGTACTGACCACAAAAGAAACGCTCGAACGGGAAATTGCCGATGCGGACGCATTGATCGTGCGAAGCGCTACGAAGGTGACGGCGGACTTGCTCGCGAAAGCTCCGAGACTGCGCGCTGTGGGACGCGCCGGCGTGGGCGTGGACAACATAGATTTGGAAGCAGCTACAAAGCGCGGCGTCCTGGTGATGAGCACGCCGGGCGGAAACGCCGTGAGCGTCGCCGAGCACACTTTCGCGCTGATGCTGTCGCTGGCGCGGCAGGTGCCTCGGCTCGACAGAGCCATCCACGAAGGGCGCTGGGAGAAATCGTCCGCCGCGGGAACCGAAGTGCGCGGCAAAACGCTTGGGCTGATCGGGCTCGGGAGAATCGGCAGCGAAGTGGCGGTGCGTGCGGAAGCCTTCGACATGCGAGTGCTGGCTTACGACCCGTTTATCAGCGAAGCGGCTGCGCGCGAGATGTCGGTCGAACTTGTGCCGCTCGATCAGTTGCTGGCGGAGAGCGATTTTGTCTCCTTGCACACCGCGCTGAGCCCGTCAACGCAGAATCTCATCAACGAAGCGAATATCCAGAAGATGAAAAGCGGCGCGCGCATCATCAACGCGGCCCGCGGCGAACTTGTAGATGAAGCTGCACTTGCCGAGGCCCTGAAGTCCGGAAGACTCTCGGGTGCCGCGGTGGACGTGTTCGCCGAAGAGCCGCCGAAGAATTCTCCGCTCGTCGGTTTGCCGACGGTGATCGCAACGCCCCACGTGGCGGGCTCGACAGCGGAAGCCCAGGAAGAAGTGGGGACGCAAGTGGCCGTTCAGATCAAGGATTACCTGGCTGACGGAATAATTCGCAACGCCGTGAATCTTCCGGCGCTCTCCGCAGACCAATACAAGCGCGTGCGGCCTTATCTGGAATTGGCGGAGCGGCTCGGGTCGCTGGTTTCGCAAGCCGCAGCTGCCCGCCCGGCGCGAATCCGTATACGCTACGCAGGCGAAGTTGCCGAGGTTGGAACACACCTGCTTCGCAGCGCGGTGCTTGCGGGCGCGCTAAATGCCGTTCTGGACGAGAAGGTCAACGTAGTGAATGCGCCTGCGGTCGCGGCGGCGCGCGGCTTGAGCGTTCAAGAGGAGACGCGCAGGCGCGAGCACGGCTTCCCGAATACTCTGGAAGTTTGCGTCTTGCCAGAGAAAACCGGCTCAGCTTGTGGATTTACCGCGGAAGGTACGGTCTTCCATGATGGTTCTCCGCGCCTTCTGGCGATGGAGGGCATTCCGCTGGAGGCGCAACTGGAAGGAACGATTCTCTATTTGAGAAACCGCGACGAGCCCGGCGTGATTGGCGACGTCGGAACGACACTGGGAAAATTGGGCGTAAACATCGCGACGTTTGCCCTCGGCCGGCGTGAGGCAGTTCGCGGAGCCGAAGCCGCCGCCCTCGTCCGCCTGGACGGAGCCGTATCCCCTACAATTCTCAGGCCTATCCGGGCCATCCCCGCCATCACGGAAGCCAAGCTGCTTCATCTCGGTACGAACTAAAGCACGAACTATGGAGGCAGATGGTTGTAGGGATTGGTGCGAGGTTTAGTACTCTTGAAGCCGCGTCCGGCGATGCGGCTGTTTCTCGGAGATTCAAAATGCCGATGAGACGCATTAAAACGATTTGATAAAGAATTTAGAACAAGTTTCCTTGACAGAAAGCCCTAAGTTGTCCTAAAAGCTTTGCTCAACGGTTGCTAAAGTCGAGTGGTGGGGAGCTTCGATTCTCCACTCATAGTTTGCAACGTTCAGGGCGCAGGCGACCTTTTGCCCCAATTCGGTTGGGGGCATGTTTTCTTTCGGGGTGATTTCCGTTCAAAGGTGCGCGAAAGGAGAAGTTTATGCAGTTCTCATCGTTGAAGCGCAATGGCCTCGTTATCCTCGCGGCGGCTTTGGTGGCTGCTGTAAGTGGATGGGCCCAAGTTGGAACGACTTCGGTTCGTGGGGTGGTGACGGACAAAACCGGGGCAGTCGTAGCAAACGCGAAAGTTAGCTTGACGAATGTCGCCCTGGCGCTGACTCGTGACGTGAGCACGAGCAACACAGGGGAATACGAGTTTTTAGCCCTTCCTCCTGGCACATACAGTCTAACCGTGGAGATGCAGGGCTTCCGCAAGTTTGAGAACAAGAATGTCCAATTGCTCGTCAATTTGCCGGCGACGGTGAATGTCAACTTGGAAGTGGGGGTTACCTCCCAAACGGTGGAGGTTTCAGCGCAGGCAGTCACCCTGAATACGACGGACGCGACGTTGGGCATCGCTTTCGACGAGAACCAGGTCAAACAGCTTCCCATGGAGGGGCGCAATGTGCCGGATCTGCTGAGCCTTCAAGCAGGTGTGCTTTACACGGGCAACCGCGCGGACATCAACCAGGAAATTGACACCCGCAATGGTGCCGTAAACGGCGCACGAAGCGACCAGAGCAACATCAGTTTGGATGGAATGCCGGTCAATGATTCCGGGGGGCATGCTTTTAAGTCCGTGTTACCCGTCACGCTGGACTCGGTCCAGGAGTTTCGCGTCACTACGACCAATTACAATGCGGACCAGGGCGGCTCCTCCGGCGCGCAGGTGGCTCTTGTCACCAAGAGTGGAACAAACGCGTTTCACGGCTCGGCCTACGAATACCACCGCAATACATACACAAGCGCCAACGACTACTTCGTGAAGTTAGCCCAATTGCAAGCAGGGAATCCGAACGTGCCTCCCAAGATCATCCGCAATGTCTTCGGTACTTCCGTTGGTGGGCCTGTTCTGAAGGATCGCTTCTATTTCTTCTTGAACTACGAAGGTACGCGCCGTGCCGAAGCAGCCAGCGCCGTACGCACCATACCCACCGATTCCCTTCGCGACGGAGTCATCCAGTATCTCTGCGCCCCCGTGCTGGATGCAAGCGGAAATGTCATTCAGACAGCGGCGCAGGTTTGTCCGGGCAATACGGTAGCAGGAGTTAGCGGAAAGAGTTACACATCGCCGGTAACTTACCGCGCGCTTGGTCCCAACGACATAAAGAACATGGACCCGCTGGGTATCGGTGTCAATAACGTATCGATGGCCTACTTCAATACTTTCCCGCATCCCAATGACGTTTCCGTGGGTGACGGATTTAATTATTCGGGATTTCGCTTCCCTTCGCCGCTCTCCGACACTAAGAACTGGTACATCGGAAAGTTGGATTACAACATTACCAGGGACGCCAAGCAGCGCCTTTCCTTGAGCGGCGCGCTGGCAAATGAGTCCAATCCTCAAGACCAGTATTTGCCGTCCTCTCCGGCGGGCAGCTTGTTCAGCTATACCAATGCAAGGCACACGCTCCTGGACTACAGTAGAGGACTTATCGTCAACTACTCTTCGGTGATAACCAATAGTGTCGTCAATAACTTGCGGTATGGATTTATCCGTGAGAGTGTAGGCAATAACGGCGATTCTGACCAAACCTATATCATTATGCGCGGAATTAGTCAGGGTGTGACGCGGTCGCAGAACTTTCAAATTCCGAGCCACAATTTCTCGGACGATCTTTCCTGGAGCCGAGCAAAGCACACGCTGCAATTCGGTGGCGTAATCTCACGCTACCGCAATCCACGGGTCAGCACGCTGAACTCGTTCAGCGACGGTGTAACCAATGCCTCGTGGCTGGATGTATCCGGCTTTGCACAAACAGGATCGTGGTTTGATCCGGCGGCTTATCCAAAGCTCAACCTCCCGGGAGTGGATGGGAGCTTTGCCAACTCCTATGACTTTCCGCTCATCGCGCTTCTTGGCATGGTTACCGAGGATGACGCCACCTACAACTACCTGAAGAACGGCAGCGTGCTGCCTCAGCATGCTCCGGTGACTCGGAACTTCGCCGTGGACTCGTACGAACTGTACGCGCAAGATTCATGGAAGTTCAGGCCGAATCTGACGGTCACTTTTGGGTTGCGGTACTCCCTTAGCTCTCCTCCGTGGGAGACCAATGGCCTCCAGGTTGCGCCTTGCCAGCTACAAGGTTCGACTTGCACGGAACTTGATTTGGGAAAGTGGTTCGACCAGCGTCATTCAAACATGTTGCAGGGCATCCCGTCGAATCAAGACCCCCTGGTTTCCTTTGAGCTTGCAGGTCCGGCGAACGGAGGAAAGCCCGGCTTCTACAAGTGGAATAAGAAAGACCTGGGTCCGCGCTTGGCACTTGCATGGACTCCGCGACCGCACTCGGGCCTGCTCAGATCTCTCTTTGGCGAGGGTGACAAGACGGTGATCCGCGCAGGTGCCGCTATTGTGTACGACCGCAACGGTTCGGGCCTGTTGCAAACCTTTGACTCTGCGGGTTCGTTCGGCTTGTCCACAGGCCTGAGCAATCCAGCAGGAATCGAGAGCGGTGACTGCGCGCCCCGATTGACCGACATGCACGTTATACCGGCCTCCGACCTCGGGTGCGGCGGGGCACCTCCACAGCAGATCCTGCTTCCGGCGCCTCCAGGCCAGTTCCCGCAAACGTTCCCGAATACCCTGGATACTGGCGGATTCGCCATCACCTGGGGCTTAGACAACAACATCAAGACCCCGTATTCTTACACCTTTGATTTTTCCGTCGGTCGCCAACTGCCAAAGGGTTTCAATCTGGAGGTTTCCTATGTTGGGCGGATGTCGCATTGGCTCTGGGCACAATCCGACTTGGCCATGCCGCTCGACGTCTTCGATAAGAAGTCGGGACTGGATTACTTCAAAGCTACCACGGCTCTGGCGAAAGTCTACCGGACGGGTGTGACCTCGGATAACTTCAAGGACTCCATGGTGCCGTCAAACGTCAAACAGTATTGGGTGGACATGCTCCAGCCTCTGGAGGGACCCAATGCAGGGAACGGAGGGTTAGGCGGGGCTTACCGAATCAGCCGCTGCACGCCGCTGGATCAGAATGGCAACCACTTAAAGTTGGGAACGACCGATCCCCTTGTGGCGGCCTACGACTTGTTCTGTGGCTTCAGTTTGAACGAAACCACGGCACTATTCGTTTTGGACTATTCTGGTATACGGGACTTTAACAACGTACCGAACTGCGGGCAGCCTTCAACTCCGCCGGCACCGCCGAATCCTCCGTGCAACCCCCACTACTTCGCCTCGGGCGGGCCGAACACATTTTTTAACTCGCAATATTCGTCCCTCTATGGGTGGCGCTCCAATACGAACGCGAATTACCATGCCCTGCAAGTCAACTTCCGGCATCCGATGACGCACGGGGTGCAGTTCGACTTCAACTACACGTTTTCCAAGTCCATCGACATTTCCTCGGACGCAACCCGCATTGGGGCTTGGGGAGGTTTGGGAGGCCAGATCATCAATTCCTGGGACCCAAATGCGCAACGCGCTGTTTCCGACTATGACGCGAAGCACCAGTTCAACTCCAACTGGATTGCCGAGCTTCCGTTCGGAAAAGGCAAGCCTCTCGCCGGAAATGCCCATGGCTTTCTTGACGCCGTCATTGGCGGCTGGCAGCTCTCAGGGCTGTTCCGCTTGACTAGCGGCTTGCCGTTCAATGTCTCTGGTGGATTCAACTGGCCGACAAACTGGCAACTCGGTGGTAACGCATTCCTGACAGGACCGGTTCAGACCGGCACGTTCAAGAATCCAGACGGCACAGTGAGTGTATTCAAGAATGGACCGGCTGGGATTAGCTCCTTCACCGCGCCGTTCCCCGGTGATTCCGGCGCTCGTAACCAGATCCGCGGCGATGGATTTTTCAACATCGACGCTAGCTTGGCCAAGCGGTGGCATATGCCATGGTCGGAGAAGCAGAGTCTCCAGCTTCGTTGGGAAGTCTTCAACGTGACGAACTCGACGCGCTTTGACGTGCAGTCTATTGCGCCAGAGATAGATATTTCCTCCACTTTCGGCAATTACACGGGATTGCTCACCAATCCGCGCGTAATGCAGTTCGCGTTGCGCTTCGAGTTCTAAAATCGAGCGGGCGCCCGATTAAGCTAGGGCGCGATTCATTCATTGGCGTCGGGAAGGTATTGCTTCCAGGCGCCTTTGTTTTAAGCCAACTGATTCCAGCCTGCGCAGACGTTGGGATGCGGAAGTCCTTCTCCGCTGGTCAAAGACTGCGAGTGGCACGGCCTAGTCGTGGCCGTGCACCTATGCTAATCTGTACTTGTGCTTGGGGCCGTGGTTGCTCTGAGCCTCGGTCGGGGCGTAGCGCAGCCTGGCTAGCGCGCCTGGTTCGGGACCAGGAGGTCGATGGTTCAAATCCATTCGCCCCGACCAATCCTTTTACCTATGTCTCAGGCCGCTCATAGGGCCAATGAGTTACAGTAGCAGAAAAGCGGAGGCTTGGTTAGTCGTGGACCAGGAGGTCGATGGTTCAAATCCAGTCGCCCCGACGACTTTTAATTCCCGCTCTCTCAATCATTTACTCTGCCATTTCTACTGCGCTGGCTTGCTGAATTCTCGGTACATTCGGGACAACTGACATCGGAAGAGTGAATCCGAGGCCCACTCTTTCGGCTTCTTGCTTCCTCCAGAGTTTCTCCTTTTCGACGTTTACATAGAGGTCCGTAACCTTCGAGCCGCTGTGCCCGAGCCACATACGAATCAAATCGTCTGGCGCTTTCTGTCTCCGCAGCCATGTTGCTCGAAAACGCCGGAAGACATGAAGGCCTCCTTTTTCGACGCCCATCATGTCAAGAATCGGATAAAGGATTCCATTTCCATTCTAGCTGACAGCTACGCGGAGAGCTTTTTGACCTGCTGTACCGACACGGCATTTCGTTCCGCCAGATGCTCTGAAACGTTTTTCGAGTATTAAACACAATTCATTCAGAGACCGAGGGGGTGCGGACTCTCCAACTCGTTTTCTAGAAGGGAAAAACATGAAACATCCGTTTTTTGCAGTCGGGTTTGTAATCGGAGTGTCACTAGTTTTGGTAGGAGAATTGTTTGTCGTTCTCTCCAGAACAGGCTTCGGACTATACAAAGCGATGCAAGCAGCTGAAGCTGGGGTCCAACAATCTCTGACCGCCACTGATGTCCGAGTCATCATTCACAATCCGATTCTTTGGTTCGCGTTTTTGGCGGCGATCGGAGTTGGGCTTTGGATTGTTCGGGCCAGAATGCCTCAACCAAGCTGATGAAAAGAAAACGCTATGAAGACCTACATCAAGCCATGTGCCCCCTCGCAACAAAAAGAGGGAGCCTGAAACTTCCAAGCTCCCCCTTCCTGTGCCCAGCCTAATCGGCAATCAGGTTCCCTGGCCCAAAATCACTTTGGAGGTTAGGCCGTTGATCAGGAGTTGTGAACATGAGTGGGTTAGTTCGATAATCACCGAAAGCGACGGACCCCCAAATTCTTGCACCACAATGTCCGCTTAGGGACGTAGCGTGCCTCAGAACTAGCGTGCGTCGGTCAGCATTTTATGAAAGGCAAGCATGAAGCCCTGGATACGATTGACTCTCATTGTCATGACGGTTGGCGGAGGATTTTCGGGATTTGCCCGAACTCTTGAGGCTCTTTTCGATTCGTCGGGAGAATCGCCGTTGAACCAACTGGTCAAAGTTGTTTTCTTGGGGCTCTACGCGTTCGTTGCGGCCAGTGGCCTCTTGTTTGTGCAACAGCCGACGCGAACAGGCGCACTTCGAGCCGCTCTGGCAATACAGATTCCTTTCCTATCCTCCTCGTTCATTGCTTACAAGTTTGCCGCTGGCCTTGCAGCATTTCTAAGTTTCGGCAGCCCCGAACGTGAGAGCACCGGTTTCTATGTCGGTTGGGAGGTCCGTCTTGGGAGTTTTTGGATTTTCTACCTCCAAAGAGACCAACCGCTGCGTATCGGTGTCAATCTTGTGGCGCTGGCCATACTCGTTTTGTTATGGACAGCGGCGCAACCCGCTAACAGCATGACGCTACAAAAACGGGAATAGGTCCCGGGAAGTCTTCGCGGACAAGTTCTTTCCAGTACGCTCCTTTGTAGAATTTATCTAGGAGTGATCTCGTTATGTCGCCGTTCGCGCCTTGGAACCTTGCAGTTTACGTCGACCAACCCTTGCCATAACCACAGCAGCCACAAATGCTGCGACCAAAACATAAACAAGTGGCGGTCGGATTGTCTTCGACTTGAATGTTGTAGCAATTCCAAAGCAGAGTCCCATCAAAGCCCAAGCGAACGCATGGATGAAATAATCGCGCAGTTTAGCGGTTTCTCTGAGCCTATCAATGGACCAGAGGAACATCAGGCTGCCCCAGAGACAACCACCGAAAGCAACAGACATCCATTCCTTCGCTGTACCCGTTGGTTCACCTTGGGACCGAATGTTACTTTGCTGGCGACGATTTTCACAAGAGTTGCCAACCTGCCTGGTTTGTCGTGCCGGTAGCTGACCGTCAGTTTCCGATTTTCCCATTAACCAAGCACGTGCACGATTCAATCGGTCGGCCGTATAATCCGTAGGGTTCAAATTATGCTTCCCGGGAGAAGAGCAATGCTCCTGGAAACCGACAAAGTTCAGCGGTCACGATTGTTTGGCGAAGACACCTGCGAATTGGTCAACACGATCGAGCAGTCTTTTGGCATACAGTTCAGCGAGGACGAGCTTGTTGAGGCCACAACGATTGGGTCGCTCGCACATTTTGTTTTCACGAAGTTGGAGCAACCGGCGAGTCCGCAGTGTCTCAGCACCATCACGTTCTTCAAACTCCGTCGTGCTTTTGTAGAACTGTTTGGCGTGCCTCGCGCCAAAATCGCTCCCGCGACCTCATTGTACGAATTGATGCCATGGAAGAGTCGCAGGAAGCAGTGGCGTAAAGTTCAAGACCATCTTAACTATGCCCTACCGCAGTTGGTGTGGCCCTTATGGTTGCTGGCGCTCGCCCTTTTGTTAGTGGCGTCAACGGTCTACCGTCTGTTCCAATTGAGGACACTAAGTACGCTTCCAGCCGCTTCTGCGTTGGTCGGAATAATGGGCTTTATTTCCGTTTTCGTTTTGGTGGCGATAATTCTGAGCCCGTTGGGTCGAGAATTCCCTCGCAGTTGTGAAACTTTTGGCGACCTCGTGAAACTCACCTTGGCTCGTAACTACGACAGGCTAGCGTCGAATCACGGCACGTCGTCCGAAAAGGAAGTCTTGCAATCGTTGTTGCAATTGATTGCTGCTGAGGTCAGCTCTGACGTGAATGGGCTTTCCCCAAATACGCTCTTTCCGGAGGGTCTGCACATCTACTGAGCACTCCGAAATCACTTAACTGGTGTGGTTGTGCCTGGTTTGTCCGGTCACCGGTAAAGTCAACCCGGGTCAAAATCCCCTTCGGCGGTTATGTCGTCAATCAGGCCGAGTGGGGGGCTTGGCATCATCGGGTTCGGGTAAGGAACCGAACTCATCGGGGTGACGTTTCACGTATGTAAAGAGCAGTTCCGTCAGGTCGTGCGGGTATGTGTAGAATTCTTTGTCAAGAGTCCACAACTTCTCGCGTATGTCCTCAGAGAAATGAGCGGCAGCTGAACGGATAGAATCCAGGTCGTCCGGCAATCCAGATGGAAATGCGGCAGCAATTGCTCGCTCGCAGATACTTGCAGTTTTGGGAGCGCCAATCTCCTGGAGGGCAAGTGCAACAAACCACGCAGAGGCTCTGCTGTTATTGAAGAAGTATTGTGAAAAGCCGCCGTTATTTACTTCTGCCTCGACTTGCCAAATTGCGGAGAACACCTTCTGCGGAAACGACTGTTTCGCAAAGTCTTCTTTCCACACTTTCGTCATTCCGGACTCGGATAGCTTGATGAGTATCTTGTCCTTGTCCATGGTAGGCGTCTACATGTACACCCAAGCGGCTAGAACTGCATAATCATAGGCCCGCTTCCTCGTCTTAGGGCAAACATCAGTCCTTAACTCCTGTGAAGTCCGGAAACCGCCCACTTGGAGCCTAGTACCCAGCGTCGAAAATCAAGTTACCGCGAAGCCTGTTCTCAGGAATTGAGACGGTTATTCGAGTTGAAAGCTGACTCGAACTATTGAACGGATAGTCACTTCTCCGCCTGCGATTGTCGACGCTTCCTGTTCGGACATACCGAAGTTAGAGCGTACTTGGAAGTTTCCGGACAGGTAAGCAGTCCTTTCCGGCTCGGCTTCTTCGGTAAGTTCCCAAGGCTTGCCGAGCGACTGCCCCAGCTCCGCTGCCATCTTGTTCGCCTTCTCTCGCGCAGCCCGAACGGCCTTGAGTCGAGCATCTTCCCTATATTTCCTTGGGTCAGCAACGAGGAAATCAATTCCGTCTACTCGGTTAACGCCGACCTTGAGAAAACCTGTCATCAAGTCTTCGTATTTGGAAACGTCAGTCAGGGTTATAGCGACCGTTTGTGACACTCGGTACCCAAGAAGTTTAGGAATCTTCTCCTCGGTGTACTCGGGCCCCATGGTAAGGGCGCTTGTTTGAATGTTCTTCGCTTCGACACCGGCCGCGTGGGCGAGCGCCATTAATTTCTTAATGCGCTGGTCGTTGTTATCCTTCGCAACGATCAGATCCTTGTCGCGCGAATCAATTCCGAGTGTCAACTGCACTTCATCAGGCGGCACTTTTATTTCAGCTGTGCCGGTGACCGAAATCATTCTTGGATGCATGCAGCTCTCTTGGGCAACGGCAACAGGCACGAGCATTCCAGAGAACAGGACTGCTACCACTGCGGCGATACGATTTCTATGCATTCCCTAATCTCCTTCATATGAGCGATGGCTTAATACGGCCTGTCTGTGTTGATGTCTGTTGCTAGCGTCTATACTAATGAAAGGCGGGCCGCACCTGGAGAAGAACGGCAGCAGTCGTTTCGTAAAAGTCAGAAGAAGCGGCCGTTTTTCTATGTTGCGCCTGGTACTTCAAGCGTAAGCGTCCGGTTGTGACCCCCTGTACAGAGTGTGAGTAGTCGAAGAGGATGGGCAGTGTGGGCACATTTGAGTGTGTCCACACTTGGGGGGAGCGTGGACACACTCGAACAAAGTCCTC
>Ga0126381_100001247_pt1 | contig 27489 bp, 18 predicted proteins | sample PanSoiMetPlot_28_FD_96465 | JGI IMG/M metagenome (GOLD analysis project Ga0126381, IMG submission 96465) | Tropical forest soil microbial communities from Panama - MetaG Plot_28 | ecosystem: Environmental > Terrestrial > Soil > Tropical forest > Bulk soil | place: Panama | collected 2016-02-17
ACATCGTCGAAGGTGTTCAACGCATGGAGATGCTCTTGAATGATCTCCAGTAGCGATCGCCTCAGTAGGTTTTGAACACGCTGGCTGAACAAGGCCCTAGGGCACGCGGACAGGCGCTGAAGGCAGGACGAAGTCGTCGACGGCGGGAGGCCCCTTGTTGTCGGGCGAACTGATCGCCGGTCAGGCGGCGGCGCGTCGGAGCGCGTCTATGTCGCGGCGCGGCGGCAGGAAGAGCACACGGTCACGGTCGCGAAGGTGCTGTCATGGTTGGACGGTGTGGCGAGCAGCCCGAGCGAGAAGCTGAAGAAGAAGATTGAGGGAAAGGCTGAGGCTCTGACGACATGGGATCGAGTTACAAACGCACGTTGACTCGCCGGCAGCGGTCACAGGTGAAGTTTGGGAACATACGAGAGGTTCTCAGAACGCATCGTAAGAATCCGTTCGATGCACATTTGGCACGTCTATGTGTGCTGTACGAAGACCTTCGCATGGAGATTGAGGGTATCCGTGCACGCAACGTACCGAAGCTAGACGTGCTCGACCCCCGCCGAGATCATCTAGATCATCCCGAACGAATGGGGAGCTATCGTCGGCACTACTTTTTACGGCGGTCTATTGCTACACTGCGCGAATTTGCGGAGTGCTTCGGTGAACTGCGAAAGTGCCCTGAATTCCAAGCGCTACTCGCGATGCCGATTGCGGTGAAACCCTCAACGAGGCAATTCGTTTTTTCAGTACGCAAGCCAAGTAATCAGAGCAGTGCGGAACAACATTGGAGGACATATTACGCTCGAAGCAGCCGGGTACGCAGTTGAAAAACTCAATGTCGGCCTCTCGAAATCGAATTCATGACGAGCGCCAAAGGACTACCTACTGATGCTCGACTTCGCTTCGCAGGGGATATTGCGGCTGCCGCGATCTTCCGCGGTCTACCCGACCAAAAAAACCTAATGCGGCAATCCAGGTATTTATTCGAGATGTTGTGGTTGAGGGTTACAGACACGCCGCTCGCATTGTACAAGTGTTAATTGCTACTCATCTAGCTCAAAGTTTCGGAAGGTCGTAGCAACTCTTCGCTCAGCGTTGCTATGTCCCACGATGTCCCACGGCGCAAGTACACGACAGAACTAGACGGCACGCTCTAAACGCGGCGGACAAGAAATCAACCACTTGGCAGTGTACGACACCCATGGGCACATCTCCCAACGCTTTCGATTCCCGTTAGCGCTACCAATTCCTCAAACACTTACGGGCGTCAGGGTATCACGCGCAGTCGGCCAGCATAGCTTCCCGAGATCGCTATCCGTCAGCTACGACGTCGCGCGACTGTTGCACTGCCCAACAAACGAGCAGGGACGAAGTCGGGTTGGACTTGCGGATTCCAAGCTGAATCGCTCGAGTATTGTCCACAGGGATTCAAAGCTGGAACCTGACCATCTGCCCGGCAAGCAGGTGCGCCAAAGCCGTGAATTCCAATATTTCTGCAACGGTTGAGGGGATGGTGACGGAAACCAAAAATCTGATTCGGGAGAAGCGATTTTCAGCTTCACTGTATGTTTGAGACTCCGCTGCACACTGACAGAGATTACTATGATTGTGGCCGAGCGCTAAGGTCTGACTGGCTGGAGTGATGTTTGAGACCGTCCGGGGTTGGGGTCCGCCTGATCCTGCAATTCGAGCACAATAACCGTGGACGCGGGGGACGAAGACGTGCCGGCGGGCACCGGTAGCACCCGCGGTGGCCCCACTTAGCACCAGTTTGACCCGCGTGCAGCCGCACGTCGTTCTGGGCATCGACCTCCTCGACGAGGATCTGCTGCTCAGCGGAATTGTTGCAAATCGAAGACGTAGACCTTAGTGCCTGCGGTCCGCGCTGTTCCGTAGTCCAGGGAATTTCCCAAGTAGCTGTGCAGGTAGAACACTAGCGCGACCTTGGGGACGGGAACCGAATCGGCTGCCGTTGTCCGATTGAGGCGCCGGTTCTTCGGCGGCTGGGCCGCGGGCGGTGTCTCTGGTGGAGTCAGCGCCAGGTTCGGCCAAAAGCCGGCCATCAGACCGGCGGCAATCGTTAACGTGCGGGATCGGACGTTCATTGGGGGAACCTCCTTTCACTCACTCGTCACCCACCGGGCTCCGACGATCTTTCCCTGACGCTTGCCCGTGGTGTCGTGAACCACATCCCCTCTGCCCTCGTTGAGCAGAAACTCAGCCATCAGCCCGGACCGCGGGACATCGCCATGGAAGACCTCTTGGATTTCCTGGTTCCGCAGCGGCCGATTCCAGATGCGCACTTGTGACAGGCCGCCCTGAAAGAAACTCTTTAGGTCGCGGGTGCCCAGCCGCAGCGGCGCGTCGCCTGCGGCCGGTTGAATGCGCTCCGGATGAGCTTGACATCCGTGGCCCGCAGGACCGTCATACTCGTCGCAACGGACGTACTCGCCATTGCGATATATCGCCGTTTCACGTCCATTCGCCGAGGCAGTGATCTGTATCCATTCTCCTGGTTTCACTGGCTTCTGAACATAGCTACCCTGACCGAGCCCGCCCTCAGCGTTGAACAAGTAAAAACTGATCCGGTTCGGCCGCGGCGGCCTCTCATTGTTCGTGTAGTTGTACATCCGCGTGGCCCATTCGTACCGGCCCCGTTCGCCTTTTCCCATCCAATACACATAACCGGAGCCTTCACTCCGGCGGAACTCAAGTGTGTCGGGTTTGAGCCACGCCGAAACCGTAAAGCCCGATCGACTGACGCTCAGATCGGGCCCTGTGGGAATCTCGACGTATGCGCCATCACCCGAGAACTGGAGATAGGTCCTCGTGGCGGGATGGAGGTGCTCCGAAGGGTCGGAGGCCAGTAGAATGGCATACTGGATCGTCGCCAGGCACACTACCAGAAACAGGGTCAAACGCATCGCCCTAGTCATCTGATTTTCTCCATGGGCAGATGAATGAGCCTGCCCGATATAGGCTAGGTTGCCGGTTAACCATTGGGGCGGCTCCAAAGCTCCGACGAATCGGCATCGCACTGGCGCAATTCCATGGGAAGCCCGTTCTGGTTTCCGGGCGTTGCGATGCAGTGACTCCAGGTGTTTGAGACTGCCGACACCAACAGGTTGTTGGTGATGCCGAAGCCCCAGTTCTCATTGCTGATTTGGTTGCAAGGCCACTGCTGGATGGGTGTTCCGTTGACGGCCTTGCCTCGGGCATCGAGGCAGAGGCCGCTCTCCCTGTTGATCAGATGAACCTTGGTGGAGGAGACTAAGTGGACTGTCCATTGCTGAGCGGTACTGCCGTTGCAGGTCTGCTGAACGATGGCATCCCCCTGGTTGTGAGATTGGTTGATCGGCTGAAGGCACTTACCGCTCGCGGTGCTGACGAGCTTGACAATGGGGTCTTCGGCCTTGACCGGTGCTACGATCGCAAAAATGGCAGCCATGGCGATTGCTGAGCTCACAGAAAGGCTCGCAATCCAACGAGCCTGTTTGCCAACCTTGACAGAAAACACAATAACCCTCCTTGCGCCGAGACCGCGTGATACACGGGGCCTCGAATAGTTGGTAGAACGGTTCGCCACCGTCCTCTGTTCTGGTAAGCGGCATTCGAAGTGAAATTTAGCAGGCTACGGCGCCAAAAATCGTCTCACTTGGCATTACGCGGCCACCATTTGGCTTATCAAGGAAGTCTCGCGATTCGAGATCTAACTCCGGCCCGCGAACTCCCGGCGCAGCCATGCATGCGCCAGCCGAAGCTCGTGACGAACTATATGCACGGATCTGCCCAAGACCTCGGCGGTTTCTTCAGCAGTCATGCCACCGAAGTAGTGCATCTCGATGAGCTCGGCCAGCGAACTGCGCTCCCGCGCTAGGGCGTCCAGAGCCAGATCCAGATCCAGGAGTTTCATCGGCTCGGCGCCGGCTTGGAACTCGATGGACGTATCTAACTGGACCCGCCCATCGTTACGCCGTGCCGCTGCCCGCGCCCTGGCGTGATCCACCAGGATCCTGCGCATCGCGCGTGACACCACTGCAAAAAAGTGCGCCCGGTCGACGAATTCTATTTCCGAATGGCCGAAAAGCTTCACATATGCCTCGCTTACCAGGTCGGTGGGCTGCAAAGTGTGGTCTGGCCGTTCCTTGCGAAGCTGCGATTCGGCGATCCGGTGCAGGGTGCGATAGACCACACTGATCAGTTCGCTCCGCGCGGATTCATCGCCGGTGCGCATCTGATGCAGCAACTCGGTGATAGGCTGGTGCGATTCGGCGCCGATGCGATACATTATATCCTCCGCTAATACTCTGGATACTCCTCGTTATATAGGTTAGGGTGTTAGACACTGGCGGCCCGGCCGGAGAGGGAGGGTCGACCTTCGGCGCTGGCGGTACGTCATCAATTTCCGGGAAGCGGTGTGGGATCATGTTTTGAGTTATGCGAGACGACGTCCTCCGATTATTCAGCGAGGTGGATAACCTCACTGCCGCCGGAACACAGGCGCTATTTCGACCGGCACTGGTTGCGGCGGACGTGCAGACGTAGTTGGAATGCTTCTCCAGTTCGACTCGCCCGACCCCCACACAGGTAGGTGGTCGTGGGAGCGGCAGAAGCCTTCTTGCAATCTTTCGAAGAGTTCCCCGCGCCAGGAATGCGCTGCGGGCCCTATCGGCTTGAGCATGTTCTAGGCCGCAGCGGCGTGGGCGAAGTTTTCTGGCGGAGCGCGCCGACGGCCAGGTCGAGCAATGCGTCGCCAATAAGCTGCTCTAGCATGGCGTTCCGCGTCATTCGTTCCGGTCCCGGTTTCTGCAGTAGCGCCAGATTCTGGCCGGGCTCCAGCATCCCGGAATTCAAACCTTCCAACATCCTGGTCGACCAGGCAGGCCAATCGAAGCTGCTGGATTTTGATCGAGCTTCCCGAGCGTTTGGTTGCCGGTGCCACCGCGCAATTCTCCCAAAATGCCCAATTCGGAGGGAATTGCTCTCTCAGGGGAGAAGGCCATGGTCTGCCTGAGCGGCGCAGAGTCTGTGGGTGTCAGCGGCTTTCTCATATTCTCTGAATTGGGACGTGGTTTTGGTTAACGGCGGACGTGTCGCTGCGGTGTGTAGCTTTAACTTTGGGCAATTTTCAACCTGTGTTTGCCGCCCGCGAATGTCGTGTAAACGATCGTCTCTCTCTAGTCCGGCCGCTCTATCCGCAATGTTTCCTGGAACGGGTATTTCCAGGCTATCGCGCCGCTCGCGTCCCAGCGCAGAGCGTGTTACTGATGAGGCCGGCGCTGCACTAACCTCTCATTGATCAGACCGGGCACATCCGCCAGCCCTGGGAGAGTGACTAACACCGGAACCGGCGTCATACCGAACACCGTGTAATTCGTCGGCGTCACTCCCGCGACTGTGAGGCCGCATTTAAATGCGATTCGTTTCCATTACCGAGAACGCGAACTGGCTACACACCGTGCCCCAAACGTGCACCACGCCCTGCACGGTGAGCGTACGGTAACTCCGGTGGGATTGGCGGCGGGCCGTTACACGGGGCTGAGGCCCCCAGCGCTGTCGCTCCAGTTTACCGACCGGAAGGGACGTTCGGGCTGGCTATCGTGTATCGAACGTGGAACTCCACGTCCCTTGTTCCTCGCATAAAAACCGGAAGCTCGTACTGCGGGTATGCCGACACCTGGGTTTTGCCGTCAGTAGCGAGAATTGGGAGTCCGCTGGGAACATTCACCGGTCGATGCGGCGGGTCATCTTCTCCGGACACAGCAATCCAGCCCAAGGATTTGCGAAGTTGAAAGCGCTGCTGCTCGTTCGGACTACGCAGCGCCCAGGCGACCTCGTAGGCCTCGAGAGATTGCTTCCTGCACCGCAGTTCGGAGTTTGGTCTGGTCGGGATTTTTCCCCACCAGACGCTCTGCACGCTCTGCCTGGACTATCACCTCGTCGGCAGTGGGCTGGTGACTGCGAAACCTCTCATAGGCGCCGCGCCCTGTCACCGAAAGATCCGCAAACGCATCGCCCCAAACCTTGTCGCCTGCATAGTATTTCACCGCCGCGAATGCCAGCGCTGTGGTTGGATTCTTTTCTCGTGCCACATTGCGCAGCGGCTGCTTGAGCCGCAAGCTATAGTCTCCGGGGTTCTTATCATCGCCGAACTTACCGTGCTTAGCGGGCCGGGCGAGCCAACTCGCCGAATCGCCGTTTTCAAGTAGTTCCTGGGTAGGCCGAAAGAAGGTCGAAGAGTCGAAAAACTGAGGAGGCTGCGGCCGGCATGGCTCATCCGGCATGTTCTGGTTTCCAAAAACAGGGCGCACTTGCAGCGGTCCGCGATTCGGTGCGGGGCTCGCCAGAAACTGTACAATTTCGTCGGCAAATAAGTTTGGGCGCTCGTTGTGGATTGAATGTCCCGTGTTTGGCAGATACAAAGTATAGCCAGGCGTGTTCCGCATCTTGGGCGCCATCAGCCTCGTTCTCGTCCAACGGTTTTCCCAGTGACGAGGGATCCCTAGAGTCTCGCCTTCATTCCAATCGTCATCGTCACTGGTGACCAGGAGGGTAGGCTTCTGGATGCTGAGATAGTTTGCCTTGCCGGAATCGTCGGATGCAGTGTTGGCCGGCCCAGACCAACTGTCGTTAAAGAAGCTGAATATCAAGACTTCTGTGCCCAGGCGCCAGTGCCAGCGGCGATACGTTGGGTTGTAGACTTCTTCCTGCTCGAGGCGGGAGCCAACGATGTAATCGAATTTGCAGTTCCATTCGGCGCGTAGAGGCTTCTGTGTATCCCGATTGGCCGCATAGTCGCTTCGGTTTCCGCGGTACCACTCTTCCGGGTTTGGTTGCGTTTCCGGCGTCGGCATGCCGAAGGCCTCATTAAAATAATCTTTGCGCTTGTCCTTATCCTCGTTTTCTTCTGACCTTCCCCAACCCGTGTTGAGCGCAAATTCTTTTCCTTCCGCTTCTCCGTGAGTGTAGGTGTTCCACACACTGGCGGCATTCCAGGCCACGATTTTCTTAATCCAGCCCTCCGGCCGGTGGCCCATGCGCAGAGTCAGTGCGCCCCCGCTGCTGCCGCCGATGACGTAGATGTTCCGATTTTTGATCGGCACGATTTTGTCGAGCGCGTCGATGAACTCGACGATAAAATCCTCGCTAAAGACGACCAGCGGATAGACATCACAATTTTTGCCGATACCACAGTCAATCGGCCCGCCAACGTGTTTCGGAACGACCTCAAGAGGATCAACCATCGAAGAGTACCCTTGACTGGGCTGATCAAACGCGATGAGCGTGTAATGTTGGCCTTTGGCGAGGCCGGCGCTTAGCAGTGGTCCAACCAAATCGCCAGCTTCTTCGAGCCGGGACCCCGGTCCCCCATGAAGGTATAAGATGATATCGTCACCAGGGGGAATATTCGGCTTCGGCTCAGGGGGGAGAACACCGACCTGATAAGGCAGGCCGGATGATTGTTGCGCAAGCTCGATCGTTCGTCTTTGCTGCCCTGTCGCGAAACTCAAAGTCAATAACCAGACGATCAGACCCGAGACGACCTTTTTCATGGTTTCCATCCTTTCTCAAAGAGTTAGTCTTTCTTAAAGCTGTCCGGATTCTCCGTGGCCGGTCGCCCAATCCGCCAAACAGGGTCTCTTGTTCATCCTCGATGGTATGACCGCCAGTTTCCGTTCACTACTGGCGCCGCCCAGGCGATACCGCCAAGGCGTCCGTTTTGTGCAGCGACAACTGGCGGCGTGGAGCGAGTAGCTCAGCGCCCCCGCCCCGCCGCCGCGCAGAGGGAAGGATAGCCCGGCACATTACTCTTATAAGCCTCGCAGAGCGCCCGCCGCACCGCCTCGTTCTTCTGTACCAGCCGCGGATTGGTTACGGCTTGCGGAACAACCGGACGGGCCAGTCGGGGCGGGGCCGGCAGTTTGGCCACCGTGAGGACTGGACGCATAGGCGGACTGGGCCGGGCGGCCGCCGGCTGCGCGGCGGCAGAGGGAGCGGTAAGCCGGGCGCGCAAAGCTGCCTGTTGCTGCGCCGGCAGCCGGGCGAACAGGTCGGCGATGCGGTTTTCGGGCTTCTCCTTCTCCTCCTCATCTTCCGCTGGGCGGACGGGCGCAGCGGCGCGCCGTGCGGCGGTCCGCGCGTTTAACGCGCTGCGCACGGCAGGCGGTAGAGTCCACTGTAGATGCATTTCGCCCTCCCATCCCATTTCCATGGAGGGATCGGGCAACGTGAAATCGATCAAGATGCCCTCGCCATTGACCACCGTGATCTGCGGGCTGGGCACGGTTACGTTGCTGTGGGCATCTGCATTCGCGACCTCGAGGTTGGAGAAGTTCACAAAACCGTTGAAATGCGTATTCGGAAGCACAGACACCGCAGTCGCGCCGGGTAGCCACGGAATCAGCATCTTCAGGCCGCTGAGTGGAAGCGTATGCTCCTGGCTGGCGCAAAAGCCTTCGTCGCCCCAGTTACGCGCGAACACGCCCCACTGGTCGTCGTTGAGGTTGGAGTCGTCCATATCCACAGCCATCGTGTAGGCTGGATGCTCTTCCGAGCCGCAACTGGAGTGTCCGCAATCGAGCCCGAACAGAGACGTGACCACCGCCGTCTGCCCATTGATATAGGCCTGGGCGGCCGAATTGTCGTTGTCCACCATGTCGTGGAATCTCGTCCAGAGGGGCGAGTGGAAATAATTGATCGTTTCTTCCGAGTCGAACTCGATTTCGAGTTTCGGGGGATGCGGAGTGCCGATCGTGTTCGAGGGATACATAAAGAAGTTGTAATCGGAGTCCGTACCCCATGCCGATTTTTGCCACCAATAGGTCGGCCCCTGATAAGTAACCGCGAAGTAATTCACGTGAGGACCGCACCATAAGCCGTTATCGTAGGTGACCGGCCAGGCGACACAAGGCGACCGAAAAATGTGGCTGGAGGTAGCAGCGGGGCAAAGGCTGGTCGGGTCGAGAAGGACTGACCCGCCGTTGGCGACCTGATACTGCATCTTGGGGTTGAAGGGAAAGCCGTTCTGATCGCAGTTGGTCCAGGCCAGGTCGAGCGGGCTGCTCCCGGAACTGCCGGCACAATTCACTGAGCTGGCGTGCTCGGTTCTCCAAACCTGCGAGGGACCGCCGTTGCACCGGCGCAACGCCATGGGAAGCCCGTCCTGATTTCCGGGTGTTGCGATGCAGTGACTCGACGTGTCAGAGACTTCCGACATCAACAAATCGTGGGAGTTACCGAAGCCCCAGTTCTCATTGCTGATTTGGTTGCAAGGCCATTGTTGGATGGGTGTTCCGTCGACGGCATTGCCGCGCGCGTCGAGGCAAAGGCTACTGTCCTTGTTGATCAGATGAAACTTCGTGCCGGAGACCGCATGGACGGTCCATTGCTGAGCGGCGCTGCCGTTGCAGGTTTGCTGAACGACGGCATCTCCCTGGTTGTGAGATTGGTTGATCGGCTGAAGACACTTGCCGCTCGCGGCGCTTACGAGGTTGACAGCGGTGTCGTCGGTCTGGACCTGTGCCGGCGCGGCGGCCGCCAAAACGATGGCAGCCGCGATCGCGACGCCTAGCGAAGAAAAGATCGCTATCCAGCCAACCTGTTTGTCAACGTTGTGAGTAAACACAATCTTCCTCCTTGCACTGGGGCCGCACGAGCCAAGCGTCCTCGAACAGTTGGTTGGAACGGTTCGCCACTCCTCTGTTCTGGTAAGCGGCATCCGAAGCGAAATTTAGCAAGCTGAGGCCCGAATAAATCAAAAACGTCGCGCTTTGATGCAGGCGCTCTTACTCAGTTGTGATTGAGGCGTGAATGGCCGCTCCAATTTCTCCAAACTGCAGAGCAAGGCTCTCCAGGCCGCTAGTCCTCCCAGGCACTGAACTCGTTCCGAGCCGATCATGCGCCACCTCTTACGATGCCCGGCGTGACCCAGGCCCGACGGCGGCTTGTTGGAGATGGGTGGTGAAGATCAAAACGGCGGAACACCTGCCTGGCAAGCAGGTGCGCTCGATAGTTGGGTTCTATCAAATATGCGATCTTGCCTATCGCGCGGTTGCGCGTTTTTCACGCATGTGATGGCGGTCACGCCGACGACCCTCGACGACCTCACCCCATCCTTACAAGCTGACCTTCGTCACCCCCGCGCAAGCTTCGCGATCGATTGCGATGGCATGTGGCAAGGTTGAACTGACCAGGGGTCGCGCCTTTCGTGCCCCACGACATTACCCAATAGCCGTTCGTATTTGGCGACCCGCGAATTGATGTATCCCTCGGTGATATAGATATTGCCACTTGAGTCCCACGCAACGTCTGTCGGCTGACGAAAAAACCCATCCACAGCAGGCAGCGGAGGATTAACATGTTCCCACGGTCCAGTGTCTTCGTCTGCCGATTCCTTCCTGCGGCCGGACACCCACATCACTCGGCCGGCGGGCTTGAACCTAATTATCATGTCCGAGCCCTTGTCGATCGCCCAAATATTACCGTCTTTATCGATGCGCACTGAATGGGCGAAGGGCCAGCCATATAGGCCCTTCCCGATCTCACCCATGACTCCGCCTTGCCTGTCAAATTCGAGCAACTGGGCAGCGGTGGGTGCGTATGCGGGTCCATTGGCACTGTTCGAGCGTGTGAAGACGAAAATATGACCTTTCGAGTTCACCGCCACGCCCGGCACTTCGCGGAAATTGAAGCCGGTCGGAAGCTTGAGAAAATCGGGAACTGATTCGAACGAGATCACTGGCACGTTCTGCTGCGCCGATGCAGTGCCAACGAGTAATACCAAGAGCGCCAATGCAACCTGGACGCATGTCTTCATGTTGGTCCTCCGGACTGTTCCTGATGTTATCCAACTATTGCCTTGCCTCCATGCCCAGGCTCAATTTCATGAGTATCCTAACCTTAAGGAGCCAGGCATGCGTAAAACGAAAACGGGAACCTTGCTATTCATTTTCGCGATCAGTCTCACTCTCCTTGCGGCGACGACCACCGTTCTAAACCACCCGACCGGAAATCACGGCCTCTTCATGGTGGATAAGCTCGGTGCCCACCTCCGTTTCTTCGATCCGGTCACGTTCATGGAACTGGCTAACATCGAAACACCTCCCAATCCCCACGATTTCGTTCTGTCGGCGGATCATTCGCTGGCCTATGTGCCGATCTACGGTGATGGCGTGTACGGTCGCAACCCGCATCCAGGGCATGAAATCGAGATTGTCGATCTGGCCGGACACAAGATCATCGGCGCGATTGATGTTGCTCCGTATCGCGCCCCACACGGGATTCAGATCGACTCGCATGGTCTTCTCTATGTGACCAGCGATCTGGACCGCAAGCTCCTAGTAGTGGATCCGAAGAAGCGATCGGTTCTCGAGGCTATCGACACGGAAGGCACTGGACACTGGGACGCGCTTTTGGCTGATGGCAGCAAGATCTACGTCACCAACAAGACCGACCGTCCCTTCGTGTCCGTTATCGATGTAAAGAAGCGCAAGATGATCGCCAAGGTGCCCGCTCCCGGTGGGACGGAAGGCATAGCAGCGTCGCCCGATGGGAAAAGAGTAATCGCAATGGACCATACCGATCCAGTGCTCATCGTGATTGATCCAAAGACCGACGAGGTAATCGATCGCATTCCGCTCCGCGGTAACGCGAAGGGCGCCTACAAGCTGTATTATTCGCCGGACGGCAAGCGGCTTCTCACGATGAACATGGCCGAAAAGTCAGTCAACGTTTTCGATGCCTCGAATCTTCGAGGCGAGCAGCGCGTGCTTCCGGTCGGCAAAGATCCCATGGGAATTGCATTCTCGGCCGATGGGAAAACTGCCTTAGTCGCGAACCATGGCGACGGCAGCGTGTCAGTGATCGATTTAGAAAAAATGCAGGTGGTCAACAACTTCCACGCCGGCTCGGGCATTGAGACACTGGCGTACTACTGAGCCTCAGGCTGTTGCGCTTTCGATCTACTCAAACCTGGCGGCTACTGGCAATGCCCGGCATTGCCTCGGCTAATCCCGATGCGATTGCCGGTCAGACGCCTGATCTCACGCTAGTCCGTTTGCCGATCCAGTCGGGTTATGAACTCCGCCCTGGCCACGCAAAAGGGTGGAGCACAGCCCAGGGCAGATTCGGATCGTCCCTCCGTGTAACGGGTGTACAGCATCCGGCTCCGGCGTTGACCTGCATGGTTCTGCACAATAGGAATGGTATCAGCGCCAGGCGCTCCATTTGCCACGCCCGTGCAGAACGGCCGCTCAGTTCGCCAGGTTCCGCCCGCAACCCAGTTGTACGTACTAATCTATGCCCAGGTCTATCAAAGCGATCGCCTCGACTTCCGCAATGCTCTATTGAGCTATCGGCCGGCGCCGTTCATTCCCGGTCGCTTGCAATTCGTTGGAGGACTCGCAGACTCCCTATACGGAAACGCGACGTGGACCACGAGCGAGATTCAACTCATTCTGGCAAGCCTGACTCTTGATTTGGATACACCGCTCAGTTGTCTGGCCGTTGAAACATTGCCGGCTGACGACCCGATCCCAGATCCGTTGGATCAGGGCTGGGTTTCGAACGATTGCTCCGGACGTCGCCGCTGGTGCCGGTGCCACCTTGCTGTTGCTAGATTTCGCTTGTGAGCGTACGCTGCCCGATCCGACAGAACTCTCGGGGACTCAACGTCGAAAGCACTTAAAAGCGGCGCACACTGCCAAGCGCATCGCTCTCTTAGCGTCAATCGAAACCTGAGCATACGCTCGACGACCTTATATAGCAACTATCAGACCGCCTGCTAGCGGTGGCGCGCTTCCACTAGGGCAATAGACCGGCGGACAATCGGGCCGTATTGTTGGGCGTGCCGGACGGAGTATTCACGATACTCGCTTTTTTTGCAGCGTCGAGCTGGCGCCGAACGAATTCGTTGTTGGGAAGTTTAGAATCCCATCGCTTCCACAGATTCAGCAGTTGGGAGTCCAGTTCGGCGGCCCGGGTATCGTGCCCGGTGAGCTTGGAAAGGCGAATCGCTTGGGCGTAGATGCAGGACAGAGCTGTGGCTTGCTGCAGGTTTGCCTCCGGTTCCGGACCCGAAGCAAAGATCTTCTTAAGAAGTTCTTCGTAAACGGCCAGACCGCGCTCGGGATTTCCCGTTTCGGCTAAGTGTTCGGCGATGGCACGCATTAGTGCGTCGGCGTGGCTATCGAGACGGATCTTGTCGGTCGGATAATCCCTTGTTTCTCTTAGAACAGAGACTGCGGCGTTAATTCTGGCTTCCGCCTCGTGAGCGCGGTGTAGCGTCCGAAGCGGATAGGAAGAGCTGGCGAGGAGCACGGCGCGATCACGGCGAGCTTGTAAACTATGTCCTATCTCGCCGAGGCGCTGGATTCCGAGATTGTAAACCGCTAGTGAGCGCGCCGGGTCGCGGTCTCGCAAGATGTCGCCGAGCACCCACGCCGCCTCACCGAGACGTACCCGGCTGGAACTCTCGCTCGGGTCCTTGAGAGCAATCTCTTCGGTAATGTCTAACGCTTTCTGGAGGACATTGATGGCTTCATCAGGCCGGCCTAAATTCACAGCTTCAGCCTCGCCCAGAATTTTGCCTTCACGCATCAGAGGGCCGAAAAGGTTGAACAGGCGAGCAAAATCGTTCGCGTAGCTGCCTTGCTCCGAGACTTTGCGGGCCTCGCGGATGGCGCTCAACGCACCATCCAGGTCGCCTTGATACCGGAGCGCATTGGCCAAAATACTCAAGTTCTGCGTGATCAGATCCGGCGAGTGGTCGGCTTGCGCGAGCTGAGCAGCGCGGCGCGCGTATTGCGCAGCCTCGCCGTACATACCTATATTGACTAAGTTCAGAGCGACGTTTCCCAGAAGTGAGGCAGCAGCGCCGCGATCTGACAACCGGACGTCATGGGTGGCCTCACTCGGCGACTCAGAGCCCTGGCCACTCCCGGACCATAGGAAGGCTTCAATCCTTTCCACCGCCCGATGCGCGTGCAAAGCTAAATCGGCGCGCCGCTGCTCCGAATAGGCGATGACCATTCGGTAAGTGGCGATTTGGGCCGCACGGTACCAAGCCAGGCGATCGTGCGGACGGGCAGTGAGCACGGTCTCAATCAGTTTGTCCGCCTTGATCAGGGTAGCCTCGGCTTTTCGGGAATCGCCCAGATTGAACTCCACGTTGACGCCCTGGATGCGAGCCAGACGTGTGTAGCCGAAAGCGATTTCTTCCGCCAGGTCGACATCGCCGTGCGCTTCCTTTGCCAGACCCTCAAGGTAGTCGAGCGAGACAGCGACCAACCGCTGGCGCGCATCCACCGAACCGGGGAGCTTGCGAATCTCCGAGTCCAGGTCGATAACTCGGTTGCCGAGCAGCCGAAGCTGGGAGAAACGCCGTTCGGCAATTAAACGCTCACGATCGGCGATAAGGCGTTCCCAATTGGCGATATACAACCCCACCGACAGGCTGGCGATGATTACACAGGTGGCGGTTGCTAAAACCCAGTGACGCCTTAGTTTTCTGCGCGTCCGATACCATAAGTCTCCGGAACGAGCCTGGACTGGCCGCCACTCCAGCCACGCGCGAAGATCGGCAGCGAGGAGGTCGACCGATGCGTAGCGCTCGTGCGGCTCCTTGCGGAGCGCCTTCATGATAATTACTTCGAGATCACCCTTCAAAACCGGCGCCAGCTTGGATGGCGCCGTGATGCGCCCGGCGGAAATTGCCGCGGCGACTACTGCCGGCGATGAGGTCTCGAATTGATGCGGCGATGCCCCAGTGAGCAACTTGTAGAGCACGGCGCCCAGCGAATAAATGTCAGTAGCTGTCGTGACTGCGCCACCCGCCGCTTGCTCCGGGCTGGCATAATCCGGCGTCAGCAGGCGCATGTGCGTAATAGTCGCATCGCTGGTCAAATCGAGCATCTTCGCGATGCCGAAATCCAACAGTTTCGGCTCGCCATCGGCTCTTACAAAAATGTTGGACGGCTTGAGATCACGATGCACCACCAGGTGGCGGTGGAGATAGCTCACCGCCTCGCATACTTTGAGGAACAACGCCACCTTTTGCCGGAGGTTAAGCCTGGCCGCATAGACGTCCATCGGCTCGCCTTCCACGTACTCCATCACCAGGTACGGTTGGCCGTCGCCACGATGACCGGCATCCCAGAGGCTGGCAATGTTGGGATGAGACAGACCCGCAAGAATTTGACGCTCGGCCAGGAAGCGTCGGCGCAAGGACGGATCATCCACGCCTGGACGCAGGAGTTTCACCGCTGCGCGCTGCGACACTTCACCGTCGGCGCGCTCTGCCAGGTACACAGCTCCCATGCCGCCGCGCCCGAGTAGTTTGCCTAACCGATATGCTCCGCAGTTCGTGCCTTCCGGATCAAAGCGGCCTACGGCGACCCGCGCCAATTCGCGGATGTAGTTGCGCAAAGCGCTGCTGGACTCGCCGTCGAACCGAAGCAGTTCCTCTATTTCAAGACGAGTCGCACGATCGATATCGTGTTCGTCGAAATAGCGCGCGCGGGCCTCCGGGGACAAATCTGCCATTTCGTTGAATAAATCATCAAAAGCAGCACTCATGAATTCAGTTCTCGCAAAACTCTGCCTACAGGTTGCGTGCAATTTCCGAGGGCGCGAGCATACGCCCATGGTTCACCTGCTGCGAGTTCTCTCGCCAAGGGTAATTTGGAACTCCAACCGGCAGCGCTGAGAAACAGCGCATATCTTGTTAGGAATTTACGCGCCGCGTACCGGAGAGCACACCCATCCCTGCTTGGCCTGTGCGCGAGCGATTCCCGGGTTTCAGTTACGAGCGAAGCGGCTCAAAAATAGCGTTAGCCTATTGTAGACGACCAAAACTCTTGCACTCAAGGTCCTTAGTACTCGTAAGCGCGTTTGGGCGGACTTCATTAGTCAACGCACGACTTGCCGGCTAACGTAATACAAAACCACTTGAACTTGCGTTTAGTATCTTCGAAGTCGTCAGCTGGTTCGGGCGGCAAAAAATAGTACTCACCAAGGAGTGAAATATGACCGGGCAATCTCGCAGGTTAGAGTGGGAACGCTGGCGGGCGCGTCCGAACCTGGGTAACGTCTTTGGCGCGCGCCTTTGGAAGTGGCCGTCTGTCGAAGCCGTTACAAATTGATTTTGCGAAAATTGGGATTGAGCGCTTTACCCACGCTGGCAAGTGTGAAGCGAGCTGCCCCACCCTCGAATCAGATGCAAGACAAACAACCGGGCACAAGGATGGAGCTCACCGAACTGCTGCAGCGTCTTCAGGACGGTGACAAAGAGGCTATGCAAGTGATCATGCCGCTGGTCTATGAAGAGCTGAAAAAACTCGCCAGTGCGAATCTCCGGCGCCAAACAAGATCCATGCCTCTTGAGACTACCGCTCTCGTGCATGAAGCCTTTCTCAAGCTCGCACGGGGTCGGCATCCGTCCTATGAAAATCGGACACACTTTTATGGAATCGCTTCGCGTGTGATGCGGCAGGTTCTCGTGGACACGGCCCGAGCCATGGGTGCCGAGAAGCGCGGCCCGGGGCAGGAGGTTGCTCTGGCGAACATGCCCGAACGCGCGCCGCAGCCAAACCGCTCGCTGCTGGCGGTCGACGACGCTCTCCGAAGGCTCGAGAGAATCGAGCCGCTAAAGGCTCGCGTGATCGACTTGCGGTACTTCGGCGGAATGACCGCCGAGGAGTCTTCGTTGGTGTTGTCGATTCCGGTCCACACGGTACGACGAGAGCTCCGCTTGGCGCAAGCTTGGCTGCGCAGAGAGATCGCCGGACAGATTTCGGAGGCGGGACTGTTCGCAGCCGAAACACCTTCCGAAGACCGAGACTAAGAAATTTTGCAACTCTTGCCAGCGGCGCGGTTGGCTTTGCCCGCCTGACGCGCCATTTACATCGAAATCCAGGTTTACTCCAGTAACTAATCGCCGCATCGATAGCCGATCGGAGCACCGGTTCGTAGCACCGGTTCGTAGCACCGGTTCATAGCCTCCTTGAAGGTTTTTTTGCCGCTTGTGCCGTTGCTCCTTGTGTCCGATTGCAGGAGGAGTGGTTCGGACTGAAACTGGTCGTACCGCTTTGGACTTCGATGAGGAGAATTTCGACGGTCGGATTTGACCGCGGCGCTGCGCCGCGTTTCATTGCGCGGGCGAACTCCGGCGCTCCCCTTCAAATTCGTGGTGCGTTCTCGCAGTTACTCTTGTAGGGACCGGCACCAGACGTTTTCGTGCAGGTCCCCTACCGCATACCCACTATGCATTCGCGCCCGAGATCGTCGTGCGCGAACCGCTGTGGTCTGACCCGCAAAATTACGGTTCGCATGTCCGCGAGCGGATCAGCAACTCTAAACGCGCCCAATCGAAAAGTGACCGATGGAGGTTCCTAACAGATGATTCAACGTGTTCTTTCATTTTCAGCGCTTTGGTTTCTTTCCGGAGCGATCTTTGCCCGTCCAGGCGACGTCACCGTCGTTAGCGCGGGATCTACGTTCGTTTATCCCATGCTGGGCAAATGGTTGAGCGAGTATCGAAAGATCCATCCCGAGGTGAAAATCTCCTACGAACCGATTGGATCGGGCCGCGGAATCGCAAGGACCTTGAACGGATCTGTGGACTTTGGCGCTTCCGACGGACCGGTTTCAGATGCACAGCTTCAGCGCTCTGGCAAACGCATCTTGCATGTGCCCGTGGTGCTCGGTGCAGTGGTGCCGGCCTACAATCTTCCGGGCGTCACTGAGGATTTGCGGTTCCCGCAGAAGGTGCTCGCGGGAATTTACCTGGGAACCATCGCTCGCTGGAATGATCCCGCGCTGGTGCGCGCGAATCCCGGAGTCAATTTGCCGGACCGCCCGATTTCGGTGTTATATCGGATCGACAGCAGCGGTACAACGTTTGTCTGGACGGATTTTCTCTCGAAAGTCAGTACCGAGTGGCTGCATCGGGTGGGCGTGGGCGATTCCGTCTCCTTCCCGGTCGGCGATGGTGCGTACTTCAACGAAGGCATCGTGAAGGAAATCGAGGCTCATCCCTACGCGCTCGGTTATCTTCAATCGACGTATGCGATCGACAATCACCTTCAGTTTGGCAGTGTTCAGAATTCCCACGGCAACTTCGTGAAAGCCAGCTGTGGCACTGTTACCGCGGCTGCGGCCGCCGCTCGGCTGCCGGGCGACTTCCGCGTTTCGATTACTAACCTGGGCGCGGACGGCGCGTACCCGGTCTCCAGTTTCACCTGGTTGCTGGTTCCCGAAAAGATCGAAGACGCAAACAAACGGCATGCAATCGCAGGATTCCTGACGTGGGTCCTGAGCGATGGACAGCGTTTGGCGTCGTCCAAATCCTATGCGCCGCTACCCACTGATGTCGCTGGCCGCGCACTGGCTGCCGTGTCCAAGATGCAGTAGCTCGCCGCGACTGTCAGTTTCGCCGCTGGAATCCGCAGTTCTAGTTAAGGGCGTCTACGCCTGTCGTGTTTTTCTGCCGGAAGCGGAGTGCGTCGCTTAACCGGCTTCTGGGCCTCAACGACCCGCAATCCATCAGGAGGACTATGTCTAGAACTGCAATGTGTTTCGCGCCGCTGCTGTTCAGCGGTGCAATGTATGCCGACGTCATTATAACCACGGATCCAAACGTGGCCGCTCAGTTTCAACAAGGGCTCACGGTTGTGGATTTCGAAAACCTTTCCGGGATCACGCCTCAGACGATCGCCAGCTACACCTCCGGCGCCCCGGTATCCAGCTCAGCGCTGCTGTTTACTTTGCCTCCTAATTCACAACAACCCGATGTCGAAATGACCGCGGGCGGAATGGTGGGCGTCAACGGCGCTGTGGTATACAAGCTCTCCGGCGGCATCGCCGGCGACGCACACTCCGCCACCAACGTACTGGGAGCCGAGGTCTCCAGCGTGGATGATCCTTCGCAACTGGTCACCGGCTTCGATTCAGGGGCGCAGATCGAAATGTTCTTTCCGAAGGACGTTTCGAAGGTCGGTTTCTGGTTGAATCCATCGCTCGGAAATGTCGAAGTCCTCGCCGAAACGACGAACTTCGCCTTTAGCCACGACCCCAATGAAGTAATTCTGGACTCGCAGAATCCTCTCAACCCCGGCGAGTTCATTGGAATCTCCGATGCCACGGCGGATATTGGCGTCTTAAAATCCTCGGCCTCAGCGACAAGGGTTTCACCATCGACGATTTCAGCTATGGTGGAACCGGCACCGGCACCACTGCCACTCCCGAGCCGTCTCTTCAGTTCCTGGCCGGAGGCGGAGTATTCGGGATGATGGGCATTGCCGCTTTGCGGCGTCGTCGTAATAAATCTGCTGTGCTTCCCGCGGGCGAATAATTCCAGCCATCAGCCTGCCAATACCCACTGCTTTCGACCCTCTTCGATCCTTCCTCAATGTTGCAGCGGGCCGGGCACCAATCCGGCCCGCTTTCTTTTTTGCCGAGTTGCCAGCCTACTGCCTGACCTGTCCGCTGCTGTTTCGAACGTCAGTACTCCGCGCGCTGTTGACTTGCTGCTCCCGCCCGGCGTGATGGTTACCGCTCGCCAAATGAATCTCTTATAAAACGCGTTCTGAAGAGCAACCTTAGCGCCTCACGTCCGAAAAGATGGACGAACCATTCGATATGAGTACCCGGACGACAATGAAAAATCTACTCTTGCTTCTTGTTTGGACGCCGGTCGGGCTCGCAAGCTCTGGCGAAGAGAAAAGAACCTCCGCTGGGACCATGGCTCCTGTCCTGGTGCAACGCATCGAGCCCGAGTACACCGCCGAGGCTCGGGCGATGGGAATCCAAGGCGTAACCACTCTGTATGCAGAAGTGAGCAGCGACGGGAGTGCCCATAACATTCGAGTCATCAAATCGCTCGACCCTGGGTTGGACAGAAATGCGATCGCCGCTGTGACGCAATGGCGCTTCCAGCCCGGGACAAGAAATGGAAAGACAGCAACGGTGTCCGCAACAATCGAGGTCCGCTTCGGGATCCGCAAGTTTTCAACAGCCGCGAGTGAGAAGCCAAAGGCCGAGAAAACACTCGCGGATGAGCAGCGCGCGATGGCAGATGAAGACGGGCTCAACGACGATGACCCGTGCCAGACCTTGTTGCAACTCCTTAAGATCGCCCCGGCGAACTAATTCGCTACTTCCGATCAAAACGGCGAGATTGACCGGATCGTCCAGCTGGAACCAGTGCGGTCTAAGACGACACGCACCCGTTCGCTGGTTTCCGGGGGACGCTCGCCGTTCCGCGCCGTAAAACTCAACGTACGATTGCAGACGGCGGTGGCGGAATCACCGTTGAAAGAAGGCGCGCCCGAGAGCCTGATTTGAAATGCCAGCGTCTTCGCTTCTCGAAACTGGTTCCGGTAGCTCTCCACAAAGTTCCGCGGCATTGGGTTCCAGATTCGCTGGAGTTCCGCAAGATCCCTTCTGTTGTACGCATCTTCGAATGCTTTCAAGATGCGCGAGAGGTTCTGCAAATCGTTCTCTGATCGTGCCACCTGTTCTCTTGCGTACTGGGCGGTAGCAATCTCATCGGTCTCGGCTTTCTCAATTGACGCCAGCGCGACGCGAGCTTCTTGCGAATGAGCGCCGTCCGGGAACTTTGAAAGAAATTGCTGAAGATCGGTCTTGTTGTTCCGGTTGGTGGTGTTCCATTCCAGCCGTTCAAGCAGCCTTTGAGCTTCCGTGACGTTGGCTCCTCTGCGGTGTTTTTGGAGGAAGTCCTCGACATCCGCGACTGTGGGATTGCGTGCGACCCGCTGCCAGTCCGCGAGTTCAACCTCCGCCGGATCCGGTCGCGCAGTCTCGTCCGGGACCGTTTTCGGTGGCGCTTTGGCTTGTGCCGCTGCTTGGGGCAGCGGGTTCATCTGAACTTCTCCTTGGCTCAGTTGGACAGCGCGGCCGGGGCCGAAGTCGCGCGACACCTGAGCTGGCGTGAAGCCGTCGCGCGCGAATTCGATTTGGTGCTTCCCTGGGTTGACCTGAGCTGAGAAGGCACCTCCTTGTGCAACTGTCCCAACGAGGCTGCCATCGATGCTGATTCTCGTACCTGGTACGGCGCCCGTTACAAAGAGCCGAGCTGGTAGCGGAGTGAGACGGAAACGCGCCTGCAACTGGCTTCCTTTGGTCACTTCACCACGGAATTCGGCCGGCTCGGCTCGGAACCCCTCTTTGGTGACGTGCACGGTGTGCTCTTTAGCCTCCACTTGCGTAAGAACCTGCCCACGGGCAATGGTGCGAGAATACCGCTTGCCATCGATGAAAACAGAGGCGCCGTCCTCGCCGGTTTCGATGACAAGAGTTCCATAGTTACGGTTCGAGGTGAGGGAGAGCGTGAGAGCCGGTTCCTCTCCTGCGTTAAACACAATGTTCCTTTCTCCGGATTCGGTCGTTAGGCGGAGCCGGTGTGTTCCGGCGGACAAAGAACGGACTGTGAAAATCCCCTTGCCGGCTTCGTGCGGGGACGAATCGTCTAGTGTAAGACTTCCAGAGCACTTTGGGCACAAAACGGAAGCTTGATTGCCGAAATTTCCTAGCGCGACAACGTCGACACCCTCGGCCGCGATGGTTTGGAGCACAGGCGTGCTCGCAAATTCAGACTGAAATGTGACGCGTGCTGAATAGTCGCTCCCAAGGATACGAAGTTCATGTTTGCCGGGCTGCACGCTGTCGAGTGAGAATTGCCCATCGAGCAGACGTCCGGCGGGACGGCCATCGAGTGAAACCTGACCCTGGGCGACGTTTGCGGCCACTTGCAGGGTCGGACTGAAAGGCTTCAAGGCAACGTCGATTGGCGGGGGCTTTGCGCCCGGTGTGATCCGGATATCCTCTGTCCTTGATTGATAACCATTGGCTGCGATGCGAACGTGGTGCACGCCAGGTTTCAAATCGAAGCTACAATGACCATTCGTGCAGGTTTGATCCTCCACCTGCACGAGAGCGCTTTGAGGCGAGGCATTGACTTCAAGCCGGGCCGCTCTCGACGGTCTGCCATAGCCGAGCCAGACCACGATGGCGGCCGCTATCGCCACTGCAATCTCGGTGCCTATGAGCCAAAGCTTACTAGGCCGTCGCGCACCTTGCGTGGGTGAAACAGGCGGGGCGTACCTGGCTGCAGGCGGAGGCGAAAGGGGCGCCCGTGCCGGGCCGGCCGCGTCGCTGCGACGCGGTTCTGACGCAGGTTTGCGGGTCGTGATCTCAGCGCACAGTTGTTCAAATCGACGGTCGAAGCCATGAGCCTTCTGGCCCTGCTTGATCTTCTTCAGCGCGGTGTTGGAATCGCCACGGTTTGCGATCGCGCGGATCTCACTGCAGAGTTTTTCGATAGCTTGGTCTTTTTGCTTGGCTGCGCGCCCCTGAACGGCTTGCGACCGAATTGCTATCAACTCGCTTCCGTTTGCAAACTGCGCAATTGCGGCATCAGCGGCGTTCACGGCGTCATCGTAAGCGCCTTGCGCTATCAGAGCGTTGATCTCTCGAATAGCATGGTTAACCGCTTCCGCGCGGCGATGCTCGGCGACGGCAGCATTGACGCGCTGACGAAGCAGGCTGAATTCCTGCGCGGTCCCCAGCGACCGCTCGGCATCTTCGAGCAGTTGTGCGCAATTGTCGAGTCGTTGAGCATCCAGCTCGGCCTGTGCCAGCCGGCATAGCCGTTCGACTTCTTCCCGCCGCTGTTTCTCTTCAACAGCAACTTTCGTCTCAGCCAAAGCCTCTGAGCGTGTGTCGACCGGACCAAAGACTTTCGTCGCTTTCCCAAGCGTTTCCGTCGCAGTCTTGGGTTGCCCTTCAGCAGTACAGCGTCCGGCACCCTCAACCACCTGGCGCATTCCTTGTGCCCGCTCGAAGTCTGCCATTGAAGCCTGGACGGTCTCGCGCATTGCGATCAACCGAGGCTCATCGCCAAGTTCATGGAACCCGTTTTCAATGCTATTCAATGCGGACGCGAACTCGGACCGATTCAGAAACTCCTGGGTCTGGGAACAAACAGCATCGATCGCTTTGTCGAGTTCGCTGCCGTGGGAAGGATCGAGGGCTGCGACGGATAGGATCTCAGTCTTTTCGGGGTCCGGCGCGGGAGACGGTGCGATAGCGTCCTCTGCACCGTCCCCGAATTCCCTGGGGCGGTTTGACGAGTTGCTTTTGATCTCTCGATAGGCCGTGGCGAGCCGCACGTCCCCCGGATACCTCTCGAGGGCCTGACGAAGTTCTTCGAGTGCATCAACGACTTGGTTCATCCCTTGCAGTTCGGCGGCCCGCGCCAAGGACTGCCGGACGTTTTGCTCCCGATTCCAATCTTCAGTCGCTGCCACAACCCGGTCACGCAACTCGATTAAGCGTGAATCGTTCTCATAGGTGTCGAGTCCTTCTTCGACCGCTAACAAAGCCGGGGCAAACTGCTGCGTCTTCAGAAGCCGGCCGACGCGCGCCGCAATCTTCTCGATTGCCGCAGATCGCCCCTTGGTCTCCAGCGCTTGTCGCACCGATACGGCTAAGGCGGCGATCGCGTGGTCATCCGGGTATTGAGCCAACGCAGCCTTTGCGGTCTCGAGCGCACCTTCCGGAGTTCCCAGCGAGAGGCGCCGATTCGATTCAGCGATTGCCTGCCGGATCGCCTGGTCTTGCTGCCGTTTGGCTTTGGTCGCGAAAACGCGGTCGCGCAGCTCCGTTAGCCGCGGATCTTGACCGTAGTCTGAAATGGCCCGATCCAGCTCTGCAAGGGCATTGTCTAGTTCTCCGGAATCGAGTTGAGAACCGGCTGTGGTTTGCGCGGCTCCGATTGCGCGTTCTCGATGCTTGAGTTCCAGAGCGCGTCTTGCGGCTGCCACCGCCGTTTCAAGGTGCGGATATCCCGAGCATCTTGCATTAGCGGCATCCAGCGTTCGAAGCGCAGATTCAGGATCGTCTTCTAACAGTTGCTGGTTGGACAACTCCAACGCGGCTCGTATCGTTTCGGTCCGGATCCACGCATCCCGTTCAGAGACTACGCGCCCCCGGAGCGCAGTCAGCCGATTGTCAGCGCCGAGGGTGTGGAGTCCGTGTTCGAGACTCTCGAGCGCCCGGTCGAACTCGCGCCGTTCCAGCCAGGCGCTCACATCCCCGCAGAGCGCTTGAACCGAAGATTCGCGCTGTGCAGACGCCAGGGCCTCGCGGGCGGACGCCGATGCCAGCGACAGCCGGTCTTCATTCGGATAGCGTTCGAGCGCCTTGTCGAGTAGATCGAGCGCATCTTGGGGCGCTCCATCGCGCAGACTGTGCTCGACATCACGAATCGTCTCGAGGATGTCTTGCTCACGGTCCCAGTCCGACTTGGCCTGAGCAACGCAGTCGCGTAGATTGCTGAGTAGCACGTCCGGTCCGTGCGCAAAGAGGGTCTCATCGATCAGGTCCAGCGCTCGGTCGAACTGTCGATCATCTGAATCGGAACCGGCTTGTAGGAGAGCGGTTTGAATTGCCTGCTCGCGCTGTTTTCGCAATAATGCCTGACGGGCCTGGTTCACGGCGTTTATCAGCTCGTCCTCCAATGGATATCGCGCCAGTGCCGCGTCGAGAGTTTCGACCGCTTGCAACGGATCGTCGTTCGCCAAACAGCGGTGTGCATCTTTAAGGGCTGAGCGTACTGCCTCAGCACGCTGCCATTGGGATCTGGCTTCCAGGACTCTATCGCGCGCGGTTAAGAACCGCTGGTCCTGCCCTTCCACAGTAAGTCCGTGGTCGATGGCTGACAGCGCGCGATCGAACTCCCGCAGTTCCACGGAGGAGTGGGCTTCCCGGCAAACGGCGTCGATGGCCTCATCTCGAAGCTTTTGTCCCTGAAGAGTACGCGCAGCGGAAAGCTCCGCCCGAAGGCGATCCTCGTCGGGGTATAGTCCGGCGGCGGCTTCCAGCACTTGCACGGCTAACTCCGGCGACTCCTGCGCGACATGTGCGTAGGCTTTATCCAGCGCCTCCCGAACCGCTTCTTCTCTTCGCCAGCGTTCCCGTTCGTCGTCGATACCTCGAGCTGCTTCCAGCAGATGTTTCTCGGCCGGGTACTCGCGTAGCGCGTCGTTTACCTTCTCTCGCGCCCGGTCGAATTCGCGCGCTTCCAGGAGACGGGAAAGTTCGATTCCCAAGTTCTCGAGAGCTTCGCCTTTGCGTTGGGCGGCCAGCTTTTTGTGCACGGCGATGAACAGTTTCGTTGCCTCAGGTTCTTCCGGATACTGGTTCATCAAACGCTCAAGGCGTGGAATGGCAGCCTCGTACTGGTCGGTAGCCAAAAGCTCCTGTGCCGACGTCAACTCCTCGCGAAACTTCTGTTGTTCTACGAACGCTAGCTGCTTTTGCTTGATCTCGGCGGCGAACCGGCTTGCTTCTTCTCGAACGCCATCGATCTGCTGAATGATATTCAGCTCGTCGAGCGCCTCTTCGAAACGATTCGCTTCGAGCAGGTCTCTGGCACGCTGCAGTTTTTGTTCGTAGCGCCGCTCGCGCTCACGGCGATCGAGCTCTTGCTGGACATCTTTTAGCAATTGCCTCGCTTCGGGGTTGCCGGGGTCCTGTTCGAGCACTGGGGGAAGCGCTTCCAGAGCGGCTTCCAGGTTGTTCCGTGAGAACTTGCGACGGGCCTCCGCCAGTCCGCGGGCCGACTCCCGGCTGACATTCAGCAGATCGCGGGCGCGATCGAGCTGCTGCTTCACCTCGGCGTTCTCGCGATCCAGGCGGAGAGCTGCTTCGAAAGTTCCGATCGCCTCCTGGAATTGGCGCTCTGCGATTTGACGATCGGCTTTCTTGAGTAGTGCTTCGACCTTGGGTTCGATCACGCGGCGCAACAGCTTGCCCTGGATGGTCTCCCGCAGTTGGCGAGCCTCCCGATTGCCAGGGTCCAGGTCGAATGCCTCATTCAAAACAGCCAGAGCGCCGTCCAGTTGGCCTCCGCTGTAAAGCCGGGTTGCTTCGCTGAGGAGCTGGAGTGCTTCCTCCTGGCGCAGTTCGATCAGCAGCGGTTCAGTATCGAGTTGCACTTCGCGCAGACTCTGGTAGCGAAGCTCACGCTCTTTGTGAAGCGTGCGATGCAAAATTGCTTCAAGCGCTTCCGGGCATTCGGGCACGAGGTTCCGGATGCGATCTGGATCTTCATTGGTGATGCGATAAAAGACAGCGCGCGGGTCCGAGCCGTGGAACGGATGTTTGCCTGACAGCAGCTCGTAGTAAGTGACGCCGTAGGCAAAAATGTCACAGAGGAAATCTACCTCGTTGCCGTGCAACTGCTCGGGCGCCATGTAAGGAAGCGTTCCGATCACATACCCCTGACGCGTGAGCCTAGTTCCTCCAGATCCCTCCGCCACGAGACGCGCGATGCCAAAGTCCATGATCTTGACCGTCCCGTCGGGTAATAGTCGGATGTTTCCCGGCTTCACATCCCGATGGACAATGCCGGAGCGGTGGGCGCAGTGCAAACCGTCGGCCACCTGAAGCATGATGCTGACTTTTTCGAGCAGCGTGAGCGGCTTATTCCGGCTGATGATGTGTTGGAGATCCTCGCCCTCCAGAAACTCCATCACGATGTACGGCAATCCCTCTTGATCGCCGAAGTCGTAGATTGTGACGATATTTTTGTGACGCAAATTGCCCGCGGCCGCCGCTTCGTTCTTGAAGCGCGTCAGCAGGTTCTGATCTCCGGCCGTAGTGAGAACTTTGATGGCAACCAGCCGGCCTACGGTGGGATCGTACGCGCGATAGACGCTTCCGAAGCCGCCCCGACCCAGCTCGGCCTGGATTTGATACTTGCCGATTTGCCGCGACCTAGTAGGCTCCGCCATGACTTCTCGAATCAGTGATTGTGCATGCCGGAGAAAACTGCTAGCGCGTCCTTCTCAATGTGCCTTTGGACGCGTGCACACGCCGATGCCGGCCGCTCGACTCTTCCTATGCTGTCTTCCTGGCACACACACACCGCTAACTGTACCTGCGTAAATCGCGCTGGGAATTGAACACAACTCTATCGGATCTCTTGGCGGCTGTTCGCCGGGACGCTGGCGAACAAAGTGTTTACAACGGTCGAGCACAAAGAATGAGACATTTTCCGCAGATTTATTCAGGACAATGCCAATCAAAACGATGAACAGACCAGCCACCGGCTCTTTGGGAAGAGCCGGTTTATGCATTCTTTTAGTCTGTGCCGGCGCCTCAGCTTGCTTCCCTCAGAATCCTGATCCGCTCGTGCCGGGCACAGTCGTAACGGGCCAGTGCCAAGGAAAGGAGTCGCAGCCCGCGTGCGTTCTTCCGAACCTCTTCGGGCCGCAGGGGCTCAGCCTGTTTGCCACTCCGCAGTTCGCGCATTACGCGCACTTCATTGGGCCCGCTCAGACAACGCTCAACCAATCCCTGAGTTCCGCGATTGCTACGCAACTGGCAATCCTGCCGATCATCTCCCCGTCGTCGGGGTTCACCTACAAGTACGACAGCCCATCTGGCTCATTTGTTCGAACCACCACCAATTTCGGCCCG
>Ga0126381_100001249_pt1 | contig 27485 bp, 15 predicted proteins | sample PanSoiMetPlot_28_FD_96465 | JGI IMG/M metagenome (GOLD analysis project Ga0126381, IMG submission 96465) | Tropical forest soil microbial communities from Panama - MetaG Plot_28 | ecosystem: Environmental > Terrestrial > Soil > Tropical forest > Bulk soil | place: Panama | collected 2016-02-17
AATCCCCCGGCTTCGCTACGCTTTGCGAATCCGGATGAACCGGCCAGCCACAACACCTTCGCCCCGCTGGTGAAACGTGTGCTGCCCGCGGTGGTCAACATTTCTTCGTCCAAGATGGTGAAAACCCAGGGGATGAACTCGCCGATGATGGATCCGTTCTTCCGCCAGTTCTTCGGCGACGAGGACGATAACGGCTCCCTCGGACGGCAGAGGCCGAGCCGGCAGCGCGAGCAGAGCCTGGGCTCGGGTGTGATCGTCAGCCCCAACGGCTACATCATGACGAACAACCACGTGGTGGATGGCGCCACGGATGTACGAGTCACTATGGCCGACAAGCGCGAATTCAAAGCGCGGGTGGTAGGCACCGATCCGAAGACGGATATCGCCGTGCTGAAGATTGAAGCGAGCGACCTTCCGACGGTCGTGATCGGCGACTCTGACAAGGCCCAGGTTGGCGACTACGTGCTGGCCATGGGCAACCCGTTCGGTTTGGGCAACACGGTGACCATGGGGATCGTGAGCGCTACCGGGCGCGCCAACCTCGGTATCGAGGACTACGAAGACTTCATTCAGACTGACGCTCCGATTAACCCGGGCAATTCCGGCGGTGCGCTGGTCAACGACCGCGGCGAGCTGCTCGGCATCAACACCGCGATTCTTTCCAACGGTTCGGAGCAGGGCGGCAACCAGGGCATCGGGTTCGCCGTGCCGGTGAACGTGGCGCGCAACGTGATGGACCAGATTCTGAAGAACGGCAAAGTGACGCGTGCGTACCTGGGCGTGATGGCGCAGGAAGTGACCCCCGATTTGGCCCGTGCGTTCCATGAGCAGCAGGTGCGCGGCGCCCTCGTGGGCGATGTGACCCCGGACAGCCCGGCTTCCAAAGCGGGCATCGCGAAGGGCGACATCATCCTGGCAATTAACGGCAAGCCGGTAAACGACAGCGCCCAGCTGCGCATGAACCTTTCGCTGATGCAGCCGGGAACCCCGGTGACGGTGACGGTGCTGCGCAACGGCGGCGAGCGTCAGTTGACGGCGCGCCTGGCCGAACTGCCCACCGAAACCGCGAAGGCGGAGAAGAGCGGCAACGACAACGACAGCGCCATGAACGGCATCTCTGTCGAGGACCTCACGGCTCGCTCGGCGCGGCAGCTAAACCTGGCTCCGTCGACCACCGGCGTGATCGTGACCGATGTGGATCCCAACAGCCAGGCGGCAGCCCACGGGCTGAAGCGCGGCGACGTGATCCAGGAAGTAAACCACCAGCCAGTACACAACACGGCTGAATTCCAGAGCGCGATCCGTCACTCCGGAGACGAGACGCTGTTGCTGGTTAACCGCCAGGGCAACACGATGTACCTGGCCGCGTAACTGCCCGCAAGCAGAAGCAAAGGCCGCTGCGCGCCGCAAGGCGTGTGGCGGCTTTTGCATTTTTGGACAGGCGAAACCGCCAGTCCCACCGAAAACGTAGTACAACTGACAGCATGAAGATGCTGCTGAGCCTGCTGGCGCTTGGATGTCTTGCCTACGCGCAGAACAATCCCATTCTCGGCGAAGAGACGGTAAGAGTTTCGGAGCACGTTTGGGCCATCATGGGATTCCCGAACGTCGGCATCGTGGTGGGCGCGAATGGAACGCTCGTGGTTGACACGGGTCTGGGACCGCGTAACGGCGCCACGGTTGCAAGGGCGGCAAAGAAGCTGGCGCCGCAAAACGAGCTGTATCTCACTACCACGCACTTTCATCCCGAACATGCCGCGGGAGAGCCCGGGTTCCCTGCCGGGACCATTCTGATTCGCGACAAGGTCCAGCAGGATGAAATGGACAAGCATGGCGAGGAGATGATCCAAATGTTCGCCGGACGGAACGAGCAGCAGAAGGAGCTACTCGCGGGTGTGAAGCTGCGGTCGCCCAATGAAACGTTCGATAAGGAGAAGAAGCTGGATCTCGGCGGCGGCGTGACCGTGCGGCTGTTCTGGTTTGGCGGCGCGCACACGAAAGGCGACGAGTTGGTCTTCGTGGAACCCGACAAAACGCTGATTTCGGGCGACGTCGTGCAGAACAAGGTGGTGCCGAACATCTATGGCGACGGCGGCACACCCGCGAGCTGGATCGCCGTGCTCGACCAAGTCGCGAAGCTGGGCACGTTACATGTGCTGCCCGACCACAGCGCGGCGGGCGACGGGTCATTGGTCGCGCAGGAAAGAGCGTTCATCGTGGATCTGCGGACGAAGGCGCTCGATCTGAAACGGCAGGGCGTAAGCGCCGAGGATGCCGGCAAGCAACTGACGGCGGAGTTCAAGACGAAGTACGCCGATTGGCCGATCAACAGTGTGGCCGGATTCGTGCGCAGCGTTTACGCGGAATAGACTGGAAACATGCTGCAGGACCTGCGACTTGCGGTGCGCCAATTGCGCAAGAACCCGGGGTTCGCGCTTACCGCCATTGTGGTGCTCGCGCTGGGCATGGCGGCGAGCGTCGCGATTTTTGCATTCGTCGATGCCGCGCTGCTCCAGCCCCTTCCATACCAGAATGCATCACGCCTAGTGGTGGCCTTTGAACCCACGAATGCGTGCCGCGAGTGCGGCCTTTCCTACCCGGACTATTTGGACTGGAGGAAGAACAACACCGTTTTCAGCTCGTTTGAGGCATGGGACGCAGACGTATTTCTCTGGCGAAGTCCCGAGGGCGTGCAGGCGGTTCGCAATGCGCACGTGAGTGGCGCCTTCTTCCAGGCACTGGGAGTGACCGCGATGCTGGGCCGCGTCTTTACCGAAGCGGACGACACACCTGCGGCGCCGCGCACGGTCGTGCTGACGTACCAATGCTGGCAAAGCCGTTTCGGCGGGCGGCAAGACATTGTTGGTCAGTCGCTGATGCTGAACAACGCACCGTATTCCGTAATCGGCGTGCTGCCGCGTGAGTTTCATTTCGCCATGCGCGCCGCCGAGTTCTTCGCCACGATCCATGACCTGAACCGCTGCAGACAATCGCGCGGCTGCCACGACCTTGAGGCGTTCGGGAGGCTGCGGGATGGCGTTTCCCTCGGGGCTGCGACGGCCGAAACGAAGGCGATTGCGGCACGACTGGAAAAGGAATACCCGGACTCCAACCAAGGGCGAAGCGCGCGGCTGGTGCCGCTCCGGGACGCCATCGTCGGCGATATCCGCCCGACCCTACTGGTGCTGGCGAGCGGAGTCGGTCTGCTGTTGATGATCGCCTACGTGAATGTGGCGAGCCTTGTGCTGGTCCGTGCCGAAAGCCGCAGGCGCGAGACGGTGCTGCGCGGAGTGCTAGGCGCATCTCGCTGGCGGCTGGCGCGGCAGTTCGTCATCGAAGGCGTGGTGCTGGTGTCGGCTTCCGCGGTCCTTGGCATCCCGGCGGCTTCGGCCGCCATTCCCTGGCTGTTCCGGCTCATTCCCGAGCGCCGCCTCCGCGGATTGCCCTATTTGCGCAACGCCGGCTTGCATTCGCATGATTGGCTGTTCGCCGGCGCCATTTCGCTCCTCGCAGTGGTAGTGTTCTCCGTGACTCCCGCCTTGCGGCTGTCGCTCTCCAACCAGCGTGAGAACCTCGCTACAGGCGGGCGTGGCTCGTCCGGAACTTTATGGAGGCGATTTGGTTCGAACCTGGTGGCAGCGGAGCTAGCAATCGCGATGGTCTTGCTGGCGAGTGCGGGATTGTTAGGCAAAAGCCTCTACCGTATGTTCCATGTCGATCTCAACTTCAATCCGGCGAACCTCGCCACTCTCGAGATTGACCGCCATGGCGCCGGCTACGAAGAGGACGATCAAGAAAGGATGCTTTCCCAACGGCTGTTGGAGCACCTCTCGGCGATGCCGGCGGTGGTTTCCGTCGCCCATACCAGCGATTTGCCGATCACGTGCAACTGCAATTCGACCGATTTCCGGGTACTGGGGCATCCGTGGTACGGAGAGCACTCGAAGGTTCTGCAGCGGGCGACGAGCGCGGATTATTTCAAGGTACTGCAGGCCAGATTGATCGCCGGGCGGTTCTACACGGAAGCGGACGATGCTTCGAAGCCGCGGGTGGCGGTGATCAATCGCGCGATGGTCCACCGGTTCTTCCAGGGAGAAGATCCCGTGGGCAAAACCATCGGCGATGCGGAGCTTTCGCCGAAGTCGCTCGCGCGCATCATCGGTGTGGTGGATGATATTCGGGAAGGCGACCTGGTCGAGCCGCTGGTTCCTGCTGTGTATTACCCGTTCCAGCAGGATGTAGAAGGCACCTTGTTTCTCGTGGTCCGCACACGGCAAGACCCGCGACCGATGATGCCTTCGCTGCTTCGCGCGATCCATCAGGTGGGCCCCAACCTCGGCCTCAGAAACGAATTTGTCATGGACGACCGGATCAATGACTCGCCGGCGGCTTTTCTGAACCGTTCATCGGCGTGGCTGGTGGGAGGGTTTGCCGGGTCGGCTTTGTTGCTCGGAGCGATTGGCCTATATGGAGTGATTGCTTATTCGGTGAGCCAGCGAACGCGCGAAATCGGCGTGAGGGTGGCGCTGGGCGCGCAGCGCGGGGCTGTTTATCGACTGGTACTCGGCCAGGCCGGCATTGTGGCCGCGGTTGGAATTGTGGTGGGGCTAGGGTGTTCGATTCCCGCCGCGGCATTGCTCAGAGGTCTGCTGTTTGGAGTGCAGTCGTCAGATGTGCCAACGTTAGCGGCTGCGGCCGCGCTGCTGGGAATTTGTGCTCTACTGGCGACCTACGTGCCTGCGCGGCGGGCGGCTTCGGTGAATCCGGTGGAGGCGCTCCGCGCGGAGTAGCCGTCGGTAGCGGCGAATCGGACATAACGAAAATGACTGCGGACTCGCTTGAGATGACACGCCGCAATTTCTTCGCGCTGACAGCCGGCTCGGCATTTCTCGCCGGCTGCCGCGCCCCCACCACCTCCGATTCGGAGATGCATGCAGGACCGGCGGACGTCACCTTGCGGATCGGACCTGTGCTGGTCGATATCGCCAAGGGACACACCCTCAGCACCGTCGGCTACAACGGCAAGGTTCCAGGGCCCCTGATCCGGTTGAAGGAGGGAGTGCCGATCACGGTAGACCTGTTCAACGATACGGATGCTCCGGAGTTCGTCCACTGGCACGGCCAAATTATTCCCGCGGCGATCGATGGGGCGGCAGAAGAGAGGAGCCTGGATGTTCCCGCGCACGGACACGTCCGCTACCGGATGAAGCCACAACCGGCGGGAGCGCGATTTGTGCATACCCACGTGATGCCCATGTCCGACACGTGCCGCGGCACATACACCGGGCAGTTTGCCTTTGTGTACATCGAGCCGAAGAACAATCCGGGGCAGTACGATCAGGAGGTATTTCTCGCCACGCACGAATGGGAACCGTTCTTCGGCGCCGAAGAGATGGAAGAGAGCGAGCAGGACGCGGGCCCGCCGCCGCCCAAGCAGCCGGACGAGAAGCCGAACGGTTGGGAGATCGGCTCTCAGCGCTTCACTATCAATGGCAGGTCCCTCGGATTTGGCGAGCCCGTGCGGGTGAAACAAGGCCAGCGAGTGCTCTTCCATATCTTGAATGCCAGCGCCACTGAGAACATCAAGTTGGCTTTGCCCGCCCACCGGTTTACGATCGTGGCGCTGGACGGCAACCCGGTGCCGCACCCGCAAGCGGTGGATGTGCTGGAACTGGGCACAGCCGAGCGCATCTCGGCGATCGTTGAGATGAACAACCCCGGAGTATGGGTGCTCGGCACGCCCATGGACGACGACCGCAAGAATGGGATGGGAATTGTAGTAGAGTATGCCGGCCGCAGCGGCGAACCACGCTGGATCAAGCCGCCGAAGAGCATTTGGGACTACACAGCCTTCGGCGAAGCGCGCACCGTTCCGCCGCCCGACGAGACGATTCCCCTGGCGTTCGGCAAAATCAACGGTGGCACGGGCCACTTCAACCGCTGGACGATCAATGGTAAGGAGTTCGACGAGAAAGACGCGCCGCGGGCATTGGTGAAAGGCAAGCGGTACCGGCTGATCTTCGACAACCAGACCGATGATCCGCACCCGGTTCACTTACACCGCAACAGCTTCGAGCTGGCACGTGTGAACGGCAAGCCGACGGCGGGCGTGCTGAAGGACGTGGTCCTGGTGAAAGGCTTTCGCAAAGTGGAGGCAGACTTCACGCCGGCCATGGATGGCCTCACACTGTTCCACTGCCACCAGCAGCTCCACATGGATTACGGATTTAAGTTGCTGTTTAACGTGACGTAAGCGTCTTTAATCGTGATGACCGGCCGGCAAAATGGTTGAGGCGCTCCTTCACGGTCGCGGCTCCGATTATTCCCACGGCCTTCAACGTGACCTGGCGTTCCGCCGGGAACCTTCCAGCGGTTTTCCATCCTCCAGCACTACGGCGGGCGTGGGCCCGTAGCCGGCATCCAGGGCTTCCACTGTGGGCAGCGGATCGTTGCCGGCGAAGACTAGCACCATGTGCCGCTCATCCAGGGGGTTCTTCGCTGCCAGCACAAGGGAACTACGCTCGGACGCGTAGGTCTTGCTCTGGACCTTGAACACCGCACCGTCATAGTCCAGCCCGAGTCTGGCCGCCCAAGCCGCCAAGGCGGAGTTCGTTTCGGGCCGGCCTATGAAGACCACATCATGGTTCTTCAGCAGCTCGGATGAAACCTCGAAGTCTTTGTAAATAGCAACCTCGACCTGGCCCTGTTCCCGGTAGCGGCTCTGCAACTGCTCGGCAGCATAGCGGTTGGTCCCCGCTTCCTTCACCGTGCCATATACGATGACGGTCGATGACAGCCGGCGGCCGATGTCGCCCGGCAGATACGCTGGGCCGTCGGCAGGTTCGGTGAAGGTGAAGGTGGTCCGCGCCGCATCGAGGAACGATTGGGCCGTCACCGCTTTCGCGATGTGAGCGGAAAAATAATCGGACATCAACTTGAGAAAAGCGTCGTCGCCCATCTTCTGCCGCAGCGAATCGAGGAACAGGACGCCCTTGATCTGCTCGATGCGGAAGCGGTTCGACACATTCTCCGGCGCAAGCTTCAACCCACGGTACTGAATACGCTCGGCTTCAAGGGCCTGAGCGAGGTCGTCGGATTCGAGCAGCCGATAGTAGGCGGCCGATCCTGCAACAAACCACGTGTCGGCATCGGAAGCGGGAAGCAGCCAACCTTTCCACAGGCGGTCCTTATATGACACGGTCTTTGAGCGGGGCTCGGGTTTCGACTCTGCCGCTTCAGGCGCTAACCGTGCCTTCTCGTTCTCCTGTACAGCGCGGCGCAGGCTCTCGGAAGCTTCGCCGCTGAAGAGGTAATAGCCGCCCGGATAAAGCCCGTGATTCGGACTGTCGCCGGTCCGCGGCGCGGTCCAAACACTTTGGTTCGGACGGCCGATTTCGGCCCAGACCATCAGCCGATTCGCCAGGTCGGCGGTGGCAATCTTGGCGTCCATGGTGGCGGCCGAAACCAGCGGCGCGCTGCGAAACGCCAGGAAGGCAAACTGCTCGTCGATCTTCCCCTTGTGCTGCCGGTAGAGATCCTGCCAGGCAAGGTCGCGAATGGCGGGAACGTAGGGTACGTAGGACGGCGCCCCGTGCGGATCGGGCTGATACTCGAGGTTGACGGTCAGATCCTTGGAGTTGTTGTCGCCCCAATAGAAACCGGGCGTATCGCCGAACCAGTCGTTCTTCGAGCTGCGCCACAGGCGCGTGTGGTTCGTGCCCAGCTCATACATGGCAATTTCGTTGTTCTTGCCGTCGCCGATAATCCACTCGTTGGTATAAAGGCCGTTGTTACGCGTGCCCAATTCGCGAACGACCTCGTCGATGTTCCCACCGTATTGAATCGCGCGGCGGGCGCGGAATGCCACCGGCGTGCCGTTGATATTGAAGGGCGTTTGGCGGATGGTGGTCTCAGTCAGCACCACGCCGGCGTCATTCTGATACCAATCGGTGCCGCTTTCGATACCGCCAGGGTAACTCTGGATCAGCATGCGGTGACCGTGTTCCGGCTGGATGTCGAGCATGACATTCGTCTGCTCGGCGAGGGTCAGCGGCCACCAGGTGACGTGGCCGACGATCATCTTTCCGTCGCGTGTGGCGGGGCCGGTGGCGGCAAACGCGCTGCAATGGTCGGTCGGTTCCTCCTTCTTGGCCTGCGCAGCGTAACCGGGCAGGTCAAACGTGAGTCCTTCCAGCCCGGTGGGCGTCATATTCACGGCGCCACGTAACTCGCCCATTTCGACGGTGGTGTTCGCCAGAACAATGTCGACGAGATCGAGCTTGCGGTTAAACCACTTGGCGCCGTTGGCATTGGCGCCGTCCGCGATACCGCGCATCTCTTCGAGAATCTCGCGGTCGAAACCGCGGAGAAACAAGGCATTCGCCTCGGTACGGTATGCGTTCCAGGTCGGCTCGTCGGCCCTGCCACCGAGATCGAACGCGCAGCGCTTCAGATATTCGGGGATTTCGCGGGCCATCAGGTAGCCATGTTGGTAGCCGCGGTCGTAGGCCTTGCCTTCGATGTGAAGGTAGATCCACCCCGCCGCGGGATACCGGTAGGCCGGACCGAAGGTCTGAACCGCTTCGCGCGCCGGCCAGGCATCCTGCGAGCCAACTTCATCGAGGCTGACACCTGAGAACCATGCTTTGCCGCTGACCGCGCCACCGCTGCCGCTGGTCAACAGAATCGCATCCTGCGCACGGCCGGCCACGAATCTGAGAGTCAGCCGGGACCATGGCTGCGTGCCGCCGACCGATGCCGAGTGCACATCGAAGGGCATGGATGCCATGGTGAGGGCGGCGCCCGAGGCAATGGGAGACCGGCCCAGGTCGCGAACCGTAAGATTGTCGGTCCGCACCCAGGCGCTCAGCTCGTAGCGCTTTCCCATGGTGAGCGAAACCGGCGCCGAGCGCACCGAGACATCGGGCGAATTGCCGTCCGGCTCGAGTCGCAGCGACGTATTCTTATCGTGAGTGACCGCGGCATCGGGAACGGCAGACCCATGGACCGCCGTCCAGCCGGAGTTGGGCTTGTCAAACGCACTCTGGAAGACAGGCGTTGCGGCTTGCGCGGCGCACGCCACCAAAAGGCAGGAAATCAGTGGCTTCATCGGGCTCTCCTGTGCAACCAGGATATCAGGGTCCGACGGCCTGGCTACACCTGGAACTTGATCCCCTGGGCTAGCGGTAACTGCGTGGACCAGTTGGTGGTATTGGTCTGGCGGCGCATATAGGCCTTCCACGCGTCGCTGCCGGATTCACGGCCGCCACCGGTATCCTTCTCTCCGCCGAATGCGCCGCCGATTTCCGCGCCGCTGGTACCAATATTCACGTTGGCGATGCCGCAATCGCTGCCGCGGTGGCTAAGAAAGGTCTCGGCGGAAATCAGGTTATTTGTGAAGATAGCGGAAGACAAGCCTTGTGGCACATCATTGTGCCAGTGAATGGCCTGATCCAGATCGTCAAACTCGATAAGGTACAGGATAGGCGCGAAGATCTCTTCCTTCAGGATGGGCATTTCGGGCCGGGCTCGCACCAACGTAGGCTGAACATAGCAGCCCATCATCCGCTCGCCGCCGAACAGGATTTCGCCGCCTTGCTCCCGGATACGCCTCAGGCCATCCATCATGTCGTCCACCGCACGCCGGTTGACCAGCGGCCCCATCAGTGTGTCGGAATCCAGCGGATCGCCGATCTTCACCTGCCCGTAGGCGGCAGTCAATGCTTCCGCGAGCTTGGACGCAATGCCGCGTTGCAGGAAGAGCCGGCGCGTGGTGGTGCAACGCTGACCGGCGGTCCCAACCGCTCCGAACAGCACCGCGCGAAGAACGAGATCAGGGTTGGCGTCATCCATCGCGATGATGCCGTTATTGCCACCCAATTCCAGGATGGTGCGGCCAAGCCGAGAGGCGACAACTTCAGATACATGCCGGCCGACTTCGGTGGAACCGGTGAAGCTGATCAGCGGAACGCGGTGATCGTGGATCAACGCCTCGCCGATGGGGTTGCTCGGGCCGATCACGAGGTTAAATATGCCCTTCAGGCCGTGGCGATCGAATACGCGGTTGCAGATCTTTTGAACGGCGATGGCGGTTAGCGGTGTTTCGGACGACGGCCGCCACAATACGCAGTCGCCGCACACCGCGGCGATCATGGCGTTCCAGGACCACACCGCCACGGGAAAGTTAAAGGCGCTGATCACGCCCACGATTCCCAGCGGATGCCATTGTTCGTACATGCGATGGCCCGGCCGTTCGCTGTGCATCGTAAGGCCGTATAGCTGCCGCGACAGGCCGACCGCGAAGTCGGCGATGTCGATCATCTCCTGCACCTCGCCCAGCCCCTCCGCCAGAATCTTCCCCATTTCGAGCGACACCAGCGCCCCAAGAGCATCTTTGTGTTCCCGCAACTCGAGAGCGATTTGCCGCACGATTTCCCCCCGCTGCGGCGCGGGCATCATGCGCCAGTCCAGAAACGCCTCCCGAGCCCGCGTGACTACGTATTCATAGTCGGCCGGTCCCGCAAGCCGGACTCTAGCGAGTGGTTCGCCGCTCGAAGGGTTCAGCGAAGCGATTTCGCCGCCGGAAGGGTTTGGAATCCACTCCCCGTAGCAGGCGCCTGAGTTGAGAGGCTCGACATGAAGCTTCTCGAGAATCTCCGGTATGGCATCGGTAGCAGTCCTCACGCTTCCATTCTAGAGCGGCGCTGGGTGCCCCGCAAAAACACGAAGAGCGGAGACCAAAGGAGAAATCCCGAGGCCTCCGCTCCCCGCGTATTCGCGTTCCGATCCAGGTGCGCTAGTCGATGGCCGGTCCGAAATAGCCCTGCGCCAACTCCGGCTCGGCTTCGAGCGCGCGGCTCCAGCAGGAGCGCGCCTCGTCGAGCTTGCCCATCGTTTCCAGGATTCGTCCCAGGTTGAGCAGAGCTTCGGGCATGTCGGATTGCTGCGCCAGCGCGTCGCGGTAGAGCTTGACGGCTTTGTCGGGCTGCCCGGCTTTTTCGTACATCAGGCCGGCATTGTACAGCACTTCCGGCGAACGTTCGCCCAGTTCGATCAGCCGGACGTGGAACTCCAGGGCAGTCTCGAAATCGGAAGCCTGCATAGCGAGGGCCGCCAGACCGCGGACCGCATCCAGGCACTTCGAATCGGCTTCGAGCATCTTCTGGTACAGGCGCTCGGCGTATTGCCGCTCGCCGAGGCCACTATAAGCCAGCGCGAGATTCGCCTGCGCTTCGGGCCACTGCGGTCGATACTTCAGGCAACCTTCGAAAGCTTCCACAGCGCCGCGGAAATCCTGCCGCTGTAGCCTGAGGTACCCCATGCGGAAACGCGCTTCTTCCTCCTTCGGAGCCCGATCCAGCACTTGCCGGTACCACCGCTCGGCTTCTTCAGACTGGCCGGCGTGCTCCAGCAGCAATGCCATGTTCCACATGGGAGACAGAGCATCGGCATCGATCGCCAGCGCCCGTTCGTAAGCGTTGCGCGCACCGGTCACATCGCCCAGTTGCTCTCGCACGATCCCCAAATTGGTGTAAGCTTCAGCAGACTTCGGCCGCGCCTTTAATGCCTCTTCGTACGCTTCGGCCGCCTGCTCCCAGAGACCGGACTTTTGGTGCGCCAGCGCCAGGTTGAACCATCCCTCAAAGTGGCTGGGCACTACCGATACCAGCAGTGTGCAGAACTTGGCGGTAAGCGAGTGCTCATTGGCGGCGCATGCCCACGCCGCCAGACCCTCGAGGGCCACCGTCGATTCTGGCTTCAACTCGAGGAGCCGTTCCGAAAATTCCCGGACCATGTCGAAATCTTCTTTCGACATGCCGATCAGCACCAGGTTGGCGAGGGATTCCTCGGATTCGGAATTGCGGCCCAGGATCTTTTCGTATAGCTCGGCCGCTTCATCGCTATGACCGAGAGACTGCAGAGCGGCGGCTTTGCCGAACAATCCGTCTTCGTGATCGGGCGCCAGTTCGAGGCAGTGCTCGAAGGCGAACAGGGCCGACTTCGGATCTTCCAGCCGCAACCGGCAGACGCCCATTCCGAGTTGCGCGTCCAGGTTGCTGGGCTCGAGCTCACAGGTTTTTTGGAAAGCTTCCGAGGCTTCTTCCCAGTCGCCCATGCGCTCCAGGCAAACCGCGAGGTTGAACCAGCCCATGGCGTACGTGGGCTTCATCCGCACCAGAGAGCGGTAACTCTTCGCCGACTCGGCGTAGTCGTTCAGCTCGAACTGGATGTGGCCCATCGCGCGGTAGATTTCCGGGTTGGCCTCATTGGCCGCAATCGCGCGGCGCAGTTGCTCAAGCGCTTCGTCTCGCTTACCGGCCAGGTGCAATGCGACCGCCCGAGCCAGGAAGCCGCCGCCCGAAGAGGATCCGCGGTGTGCGGGGGACCCGCTGTCGCTTGCACTACCGTTGGACCGGTTATTCATGCCGGTCGACCGGTCATTCATTTTCTCGGGTGGCCGAAGGCTTTGCACCTTGGCAGTCGTCCTGATGGCGCTTGTGCTCATGCTCTATCCTCCTCGGAACTGATCGCGTAGCGCATCGTCTCCTGCAATTCGATCCGTACCTGCGCCACGCGGGCCCCAACTGGGCTGGCTGGTACCGCACCGGCGGCCGCGGTAGATCCTGGAACCTCCCGGAGCTCCGGCCGCGTGGCGCTCCAGGGTTTGCAAAATGAACCCTCCGGCCTCGCCACGTAGAGGCGCGATCGCCGCGCACTCCACTGCTCGGTGGAGAGCTGAAGCTCTGCTTCCCGGTTCATGGACCGGCCCGATGATTTTCTGACGCCCGGCCGGATGGGGCTGGTTACCAGGCGCGGCTTCGTGTGTCTAATCTCGCAAGTGCGCAGCCGGAAACCTGCATTTCCGGAGACCCGCAGCATGTCGCCGCGGCGCCCCGACACCTTAAGCCTTCTCGATGGTGCGGCCGGACGGTCCGACGCACGCATACCCCCGCGCCGCGATCGGGGTAACAGGAACAGACCGAGGGAACGACTGATGGCGATACCCACCTCATATCGCTTTTCGCCTGTGTCGAGCACATGAAACCGCACCAACGCAATCTGCGCACGCCGCGACCGGCCCAAACGAGGACCTTTGCCGCTGCTCTTACCGATGCGGGTCTCCCTAATTACGATTCCTGGACGTACCGGCATCGCCAACCCGTTCAGGACGCCGCGGCGCTCCAGCGACGATCCGCTCTCCGCTTGCTGCGGCACGATTGGTTTCGGGAGCTCGCGGCGCCGCATCAGGTTGGCAACTTTGTTGGCCTCCATCAGCCGGTCCATTCCCTGCCGCAGCCGGTATTGATTGCGATGCTCGCGCGAGCAGAAATCGCCTTCCGTTCCTACGCGAATCCGACTCAGGGGCTTTCCGCAAAGTTGACACGCCCTCGCGCTCATGATGCAAGCCATTATATGGGTAGTTTGTTGAAATTGCTAGGATACAACGGGACAGTACACATCTGCTAACTAAGGTTACTATTTACCTCAAAGGTAAGTACCCATTTGGTTAACTAACCTCAAAATTGGCGACAACTTATCTGTCGTTGTAGGTAAAATCTTTTGTGAACGGGCTCCTGGTGCGGCATGTGGGGCCTTTTGGAGGATTACATGGTTGAATCTGCTGCGAGACGCGATCGCATTGATTCACAAGCAGTAACTGGATGGTATCTTTGGGAGGCGCCCAAGAAACCCGCTTGCGTGTACCTTTCCTTTGACCTGATCGACAAACTCGAGCGCGAGGTTGTCGAGAACTTTCGCTCCCTGACTTCCCGGGGGTCGGAAGTAGGTGGAATTCTACTCGGTGGTGTTGCCCCAGGCATGCCGGCCGGTATCTCCATTGAAGATTATGAGGCCATTCCGTGCGACTACAGCCGCGGTCCTCTTTATCGGCTCTCGGACACTGATCTTGGACGGTTCGAGCGCGCAATGGAACAGCGCTCCAACGGCAATCTTCAGGTAGTCGGTTTCTTCCGCAGCCACACCCGCAAGGGGCTTACTTTGGACGCGGAGGATCTCGCGTTCCTCGAGGCAAAGTTCCGCAATCCCTACTCGCTCGCGTTGCTCGTGCGGCCCTTCGCCACGAAGGCCAGCGTGGCCGGCATCTTCCTCCGAGAGGAGGCGGGATTCAATAGCGAAGCCAGCGCCCTGGAGTTTCCGTTCCGCTCCTCGCAGCTTACGCCGTCGAAGCGCACTCCCGAGCCTGCCACTCCGCCGCCGGCGCCCACACGCGCGCAAGTCGTACCGATCGCGACGCGACGCGAAGTCTCTGCGCCTCCCGCAGCAACTACCGCGACAGTTCCTCCGCCGCCTCCGGCCGTGGAAACTCCAAAGTCCACTCCCGTGCCGGAAGCAAGAACAGTAACACCGCCTGCCACGGCCGCACCCGTGGCAGAGCCCGAGAAGCCGAAGGCAACGCAACAAGCCGCCCCACCCCCTGCTCCGAAGACGCCTCCGCCTACGAAGAACGCCGCTACAGCCGCCAAGACCGCTCCGCCGCCGGCGAAACCCGCACCTGCCGCTGCAGCACCCGCTGCGCCTGCGCCGACGCCCGCGAAGCCCAAAGAGACTGCTCCTGCACCGAAAGTCGAGGCTCCCAAACCCGAGAGCAAGAAGGTGCAGGCTCCCGAAACAACGGAAACCAAACGGGCCAGCAGGGTACCCTTGCTCACGGGCCTGTTGGCGGCCGGGTTGCTGGTGTTCGTTGCACTATTTGTTTATCCGGGGTTCCTGCATCGTTCCTCCAAACCCACTGCGTCCGTCATGCAGGACACGTCGCCGCTTACGCTGCGTGTCGAGCACACGGGTACGGACTTGTTGCTGACGTGGAATCGTGATTCCGCCGCCATTCGCAACGCGTCGCACGCCGCGCTGGCCATCAATGATGGCGAACGCCACGAGAATTACGACATGGATCTCGCTCAGCTTCGAACCGGAAGCATCGTCTACTCGCCGCTGGGTGGAGATGTAAGCTTCCAGATGGAAGTCGTCGAGAAGGATCAAAGCCGCACTGCGACTGAGACGCTTCGCCTGCTGCAAACGCGGCCGTCCCCGATGCCGGCCGCCGGCCAGGATACCAAAGCTGCGAAGAACAATACGCCGACTCCGGCCAACGGCCAGACGCCTACGGCTCCTACCGCCGCCGAAAACAAGCCACCCGAGCCTGCTCAACCCGAGGAAACGAAGCAAGCACCAGCCCCCGTGAGACAGTTCGATGCATCCTCTCTCAGCGGACGTCTACGGCCGGCTCGTTCCGCAGATCTTGCGGATGTACCGAGCCCCGCTTCGGCGTCGCCGGTTGCTCCGAAGGTGTATGCTGACGGCTCCCTGCCATTTGCCTCCCTGCCCGGCGCACTCGCGGCTCCGCCCGCTCCGGCGCCACCCTCCGCTCGCACCGCCACTCCGGCTCCTGCCGCGCCGGCCGCTTCTCAGTCCGCATCCAAGCTGGATCCCTCGGGCGGTCAAATACAACCCGCTCAGCTCATCTCGCGCAAGGAGCCCGAATATCCGCTGCTTGCCCGCCAGATGGGAGCAAAGGGCACGGTGGAACTCATCGCGACCATCGGTTCCGATGGCGCAGTGAAGGCCGTGAAGGTCGTCAAGGGCCATCCGCTGCTCATCAAGGCCGCGCAGGATGCGGTGATGCAGTGGCGCTATCGTCCGACGCTGTTGAATGGTGTTCCCGTACAGAACGACACTCGGATCACCCTGAACTTCGTCGCCCAGCAGTAATCTCAACCTCTTAGCGGGGGCATGCCATACTGAAGGCTGCCCCGATGAATACGACCCGGCCTTTCCTCTCACGCGCCGCCCTCTGGCTTACCTTCTCGTCCGCGGCTGCCATCCTGTTCTCGATTGCCGTCTCGCAGATCCTCCTCGGCCTCGCATTAGCCGCACTACTTTTCTCGGGTGAACCTCTCCGGCTGCCTCGCATTAAGTGGCCGCTCGCGCTGTTTATGCTCGGCACAACTATCTCGCTGCTGTTTTCCGAGAGCCCCCACCTGGGCATGCCGCAGATTCGCAAGTTCTATGTGTTCTGTGAACTGTTGGTCGTCTTCTCTTGCCTTCGCGATGCCCTCGCTATTCGGAGCCTCTTCCTGGTTTGGGCTGGCTTCGGCAGCATCGAAGCGCTGCGCGGCGTCGTTCAATTCGCCACTAAGATCCGACAGGCTCGACAACTGGGCGCAAACACTTACGATTACTATGTGGCCGAGCGGATCACGGGCTTTACCAGCCATTGGAACACATTCTCGGCTGAACAGATGTTCGCTTTGATCATGCTGGCAGCATTCCTGTTTTTTGCCTCTTCCAGCCGTAAGCGCGTCTGGATTTGGATTCTGTGCGCAACCCTTATGGCAGTGGCAGTACTTCTCGCCGAGACACGCGGCGTTTGGATAGCCATTGCGGTCGCGGCGCTGTATCTTGTCTGGCATTGGAAGCGTAAGTTCGTCCTGCTGGTTCCGGCGTGTATCGTGATCGCGTTCTTCGTCTCACCGCCGGCAGTTCGTGAACGCTTTCAGTCACTAATACGCCCGCGTCAGTCGGACTCCAATGCATTTCGCCTCGTAACCTGGCGGACAGGTATCCGTATGATCGAGGCCCACCCGTGGCTCGGTCTCGGCCCGGAGGGTCCGAATTATCAGTTTGATCGCTGGGTGCCTCCGGATACTCCGCGACCTTTACCGTCCGGCTGGTACGGCCATCTGCATAACATCTATCTTCAATATGCGGCTGAACGTGGGATTCCTACCATGTTGGTGATGATATGGATTATTGGCCAGATCATCTTCGACTTCTGGCGCGGTTTGCTTAAGCTGCCGCCGGGACCCAGTGATCGGCGGTTTCTGTTGCATGGTGGAATCGCCGTAGTTTTGGCCGTGCTTGCCGAAGGCTTCGTCGAATACAACCTCGGGGATAGTGAAGTCCTCACGATGTTTTTGGTGGTAGTCGGCTGCGGTTATTTGGCCTTGGAGAAGGATCTTGCTTTCGACTGATTCGTTGCGGGGTAAAGAGCTGATCCTCGCAGGCGGGACCGGGGGGTTGGGTAGTGCTCTCGCGACTGCGTTACTGGCGGAAGGAGCGCGGTTGATTCTGAGCTATCATTCAAAGCGTGACCGGGCAGAACCGTGGCGATCATCAGCCGTGGTCTTGCAAGCCGACCTCGTGGCAGCCAGCGACCGCACCCGATTGCTCGACGCGGCCCCGGAATTGTATGGGCTCGTCGTGTTTACAGGCGACCCGGCCCGCGCCTCGGATGCCTCTCAGATCGAATCCGCGATGATGCGGTCGCATCAGGTCAACTATTTCGGGCCTATTCTGCTCGCGCGCGAGGCTGTCGAGCGGATGCGCGCCGCCGGGCGTGCAGGCGCCGTAGTCTTGGTTTCGACCATGCAAGCGAATGCGCTCTTCCCTGGTTCGGGAATATACGCCGCTCAGAAGGCCGCGCTGCAGCACGCCGCCCGCATCATCGCCAAAGAAAACCGTGGGCTCTCCAACATTCGCGCCAACGTCGTCAGCCCTGGCGTGATGGCTGCCGGAATGGCGGAAGCCAGCATAAAATCCGGCAAGTATGATCGCTTTCTCACAGAAGGCGTCATTTCCCGGTATGGTGCAGGGACCGATGTCGCTCGTGCCGTCCGTTTCCTGCTGGAGCCGGACAATTACATTACCGGCCAAGTTCTATGCGTCGACGGTGGAATCACCCTCTAATCGCCCATGTAACCGGATCGCGCGGCATCGAATATCCGCTGATACAGAACTGGTCGATGGCGAAGGAGAAACTACGAATTCCACTCCAGCGGCAATCGCCGCGCTTTACTGTTTTAGCCACGGCGTCGTATAGTCCCCGATTCCACCAAATGACTCGCCCGCGATGCGGGAAAGCCTAATGGGCTGCCCGACCGGCCCACTTCCGAATTGTTGTTTGCCGCCCCCGCGCCCGCCATCGCTTCGCGTGTCGCGGGTTCGGCAGATGCGGAGGGTGCGGCCGTTGAATACGGAGATGGATTCGAACAGATCATGCTGTTTGCGCCAATCGAGGTAATTTACCGGAGAAACCTCGAAAGTTTTCACGCCCGGAAAGGCTGCGGCAGGAGGGACGTGAAAGATCGTGACGACAGAGCGCGCATCCGGGAAAGGAAGTGGGCGCAGAAGCACCGCGTTGACCACGCTGAAGACCGTCGTTACAAATTAGCACCGTGCCGGATCTCACGATCACGCTGCCGGAGCCGCTGGTGATCCCCACTATCGACGGACGGCGGCGCGGAGTGGCGTGAGGGTACGGCAGTAGACTAGTGCCATGGAGGGGCGATGAAAGTCGCGCGCTGGATTGCACCTTTCTTGCTGTCGGTGGCGCTATATTCGTCCGACGGCGGCAGTGCGATTAAAGGAAAATGGGCTGTTGAGTATGTCAGTGGCCTAGCGATGAAGACCATCGGTGGGGCCGATTTTGAATTCAAAGCCGACGGCAATACACTGACCGGCACGGCGAATGTGGGCCACGGTTGGCCGGGGCTGGCGACCATTTCGGACGGGCGAATTGACGGCGACCGAATTTCGTTCACCGTCCAAGGCCGACAGTGGTCCAGCACCGGATATCCGAAAATGCGCTTCACTGGAACAGTCCGTGGTGATGAAATCAGGCTCACCATGGACTTCTATCAGGATGCCTCTTCGCAGAACCCCATTGGTCAAACGGAATTTAAGGGAAGACGGGTGTCAGGCAAATGAACGCCAGCGCACCCAGACGGCAAAGTGGAAGGCGAAGCTGCAAGGGACTAGAGGACCACGGGCGAGCGCTCCGCGCTGAGGATCTCGGCTTTGATCTCCGCGTGGTCGAGGTCGTCGCAGAACTCGAGTCGGCGAATCAGATTTATTGGCCTTTTTGGGCCGTTCTTAATCAGCGCCCCGATCATTCAGGAGCCAAACGTCGGGTATTCGATATAACAAACACCCTCGAGCTGGCTGGTTATCGGGGAGAGTGAAATATCTCCGGTGTGGCGAAAGGGACCCAACGGCAACGAGACGGCCAGATATATATCACGAATTCCTCATCGTGGCTGAGGAACTGGCGCCAGCACCGCCGGCGCGCACTTCCGTTATTCTCTCAGCGCCTCCATCGGTTCCAGACGGGCAGCGCGACGGGCGGGGAGGTAGGCGGCGAGAAGTGCGACCAAGCCGAGCAGCACAGGCACCGCGACAAATGTCGCTACGTCGCGCGGGCCAACACCGAAGAGCAGGCTCTTAAGTAAGCCCGATAGCGCGAGCGCCCCTGCGACGCCGACGGCAGTACCCACGGCCACCAGACGGGCACCGACGCCAACGATCATTCCGATGATTTGCCCGGGCTGCGCTCCCAGTGCGACGCGGACTCCGATCTCGCGGGTGCGCTCCGTAACCGAATATGTCAGCACACCATAGATTCCAACCGCCGCAAGCAAGAGTGATGCTATAGAGAACCCAGAAAGCAGCAACGCACTGAACCGCTGCCGGGAAAACGTATCGGCGACAATCGTTTCCATCGTACGCACATCCGCAATGGGCTGTGCCGGGTCCAGGGCCTGGATGATACGCCGAACAGTACCGGCGAGCGCCAGAGGCTTGCCAGCCGTTCGAACGGTGAAAGTCATCGCCGGATACGAAAGATGGTTATATACGTAGTACACGGTCGGCATCGGTTCTTTGTCGACAGAGCCTTCCTTCACGTCGCCCACAACTCCGATAATCTCGCCGAATGGATTGCTACGGTCCATCAAGGCATTGATCCGCTTCCCGAGCGGTTGCTCACCCGTTAAGTAACGGTTGACGAAGGTTTCATTGACGATGAAGCGATAGGGTGCCTTCGGATCGTTGTCGGCCGCGGTGAAGTCGCGGCCTTCTCTTAGGGGAATGCCCATTGCACGGAAATATCCGGGCAGCACAGTTCGAATGATCCCCAGCAGTTCCTCCCCCGGGCGCGGCGCCGTCCGTCCGGCTATGCCGACCCAGGTGCCTGCCGCGTCCCCGCTGAACGGAAGATAGCTGACGGCGCTCGCCGCACGCACGCCGGGAAGCTGTTCGATCTGCTCGATAGCCCGCGAGAAAAATTGGCTGCGCAGGGTATCCGGGTAGCGCACGGCCGGAAGCGACACGCGGAATGTAAGCACTCCCGCGGGCTCGAGGCCCGGATTCACTTCCTGCAGCGCGACGAAGCTACGAAACAGCAACGTTCCTCCAGCCAGCAGCACCACCGAAAGCGCCACCTCGCCGCCTACGAGTAACGCCCGAAGCCGACCGGTAACGCCCGTATTTGAGCGTCCGCTCTCACGTAGGCTATAGGCCAGCTGTCCTCGCGATGCGTCTAACGCAGGAGCGATCCCAAACAGGATTCCGGTCAACACCGAAAGGCTGACTGCGAAAACAAGGACTCGCAGATCGAACGAGACCTGCACACCGCGCGTCAGGTCGGTCGGTGCGAGTATAAGGAGCCCTTTGACGGTCCACTTCGCTGCCAGCACGCCGGCTGCACCGCCTATCAGGCCTAGCAGTACGCTCTCGGTAAGCAGCTGGCGAAATACGCGCGCCCGTCCAGCTCCCAGTGACAACCGCACCGCGAATTCCCCGTGGCGCGCCGCATAACGCGCCAGCAGAAGGTTGGCCACGTTCGCACACGCCACTGCCAGCAGCAGCCCGACAGCTCCCAGTAGAATTAACAGCGAACTCCTCACTCGCCGGACCATGGAATCGCGCAAGGGCTCGACGTTGACGCTCCAGTTCTTATCGAATATGGGGTAGGCGATCTCCAGACGCTTCGCCAGTGCGGTCATACGGGACTGCGCCGTACTAAGGGCGATACCCGGCTTCAGGCGTGCCAGACATAGCATCCATCGTCCCTGGGTCTTGCGGTAATCGCGGCCGTCCAGCCCGAGCGTGTCCCAGAGGTCGGTATTTCGGTCCAGAAGGTGGAATCCGGGTGGCATGACTCCGACGATGGTACGTGGCGTCGAGTTCACCTGAACGGTCCGGCCAATAATTCTTTCCTCGCCGCCGAACCAACTCTGCCAGAGGCGATAGCTGATGATCAGAGATGAATTGACTCCCGGTGTATCGTCCTCGGCCGTGAAGAGTCGGCCGCGTATCGGCTGCACACCCAGCAGCGGAAGCAAGTCGGCGGTCACAAGTTGCTTTTCCATTTGCTCGCTCCGGCCACCGACAGTCAGAACCGAGGTGACAGGCCGGAAGCCGGCCATGCCCTCGAAAACGTCATTCTGCCGCTTCCAGTCGAGGTAGTTGCCTGGGGAAACCACGTTGTGGTCGTCCATTCCTGCCTGCCGCAAGTTCCACTCCCAGACCATCACTAAGCCGTGCGGATCACGATAGGGCAGCGTGCGCAGCAGGAGATTGTCCGCGACAGTAAAGATAGCCAGGCTCGTACCGATCCCCAGCAGTAAGGAAAGGATTGCGGCGGAGGAAAAACCCAAGTTGCGGAGCAGCCCGCGGAACGCAAAGCGGACGTCCTGCCAAACGGTTTCCAGAGCCATAACCGGTAAGACTCCCTTGGTGAAATGAGACGTTGACCGGAGCCCAACGGTTAGCACCCGAGCTGACGAAGAGCTCGTGGGTAACTGTCGAGCAAGTTATCAGCCCGATTGAGCGTGGCCGGCAACATTTCTGCGTATCGGTCATATGGGACCCGATGAAATAACACGCGCGAATATACATCACGAACTGTCATGCACGGTTCCGGAACTGGCGCTGGTACCGCCGCCGCGTGGTTGCTGCTGGAGGGGTAGCGGGTGGGGGTCGCTTGCGGCGTGCCTGACCTTGTCGGGCGGCTGTGCCGTGGCACAAGCTGCAGCGCCAATACAGCATTAACGCACACGTCACGAGCCCCGGACTAAAAACCCGGGAAACACCAAAGTGAAACGGCGGAAATGAAAACTGGCTGCCGAAAACCGGCTGATCTGGCGGTTAGATCCGTCATGCCGACATTAGATCGACGACGCCGTCCCGCTTCAAAGAAGTACGGGCCGTCACCGTCTGGCGCTGAGGTCCTCGAAACGATTTTCTCGGGCGCGGGCTCTGCGGCGCGATTAGGAACCCGCGGCCGAGTCGGTTTCTTCTTGTTTGCCGAAGACCGGACACGACAGGCGTCGCATATCCGGCGATTCGGAATCGGGCTCGTTACCGTCGGCCGGATCGATCGCGCCTTTCGAATTCAGTCTTGGTGGCACGGAGACGCTCCCATGCCGCCTTCCCCGAGCTTGGAGACGATCCGATAATGCCCAATCGAAGGAGTCGGACTCATAACTCTACAGCTCCTCGTCCTCTGTCTACGCTGCGTCGGCGTCTCTGCGGTGAATAAATGCCGTCACCGCGGCATTGCCCCCCACCATCCCAGCACCACCGTCAGATCCATCGCCGCCGCACCCTTCTGCGCCATCGGCTCCGCCGTCAGAAACCGTTCTCCGTCGGCCGTCACGCCGAAACGATTCAACGCCTGGGCCACCTTGAAAAGCGGCTTACGCTCCCCCAGCTCGAGCTCGGGTGTGGTACGAACTTCCACCTCCATAACCGTTCCGTCGTTAGCGCTATAGGCAATCGCCTTCCCTCTCTTCGTCCACACAGGGAAGGTCCCGCCGTTCGTCGATACCCTCCGCTTCACGGAAAAAGAAGGAAACGCCGCCACGTATACCTCATTCCCGCCAATCTCTGAAGAAAGGTAGGCCACATACCTTCCGTCCGGTGAGAGACGAGGGCCCCCCTGTCTGTACGGCGTCGTCACCACCGGCCGCACGGCGTGGCCTTCGCCCAGTGAAAGCAGGTTGAAGCGAGTAGCCGAATCGTTCTGGCAGAGAATCGAGCTCTCATCGGGCAAATAGTCCTCTGGAAATAGCGAATCCTTGGTCATCTCCGTGCTCTGCCCCGAGGCCACGATCACTTCTGCCACCCCACCGCCAGGCGTCATCACCGCCAGCCGTTTCGAATCGGGAGCCCACGCCTCGGTACTGCGCTGCGACGAGCCGCCATCACGCGTCATCGGCGTCATCACGCCGGTCGCCAGGTCCATGACCCATACATCGCCGCCGCCCCCGTTGGTGATAATCATGGCCGCACTTTTCTCATCCGGCGAGAGGCGGAGGCCATTGAGGCGCGCCGGTGTGCCGATCTGGCCAAGCACCTTCCCATCCCGCCCGCGCCAGGTGATTTGCCGCTTGCTCGCGGCTGTGCCCTGGCGATACACCAGCACACCATTTTCCGAAACCGCGAACGAGCTACGCCCGTTGCCCTCGTTGGCCTGCACGTCCTCCGCTACCAGCCGTGCCTCCCCCTCCAATTGGAACGTTCGGGCGTTCATCCGCTGCGCGAAGAGGTTACTCTCCCGGGAGAACAGCAGATACCCCGGCGGCGACCACACGGCGCGCATGCTGCTCTCCATCACCCGCACCCGCTTGGCCGACCCGAGTTCCTGCACGTAGATGCCGCCCACTTTCTGCTTAGCCCGCACCTCGAACAGCACGTGGCGTCCATCCGGCAGGAACTGCGGCCAATGATGCGCGTTTTCGTCCTTTTCCAGTTTGGTCGCCGGAGCCGCGATTCCGCCGCCGGCCGCCACTCGCAGCAGCGGACCCTGGCTTACCGCAAATACGATGGTTCCGTCCCGGCTCCACGTCCCGCCGTCGCCCGAGGATGACGCGTTGTTGGCCTCCGGGGGCAAGTCGCAGATCTTCACCGCCGCGCCGCCCGCAAGCGGAACCCTGCGCAGCGCGCTCTCGCTGAAGAAGGCGATGGATTGCCCGTCTGGCGCCCAGAATGGGTAGTTCGCTCCCGTTGTTTTATCGAGCTTATGCGCCGCCATGGCACCCAGCGGGCGCACCCAAATCGAGGTGCCTCCTCCCTCCGCCAGAATCATCGCCAGGTTGCGCCCGTCGGGCGATGGCACCCATTGGGTAGCCGAACTCGCGATCGGCCAAGTGGTGCCCTCCGGCAGCGGAAGCGTGAACTGTGCTGTGCCCGGACCGCTCTCGCCAGCGCCCGTCCGCATCCAGCCAATCCCGCCCACGGCGGCGACGATTGCCAGACCCGCTGCCGCCAACACCCACGCCAGCCATCGGCGCTTCGCCGCCGCCGGCTGCGCCTCTTCCGCCTCCGGCTCCTCCAGCAGCACGCGGGCATCGCCGATATCGCGCAGCCGCATCCGCGGGTCTTTACGCAAACAGAGCTTCAGAAGGCGCCGCACGTGCCCCGGCGTCTCCGGCGGCAGCGCGCTCCAGTCCGGCTCTTTGGTGATCACCGCCGCCATCGAGTCGCTGACGGTTTCGCCGCCGCCGAACAGCAACTTCCCGGTCAGCATCTCGTACAGCACCACCCCGAAGGCCCAGATATCCGCGCGCTTGTCGACCACCTTTCCGCGCACCTGCTCCGGCGACATGTACGCTGCCGTGCCCAGGATCACCCCGGCCTGCGTCATGGCGAGCGAAATGGTCGGCGAGATGGTCGGGCTAACGGAGCCGGGGGCCCCCCCTTCTTCGGCCGCCGCCTTCGCGAGGCCAAAATCCAGCACCTTGACGACACCCTCGGGAGTGATTTTGATGTTCGCGGGCTTCAGATCCCGGTGCACGATCCCTTTTTCGTGAGCTGCTTCGAGCGCCGCCGCAATCTGTTTCGCGTACCCAATCGCCACATCCACCGCCACCGGCCCCTGGAGTTCGCCGCCCTCGACCAGTTCCATCACGATGGCGCCCTGCTCAATTCCGTAGATGGCGGCGATGTTGGGATGGTTGAGGGCAGCCAGGACCTGGGCTTCGCGCCCGAAGCGAGCCATGCGGGCAGAGTCGTAGCGGAACGCATCGGGCAGGACCTTGATGGCCACGTCGCGATTGAGCTTGCTATCGGTAGCGCGGTAGACAGCGCCCATGCCACCCTCGCCGAGCTTGGAGATTATCTTGTAGTGGGCTATCGATTCTTGCGGGCTCATCGGGCGATCAGGAATGGTATCACTTTCCGGTCGGTTAACGCGCCAACCGGAAGTTGGGCGGTTCGGCGTCAAGTTGCCGTGAGACCCTCATACGCGCGTATGCGCACTTCGGCGTGGGGTCTGGTCCCGAGAAATCGACAGATGGTGATATATCCCGGCAGAGCGGATGGGACCCGACAACACGAGACACACCATAGATAACGGAATGCGACGTGGCTGCGGAACTGGCGCCGGCACTGCCGCCGCGTGGTTGCTTGTAGAGAGGGCCTCCCGACGGGGTGGGGGTTGCGGCAGCATCCTTGGTTGCCGTTGCTAGAATGGATCACAACGCGGGCCGCCGCGCAACGTGGTGTCGATCAACAGATCGTTCGCACGGTTCGCCAAGCAGTCGTTCGAAGAAAAGCGGGACTTGCTGCGCAACGTCGTCCGCGACATCGTGCTCGACAACGGCGCCATCGCCGCCATCACATTGAATGGCGCGTTTCTGGAAAGTGTCAATTCGTCACCACGGTCAAAATGGTCGTGTTCGCTCCGATGCCCAAGCTCAGCACGGCGAGCGCTGAGAACATGAACCCGATTTTTTCGCAGCACGCGAAACGAATGTGTAAACAGTTTTAAGAGATCACGCATGACCGACGCCCTGAAGATGGGATCGAAGCACGCGCTTCACCGTAAAACAAATGTTGCAGGCCAATCATTTACGCAAAGATGCGGAGGAAGGGGTTGTCCGGTTTGGGGCGGAGTGTCCGCCGGTGGCGGTCAGGATGGCGGGAAACACCCGCTTGTGAGATCCTGGCCTGCAACCGGTACGCGACCTGAGATCCCCGTCGCCAATTGGCCGTATCAATGGCCCACAGATTCCTCTGACGAGGCAGAAATATTTATAGATTTGTGAAAAGGAATTTACCACCGCTAGCAGCTACTGTGTGTAGCGCCTGCTTGCCGACTAACCTCTCCAGGCGCGGCACCTGCGGACCTTCTACGACAATGTAATAACGCTTCGCTTCAAGCCACAGTCGCTGAAAGTCGCTGTCTTCCAGAAACACGCCCTGTGGAGCATCCGGCGCGTACGAGCCGTAAACCAGATTATTGACCCAACCGTTCAACAGCAGTGCGCGGCGGTTGGAGTAGAAAAAGATCGAGGAGAATGTGTAGTATTGATCGTCCACAATCAACGTCCCCGCCGGCGCGGCGTTCAGCGCCTCAGCCAGTGGCCTGGATGACAGGTAGGGATCGAAAACCACCATTGCCACCCGAGCCGCATGGAAGAACACAATCATCATCACGATAAGCGCCGCGACTGGCACCTTTCTACGCCGCGCTCCCGCCCATGCCCCGGCCGCACCGATCACCAATGCCAGCAGCGCCATCCCCAGTGGGGCCTTCAAATACGCGAATGACCGCAGCGTCAGGTCGCCCATATGTCCAAGCGACAGCGTGTAAGTCGTGATATCCGGACTCGGAGCCAGCGCCGTCGCGATGTCCCCCGGCGTCGCCATTACGCGTACCAGCCCCAAAATCGCTCCCGCCGCGCATGCACCGATCGTCGCCACCACGGCCACCAGTCGCGTTCCCCACGTCGTGAATCTCTCCGGCGCGCTCGCCAATCCCCCGCCAATGAGGAGTGCCAGCGCCGGATAACAGGGCATCGAATAGTATTCTTGCGTCGTCGAAAACGTGAAGAAGACCAGCACCACTCCCGCCCACAAGAGCGCCATCAGCCTCACTCGCGCTGCGCGATCGGCTCCCCGATATTTCAGCTTCGCCAGCACCGGAAAGTAAGCGCTCCAGGGAAAGAGCCACAGTAATTGAAATAGCCAGAAATAAAGCCGAGGTACGGTATTGTAATCCCGCGGATATCTTCGATTCAGAAACCTCAGTAGCTGCTCGTTGATGAAATAGAACCAGAAGAATCCGTGATACGACCCGCGCTCGCTGTGCATCGTGAGATCCAGATAGGGAGGGTTTCGTAATGTCGCCAGAACGTGCCACGGCGCCGCAATCGCCACAAAAAGCCCCAAACCGGAAAATACGCGCAAACGCTTCCACGTTTCCTTCCGCCAAATCTGTCCGGTCAACGCCAGGTATAGCAGCGCCGCGCCCGCCGGAAACACCAGCGCGATCAATCCCTTCAGCAGCATCCCCGCCGCCAGTGACCCCCACATCGCCAGCGCCCACCGTGTAGGATGCGCATCATCCGGCTCCAGCGCCCTCAGCAAACTGTAAAGTGCCAGCGTGATCGCCAGCGTCAGAATCACGTCCGGAATCAGAATGCGCGTGAAAAGAAAAAGTCCTACCGACGTCGCCAGCACCAGCCCCGCGTTCATCCCCGCCTTGCGCCCGAACGCCCACGCGCCGAAGGCCGCGGTAAGCCAGCACAGCAGCACCGTCGCCAGCGCCACCGGGATTCGTGCCGCCCAGTCGTGCACTCCGAAAACCTGGAAGGACACCGCGATCATCCAGTACTTCAGCGGCGCTTTTTCCAGGTACGCGATTCCGTCCAGCCGCGCGGTCACCCAGTCGCCCGATTGCA
>Ga0126381_100001250_pt1 | contig 27470 bp, 25 predicted proteins | sample PanSoiMetPlot_28_FD_96465 | JGI IMG/M metagenome (GOLD analysis project Ga0126381, IMG submission 96465) | Tropical forest soil microbial communities from Panama - MetaG Plot_28 | ecosystem: Environmental > Terrestrial > Soil > Tropical forest > Bulk soil | place: Panama | collected 2016-02-17
CGGCATCGTCGCGCTGGGGCCTGACAACGTGTACGCGATCGCCAACGGGTTCTCGTCTTCCAGCGCCTGCGGCCCCACCATCGTCTTGCACTTCGACGGCCGCGGCTGGGGCAGGGCCGCGACGGGCAGCTTCGGCTGTGGTCCGCTCAACCAGCTGATCAGCCCGGACGGCCGCGGCGGTCTCTGGCTGCCGATGCCCGACATCGCCGCGCTGCCGTCTTACCTCGTGCACTACTCGGGCGGCAGGCTCACCAGGGCGGCGCTGCCCGGCGGCTTCCTGACGTACACGATCAACGACGCCGCCACCTTCCCGGGCAGCGCCATGGCACTGGCGGTCGGCTTCCGGCACCCGTCCGGCAGCCCGTCGCAAAGCCTGGCCTCGGTGATCCTCCAATTCAGCTAGGGCTCTATCGCTCCGGGGGGACGACCCCCCCGACCCCCGTACAAGCGCGACGGGCCGTTCGGGATAAGTCACATTCTTTTATTCCGAACGGCCCGTGCGCACTTCCGCCACCGCCGTTAATACTGCTTTCCGGGTGATGCGCCCGCCGCCGTGACCGCGCACGATACAAGCCGGCCACGACGAAGGTGACGACGGTGCTACTGAGCCTTTTCCTGATCGGCGCGGCGGTCGCGCTCGACCCGCTGCCGCTGACCGCGTTCATGATCGTGCTGCCGTCCAAGCGCGGCGCCAGGAAGGGCGCGGCGTTCGTGTTCGGCTGGCTGGTGTCGCTCGCCATCGTGGTCACGGCCACCATCTTGGCCACGGGCAACAACCCGCCGAAGTCCAACACGGCGCCCTCGATCGCCTCACTCGCCGTGAAGATCGCCCTCGGCGTCTTCCTCGTCTGGACCGGGGTACGGCGCGAGCGACGCCGCGGGCAGCCGAAGGAGCCGAAGAAGACGCCGAAATGGCAGCAGCAGGTGGACAGCATGTCGGTGTGGGTGGCGATGGGCCTGGCCCCCACGCTGCAGCCCTGGGTCCTGATCGGCGCGGGCGTGACCACCGTCATGGAGGCTAAGCTGTCGAACCCGGCGAGCGTCCTGGCGCTGTTCGCCTACTGCGTGCTCGCCTCATCGACCTACCTGGCGATGCAGATCTACGCGGTGGCCAGGCCGAAGCAGAGCGAGGCGTTCCTGGCCCGGTTCCGCGCCTGGATCGACTCCCACACCGACCAGGTGATCATCATCGGCAGCCTGGCCATCGGCCTGTGGTTGATCGGCAGCAGCATCTCGCTGTTGGTGTGACACTTGGGCCATGCCCGCCAGCCCGAAGGCGTCGCCGAGTCAGCGGATCGCGGCCGAACGCGCGCGGCGCGGCGCTGACGCGTTCACCGTCGGCTGCGCCGACCTGCTGCACGGACGCCACGCCAACGTCGACGACCAGTTCGTGCTCGCGCTCGGCGGAGTGCACGCGGCGAACGTGCTGAACGGCTATGACGGCGGCAAGGGCGGGTACTGGCCGCGGGTGTGGGCGGCCCGCGCGCTGCTGCACGCCTGGGACGACGCCGCGACCGGGGCGATCATCCACGCCACATCCGACGAGGCGTGGCGGGTCCGCGAGATGGCGGGCAAGGTGATCGCCAGGCACCGCGTCGGCGACGCGCTCGACGCGGTCGCCGGGCTGCGCGCCGACCAGGTGCCGCGAGTGCGCGCCGCCGCCGAGCGGGCGATGGTCAACCTCACCGCCGGCGGCGCCTGACCGACTGACAACCTACGAGGGTGCTGGCAGCGTCTTTCCTGTCGACACAGGACAAGGAGAACGGATGCCAGCCGACTGGGACGCGGACTTCGCCGCTTTCGTGCAGGCCCGGTCGGCCGCCCTGCTGCGGCTGGCGGTGCTACTGACGGGGGACCGGCGAGACGGCGAGGATCTGTTGCAGACCGCGCTGGTGAAGGCATACCAGTCGTGGTGGCGGCTACGCCGGCCCGACCGGGCCGAGGCGTACGTCCGGCGGATCCTTGTCACCAGCGTGATCTCGTGGCGGCGCCGCCGGGCGGCGCGCGAGTGGGCGACGGAGCAGGTGCCAGATCAGCCCGTGGCGGGGCCGTCTGCCGTCGTGCCGGACCGGGTTGTTCTCGGGCAGGCGCTGCGGACGCTGAGTCCGGGCCAGCGGGCGGTGCTCGTGCTGCGGTTCTACGAGGATCTGTCCGAGCGGCAGACCGCGGAACTGCTTGGGTGTTCGGTGGGCACCGTGAAAAGTCAGACGGCGCGCGGGCTGGCGGCGCTGCGCCGCCTGGTGGGCACAACAGAAGACGATCGGGTGGCGGGTGGGACATGACCAGGATGGAAGACCGGCTTCGCGAGCACTACCGGGACGAGCTGGCCGGGTTGGAGGTGCCGGATCTGCTGCCGGCCGTGCTCGCCGCCGGCCATCGGGGGAGGCGCCGGCTGCTCGCCAAGGCGGGAATCGCCGCGGTGGCGGCTGCGGCGATCACGGTCAGCGTCATATTTCTCCGGCCGGCGATTGGCCAGCCAGCGGTGGACCAGCCCGCCAGTCGCTCGGTCACGGTGCTCACCCGGACCGGCCTGTCCGGCTGGGGGCCGGTGAGCGGGATGGCGGCGGTGCCTGGCGGGGTGTGGCTGGCATCGTCGACGCGGGGAGAATTGCTCCGCGTCGACGCCGGGACCGGGCAGATCACTGCTCGGCTGCCTGTCGGCGGGCCGGGGACAGGGCCGATCGCGATCGCGTACGGGGCAGGGTCGCTGTGGATGACGGACGGCCATACCAACGATCTGCTGCGGCTGGATCCGGCCACCGGGCGGCTGCGCGCGACGGTTCACCTCTATACCACCGCGCTGGCCGCGCGAGGCTTTCCCGCCGCGACCGGCGCGGTGACCGTCGGCGACGGGTTCGTCTGGGTCAGCCAGTGGGGCGGCGTCGCTGGGACGTGGTACCGGCTGGCCAAGGTCAACCCGGCAACCGACCGCATCACCGGGCTGCCAGCGATCCCAGGCGATTTCGGGACGGACGGTGTCACGATCGCGGCAGATGCCGCCGCGGTGTGGGTGAACCCCGACGGCGGACCCTTCGTGCAAGCCCTCAACCCGGCCAGCCTGCGGCTGCTCGGCGCGGCACCGATCGGCGCCGGCGCGGACGGGCTGGCCGCCGCGGGCCGGAACGTGTGGGCGCTGGCGGGCGGGACGCTCAGCAGAATCGACCCGCCCTGGTCAGCGGTGGCGGGTCGGGTCCGGCTGTACGCTCCGCTCCACGCGAACGCGGCGAACAGCCAGATCCTCGGCGGCCAAGCGCTCGCGGCCGGGCCGGCGCACACGCTATGGGCGGCCGGCCCGGCGCTGTACCGGATCGACGAGACGAGCCTGCGGGCGCGGCCGGTTAGCGACTTTGGCCCGGTCGACAACGTGTCCGTGCTCGGTCAGACCCTGTGGGCGCAAACCGACGATGGCGTCGTGTACCAGCTGGCGTTGACCGCCTAGGGCGAAAGGCGGTTCGGGCCGCGGAACAGGAACGTGGCCTCGCGGATCGAGTCAAGGCCGAGCAGCACCATCAGCAGGCGGCCGAGGCCCAGGCCGAGACCGCCGTGCGGCGGGCAGCCATATTTGAAGCAGTTCAGGTAGTCGCTGATCGGCTCGGTGCTCAGCCCCTTCTCCGCGGCCTGGGTGACTAGCACGTCGTAGCGGTGCTCGCGCTGCGCCCCCGTGGTGATCTCCGTGCCGCGCCAGAGCAGGTCGAAGCTGCATGTCAGGTCCGGTTCGCTGGCCGGGCGCATGTGGTAGAACGGCCGGACGCTCGCCGGGTACCTGGTGACGAAGGCGAACTCGTGCCCGGTCAGCTCGCGGATGTGCGCCGACACGGCGCGTTCTCCCGCGGGGTCCAGGTCCGCCCTGCTGCCCGCCGTGCCAAGCGCCTCGTGCGCACGCGCCATCGTGATCCGGGGGAACGGGACTTCGGGCACGGTCACCGTCACGCCGAACTGCTCGGTGATCTGCTCGCCGTGCCTGGCGGCGACAGCGGCGAGCACATGCGCGAGCATCCGCTCCTCGAAGTCCATCACGTCTTCCACGTCGCTGATCCAGGCCAGTTCGACGTCGACGCCGGTGAATTCGGTGGCGTGCCGCGAGGTGAACGACGGCTCGGCGCGGAATACCGGGCCGATCTCGAAGACCCGGTCCACGCCCGCCGCGATCGCCATCTGCTTGTAGAACTGCGGTGACTGCGCCAGGTAGGCGCGGCGGCCGAAGTAACCGAGCTCGAACACCTCGGACCCGGACTCCGACGCGGCGCCCATGAGCTTCGGCGTGTGCATCTCGGTGCACCCGCGTCCGTAGGCGAACTCCCGCATCGCCTGCTCGACCGTCGTCTGCACGGCGAACACCAGGCGCGCTGCGGCGCGGCGGCGTACGTCGAGGAAGCGCCAGTCCAGCCTGCCCTCCGGGCCGGTCTTGTCGTCGACAGGCAGCGGCGTCGCGGCGCGGTTCTCCACCGTCACCCGCTCGGGTACGATCTCCAGGCCGCCGAGGCTGACCACCGGGTTCGCGACCACCTGGCCGGTTACCCGGATGGCCGACTCGGCGGTCAGTCCCTCGAGCGCGTCCTCAAGCGCGGTCCCGTCGCGCCGGTGGGTGAGCTGGACCGCGCCGGTGTGGTCGCGGACGATCACGAACTGCATCGCGCGCTGCAGGCGCAGGGTCTGCGCCCAGCCGGCGATCATGACGGTCTCGCCGACGTGCTCGCGCAACGTTGAGATGGGTACGCGGATCATCGTGTCCTCCAGGGGACCTCAGGTGATCCCTTGGGGACGCGGGCGAGAAGGGTACTCGCGGTGCCACCGCGTCTTCGCCGCCACCGGCGGCCTCTTTGGTATCGCGGACGGGGGTAAGCCGGCGTCACTCGGCTCCGTCAATGCGTTGCTGATCAGTTTACCGGGAACAATAATGTCAACAATATGAGCGAGATGCTGCCGCTATTCCCGCTGTCCACGGTGCTGTTCCCGGGCATGCGGCTGCCGCTGCACATCTTCGAGCAGCGGTACGTCCAGCTTGTCCGCGACCTGCTCGAGCTGCCCGAACCGCGGCGGTTCGGTGTCATCGCGATCCGCAAGGGCCGGGAGACGGGCGTGGACGGCGTCACCGCGCTTTACGACGTCGGCTGCGTCGCGACAGTCCGCCAGATCGAGCCCCGCGACGACGGCCGCTATGACCTGGCGACCGTGGGCACGCAGCGGTTCAGGCTGCTGACGCTTGACAGGTCGCAGGCCTACTTCCAGGGCGAGATCGAGCCGCTGGGGGACGAGGCAGGCGACGCCGCCGCGGCCGCGGCGGCGTCGACGCGGGTCCAGGCCGCGTTCCGCGGCTACCTGAACGCGCTCGCCGACCGCGGCGGCGGAGTGATCAGCGTGACCGACCTGCCGGACGAGCCGATGCTGCTCTCCTACATCGTGGGCGCCGCGATGATCATCGACCTGCCCGAGCGCCAGTCGCTGCTCGCGGCGCCCGACGCGGTGACGCGACTGCGCGCCGAACGCTCGCTTCTGGTGCGGGAGATCGCCGTGGTGCGCGCTACGACATCGCGCCCGGCGCCCGATTTTCAGCACGAGCGTTACAGCCCGAACTGAGACCCGCGGTCCGCGCTTCACTCGGGCAGGCGCAGGATCCTTGCGGCGTTGTCGCGCAGCAGCGCGCTGTTGTCCGCTAGCCCGAGTTCGTCGAGTTCGGCCAGGCAGCGTTCCGGCGTGAAGAACGGGAAGTCGCTGCCCCACACGAACTGCCCGGACAGCCGGCCCTTCAGCTCCCGGACGACCTCTGGCGGGATCCGCTTGGGCGCCCAGCCGGAGATGTCGATGTACACGTTGGTCTTGTGCAGCGCTAGCGCGATCAGGTCCATGTGCCACGGCCAGCCGAAGTGCGCCGCGACCACGGTCAGCCCCGGGTGCGCGGCCGCGACGGCGTCCAGCTTCAGCGGGTGCGCGTAGTCGATCCTGATGCCCTGGCCGCCGGGCTGGCGGGCGCCGATCCCGCTGGTCCCGGTGTGGAACAACGCGAGCAGGCCGTACTGCTCGCAGGCGGCGAACACCGGCCAGTACCGCTCCTGGTCGGGCGCGAACGCCTGCAGCGACGGGTGGAACTTGACCCCGCGCAACCCGAGCGCGGCGATCCGCGCCACCTCGTCGGCCGCGTCGCCCTTGTGCGGGTCCACCGAGCCGATCCCGGTGAAGACATCGGGGTAACGCTCGCAGGCGTCGGCCACCGTCTCGTTCGGCACCCGGGGGCGGCCTGTCGCGGTCTCCGCGTCCCAGGCGAGCAGCACCGCCCTGGTATCAAGCGCCCGGTACTTGTCCGCGAGTTCGCCGAGCGACTGCCGCGGCACCGAGGCCCGGAAGTACGCCTCGGCCGCTTCGAGGTAGCCCGCCATGCTGCCGTCAAGCCAGTCAGGCGTCGGCAGGTGCACGTGAAAGTCAATGGCCCGCATGCCACGTCATCGTACGGCCCGGCAAGTCACGGACGCCGGCAGGATCGCCGCCTAGGCTTCGCTGCTATGACAACGCTGATGGTGTACGCAGGCGCCGAGGCCGGTGACGGGGAAGTCACCCGGACCGGCGGCATCCCGCTGGTACCCGCCGAGTTCAACTGGCCGACGTGCCGGACATGCGGCGGACACATGCGCTTCCTGGCCGAGGTGATGCTCGCTGACCTCCGGCTTGACGAATGGCGCGGCGTTTTGTCGATCTTCTTGTGTGAGAACGACCCCGGCATGTGCGACGACTGGGGCTGCGGCTTCGCCTGCCAGCCCTGCGGCACCGCGGCCTTCCTCTGGCAGCGGTGAGGACCTTACACAGCAAACGCACACCCATATCGGGACAAAGCGGACGCAAAAGTGGTCGTTTCCTGTGTAAGGCGAACGGGAGGGGCTGGTGTGACGAGCGGCAGACGTTAGCCGAGCGGCAGACGGTGGACGGTGGTCCTCAGCGGCGGTAAACGCGCGCGGGCGCCGCTCCCGTGAGAGCGGCGCCCGCGGCAGGCGACAGGCAGGGGCCTTAGTTCTCGTGGATGATGACGCCGCGGATGTTGCGGCCGGCCATCATGTCCTCGTAGCCCTGGTTGACCTCGTCGAGCCGGTACTTGCGGGTGATGAGCTCGTCGAGCTTGATCTTGCCGGCCCTGTAGAGGCTCAGCAGGCGCGGGATGTCGTCGAACGGGTTGGAGCTGCCGAACAGCGCGCCCTGGAGCCGCTTCTCGAACAGGGTGAGCTCGAAGCCGGAGATGTTGACCGTCTTCTTGGCCGGCCCGGCCAGGCCCGTGAGCACCACGGTGCCGCGCTTGCGGATCGCCGCGAACGCCGCGGAGACGGTGTCCTCGTCGACCACGCCCATGGTGATCAGCGCCTGGTCGGCGCCGACGCCTTCGGTCAGCTGCAGGGCTAGCTCTTGCGCCTCGCCCGCGCTTGCGGCGGTGTGGGTGGCGCCGAAGGACAGTGCCGTCTCCCGCTTGAACTCGACCGGGTCGACGGCGATGACGTAGCGCGACCCGGCGTACGAGGCGCCCTGCACCGCGTTGATGCCGACGCCGCCGACGCCGTAAACGATCGTCGTGTCGCCCGGGCGCACCTCGCCCGCCTTGACCGCGGTGCCGAAGCCGGTGGGCACGCCGCAGCCGACGAGCGCCACGACCTCGAGCGGCAGGTCGTCGTCCACCTTCACGACCGACGCCTCGGACAGCACCGCGTACTGCGAGAACGTGCCGAGCAGGCACATCTGGCCGAAGTCGGTGCCGCCCTCGTGGAACCGGAACGTGCCATCGGGCAGGCAGTTGTCGATGAGGAACATGCCGAGGTCGCACAGGTTCGTCTGGCCGCGGGAGCAGAACCGGCAGTGGCCGCAGACCGGCAGGAACGAGGCCACCACGTGGTCGCCCTCCTTGAGCCTGGTGACACCCACGCCGACCTTCTCGACGATCCCGGCGCCCTCGTGACCGCCGACGATCGGGTACCTGACCGGGATGTCGCCGGTGCGCAGATGGTCGTCGGAATGGCACAGGCCGGACGCGACGAACCGTACGAGGACTTCGCCGGTCTTCGGCTCGTCGAGGTCAAGCTCGACGATCTCGAAGTCCTTGCCCACGTCCCTGAGCACCGCTGCTCGTGTCTTCATGCACACCCACCCTTTTCCGGGAGAAAACGCAATTTGCCAGCCATCATCCGGCAGGCGTAAGCCACCGGTCACTGTGGCCCTGGCCCAACGGACCCTGTGGTTACTTGTGCTACTACCCGGTAGGCCCGCACGTCAATGCCAGACTAGATCCAGACGGGATTCAACAGAATAAGAGCGTGCAAAGGGGATCGCAGATGGGGCATGACGGGCAGCTTCGCGGTTCGCGGTGGCGGTTGCCGAGCGCACTCGGCGCGGTGGTGCTGACGGCCGGGGTATTGGCGGCGGGCCTGCCCGCCACAGCTCAGGCGAGCACAGCTCAGGCGAGCACAGCTCAGGCGAGCACAGCGGCACCGTCCGCCGCCACGGACTCTGTGGCGATCGTGACCAGTGTCAAGGCCCTCGGCCATACCTGGACCCTCGCCCTCTCGGAAGCCTTCGGCCAGATCGGCGTCGCCCTGGCGACGACCTCCAAAGGCGTCGCAGAGCAGCACCAATGGTCGAGCAGCTTCCAGTTCGAGCCGACGGCGCGCGCGGAGTTGAAAGTCACCAGCACCGGCCACGCGACCTGGCGGACCGGCAGCGCGCTGAGCCCGGTCCTGTCGATATCGGTGGCGCTTACCCCCGCTAAGGTCACGAAGGCGGCCTGCGTCAAGGGCTCGGAAACCACATACACGGAGAAGGCGTCGGGCTTCGTGTCGCTGGCGACCGGCATGCGCGGCGTAAAAGTCAGGGCCAAGTTCAGCGGCCAGCCGGTGGGCGAGGTCACGGTAGACAGGGGCTGCATTCCCAAGCCAACCAAGGTCGCCTGCATAGGCGGCAGCTGGTTCGTCACCAGCATCGTTAACGAGGTGAGTGGCTTCCAGACCCTTGGGACGAAGCCGCACTGGTTTGAATTCATCGTCGCGGGCACGTTCAAGACGGCTTCCAAGTGGCTCGGCCGCGGGGTCTTCGTGGGGGCGGACGGCCCGGCGCCCAAGCTGAACACGGCCGCGAAAACGATCTCGGTCGGCGGGCTCAGCGGCGCTGCGGTGATCTCTTACACCAGCGCGACCGTCGGTTCTCCCCAGACATGCTTCGTGGGCAGCAAGAAGTTCACGGCGACCGATACCACCTATTTCGGCACGTCGGTCACGGTAACTAAGCCATTCCTGGCACACTCACTGCTGGCAGGCACTCTCCGGCTGGCAAAGGCCGTCGAGGGCCAATACGTCGCCCTCAAGCTGACGGCGGCGTAGCGCACCGGCGGTGCGCGGCGAAAGGATCTCGCATGGGCCACGACACACAGGTTCGGAGCGTGCGGAGGCGGCTGCCGCGCGCGCTCGCCGCGGCGGTGCTGACGGCCGGGGCGCTGGCGGTGGGGCTGCCGGCCGGCCCAGCGCTGGCCGCCGCGGCGGCACCGTCCACCCCCGTCACCTCGCTGGCGATCGCCACCAGCGCCAGGGTGCTCGGCCACACCTGGACCCTCGGCCTCTCTGTGGGAGAAGGCCAGGTCGAGGCCACCCTGGGGACGACGATCAGGGGCGTGTCCGAGGAGCACAGCTGGCTGACCACCGAGGCGTTCACGGCGATGGGGCTCAAGGAACTGAAAGCCACGAGCACCGGGCACGCGACCTGGAAAACGGGCAGCTCGCTGAGCCCGGTCCTGGCGGCGTCCGTGACCTTTACCCCCACCAAGGCCACGAAGGAGGCCTGCGCCTCGGGCTCGGAGACCGTCTACTCCGGGAAAGTGTCGGGCACGGTGTCGCTGGCGACCGGCCTGCGCGCCGTCAAGGTCCGCGTCAGGTTCACCGGGCAGCCGGTCGGCGTGCTCACGGTCGACAAGGCCTGCACCTTCAAGGGTGGCAGGATCTTCTGCTCGGGCAGCCTCTGGATCCTCGCCAGCACCAACACCAACCTGCTTGGCATTCAACTGCTCGGCACGAAGCCGCCCTGGCTGGACGACTTCGGCGTAGGCGGGCTCAAGACGGCCTCCAAGTGGGTCACCCGCTCGGTCGGCGTGCTGGTGAACGGCTCCGCGCCGAAGCTGAACGCGGCCGCGAAAACGCTCTCGGTCAGCGGCGCGTCCAGTGGCATCACCGGCGCCGCAGTGATCTCTTTTAGCGACTCGGTCACCCAGCCACCCCAGCCACCATGCTTCGTGGGCGCCAAGAAGTACAAGGAGACGAGCACCGTCTACTTCAACTCCAGGGTCAAGATCACTAAGCCGTTCCAGGCGCACTCGCTGCTGGCGGGCACGCTGAAGCTGCCGGCGTCCAGCACGGGCTCCTACACCGACGACAGGCTGACGGCGGCGTAGCGGCTCAGCCTTGGTGGGTCGAAAAAGTCGGGTATTCCCGACACATCAGCATCTGGAATCTTTTGAAGTAACAAAGCATGCTATATGGGTGTCCCGGCGTCGCCGGGACGAGGGGTTCTGAGCACTGCGAAGGGGATCGCGAATGGGGTACGACAGACGGCTTTGGCGTGCGCGGTGGCGGCTGCCGCGCGCACTCGGCGCGGCGGTGCTGACGGCCGGGGTGCTGGCGGTGGGACTGCCGGCCGGCACGGCGCTGGCCGCCACGGCGGTACCCGCCGCAGCCCAGAACTCGCTGGGGATCAACACCAGCGTCAAGGCCCTCGGCCACACCTGGAACTTCAACGTCAGCAACGGCAGCGGCCTGATCATCGCCGGCCTGGGGACGACGGTCGCGGGCGTGTCCGAGGAGCACAGCTGGGTATCCAGCCTGGCGTTCATCCCGACCGCGCTCAAGGAGCTGCAGGTCACAAGCACCGGGCACGCGACCTGGAAGACGGGCAGCGCGCTGAGCCCGGTCCTGTCGGTAAACGTGTCCTTCGCCCCCACCAAGGTCACGAAGGCGGCCTGCGCCTCGGGCTCGGAAACCGTCTACACCGGGAAGGTGACGGGCACGGTGGCGCTGGCGACAGGCCTGCGCGGCGTCAAGGTCAGCGTCAGGTTCACCGGGCAGTCGGTCGGCGCGCTCACGGTCGACAGGAACTGCTTCGCCAAGCCGGGCAAGAACTTCTGCGCGGGCTCCTCCTGGCTTCTCGGCAGCACCAGCACCGACGTGATCGGCGCTCTGCTGTTCGGGACGAAGACGTCCTGGGAAACCGACTTCGGCCAGGACGGGCTCAAGACGGCTTCCAAGTGGCTCATCCGCTCGGTCGGCGTGCTCGCGAACGGCTCCGCGCCGAAGCTGAACACGACCGCGAAAACGGTCTCGGTCAGCGAGCCCGCCACCGGCGGCATCACCGGTGCCGCGGTGATCACCTATAGCACCACGTTCCCTTCGCCTGTGATGACCTGCTTCATCGGAAGCAAGAAGTACAAGGAGACGGCCACCCTCTACATCGGCAGCGCGGTCAAGATCACTAAGCCGTTCCAGGCACACTCGCTGCTCGCGGGCACGCTGAAGCTGTCGGCAGCCAAGAGCGGCTCCTACTCCAGCGACAAGCTGACGGCGGCATAACCAACCGGGATCTCACCGTTTTCCGTCCCTGTCGCGCCTGCGGAACCGCGAGCGCGACAGGGACTTGGTCCGCGGACGGTAAAGCGCGCATAGCGATTTTGTGACGGCATGGCCGTACTGTCCAGGCTTGTTGCGCAGCGCAACTAGCGGTAGCTATCGTCAGGGAATGCGCCCTTTTAGGTCTTCGAACAGGCGGTTCGCCGCCCTGCTTGGCATAGCGTGCCTAGGGGCGGCGGCTGCCTGCAGCAGCTCGTCGTCCTCCTCATCTTCTTCCTCGTCCGCGCCCGCGTCGAGCCCTGCCGCGTCGAGTCCGGCCGCGTCGAGTCCGGCCGCGTCGAGTCCGGCAGCGCAAACGGGCACGGCCAACGTCGCCTACGCGTCGTCACTGCAGTACATCAACGAGAAGGTCGTCGCGCCGGCGTTCTCAACCGCCACCGGCAACCAGTACTCCGGCCGCGGCGGCGCGTCGGGCACGCTGGAGAAGGAGGTCGCATCCGGCGAGATCACGCCCAACGTGCTCGAGGTCATCGGCGCCGACAACGTGACGCCGCTGGAGCCGAAGTTCACCAAGTGGTACGTGGCCTACACCGGCACCAAGATGGTGCTCGCCTACAACCCCAACGGCAAGTACGCCAGCCAGTTCAAGGCGATCGCCGACGGCAGCAAGCCGCTGAGCAGCCTGTTCACGCTGCTGCAGACCCCTGGCCTCAAGCTCGGCCGCACCGACCCGAACACCGACCCGCAGGGCCGCAACTTCATCTACATGCTTGAGCTCGCGCAGAGCTACTACAAGCTGCCCTCGGACACCACCGCCAAGATCCTCGGCACGACCGACTTCGGCACCGCGAGCAACTCGGAGATTTACGCCGAATCAGCGCTGGACTCAACCCTGCAGTCCGGCCAGCTCGACGCCGCCAGCGCCTACATCAACCAGGCGGTCCAGCTGCACCTGGCCTACATCCCGCTGCCGCCGCAGATCAACCTCGGCGACTCCAAATACAAGGACATGTACAAGACCGCCTCGGTTACGATCAAAGATGGCACCAAGCACGGCAGCCCCCAGGTCGTAGACATCACGATCATCGGCACGCCAACCCCCGCGGCGATCGCGTTCGTCAAGTACACGCTGTCAGCCGCGGGCATGGCCCTGTACAAGGCGGGAGGGTTCACGATGATCACTCCCAAGCTGACGGGCTCGATGAGCGACGTGCCCGCAGACATAGCAAGTGAGCTGGGCAGCTAGCCCGCAGACGGCAACCGCCGGACGGCGCGGCGGGTTCGGCTCGGGAGCACGCCGCGCCCGTTCGGTATCAGCGTCTTTGTCTGTCGTGGGAGCGGCGGTCATCTGGATCGCCCTCCTCGGCCCCGTGATCACGCTCTTTGTCCACCTGTCGCCGGGCGACATCTGGACCGCGCTGACCGGGGCCGGCGACCTGGACCCCCTGATCACCTCGCTCGAGGCGGGCGGCGTCACGCTCGCGGTGCTGGCGCTGCTATGCACGCCGCTCGCCTGGATGCTCGCCCGTGACAGGCTGCCGTTCCCGCGCGTGTGGGAGGCGGGGCTGCTGATGTCTTTGCTGCTGCCGCCGCTGGTGATCGGGCTGCTCCTGGTGTTCATGGTCGGCCCGTACACGCCGATCGGCCACATTCTCGGCTGGATGCACCAGTCGGCGACCAACACGTTCCTCGCGCTGGTGATCGCCGAGGTGTACGAGTCCGCGCCGTACTACGTGCTCGGCGCCACGGCGGCGTTCTCCGGCGTGGACACCCGCATCGAAGAGGCGGCAGGCCTGCTCGGCGACCGGCCGCGCGGCGTGTTCCGCCGGGTGACGCTGCCGCTGGCGGCGCCTGGCCTGGCGATGGCGATGGCGGTCGCCTGGGCGCGCGCGATGGGCGCGTTCGGCGCGGTCGTGATCATCGCCTACCACCCGTACGGGATACCGTTGCAGATTTTCACCACGCTGGACGAGACCGGCCTGGCCTCCGCGCTGCCGTATGCCCTTGTGCTGCTCGTGGTCGCCCTCCCGCTGCCGATGGCCGCCTACATCTGGAGCGCCCGTGCTGAGCGTCGACGTCGAGGTTGACCGCCGCGACTTCCCGGTGCGCGTGGCGCTCGAGGTGGCGGACGGGGAGCGGGTCGCGCTGTTCGGGCCGTCGGGGGCGGGCAAGACGACCGTCCTTGAGGTGATCGCCGGCCTGGTCCCGCCGCGGCGTGGCACCGTCGAACTTAATGGCCGGGTGCTGGCGGCCGCCGCCGAGACTTTTGTCGACATACCGTCATGGCGGCGGCGGGTGGGCCTGCTGCGCCAGGACCCCGGGCTGTTCCCCCACCTGTCGGTGCGCGCCAACCTGCTGTACGCGCGGTCGGCGCGCGCGGCCGAGCTGCCCGCGCTGGCCGAAGAGCTTGGCATCGCCGGGCTGCTGTCCGCGATGCCCGCGCGGCTGTCCGGCGGGCAGCGGCACCGGGTGGCGCTCGGCCGGCTGCTGCTCGCGCACTGCGACGCGCTGCTGCTCGACGAGCCCTTCGCGAGCCTGGACGCCGCGCTAAGGCGCTCGCTCACCGCGCTCGTCAAAGACCTCTCCTCGGAACGGGCGGTGCCGTCTGTTCTCGTCACCCATCAGCTCTCCGACGCGCAGGCGTTCGCCGACCGGCTCGCCGTCATCGACCACGGCGCGGTCCTGCAGGCGGGCGGGCCTGACGAGGTGGTGCTGCGGCCCGCGAGCCGCCGCGTCGCCGAGCTGGTGGGGTACCTCGGCTTCGTCCCGGCGCCCGGCGCCGCCAGCGGCGGCACGGCTGGCGCGGACGTGGTCGCGGGCGTGCACCCCGACCGGGTGGTCGCCGGGGCCGACCCGGACCGGGGGCTGGTCGTGACCGGGACCGTACTCGCGGCCCGGCCGAGCGGCGCCGGCTGGGAGGCCGACCTGCGCGCCGGTGACGCGGCGTTCACCTGCCGGCTGCCGGACCGGCCTGACGGCGCGCGGGTATCCGTCACAGTGCTCGACCCGCCCTACTTCGGCCCGGACGGGGCGCTAGCCGCCGAACAAGGGCGGGATGATGTTCAGGGCGCCCTTGACGAATTCGATGCCGCTGCCGGTGGCCACCTGCTGGCCGAGCGCGATCACGGCGAGGACAAGCGGTACCGCGTATAGCAGGATTGAGCGCGCCTCCTTGAGGAGCGCGTGCGTAGAGCGCTACAGCAGACCTTCATCGGCAGCGAGGATGCGCTGATGCAGCGCCACCAGCTCGGGACCGGGCTCAACCCCCAGTTCCACGACGCTGAACTGCCTTGCCGCGCGGAATGCGGCAAGCGCCTCCGCCTGCCTGCCGCACCGGTACAACGCGACCATGAGCTGGCCACGAAAGCGTTCTCGTTCGGGGTGCCGGCTGGTCACGCGCTGCAGTTCGGCTATGACATCAGCGGCGCGCGACGGCGACAGCCGTAGATCGGCGTCGATCCGTGCCTCAAGAGCGGCGAGGAACGCTTCCTCTAGATAGGGCAGGTGCGCGTTCCGGATGACCCGGGACGGGACGTCCGCGAACGGCGTTCCCCGCCACAGCGCCCCAGCCTCGGTAAGCCTGGCGGAGGCTAATGGCCAATTACAGGCCCGGGCGGCCGCCAAGCCGGCCTTCCGCAGGGTTTCGAACATCAGCAGGTCAATCTCGTCCCGCTCTGCGTTCAGCAGGTAGCCCGGCGGGCAAGTGACGATCCGGCTTCCGGCTTCAGGGCCTAGGGCAACTCGGAGCCGCCGGATGTAGTTGCGGATGGTAGCTTCCCAGCTCGCAGGGGGAAAAGTCTCCCATATCGACTCCGCGAGTGTGTCAACAGATACCACATCGTCGGCTTGAACGACCAGTGCGGCCAGTAGCGAGCGCTGTTTTGCCGCAGTCAAGCGCACCCGCTGGTCCCCGCCGGTAGTCACGATGAGTGGCCCAAGGAGCCCGATCCACATCGAAGGTCTCGCCCATATCCCTTCTCCTCCCCCGTCCATCTGACTCTAACGCTACACGTGTGATACCGAGACGCCATGCAAGTCGCACAAGTCTGCCGGTTCCCACTTAGGCTCCCGCCGCCGATGCTTATGACTGCACCGTAGAGGCGACGAGCCAGATGGTGGCGTTGCTGGTCATCAAAGAGCGTGGCGGTAATCAGCAATTATCGGCGACGCGTGCTTGAGGCCATTCGGGGAGCCATATTTCTTGAGGTCAGGCAGGCAAGTACCTTGCATACGCCGGGAACTGCTGGACGATATTGTCGAGCTGTGCTCGGTCTAGCGACCGCTGTACCGGGTGCACATCGGTCAGCCAGCAACTGAAGTCCGCGCTGGCGGTGCTGATCTCCTGCGGGATTAGCGCGTTGCCGCCGCCCTTGCCCTCGGCGTGAAGGAAAAACTGCACCACCTGGTTCTCGCTCCTATAGCGGAAACCCTGGGTTGCCATGCACGCTGACCACCGGCTCCACGCCGCGGCAAGGCGCGGGTCACTGGTGATCGTGGCCTCGGCCCGCGCCACAGCCGCCTGGAGCGCCTGGTTGCCCGCCGGAAGGGGAGCTAGCACACTGCGCTCGGCGGACGCCGAGCACCCCTTGGCATCCGCGGGCGGGAGCAATGGCGCGTTACCGGTCTGCGTACTGGCCGAAGGCGTGTCAGTGCCATCAAGCGCCTGGTAAAAGGCCACCTGCGCAGATGGTGAGAGCGTGGCAAGGTAAGCCTGCGTCGGGTCGTTCGTCTTCCCCGGGTCCTGCGTTCCCAAAGCGCTGGACGGCGTTATCGTCGTGATGCCGTACCCGTAAGTGGCCCGGAACTTCTGCAACTGCCCGACCGTGTCTGTGGCGGCGCTGGGAGGGCTGATCGTGGGGAAGTATCGGAACCCCTGGCGCTGCATGCAGGCGGTGATAGCGCCCTGTATCAAGTTCTCCAGCTGAGTGCCTGACATGCCGCCGCTTTCGAACGTGTACAGCAGCGAAACAGGCTGCAAGTCGACAGCACCCGCCCCGCGGGCAGCAGTTCCGGTCGTACTGGCACCGGTCCCGGTCTTAGCGCTTGCGGCCACGGTGGCACCTGCAGTCGCGGCCGATTGCCCGGAGTGGGAGTGCATGCCGCAGCCCGCCAGACCGACCATGGCGATCACCACGGCGGTGATACTGGCGATAGCCGGTCCGCGTACCGCCGGAACGCCCAAGCACAGGCCGCCTTGCTTGATCCTCGGCCTCATCAGCTTCTGATTCCAGTCCAGAGTTCCTTGGCTACCAATCAAGAAATAGTTATGACTTCGCTGTTGCATCGCAAGGGCAGTAGTTGCCTGCAGGCGCAGTTTGCGGATGCCGTCGGGTATGGCTGGCGAAGGGCACTCTGTTCACGGAAGTTATGGGAATCGGGCTCCCGGTTACTCTTGGGTCAGAGTGCCCTTCAGCACGCGACTAGAAGTTTCCGGTCTGGGCGTACCAGACGTTGCCCTGGTAGTCCTCGTAGACGCCAACCGCGTATGAAGTGGTATTGGCGTCGCCAATCTGGCTAGTAGTGCAGTAATGACTGCCGCTCGGCGTGCCGCAGACGCTCGAGAAGGGGTGGCCACTGCTGTTGATGGCTTCCACTGCGGTCTCACAGCGGATGCCGCTTGACGCGCAGGCGGTGTTGCTGCCGAACAGGTTGGTGTTGGCGAACGCCCACACGTTCCGCGTGCACTGGTTGTACATGAGCTGCACGCCGGCCGGCGTGGAGCCGAACCGCGCCGTCTCTGCCGTGATCGTGCCGCAGGCAGGCGCCGCCGACCGACTCGGGTGGGCCGTGGCAACCGCCGCGTGTGCGGGCGTGCTTGCCGCCCACGTCATGGCCCCGGCAGAGAGAGCGATGGCGCTGGCGGCTATCGCGATCCGCGTCCGCCAGGATCGCCGAAGGCCGGGTGCCAGCGCCGAGCTGGAACGTGAGTTTCTCACTGTTCTACTCTTCCTTCCTACTACCACATAACCAGGCGACTGCCTGCTCTTTCACAGGCAGGGGAATAGCCGAGCGCCATGCATGGCCAGTGCGCGCTAGGGTCCTCGGGGTGATTGCCGACAGCCCGCCCTTCCCGGGACAGGCTGCGCAGGCGGCGATGGAGCTCCCTCTTGGGGAGCTGCTCGCTTTGTGGACCGTCCGCATCCGAGTGTTCCAGCCGGACCTAGCGTGCGCATATCACGGCGATATCGCGGCTGGATGGGCTTTACCTATCTCGACGCCCTGGCGCTGTTCCCCGACATCTTGCCCTACGTGATCGGGGCGCAATTGCCGCATCCCTCGCGAGAGCGGCGTAGCGGACGCGGATAAGCTGACCGGGCGGGTAGACGAACAGCAGCGTGACCGTTAGGACGGGTAGGTCATGACGCAGGCCGGCGGCCTGACTCTGCTAGACGCGGCGCGGGTCAGCGCCGATGTGGTCCCGGCCAGGGCGCAGATGGCCACCACGCTGGGGTTCCACATCATCCTCGCCTGCCTGGGCATCGCGCTTCCCGCGATTGTGCTACTGGCCGAGTTCATCGGGCTGCGGCGGCATGACGAGACCGCGATGCGCCTAGCGCGCCGGTGGTCGCAGGCGATGGGTGTGCTGGTCGCGGTCGGCGCGGTGACCGGCACGGTGCTGTCCTTCGAGATGGGGCTGCTGTGGCCGGGGCTGATGCGTGCGTACGGGGCGGTGCTCGGGTTCCCGTTCGGCGTGGAAGGCATCTTCTTTTTCCTCGAGGCGATCTTCGCCGGGATCTATCTGTGGGGCTGGCAGCGGCTGCCGGGCTGGGCGCACTGGTGGAGCGGGGTTCCTATCGCGGTCAGCGGCATCTTCGGCGCGATGTCGGTGATCGCTGTGAACTCGTGGATGAACACCCCTGGCGGTTTCACGCAACAGGGCGGCCGGATTACCTCGGTTGATGTCTGGCAGGTGTACTTCAATCACGCCGCGCTGTATGAGATGCCGCACATGATCCTGGCCGCCTACATGGTCGCCGGGTTCACCGTCGCCGGGGTGTACGCGGCGGGGGTCCTGCGCGGGCGCCGTGACCGCTACCATTACGCCGGGTTCGCGATCGGCTTCGTGCCCGCGGCGCTGCTGACTCCGTTCCAGATCTTCGTCGGTGATACCGCGGCCCGCGCGATCGCCCAGGACCAGCCGGTGAAGTTCGCGGCGATGGAGTACGTCGCGCGGACAGCCCGGCAGGTCCCGGAGTGGCTCGGCGGCGTCTATGTCAACGGGCACGTCTACGCCGGGCTGAAGATTCCGGACGTGGACTCGCTGCTGGTCGGGTTCGGCCCAGGGACGCGGGTCGCCGGCTGGGACAGCGTCCCGCCCGCGGACCGCCCGCCGGTGGTGTGGCTCATCCACCTGTGCTTCGACGTCATGGTCGGGCTGGGCTTCCTGCTGTTGCTCGCCGGGCTGTGGGCGGCCTACGAATGGTGGCGGCGGCGGCGCCTGCCGCCGCACCGGCTGTTCTGGGCGGCCGGGGCGGTCAGCGGGGTGGCCGCGATCGCCGCCATGGAGTGCGGCTGGGTCGTCACCGAGGTCGGCCGCCAGCCGTGGGTCGTGTACCGGCTGCAGACCACCGCCGCCGCGGCCACCGCCAACGGCGGCGTCCTGGCCAGCCTGACCGTCGTCATCGTCATGTACGCGGTCCTTGGCGCCGCCACCATCGCCGTCCTGCGGATGCTGGCGCGCCGCTGGCGCGGCGGCGACGCCGCCGGTATCGCCGTTCCCTACGGCCCGCCGCCCGCACCGCTGGACGAGCCAGCGGGCCGCGCGGAGTCGTGATGGCGGCCGACGCGGTCGGGGGGATCCTGCTCGCCGGGGTCACCTTGTACGCGGTCCTCGGCGGAGCCGACTTCGGCGGCGGCCTGTGGGACCTGCTCGCCGGGGGCGACCGGCGCGGCCTCGCGCCGCGCGGCTTGATCGACGAGTCGATCACCCCGGTGTGGGAAGCCAACCACGTCTGGCTCGTTTTCGACCTGGTCATCTTCTGGACCGCGTTCCCGCGCGCGTTCGCCGCGGTGATGACCGCGCTCGCGCTGCCGCTATGGCTCGCGGTGGCCGGCATCGTGTTGCGTGGCGCCGGGTTCGCGTTCCGCAAGGAATTCACCCGGCTGACCTGGCGGCGGGTGACCGGTGCCAGCTTCGCCTTCTCTTCGCTGCTGACCCCGTTCTTCATGGGCACCGTGGTCGGCGCCATCGCAGCCGGCACGGTGCCCGCGAACGCCGCGCACGCGAGCCTGTCCGCATGGACCAGCGCGACGGCGCTGCTGGCCGGGTGCTTGTTCGTCGCCGCCTGCGGTTACCTCGCCGCCGTCTACCTGGCCGGCGAGGCCGATGCCCGCGGTGATCAGCGCCTGCGGGCCTACTTCATCCGGCGCGCCCAGGCCGCCGCCATCGTGGCCGGCGCGCTTTCGCTGGCCGCGCTCGCCACCCTGCATAGCGCCAACCCGCTGTTGTACGGCCGGCTCACCGGCCGGGCGCTGCCACTGGTGGTGCTGGCAGGCGTATGCGGCGTGGCGGTCCTCGTCCTGCTGGCCTACGGCCGGCTCGCCGCCGTCCGCGTCATCGCCGCGCTCGGAGTCGCCGCCGTGGTGTGGGGCCTGGGCGTGGCCCAGTACCCGGTGCTGCTGCCCGGCACGGCGGTGACGCTGAGCGCCGCGGGCGCCCCGGACGACACCCTCGTCGCGATAGTCGTGTTGTTCGTCGTGGCCGCGGCGCTCATCGGGCCTGCCTTCGTCTTGCTGTACCTGCTGCAGGGCCGCCGGGTGCTGCGCGCGGACGAGGACGAAACGCGTTAGTCATCGCGAAGGATCCTGGCCTCGGCTGACGAAGATACGCCCCAACCGGTGGCACGGTGCGCGCGTCTTAGAGGACGAATTGGCCTACTGCTAAGGGACTGATGACCATGATTCGCAAGACACGACTTCTCGCACCCGCCGCCCTGCTGCTCACCGTGCTCGCCGCTGGCTGTACCACTGCGGTTAGCCCGACACCACCGCCGCCCGTGGACAGTCATGTGGCGGCGTCGCCTGTGCCCGTCACGCCTGCCGCCACCTACCTGGCTATCGGCCAGGATGTGCGCGGCACACGGGTGCTCAAGCCGTCGTGCGCCAAGGGCTGCGTGCTTTCCGGCGACAGCACCGCGATCTTGTGGCACATGACCTGGCAGAAGTGGACGGCCGCCGAGGCGGTCGGCACCGGCACCGAGGAGCTTGTCGACTGCACCCCCAACTGCGCGGCCGGCAGGCAGTACAAGGTGGCGGTGCGGGTGACGTTCAGCCAGCCGGTCAAGGTCTGCGTGGACGGCGGCCAGCGGTTCTGGTCCCGCGCGTCCTTCGTCTACCCGAACGGCTTGCCGACCGTCTTCACCGGTGGCGACGCGCCGGCCAGCCCCTGGAACTTCGCCTCGATCAAGTCCGCGGCCGCCACGTCCTGCGGCTGAGCGGTCAGCCTGCCGCGTAGCTCCACCACAGCTGCGCCGTGTCGGCGGCCGAGCACGAGTCGATGATGGCCGGCGCCGTGCCGCCGCTGGCCGTGCCCGCGGCCAGGCACAGTCCATCCACCCTGTACTCGATGTACTCCGGGTTGGCGGTGCCGGCCGCGGCGAACAACTGCGACGCGGACCCGTCGCAGGCCTGCAGCACCAGCGCCGTGCCCGCGGTGCCGTCCGGCGCTGTCAGGCACCACCCCGTGTCATACACAGGGGACAAGGAGAAGCCCGTGGTGGCCGGCCGCCGCACCCACATCTGCGCCGGCGCGCCCTTGACGGTGTTGAGCAGGACCGCCTGCGCGCCGGCCGCGGTCTGCTTCGAGATGGCCAGCAGCGGACCGGGGGAGGGCAGCCCGCCGAAGACGACCGGATACGCGGCTATGTACGTCGGCGCGCCACCCCAGCCGAAGAACGCCATGGGAGATGACCAGGCCTGATTCTGGCTCTGATTGCACGGCCCCAGGCGGACCAGGTGGCCGGGCGCGATGCCGCCCGCCGCGGTGAGGCACAGGTTCCCTGAGGCGTACGACATCAGCTCGTCGTCGGTGTAATCGCCACGGCCGGTCACGCCAGAAGCGGCCCGCAGGAAAAGCTGATCGGCCGCGCCGGCGCAGCGGCCGGGGATGATCTGCGTGCCGGGCGCGTACTTTGCCGCGCTCACCGTGAGGCAGACAGTAGGGTCGGACATCGACTGGAACAGGGTTGCCACCGGGGTGGACTTCACCGCGACCGGAGTCCACAGCTGGCTCGCCGCGAAGGACCGCGGCTCGATGACAGCCTTGCGCGCCGTGCCGGTGCCGGTGAGCGTCAGCGAGTCGTCGCTGCCGGCCGTGCCCGGGTCGAGCCGCGCGTACCGCGCCGACGCGTTGGTGTTCAGGCTCATGCCGGCCGTCCACAGGTCGCTGCTATTGCCTACGCAGGAGCCCAGGACCACCGGCTGCCCGGCGCCCGACGTGCCGGCGATCCGCATGCAGTGCCGGCCGTCGGGCGTGGCCATCAGCCAGACGTCACTGTTGTTCATCGAGATACCCAGGAACGGCTGCGCCGCTGCCGTGCACGACCGCAGCACGAACGGGGTGCCGTTCCGCTCCACGTCGGCTAGGGCGAGGCAGGCGGCACCGTTGGTGACCGGATGCAGGACGGGCAGAATCGTCGGGTCCCACGTGAGACTGCCGTCGAAGGTGGCGTACCAGTACTGGCTCAGGCTGGTGGCCCAGGGCAGCGCCGCGGCCTGAGCGCGGACATCTGGACCCGCCTTGCCGCCCGCCGGCGTGGTCAGCGCGCCCCTCGCCGTGGCGATCGGGGTGGCGACGTCGGTCAGGTTCGGCGCCGACCAGGCCTGCGCCGCGACGGCGGCGCACTTCGCCAGCCGCACTTCGCCGGAGGCCTGGCCCAACGGGAAGCTCATGCACAGCGTGGTGTTCGCCGCCGGTTTCACGAAGAAGATCACGGACTGGGCGGAGGGCGTGGCGATCACGAACTGCTCGGACCGCGCGGCGCCGCATTTGCTCGCGATCAGCTTCGCGCCGGCCACGTACTTGCCCGCCGCGGTCAGGCAGCGCTTCTGGCCCGCGGCCTCCCGGATCGTGTGGCCGGCTCCGGCGACCCACTGCGGACCCCGCCCGCCGGGGTTGACGGGCACGATCCGCACCTGGCCTGTGCCACTCACCGCGAGCGCCGTGTTGAGCTGGGCGTTGAGCGCCCAGATGGCGGTTGGCGCGGCCAGCGGGGCCCGGTAGTCCCGCGGGACCGACCGGTCCGCGGGCGCTGGCCCTGCTGGCCGGATAGTCGCCTGCGCCGTGCCGCCGAATCCCGTTAGCGCTAGGCCGAGTATCAGCGCGCTCGCCAAGCCTGCTTTCCGCCCGTGCGTCATCGACCCCCCCGAACGTGAGGATTTCAGGGCAAGCATGGGCGAAATGGGTGCCCGCTGTCCAGCGACGGCGTGATTACCGATAACGATGTCGCGGAAATGAAACTCCTAAGCGCATTCAGCACCACCCGTACCAGAGGCTGCATGGAAGGAAGGACTGTCGATGTCCCATCACCTCGACACGCCGCTGGCCGCCCGCAGCGGGCAGCTGTACATCGACGACCTGTACGTGTTCCCGGGCAACGGGAGCACGGTGTTCGTCATGGACGTCAACTCCGACATCACCGGCGCCCGCGCGGAGCCGGGCTTCCATCCGGAGGCGCGGTACGAGTTCAAGGCGCATTTCGACGGTGCTGACTTCGAGGACCTGACCTACCGGGTGTCGTTCGGCGAGCCTTCCGCCGACGGGCGGCAAGACCTGGAGTTGCGAATGCTCACGGAGGCGCAGGCGCGCGAGGACACCGCGGCCGGCGAACTGGTGCTGCGGGGCCGTACCGGCGAGGCCGCCGAGGTGGACGGCACGCGGATCTGGGCCGGCCGCGCCGCCGACCCGTTCTACATCGACCTGTCGCTGCTCGCACGTGTCAACGGCGCGATGGCGAAGGGCACCGCGGTGGACCTGTCGTCCTGGCGCCCGCACGAGGCGAAGAACAGCTTCGCCGGCGCCACCGTCGAATCGATCGTGCTCGAGGTCTCCCACCAGCACGCGATGCTGCGCGCCGGCTGCCGGGCCGGCGTCTGGTGCGCCACCAGGCTCGCCACTGACGCCGGCGGCTGGCGGCAGGTCAACCGCGCCGGGCATCCCATGATGTGGCCCATCTTCTGGCCGGACGACACCGACTTCACCAACCCGGCCAACACCAGGCACCCGTCCGAAGACCTCCAAGCCGACGGCAGGCACATCGCCGGCCAGATCGCCGCCGTCGTCGCGGCCGGCGGCGTGGCGGATGACCCGCACGGCTACGGCCAGGTCGTCGCCCTGGCGCTGTTCCCTGACATACTGCCCTACGTTGTCGGGGTGCCCGCGACGTACGGGTTCGCCGCCCGCAACGGCCGGACGCTGGCCGACAACGCGCCCGAGGTCATGCTGTCCCTCGTCGCCGGCACGGCCGTCCCCTCCGGCCTGACGCCAGCCGTCGCCAGGAACCAGCGCTCCGCCGACTTCCCGTACGTAGTCCCGGCCTAAGCCGCGCGTTGCCGCTGGCAGCGCCCTGTCGGGTGGTCGGAGAGGCTTTCGGCGGAGCGGGCGGCGGTGGATGATGAATTGTGCGCAGTGATGACAGCTCCCGCCGCCGGGCGCCGGACGAGGGCGATCAGGTCAGCTTTGGACCACGGCGCCCGGCTGGCCGCTGGCGGCCGGGCCGGCTGCTGATTGCCTGCGGGGCCGTGCTGGCCGCGGCGGCCGCGGCGGCCGTGACGCTGATCATCGGGCACGGGAACAACCCGCCGCGGGCCCGGCCGGCGAGCACGGGCGCGGTGAGCACGAGCGAGGCAGGCCCCCGCCTGCTTGGCGTGCGGGCCAGCTGGGAGCTGTTCGGCTATGGCGATGGCCGGCTGGTGCGGATTCAGTTCGCCTCGGGCCGGATCACGCAGACGGCCGTCCCGGTGCAGAGCAGTGGGACGGCCGTCTCGCTTGTCGTTGGCCCGCACGAGGCCATCATCAGCCACCTGGATTACATGCCCGCTTACCTGGTGCCCGATGGCCGGCCCGCCCGCCCCCTTTCTGGTCCGCTCGGCACCGGCGGCATAGTGATCCCGGGACCGCAGCCAGGGACAGCATGGGTGCAAGCCGGACCAGCGGCCACGTCGATGCCGCTGGTCCGGATGGACGGCACCGAGACCGGGGTGTCCGTGCCCATGCCGCCGGGCGGCACTATGGGGGCGATCTCGGACGGCCGGGGCGGTGTGCTGGTCGACGATTACTCCCCCTCCAGTAGCACGTTCAACGACGTACGGCCCGGCGGCTTCCATCGGATCGCCGCAATAGTGGCCGCGGTCGGCCCGACCCGGTGGCTGGTCGTTGACTGCCACGCTGGACGTCGCTGCTCGAATGTCGTCGTGGACCCGGCGACCGGGGCACAGCACACGCTGCCCGGCCCTTCGGCCGAGCTCCTGCCCGGGGCTGGCGTCATCGCCCCCGACGGCTCGGCCGCGGCGATCCTGGCGGCCAGCGGCGACCGGGTAACCCTTCACCTGCTCAACCTGGTGTCCGGATCCGATCAGCAAATCCCTGCTGCCGTTGATGCGGAATCGGCGACCGACCAGATGCTAGCCTGGTCACCCGATAGCCGGTGGCTGTTCGTCGTGACCGCGCAGGGCGAACTGGCCGCGGTCGATGCCCGCACCGGGCACGTCGAAGGCCTCGGGGTCTCGCTCCCTCCCCTCAGCCTGATCGCCGTCCGGAGCTAGCCATCCCGCCGGGCATGCTGGCACCCTGGCCCGGTAAGGGTGCCCCCTTGCCGGGGGACGGCCAGGCGGTTCACACTTCAGCTGACATGCGGGTGCCGCCGGTCAGCCTGACCTTGCAGCCCTAGTCTCGCGCCCGCCGCTAGCGCTGCGGCAATAATCCCGCCCGGTTCCATCTCCCCGCGCCCTATGTCAGTGCCCGCGGTAATTCTGCACCATGAGAGACCTGGAGACTCGGCGCGGCTCCATAACATCGTGTCCGAGCCGGTTGCTGCCGTCCCGGACACGGCATGCCTGGTTTCAGAGGGCGTAGCTTGCCTCGATCGTGAGGCGGCGGGTTGGGGTATTGGCGTGTCCCCCTATGGGCGGTCAGCGCCCCAGCCCGTCGTAATAGCGCGCAGCTCAGGCTTCACTCCGGCTAACCTTCCGTGCTCGTTATCAACGACCGACACGACTGCGGCGTGGGGCGGATTGAAGCCCCCGTCGTCCAACCCACCCCACGCCGGAGAGTTCGCTGGCTTGGTCGCGTTCGATTCCAGCAACCGGCAGAGCTCGTCCGAGCCAAGCGATGCGTGTGGATGTCATGCAAACCATCGACCCGTTCTTTAGACGACCCTCAGGATCGACCCTCCAGCGAGCATCATACGTAGTAGTGTTACGTATGATGTACTGAACGTTACCTGTGCCAATCTGCCTCGTCAAGAGCTGTCGGGAACGTTGGTGCTTCGCGACCCCTGGAGTCAGCCGAGCAAGCCATGCCATCGCAGAACACTCGTTCTAACGATCACCCGCGCCGTGTGACGAGCATCGACGTCGCACGCGCTGCGGGCGTCTCCCAGACCACGGTCTCGCTGGTCGTGTCCGGCAAGGCTGCGGGCCGAATTTCCGCGGAAACTCAACTTCTGGTCAGACAGACCGCAGCTGAACTCGGCTATGTCCCCAACACATCTGCGCGGGTGCTGCGCGGGGGTAGCCCAGGTGTCATCGCACTGGTGGTGCCGAACGTACGTCACGAGTACTTCGGCCATGTGCTCCTGGCCGCCGAGTTCACCGCTCGCGAGCGTGACATGGCGGTGATGCTGATAGATACCGCCGCTGATCCGGGATGGGTGGACCGGCTCATCATGATGAATCGCGCTCAGGCGCTGGCCGGGGCGATCATTTATGGCGAACGTGCCGAGACCATCAGCCGCCTCAGCCAGGCCGTCGATCATCTCGTATTCGTAGAGTGCGGCGTCGGACCCCGATTGCCCTCGATCGAGCTCGACATCGCGGGCGGTATGCAGCAGGTCGTCGAGCATCTCTACAACCTCGGTCACCGCCGCATTGGACATGCGCAAGCCGACATCGAGGCCGAAACGTTCCGGCTGCGGGCTTTCCACCTGCAGGCGAACCTGTCCGCCCGCGGAATCCGTTTCGATTCAGCCTGGCAGTACCGCAGCAGCTTTGACTATTCGGAGGCTACCCCGGCCGCCCTGGACTTCCTGCGCACGACCGACGTCACGGCCGTGTTCTGCGACGACGACATGATCGCCGCCAACCTCTACCGGGCATGTCGGCAGCTAGCCATTCAGGTCCCGGCCGACCTGTCCATCGTCGGCTTCACCGACATCGACATCACACGCTATCTGCAGCCCGAATTGACCTCCGTCGCTATACCAGCGGCGGAAGTCGGGGACCGAGCTGTACGCAAGCTTCTTGCCCTGCTCCAAGGCTCCAAGCGTCGCGCCCGGGTGCTGCCGCTGCGACTGCAGGTTCGTCAGTCAACCGCGGAGCCGAGACGCCGCATCGCCTGTGTCCCTGAGACCAGCGCGAGCCGCTAACCCCGGACGATCAGACGTTCCGCTCAGCTGTTTCGAGTGCGCATGCATGTGACCTGGCGCTGCTAGGACCCTGTTAAGGAGCGAGGGCTGCCCCCGCCGCGTGGCTAGATTCGCTTGCGTGACGGAACATGATCATGAGCCTGTGAGGACGGTGGTGGCCGTGTTTCCTGCCGTCCAGGCGATCGTCCGGGTCCGGCTGGCTCCCTCCCTGCGGTGCCAGGCATTCGAGCGGTGGCTGCGAGCGATCCCGGCCGTGCTGCACGCCGCCCTCGTCACCGGTGACGTCGACTACGAGCTCCAGCTCGCCTGCCACGGC
>Ga0126381_100001251_pt1 | contig 27461 bp, 15 predicted proteins | sample PanSoiMetPlot_28_FD_96465 | JGI IMG/M metagenome (GOLD analysis project Ga0126381, IMG submission 96465) | Tropical forest soil microbial communities from Panama - MetaG Plot_28 | ecosystem: Environmental > Terrestrial > Soil > Tropical forest > Bulk soil | place: Panama | collected 2016-02-17
CCAAAACTCGTGAAGCTTAACCCCGGTAATCCGAAGTCGAATGGATCGCTGGAAATTCCCATAATCCCGGCATTGCCGGAAACATCTTCGATCCCTGAGTACAGATTGGTGGTCGAAACGTGATTGTGATTGTAGTTAAAGCGCAGATTGTTAGTCAGCCGGCCTTTGCCGTACACCCAACCCGCGCTTGCGTTCAGGCCCTGCGTTCCGGTGTTCCCATCGAGTGAAGGGAAAATACCGATCGAATCGACCGAAGAGCGTGACCAATTCAGTCCGAAATTAATGTTGTTCTGGCTGCGACCGCGGCCCCGTCCACCCCGGCCTCCTGGACCTCCAATCAGGAACGGGCCGGTCGGGGCAGAGCCGAAATTGTGGATCAGCCGCAAGTTCACGGCGTCGGAGGTACTCGCGCCTGAACTCACGTTGTGAAAATTCTGGTCCGATGCCGTGGTGGCAATATTCGGCAGCGGAATAAATTGCAGAAGTGACTTTGCCGCAGAGCTGATATCGGCCGGATCAATCGCGTTCGGCGTGCCATTGTAGATGAATTGCTCGCCGGTCACAGGATTGAAAATCTGTACGGGAGCTCCGTTGTTATAAGTCGCGGCGGAGAAGTCGCCACCACGTTCTGCAGCGGTTGGAACCGTCGAAAAAAAATCGTAAGGTGTACTGCCTCGCGAACCGTTCCAGCCTGCGAAGAAAAACCATTTGTTCCCGCCGTTGAACAATTTCGGAATATTTAGCGGGCCGCCAATGTTGGCTCCGAACCGTGCCTGATTGTAGGAGGCTTTGTCCGTCGCGATTCCCGTCAAAGAATACGGTCGCGCGTCGAATGCGGAATTGTCGTCCTGATAATACAAAAAACCATGTGGCTGGTTGATATTGAAGTTGCGACCCATGCGGCCTATGGCGATCGCTCCGCCGCCACCGCCAAACGCAACGTTGCCGCCTCCTGGACCGCCGCCCGGGCCACCACCTGCGGGACCGCCCGGGCTCCCGCCTTGCAAATTTCCTCCCCCTCCGCGTTCAATGCGGTCGCGAAACTCTTGTATGCGCTCTTCCAAATCCTGCTCCGTGCCGCCGCCAAAATCCTGCGTGCGACCCTGTGCGCCGCTGACGCTGACGGACTCTGTCGGACTGTCTGCGCCCACGCCGTTCAATGGCAAGCCGGGAGCGTCATTTTGATTTCCGCCAAGACCATTGCCGTTTCCTGCAGCACCGTCGCCAGCCAGCGAGGAGAGCACGCCGCTTATGGCCAGATTCTGAAATCCGCGTCGGGCCGACTGGGTTGCTTCTTCCGCCTGCTGCTCTTTCTGCCGCGAAGCCAGAATCAACTCCGCTTCCACTTTGCCCGCCGGATTTTCGGGGTTCAACATCACCTCCTGCGTCAGGGTTGCGAAGCCCATGAACTCCACGCGTACCACGTAGCGTCCACGCGGCAATCCCGAGAATTGAAATGTTCCGTTCGTGGAGCTGACCGCCGAATATTTCTTGCCGGTCAGCGTATTAGCCGCCGTCACCGTAACACCCGGCAAGAGCGTCTTCCCGTTACGCACGCTTCCGGAAATTTGAAAGGTGGCGGCCACCTGGGGATTCGGCTCCCCCTGTGCGCCGGCCAGACACATCAGGCACACCCCGATTATGGCCAGCGCCGCAAAAATAATCAGTCCGCGGAAGAACTTGTTCAATGGGGCTGCTCCGGCGGGTTCGGCGGCGTTGCTGGAGGCGTCGCAATCTGCGGCGCCACGCTGGGGGCTGCGCGGCCTTCGCGCATCTCTTGCAGGCGCTTCCATTGCTCCGGCGGAATCACGTTTACATTTTGGGGAACGAATACCTCGTTCGCCACGGCGCCGCGCGCAAAAATATGGTCGCCTGGCTGGAGATCCGCCATGGTTATGCTGTCGCGCCCGCGCCGCAACGAGGTTTCTTCATTCAGCTCCAGCGTTTGCGTAACGTTATCTATCCTCAAGACTGTGAGTTTCGGGGCATCCACGCTTTTGACTTCACCCACCACGAAATCCTTGCCCATGCTTCCTTGCATGAATGCTTGAGCGCCGCCACCACCTCCGGCGCCACCACGGCCGGTAAATCCTTCCGGCACCGAAGCCACCATCAATGCCGTCGCTCTTGAAGAATTTGTTGAATCCGGGTCGATTCGCACAATCACCGTATCGCCAACCTTGAAATCGGCGATCTTTGCTGGCTGGCGTTCTTTGCGAAATTCGGTTTTGCCCGTCAATTTAAAGGAAACCCGGCTCCCGTCGCTATTGGTGATCTCTATGATGTCGTTCTTAATCGAAGACACCTTCCCGAAAACTCCTCGGGCACGCCCTTCCTGGCTCCGCCGCGAACCTTCCTGGTCTCCCCGCGCGGCAGGCGCCTGGCTCTGCGGTACCTGGGTAACTTCCTGTTGCTGCGGTTCCGCTCGCGATTCAGGTACCGAAAGGAATGCCGCCACTGCAAGAATTACCCAGCCCAACTTCCAATGATTGATTTTCATTTGTGTCACCGTAACCAAGAGCGAGTTCGTATCTGTTAAGACGGCTGGAGGTGCACCGGAGTTACCTGAACGGCTTGATGGCTAGCGTCTTTGCTCCTTGGTAATTCCCGAGTTCGACCGCAAAAGTTCCCCTGCTGGCCTTTCGGCGGTCGATATCCGATAAACTTATTTTATTGAGTTAGTCATTTCTATTAATTGGACTAATTTACGGCGAAGCCCTCATTCTGGTACTTTACATGGCGTGAGCCGTGTCGCCCGCGGCGGCGCGACTACACCGAGCAACGGCAAATGACTCGCAGCGCCATGACGACGCTAACACCTGTCCATCCCGCGAGGATACAGGTTCGTGTCGTACCCGGAATCCTACGAATTAGCCCGGTCGTCGTAATCGACGACCAGAGCGGGTGATGGCGGCGTAGCAACTGAAGTTCCGAGAGACTCGGGCCATCATCCAAATACAGATGATGGCCCGATTTTTTTGCGATTCTGTTTTGACCCATTAAGCGCGGGGATAGGGAGATGTGTAAGTGAGCGACCTAAGCAGCAAACTGCGCAGCAACACTCTGATTCAAGGCCCCCATCGCACCGGCGCGCGCGCGATGCTGCGCGCCTCGGGCCTCAAAGACGAAGACTTCGGCAAGCCGCTCGTCGGCGTCGCCAACACCTGGATTGAAATCGGGCCCTGCAACTACCACCTGCGCGAACTTGCTCAGCACGTCAAGGATGGCATTCGCAAAGCCGGTGGCACGCCCCTCGAATTCAACACCGTTTCCATTTCCGACGGCATCACCATGGGCACTGAAGGAATGAAAGCTTCGCTCATCAGCCGCGAAGTCATCGCCGACTCCATCGAATTGGTGGCCCGTGGAAATCTTTTTGACGCGCTGGCGGTTCTGGTGGGCTGCGACAAAACCATTCCCGGCGGCATCATGGCCCTGGTCCGTTTGAACATTCCCGGTTTGATTCTCTATGGGGGCTCCATCGCTCCCGGCGAATTCGAGGGGCATGCAGTCACCATTCAGGACGTTTATGAAGCCATCGGTTCGCATTCCAGCGGCAAAATGAGCGATGCGCGGCTGTTGGCTCTAGAAAAATCAGCATGTCCCGGTGCGGGCGCGTGCGGCGGGCAATTCACCGCTAACACCATGTCTCTGGTCAGCGAATTTCTTGGCATCGCTCCCATCGGCGTCTCTAATGTGCCTGCTACTCACGCCGGGAAAGCCGCAGCGGGCGAACGCGCCGGAGAAATGGTTCTCGATCTGCTGCGTCGCGAAGTCACGCCTTCGAAAATTATCACCAAGACCGCGATTGAAAATGCCATTGCGGGCGTCGCAGCCACTGGCGGCTCAACCAATTCCGTGCTGCATTTGCTAGCCATCGCCAACGAAGCCAAACTCCCGCTTTCCATCGACGACTTCGACCGCATCAGCTCGAAGACCCCGATCATTGCTGACCTGAAACCTGGCGGACGATTTGTCGCTACTGACCTATTTGACGCAGGCGGCACCGCGCTCATCGCCAAGCGTATGCTGGAAGCCGGCATTCTCCAGGGCGATGCCATCACCGTCAGTGGGAAAACGATTGCGCAGGAAGCCGCCGCCGCAAAGGAAAAACCGCAGCAGGAAGTCGTACGCGATGCAAGAAATCCTCTCAAGCCGACCGGCGGCCTGGTCATCCTTAAAGGCAATCTCGCGCCCGAAGGCTGTGTCATAAAAGTAGCCGGGCACAACATCACGACTTTCCGAGGCCCTGCGCGCGTATTCGATAGCGAAGAGGCTGCCTTCGCCGAAATTGACAAGAACAAAATTCAGGCTGGCGACGTCATCGTGATTCGTTACGAAGGACCCAAAGGCGGCCCCGGCATGCGCGAAATGCTGGCGGTTACCGCTGCTCTTGTGGGAGCAGGGCTCGGCGACTCCGTCGCTCTTTTGACCGACGGCCGTTTCAGCGGCGCAACGCACGGTTTGATGGCCGGTCACGTGGCACCCGAAGCCGCTCATGGCGGACCCATCGCCGCCATCGCCGATGGCGACATCATTGCCTTCGACATCCCAAATCGCACCCTCGATGTCGAACTCACCGTCGAACAAATGAAGCAGCGCCTCGCCAATTGGAAGCCTCCTGCGCCTCGCTTCACCAGCGGCGTCATGGCTAAATACGCTTTTCTGGTTTCTTCATCTTCGCGCGGCGCAGTCACTGCCCTGCCGACGACAAATTCACAACCACTGCCATCGGGAAGCCCGGCGGAAAGCCAGACTGGAAGAATGCTATGAAACTCACCGGCGCGGAAATCCTCTGTCAATCGCTGGAGCATCTCGGCGTAAAACATATTTTTGGCTACCCGGGCGGCGCGATTCTTCCGGTTTACGACGCACTCGGGAAATCGAAGCTTCACCACATCCTGGTTCGCCACGAACAGGGCGCAACGCACATGGCCGACGGGTACGCGCGCGCTACCGGCGGCGTCGGCGTGGCCATGGCTACCAGCGGCCCCGGCGCGACCAATATGGTCACCGGCATCGCCACCGCCATGCTCGATTCCTCGCCGGTGGTCTGCATCACCGGACAAGTCGGTAGCAAACTGCTCGGCTCCGACGCCTTCCAGGAAGTAGACATCACCGGTATCACGATGCCGATCACCAAGCACAACGTAATCGTTACCCGAGCCGAAGACATTGCGCGAACCGTCCGCGAAGCCTTCGTCATCGCGAATTCAGGCCGGCCCGGTCCGGTGCTGGTCGATATCACCAAGGACGCGCAACAGGCTGCCACCGATTTCCATTGGGACGCCGCACAACCAAAGCTTCCTCCCAAGCGCGTTCGCCCGGGCCTCGACAAGGCCGAACTGGATCGCGCCGTAGGCCTTCTCAACTCCGCCAAACGCCCGCTGATCCTGGCGGGCCACGGCATCATGATCTCCGGCGCCATGCGCGCCTTTGCGCAATTCGTTCGCGCCGGCCACTTTCCGGTGGCCATGACCTTGCTCGGCATCGGCTGCTTCCCTGCCAACGACCCGCTTAACCTCGGCATGATGGGAATGCACGGCGAAGCCTGGGTCAATCACGCCATTCAGGAAGCCGATCTGCTCATCGCCGTCGGTATGCGCTTCGATGATCGCGTCACCGGCGATCTCCGCACCTACGCCAAGAGCGCGCGCAAAATTCACATCGAAATTGACCGCGCCGAGATCAACAAGAACGTCAAAGTGGACGCAGCCCTGGTTGGCGATGCGCGCGAGGTTCTCGAACAACTGTACCCGCACGTCGAGAAGAAGGACCGCACTGACTGGCTGGGCCGCATCAAGGAGATGAAAGGCGATTCGGCTGTCCGCGACATCCAGAGCCTTCCCGACACCGGCCATCTCTACGCCGCGCACGTCGTCAACGATCTCTGGAAAGAAACCAACGGTGAAGCCATCGTGGTCACAGACGTGGGCCAGCATCAGATGTGGGAAGCGCAGTATTACCACCACAACCAGCCGCGCACTCTAGTTACTTCAGGAGGACTGGGCACCATGGGCTTCGCTCTGCCCGCTGCGATCGGCGCAAAATTCGCCAGGCCTGACGCCGATGTATGGGTGGTGGTCGGCGACGGCGGCTTCCAGATGACCATGTGCGAACTGGCCACCATCGTTCAGGAAAAAATCAAGGTCAACATTGCCATCATCAACAACGGATTTCTCGGCATGGTTCGTCAGTGGCAGGAATTTTTCTACGACAAGCGATACGTCGCCACTCCGCTGGTGGCTCCGGACTTCGCCGCCCTGGCCAACGCTTTTGGCATTCGCGGCGAGCGCGTCACCGCTCGCGGTGATGTCACCTCGACCATTCGCTCGGCTCGCGAGTCGAAAGAATCCGTGCTCATCGATTTCCGCGTCGAGCAGGAAGATTCGGTTTACCCAATGGTGCCTGCGGGAGCGTCGCTGCACGATATGATTCGCCGTCCGCACAATCCATTAGTCGAAACCGCTACCGAACCGTAGGTTTTCCTAGCACCGCCGCTCTTGGTTGTGCGCGATTGGAGCGGACAGCGGCACCGCGGCCATGAACATGGCTTCTGTAGGGTGCCGCACCCTTCCCTTCTAAGGGTGCGGTTTTGTAGCGGCCGCCCTGGTGCTTTGGTCGTAGCGGGGTCGGAACTTTGGCTCCGATATTCGAATTGGTAAGAACTGGGGCTTGGGCCCTGAGGAATTGTTTTTGGCTTTGATTCAAGACTTGGAACTTAAACTCGCAATTGGACTCAACCATGCAAACACTTATCGCCTACGTTGAAAACAAACCCGGCGTCCTGAATCGGGTCTCTTCACTCGCGCGACGCCTGGCTATCAACATTGACTCGCTCACCGTCGGCCCGACGGAAAACGAAGAGGTAGCACGCATGACCATCGTTGCGCACACCGACGAAAAAGGCGCGCACCGCCTCGAAGCCAGCCTGGAAAAACTGGTGGACGTCCTGCTAGCGGAAAATATCTCCGAGCGCTCGGTCCTCGAACGCGACCTGGCTCTCATCAAAGTAGCGGCGGACAAAGACTCCCGCCCGCACCTGATGGAACTCATCAAAGTTTTTCGCGGCCGTGTCGTGGACGTCGCTCCGGAATCCCTGATCGTCGAAGTCTCCGGAACGGTCGACAAAATCGACGGGCTGCTCGAAGTCCTGCGCCCTTACGGCGTTCTCGAAATGACCCGCACAGGCCGCATCGCCATGACCCGCGGTGGCGATCTCTTGCAACCTCCCGGAGTCGACGGCACCAGCAAAACGTCCGTAGCTTAAATGGTTACATTTTCAAATTTCGTTATTTCGTCAAGTTTCGTCATTCCGAGCGAAGCGAGGAAATCTCTCTTCTCCTCTCGGCAACGACCTTAAGCACAAGCCCGCTAGCGCCGACGCGCCAACGAAAGGAACCACATGGCAAAGCTCTACTACGATAAGGACGCCGACCTCTCGCTCATCCAATCGAAGAAGGTAGCGATTCTAGGCTACGGCTCACAAGGGCACGCGCACGCACTCAATCTGCGCGACTCCGGCGGCAACGTCTGCGTCGGCCTGCAGGAAGGCAGCGCCTCCCGCGGCAAAGCCGAAAAGGACGGTCTGGTCGTCAAATCCGCCTCGGACGCCGCCGCCTGGGCCGAGGTCATCATGGTGCTCGTCCCGGACACCAAACAGCAAAAGCTCTATATCGAAGCGATCGCTCCCAATCTCAAGCCCGGCAAGACCCTGATGTTCGCCCACGGGTTCAACATTCGCTTCGGCACCATCCAGCCGCCGAAAGACGTGGACGTTTCGATGGTCGCTCCAAAAGCTCCCGGCCATCGCGTACGCGAAGTCTTCACCGAAGGCGGCGGCACTCCGGGCCTGCTGGCCATTGAACAAGATGCCTCCGGCCATGCCAAGGCTCTCGCGCTTTCCTATGCCCGGGGCATTGGCTGCACCCGCGCCGGCGTTCTCGAAACCACATTCACCGAAGAAACCGAGACCGACCTTTTCGGCGAGCAAGCCGTTCTCTGCGGGGGCGTCAGCGCGCTCATCAAAGCTGGCTTTGAAACTCTTACCGAGGCCGGCTACCAGCCCGAAGTCGCCTACTTCGAATGTCTTCACGAACTCAAACTGATCGTCGATCTTATCTATCGCGGCGGCTTGAGCTACATGCGCTATTCCATCAGCGACACCGCCGAACACGGCGACTACACCGCCGGCCCGCGCATCGTCACCGACGAAACCCGCAAAGCCATGCGCCAGCTTCTCGCCGAAATCAAGGACGGCAGCTTCGCCAAAAAATGGATCGCCGAAAACGACAACGGCTGCCCCAACTTCCTCGCCAAACGCAGAGCCGAGCAGCAACACGCCATCGAACAGCTCGGCCCCGGCCTGCGCGCGATGATGCCCTTCCTGCAACCGATCGTCGCTCCAGGGCTCACCGCCAAGACCGCCTCCTCAGACAAGTAATTACCAAAACGCGGATGGGTCCGCCCGCGATTTTCCTGAGCTGCTGTCTACCAATCCATCGGCGGCGCCACTATTCAGGGTTTCCTGTATTCCGGCGACCGGGACCGCTTGTTAGCCTACCGTTTGAGTGTCCGCCTGGAAATGATCTGCCGGGAAGTGATTCCGATGACATCTCAGATGTTTCGACGCTTCCGTTACGAACTGCTCACAACCCTGCTGATTTGCTCCGCGCTTGCTGGATTCTCGCTCGCTGCCGACCAGGTGCCGGTCCGCCACAGGGAAGGATTGCTACACGGCTTTCTTACGCTGCGCTCTCTCGCTGGCCAGCTACTCGCGGACGGCGAAACGACGCAGGTCGCGGAAGGTGAACACGTAAAAATCCACACAGTTTTCCGTTTCAAGGATGGTTCCGTCTATGACGAAACGACAAAATTCTCGCAGCGCGACTCTTTCCGTTTGCTTAGCGATCACCTCGTCGAACGAGGACCTTCCTTCAAGCAGGCCATGGACACCTCCATTGAAGCTTCTACCGGACAGGTTACGATTCGTTACATGAACAAGGATGGCCAGGAAAAAGTCGTGCACGAGAACCGTGAGCTCCCGGCTGACATCGCAAACGGCTTGTTGTTTACGCTGCTCAGAGACATCCAACCCAACGCGCGTCAAACCACAGTGTCCCTAATGGCAGCCACGCCAAAGCCGCGACTGGTCAAGCTGGCGATCTTCCCACAAGGCACGGAATCAATTTCCACTGGCAACACCAAACGGGAAACCGTGCACTACCTGGTCAAGGTGAAAATCGCAGGTGCAGCTGGCTGGTTGGCGCCTGTCCTCGGAAAGCAGCCAGCAGATACTCACGTTTGGGTTCTAACCGGCAGTGCTCCAGCTTTCGTCAAATCCGAGGGCCCGCTCTATCCAGGCGGCCCGATTTGGCGAATCGAGCTGGCTGCCGGCTGATTTTTACCCTAGGGAGACCCCGTACCTTCGAATTCCTGGTCGCTGATCACCCGTTGCGGCCGGTCCGGCATTTTAGGCTAAACTATCCCCGCCACGCTTCAGTCTTCACAGGGGACCTGGCAACTCATGAAGCGCGAACCAACCTCACCCACTTCCAAACCCATCGACGTCCGCGAACGGCTTGGCGAACTCACAGCCAAACGCCAGGAGATTCTCCGCCCCGTGCTCGAACATCCGCGCGGGTTCGTTCTTTTGAGCGTTCGCGCCATGGCCAAGCGCCTCAATACCGACCCCGCCACCGTGGTTCGCATCGTTCGCGTGTTGGGTTTCGCGAGTTTCCGCGAATTCCAAAAGCATCTCCACGACCTCTCCATCGCCATTGCCACTTCCGCCGACACCATGCAGGCCGCGCCTTCCGACGGCGGCCGCTACGCGCATATCGCAGATTCCATTGACCGCGATTTGAAGAATCTCCATGCCTTGAAAAATACTTTGGATTCCGCTCGCCTCAGCGCCCTCGCCAAAAGGATTTACAGCGCTCGTCGCATCGTCCTTCTCGCCGGCGATTTGGCATCGTTCCTCGCGGACTATCTCCAGTACCAGATCAGCCTGCTGGGCCTTCCGGTCTTCACAGCCACATCCGCTGGGCGCATCAGTCACCTCACCCGCTCTCTGACCAGGCAGGACTTGGTCGTCGCCATTTCCTTCCGTCGTGGGCTTCGGCAAACCGTTGAAGGCGCAAAGAAGGCTCGCGATCGCGGCGCCTATTGCGTCGCCATTACTGACACCTTCTTGTCTCCTCTCGCCAGTATCGCAAACGAATCTTTCCTTGCCTGCATAGAAAGCACCTCCTTCGGAGCTTCCTATGTCGCTCCTGTGGCCTTCCTCAATGCCATGCTTGCCGCTTGCGGCCAGGTTCGCAAATCCGAAACCATGGAAATCGTCCGCGAAATTTCCGAAGAACAGCGCCACGGCTTTCGCTGGTTTCACGAATAACTTTTTGCAACTCTGAAACAAATGTTGCATCCTTTAGGTCCAAGCAACATTCCGGTTGTCTGCGTTCTTCTACCGCGCGGTTCAGTGGGGACATTCATGCACGTCGAATCCATCACGCTTCGCAAACTGCAAATGCGGTTAAAGGCGCCGTTTGAAACCAGTTTCGGTATCACCTATGAGCGGCCAATTCTCCTCGTCGAGCTTCAAGCCGACGGCGTTGTCGGCTGGTCCGAAATCACCTCTTCCGAAAGCCCTACTTTTAATTCCGAGTCGGTCGATATTTCCTGGCTGGTCATCCGTGAATTCCTCGCGCCGCTGATCCTTGGCAAGTCTTTGACGACTGCCTCTGAAACCCGCGACCATTTCGCCGCGATCCGCGGCCACGAAATGGCTCGCGCGGGAATGGAGAACGCTCTCTGGGACATCGAGGCTCAGCAGCGTGGTCTTCCGCTTTTCAGACTTCTTGGCGGTACCCAAATGGAAATCCCCTGCGGAGTGTCGTTGGGGCTGCAAGCCACGCCCGAGAAACTATTGGAGAAAGTTGCCACTGAAGTGGTATCCGGTTACCAGCGCGTCAAGATCAAAATCAAGCCGGGAAGAGACTTCGAATTCATCGCCGCCGTCCGTAACGCTTATCCGCACACTCGCCTTTCTGTGGATGCAAACTCCGCCTACACTCTCGACGACGTTGATCTCCTGCGCAGCTTTGATCAATTTCACCTGCTGATGATCGAGCAGCCCTTGTGGTGGGACGACATCTACTTGCACTCCAAGCTGCAGAAACAGATCAAGACCTGGCTTTGCCTTGACGAATCCATCCGCCACCTTCGCGACGCGCAAACCGCCATCGAACTAGGCGCCTGCGGTATCATCAACATCAAACTCGGTCGCGTCGGCGGACATTCCAGCGCTCGCGAAATGCAGGCCTTCTGCCAAAGCAAGAGTATCCCGGTGTGGTGTGGCGGAATGCTCGAATGCGGCATCGGTCGGGCTCACAATATTGCCGTCTCCACTCTGCCAGGCTACACGCTTCCCGGAGATGTCTCCGCCAGCCAGCGTTACTGGGTTGAGGATGTCATCGAACCCGAAGTCACCGTCACGCCACAGGGCACGATCCGCGTCCCGCAATCTATCGGACTCGGTTATCATGTCCGCCACGATCTCATCGACCGGTGGACCGTTGAAAAAGAAACCTTCCGCGCTTCCTGACCGCCCGTTCGCAGTACGAACGTTCTTCCTCCTGCTCGCCTTCAGCGCAGCTTCGACCACGCGCAACTTTGCGCAAACGTCTCCCGCGTCGTTTCCCGGCCCCGAGCCGCCGCGCATCGCACGAGATCTGAGCAACCGGACCGGCGACTTTGCAAACCAGGACGAAACCGATGTTTTCATCCTGTTTGAGCGCGCCGGCCACTTGATTCTTCGCGACTCCGCTGGCGCCGAACATCCTGTGAACCCTCTGCAGTTTGTTAAGAAAGGCGACCAGACATCTTTCACTTACGCCAGCAAAGATCCTGAGAGCGCCTGGGTGCTGGCTTTCGAGCAGCGTGGCGCAGATCCAATTTGGCAAATATTCACCCAAATCGGTCCCTATCACCGGCTTTCGTATTCAGTTCCCGCCGGCAGCACCAACATCGTCCGCGTGAAGCCGGTGCGGCCTCTCGCAGAGATCCGCAAAGAGGCTCTCGCTGCCACAGCACCCCAGGAAAAGGGCCACTTTCGCAAATCCGAGCTGGTCGAACTCGCCACGCTTGATCACGCGATCCATTTAGACATCCGCTATGCCACGTCCGATGACTTCCTGGGTACCCCGGTGTACACCCAGGCGCGTGCCTTCTTGCAGCGCCCGGCCGCCGAAGCGCTGGTTCGCGCTGTGCACCGCTTGCAGACCTATGGCTTCGGCCTGTTGATTTATGACGGGTATCGCCCATGGTATGTCACCAAAATTTTCTGGGACGCCACCGGCCCGGAAGGAAAAATCTTCGTTGCTGATCCGGCACAAGGTTCGCGCCACAATCGCGGCTGTGCCGTGGATCTGTCGCTTTACGACCTTAAGACCGACCAGCCTGTTGAAATGACCGGCCTGTACGACGAAATGTCTCCCCGTTCGTTTCCCGACTATCCCGGCGGCACTTCGCTTCAGCGCTGGCGGCGTGATCTGCTCCGTTGGGCCATGGAGTCCGAAGGCTTCACCGTTTACGAGTCTGAATGGTGGCACTTCGACTACCAGGATTGGCGTGAATACGCCATCGAAAATATCCCGTTTGAGAAACTGGATATCGCGAAACGCTGAAACGCGAACTCAGGGAGAAAACGACAGAGAACGCCGTGCGCTTAGCGACGGCTCGTCGAAACCGGGCCTTTGTATCGAATGATTGACTTATTTTGGAGCTGACCAGAGTACTGGCCGCACGTTCATGGGCACCTGGGCTTAGCCGGAGGACAACCGAGGGATAGGAAACCTCCCGCTAGCGGCCTAGGTAGCCCGAATGTGGCACTCCATGCTTGCGGCCGATTTTTTTCCGCGGGATTCTCTGCGTCTCTCAGTTATATTTTCTTTGAGGCCGCATGCTACGGCAGCGGTAACTCCGCCACCGCCTCCCCATCCTTCCGCGGATCGGACGCTCCATAATTCACTCCCGCGGCAAAGTCTCGCAACACCGCCTGCCCGCCGCCAACACTCGACGAAAACGTTCCAAGCAATTGCACCGCATGCCCCTTCGCTTTCAACTCATCTCGCGTCTTCTGTGAAAATCGGTTCTCCATCTCCACATCGCATCCTGCGAACGAAATCTTTGTGAATCGCGGCGCTTCCATCGCCGCCTGAATGTTCATCTTGTAGTCCGCCAGATCCACCACAAACTGCGCGTGCGCCTGCGACTGGTTCCACCCGCCCATAATTCCAAACGCCACCCGGGTATCACCCTTCTGAGCAAATGCCGGAATAATAGTATGCAGCGGCCGTTTCCTACCCGCCAGCGCATTCGGAGATTTCCTATCCAGCACAAATAATCCGCCGCGGTTATGTAGCACAAATCCCGTCCCCGGCGCTACGATTCCCGACCCAAACGACGAATAGTTGCTTTGAATGAGCGACACCATGTTTCCATCGCGGTCCACCACCGTCAGATAAGTCGTGTCATTTCCGACCGCCAGGTCTCCGCCGCTCACGTCGCAGTTCGCACGTTCCTCGTTGATCTGTTTGGCGCGCGCCGCGGCCCGCTCCTTCGAGAGCAGCGCCGTCACCGGCAACTTTTGTCCACGCGGCTCACCGATGTATCTCTTCAAGTCCGCGTAGGCCAGTTTCTTCGCCTCGATCATCAAGTGCAACGCCTTGGCTGTCCCAAACTCGTATCCCTTCTGCCCCAAGGGCGTGGTCTCCAAAATATTCAACATCTCCAGCGCCGCCAGGCCTTGCCCGTTCGGCGGTAGTTCGTACACCGTCCATTCGCGATATGTCGTGGAGATCGGTTCCACCCACTCTGCCGAAAACTTGCTCAAGTCCTCCTCGGTCATCACACCACCGTGCATCTTCTCCGCCGCCAGCATCTTCCGAGCAATCTCTCCTTTGTAGTACCCATCCCTCCCGTGCTCCGCGATCTGCTGCAGCGACCACGCCAGATCCTCATTCTTAAATACGTCGCCCGTTTTTGGCGCCCGGTCTCCTGGCAAGTACAGTTTGCTCGCCGCCTCATTCGATCGCAGCAGGTCAACATCGCCTGCCCAGTACGCCGCCGCCATTTCCGGCACGGGAAATCCACTTCGCGCCGTAGCAATCGCCGCGCGCAAATCCTCCGCCAATTTCTTCCGTCCGAATTTGTCAGCCAGTTTTTGCCAACCGTCCACCGCTCCCGGCACGGTCACCGCGTTAATTCCCTTTTGCGGCATCTCCCGCAATCCCTGCTTCTCCAAAAACTCGATCGTCAATCCCGCCGGAGCCCATCCGCTCGCATTCAGTCCATACAATTTGCTTGCTTTCGCGTCATACACCATCGCGAATAAATCTCCGCCGATACCATTCATCATCGGCTCAACCACTCCCATCATCGCGTTGCTCGCAATCGCCGCATCCACGGCGTTGCCGCCGCTCTCCAGAATGCGTACTCCCGCCTGAGCCGCGAGCGGCGACTCCGCCGCTACAATCCCGTTCTTCGAAACCACCATCGAACGCCCCTGTACGCGATCCTGCGCACTAACCCCCTGGACCACCGTAGCTGCAAGGCACAATAAAATCGTTCCCTTGAATGCGAATCCGAGCCCCGCCCCATGATTCCGATTCATTCACATACTCCTTTGCGCTCTCACTCTCGTCTTGCCTCAAGAAAAACGTCGCAGAAAACTATACAATGACATTCGGCCCTGAAAGGTACCTCTCTAGGATCTTGCGTTCACCGGCCACCTGACGGAGAATCCGCTCTTGCCTCCAGAAAACGCCAAATCGATCGTCACGTCCTCCTCACCCGCGGAACGTCAGGCACGCAGCGACTTCGACGCCCGTGCTGATTCTCTGCTCGTCGGAAAAAACGCCGATCCCTTCGGCATTCTCGGCCCTCATCCCGTCGCTTCGGGCTGGGCCATCCGTTTTTTCCTTCCCTGGGCCGATGAAGCCAGCATCGCCTTCAAAAGCCCCGTCATTTCGCCCGCAAAAATCGCCGACGCCGTTAAGCTCCGCCCCGAAGGCCTCTTCGAAGCCGTTTGGCCTTCCAATCAGCCCACTGCTCCCGAACCCGGCAGCTACAAAATCCAGGGTCGCACGCATTATGGCGAATCCTTCGAAGTCTTCGACCCCTACGCGTTTCCCTTTTTCCTCACCGACTTCGATCTCCACCTCATCGGCGAAGGCCGACACTTCGACACCTACGAAAAACTAGGCGCGCATCTTCACACCGTCGCCGGTGTCGCCGGTACTCACTTCGCTGTTTGGGCGCCGGCCGCGAAACGCGTCAGCATCGTTGGCGACATGAACCATTGGGACGGCCGCGTTCATCCCATGCGCCCGCGCGGATCTTCCGGCATCTGGGAACTGTTCCTCCCCGAACTCGGCGAAGGCGCCGTTTACAAATACGAAGTCCTCGGACCGCATGGCAATCTGCTCCCGCTCAAAGCCGATCCCTACGCCTTTCGAAGTGAACTTCGCCCCAACACCGGCTCGGTTGTCGGCAATCTTGAGTCTTACGAATGGCGCGATTCCGCTTGGCTCGACCAACGCAAGCAAAAAAACTGGCTGGAGTCCCCCATCTCAATTTACGAAGTTCATCTCGGCTCCTGGCGCCGTGTTCCCGAGGACCACAATCGTTGGCTGACTTATCGCGAACTCGCAGATCAACTCATTCCCTACGTGAAACAGCTTGGCTACACCCACATCGAGCTTCTCCCCATCATGGAGCATCCCTTCGATGGATCCTGGGGATACCAGACTCTCGGCTACTACGCCGCCACCAGCCGTTTCGGTACTCCCGCCGACTTCATGTATCTGGTTGATCGCTGCCACACGGAAAACATCGGCGTCTTTCTCGACTGGACGCCGGCACATTTCCCGCGCGATTCCCACGGCCTCTCGCAATTCGATGGCACTCATTTGTACGAACACGCCGATCCCCGCCAGGGCGCGCATCCCGATTGGGGCACTCTGGTTTACAACTACGGCCGCAACGAAGTCCGCAACTACCTCCTGTCCAACGCGCTCTTCTGGCTCGACAAATACCATATCGACGGCCTGCGCGTGGACGCCGTCGCCTCCATGCTCTATCTCGATTATTCGCGCAAGGAAGGCGAGTGGGTCCCCAATCGCTACGGCGGCCGTGAAAATCTCGAAGCCGTCGAATTTTTCAAAACTCTGAATGTCGTCGCACACGAACGCTTTCCCGGCATTCTCACTATCGCCGAAGAATCTACCGCCTGGCCCAGCATCTCTCGCCCCACCTATCTCGGTGGCCTCGGCTTCAGCCTCAAATGGAACATGGGCTGGATGAACGACACTCTAAAATATTTTTCCGCCAATCCCATCTATCGCAAGTACGAACACAACAAAATCACCTTCTCGCTGGTTTACGCCTTCAGCGAAAATTTCGTTCTGCCCTTCTCCCACGACGAAGTCGTCCACGGCAAGAATTCTCTCCTCCACAAAATGCCCGGCGATCTCTGGCAGCAATTCGCCAATCTCCGCCTGCTGTACGCCTATCAATACGCCCATCCGGGCAAGAAACTCCTTTTCATGGGCCAGGAATTCGCCCAGCGCGAGGAATGGAGCGAAGCGCGCAGCCTTGACTGGCATTTATTGCAATGGGATTCACACCAGGGAATTCAAAAACTGATCACCGATCTCAATCGCGTTTTCACCGCCGAACCAGCTCTGCATGAAGTTGATTTCCGCTGGCAAGGCTTCGAGTGGATTGATTGCAACGACGGCGACAACAGCGTTCTGTCTTTTGTCCGCCTCGGCAAATCACCCGACGAGCTCATCGTCGTCGTCACCAACGCTACCCCCGTTGTCCGCGAAGGCTACATCGTCGGCGTCCCGCGCGCCGGTTTCTACAAGGAGATTCTCAATACCGACGCCGCCCACTATGGCGGCTGCAACGTCGGCAACCAAGGCGGCCAGAATGCCGCCGACGACCCCCGCCAGGGCCGCCCGTTCTCCCTCTGCCTTTCCCTCCCCCCACTAGCCGCCTTGTACCTTAAATGGACTCCCACCTCATAAGGGCAAAGCCGCTACCGAGTCGCGCATTCCGCCGGTTTCATCGAAGGCGATTTCCGCAAATGGGTCGAAACCACATCGTCTCTCGGCCGCATCGGCCAGACCGACGACATCGGCCCTACGGCCGTCTATCTCACTTCTTCCGACTCTAAGTACCTCACCGGAGAAATCCTCCGTGTCACCGGCGGAATTCTGTGAGTACCGGCCCACTTCGCAAAGTTGACAGCAGGAACAGGACCGCTGCAGCTGGGAAATGGTAGGACGGTCCTGCCTGCACTGTTATCTCAATCCATCTCGCGTCCCTAGCAAACTTTTCCTACCGTTCATTCTGTATGTCTTAAATTCCTCTAAGCGTGTCGAATTTCCTCCAGATCCTTTTTTGCGGCTCGGCTCCGCTTCTCACAACTCATTGAATTCTAAGGGCATTCCCTTTTTTTCCGCGTGTTTGGCAAGGTCCTTGCAGCTTGACTCAACGCCCATACTCTCAGGAGGAAAATGCCATGCGAAAATGGCAATTGCTCATCAAGAATGTCCTGGCAATCTCAGCTGCTGGAACCCTGTTGTGGGTTGCGCCCGCCTGTGCGCAGTCAGCGCAAAACAATCCACCTCGCCAGGACAACGACACCACTCGTCAGGAACTCGCGAGTTTCGACCAGTTCCTCGATAGCCATCGCCAGATTTCAGAGGAGTTGCGCGGCGACCCTTCCCGAATTCGAAACTCTGACTTTCTGCAGAAGTACCCGGATCTGCGAGCCTATTTGCAGACTCACCCGGCGGTGCGTCAGGAGTTAAACGAAAACCCGAACGGCTTCATGCGGGCCATCGAGCGTCGTGACTACCAGGAACAGTTTGGCCCTGGCTCCACCAAACGCGATCCTGACGTTACCCGCCGAGAGCTGGCCAGCTTCGATCGATTCCTCGACGATCACCAGCAGATCTCGCAGGAACTTCGCGGCGATCCTTCGCGTATCCGCGACAGCCAGTTCCTGCAAAGATATCCTGAATTACAGTCCTACTTGCAGGCTCACCCGGAGGTTCGCGAAGAGTTGAACGAAAATCCGAACTCCTTTATGTGGGCGGAGAGTAACTTCGACGCCCGCGAACAGACCCGTAACCAGGTCGGCAATAACAGTCGGACGGAGATGGATGATCGTACCGGCGCCACTGCGCGCTCGGACAACGACGCTCGCGCCGACAATCGCTCATCAGTGCGTGCGGATCGCGACATCACGCGGGGAGAACTGGCCAGTTTCGATCAGTTTCTGGACCACCACCGCGAAATCGCCGAACAACTTCGCAAGGACCCCTCTCTAGTCAACAACCAGAAATGGGTACAGCAACATCCAGAACTGCAAAACTACTTGCAAGCCCATCAGGGCGTCCGCGGGGAGCTTAGCGAAAACCCCGGCGCTTTCATGCACCAGGAAAATCGTTTCGACCAGCGTGAGGCCGATCGCAACGACAATGGGCGATTCCGCCAAGACCGCGATACCGATCGTGACCGCGACTTCCGTCAAGCGCAGGGCGATCGCGACGCGCGTTCTGACAGCAGCAGGGATCGCGTAGGCGTCAACCAGGAAGCTTCTCGCGACCGCGACATCGATCGCCAGATACCGCCAGCCGCCGCCGATCGGAATCGTTCCAACAATCGTCAGGTCGGAAGCGACGGCGATACCACCCGCGGACAACTGGCGAGCTTCGACCAGTTCCTCGATCACCATCGCGAAATCGCCGAACAGCTGCACAAAGATCCTTCGTTAGTAAACAACCAGCAGTTTGTGCAGAGCCACCCTCCGCTGCAGGCCTATCTGCAGTCCCACCAGGGAGTCCGCGAGGAAATCACCGAAAACCCGAACTCCTTCATGCGGCAGGAAAATCGCTTTGATCGCCGCGAAGACAGCATGAGCCGCGATCATGACATGGGTCAGGCCAGCTTCCGCGAGTTTCTAGGCAGCCACTCTAGCGTTGCCAAGCAGCTCGCAAAAAATCCCGCCCTGGCCAACGACCAGCGCTTCCTGCAGAAGCATCCTGAATTCCAGGAGTATCTGAGTTCCCATCCTCAGGTACAAAGCCAACTGACTCACGATCCCAATAGCTTCATCAAATCGGCGCAACAGCCAGCCAGCGGTACCACTGGCACGCCCAAGTCCACCATGCCCGATCCTAAACCCAAACAATAGCGACACTTCCGGCTGGGCAAACCGGTGAACCGGTTTGCCCAGCTTGAATTCTGGTTTTTCTCGCGCTTCGCCATTCGGTGTCACTGGCAGGTTGCTACAAGGAGGCATGATGAACTTCAAATTTGCAGTCGCTTTAACCCTGGCATTCCTGGTTTCCGCCGTTCCCGCGGCGGGCGGAAAAAAGAAAAAGGTCCCTCCGCGCGCCATGCTGGAAAGAATGGAAGCAGTTCCCTGCGGCGCAAAACAGCGGGGTCTAACCGGCCTCGGCAGCGTTTATGCTTCACTCGGCATCACTCACGTCAACTCTGACGAAAAGCTATGCCCGCAATATCTGCTTCGAACCGACGATATGGACTATGAGATTCGCCCCACCGACGGTAAACATCCCGTTGTCCTACCCGTCGGCCAGGAAGTCGAGTTCAAGCTCAAGAACGATCGCATGATGGTCAAAGTGCTCGATGGCGACAAAAAAACCCGCAGCTATAAGGTAGTCGCCATGCGTCCCAGCAACCCTGACGAACCCCAAAGTGCTTCCTACAAATCCAACTCCCAGGAAAAACCCTGAGAAACTACTTAGTCGAGTCGTAGGCAACACTTCCTGGTGAAACCTTTTTTGTGTGCCGCACCCTTTGCTTTTGAGGGTGCGGTTTTTTTTCTCGCCGTTAGGTCCTTGGTCTCTCGAAACTTTGCAAATCATCTCAAACGCGCGCAATACCGTGACCCAGCAGATTGCCTGGTCTACCGCCGCGGGGGACTCTTCGACCAACGAGTCCTTTCGTGGCTCACTCTTACAAACGTACCTCGGGGTACGCCCCTCCCGTTTTTTTTCCGCCGCCGTCCGCGCATACCAAAATGGGACTCGACTCCGGGCACCTTGCTTTTCCCGCAACCCGTCTACGCGGAACGCTTGCCCCACCTCGCCCCCGGCGCGATACTTTTCTCATGCGTCTCCCCACTAAACTTGCATTTCTCTGCGCGGCGTTCTGTCTCTTTGCCGTCCGCGCCTTCCCCGACGAAATCCGCCTCAAGGACGGCAAGAAACTTTACGGGGTAATTGTCGCCTACGAAGACAACATGTTTAAGATTAAGACCGACTTCGGTTTTGTCCTGGTCGAAAAGGATAAAATTGCTTCCATCATTCCGACGACGCCAGCTTCAACGACTCCCGTGGCGGCCGCAAAGCCCGCAAAGAATCCCGAAAAGTCCGGAAACAAAGAGTCATCCAAGCACGCTGAGGCGGCAGCAGTTGCTGCAAATTCTGCTTCGTCTGGCGATCCGTCCGAGACAGCCGCCCTAAAACCAAACGTTTCCAGTGAACCGGTGCACCCCGTCGCTCCCGCGAAGACCACTGCCACCAATGTCGCGCCACCCGCGATCAAATCCGCCGCTCCGCCTACGGCCACCGCGATTGCCGCCGCGCCAAAAGAGCCTGAACCACCCGTTAACAAAGAGCAGATTCAAGGCAATCTCTACACTAATTTTTCTCACGGATTTCGCATGTACAAAGCGCCCAGCTGGGAAATCATCGAGGACGCCCGCAAAGCGCTACCCAACGCCATCGTGGCCATGGGAACTTCCAACGAATCCACTTTGATGGTGGTCGGCCAGGAGCCCATGAAGGATACTCTCGACGTTTCCGCCAATGGTGTGGAAAAACGCTTGCGAGAAATTTACGAAAACTATCGCATGATTTCCAGACGCAAGACCGTAGTCGGCGGCGCTCCGGCGATCGAATTCAGGTACACCGGAAAAGCCGATGAACACGAATGGTCCGGCACACTGGCTGTGGTTTCGCGCGACAAGGAAGTTTTAACCATTCTGGGAATGACGTACGCTGACAACGATCTGATCCAGATTCAGGAAAACGTGATCGCCCGCGCCATTTCAAGCACCGACTTCAACGTTCGCTGATTTTGTGGAAGGAACTTTTTTAGTTCGCTTCGCCGTGTTCCGGTAATTTTTTGTGTTCGCGAATCAATGTGATCAGCGCCTGTGCGGCACGCGGCAAACTGCGATCACGGCGATAAACCAGGCCCAGTTCGCGCCACAGATCCACTCCCTCGACGTTGAGCAGTTTCACTTCGCCGGCTTTCACCTGATCTTTCGCGAAGCTTTCGCTGATGAACGAAACTCCGGCGTCGGCGCCAACAAATTTCTTGATCATACCGATGCTGGGAAGCTCCATCGCCACATGCACGCGCGAGCGAAACGGCCGGAATAATTTGTCCAGCAACTGCCGCGTGAATCCGGTGCGTGGAACAATCAGCGGCTGGCCGGCCACCTCTTCCAACGTGACTTTCGCGCGGCTGGCCAGCGCATTTTTAGCGCTGACCATCAAGCGCAATCGATCGCGATAGATGTGATGCACTTTCAAGTTCGGCGATTTCAGCGGCAACGAAACGATGCCCACGTCCACGGAGCCGTCTTCCACGCGCTGCAAAATCTTGTGGCTGAAATTCCGGTAGATACTGATGTGTACCAGCGGATATCTTCTCTGAAACTCGGCAAAGATTTCCGGAAGCAGATAAAGGCATGTCGCTTCGTTGGCGCCGAAAACCACCGGACCTTGCACCACATTGCTGCGATCCGCGACCACCTGCACGGATTCGTCGCGCAAACGCAGCAATCGTTCCGCGTATTCAAATAAGACTTCTCCCGCGGGAGTAAGGTCGACGGATTTTGCGGAGCGATCCAGCAACTTTGCGCGGTAAGCTTGTTCCAACTGGCGAATCTGTGCGCTGACCGCGGATTGCGACCGGAAAACTTTTTGCCCGGCGCGCGAAAAACTCTTCAATTTTGCGACGTAAACGAAGGTAGTCAGCTGATCAAAATCCATGGGAGGTGAACTCGCACCAGATTATAGCGAAATCGCGAGCGAAAGAAGCGACATTCCTCCTTTTTGGAAAAAGTTAGATGGAAACAGCATGTGTGGTAACAACGACCGGCTGAGCGTCCGCCACGGTGAGAAATTCCGGGGATAATTTCGCCAGCACCGGCACCCAAACGCTCTCGACCGTTCCCTGTAAGTGAACCGGCTGCACGCGCAGCAGGGGAAGAGGACCCCGCCGCGAGAGCAAACGCGCGGCACGCGGACTTCCGGTGCGATCAAAATGCTCGCGCAGAGTGCGGCGCAGCCACGCTTCTTCGTTGTCGGTCGTTTCTTCGACGCTCACAAAACCGCGATGCAGAACATCTTCTGCTTCGGCGCGAAGGATGTACGCTAGCCCGCCAGTCATACCAGATCCAAAATTCAAACCGAGCGGACCCAGCACAAGAACCACTCCGCCGGTCATGTATTCGCAGCCGTGCTGGCCGACACCTTCCACGACGGCAAGCGCGCCGCTGTTGCGAATTGCAAAACGCTCTCCTGCGCGCCCCGCGACAAAAAGCTGTCCAGACGTTGCGCCGTACAGAACGGTGTTACCGGCAAGCACATCTCCACGTCGCGATGCGCCCGTGCCCGCCGTGATCGCAATTGTTCCGCCGGACAAACCCTTGCCGACGTAATCGTTTGCTTCGCCTTTGAGCTTGAAGTCGATACCGGTGCCGAGAAACGCTCCAAAACTCTGCCCGGCGCTGCCGTGAAATTCTTTGGCGATCGATCTGACGGAGTTGCGGCCCGCAGCGCGTTCTCGCGCCATTTTCCCGCTGAGGCCCGCTCCGACGCTGCGATCGGAATTGCGGATCAGCGGAATTCGCGTCTCGGACTCCACCTCATCGTGAAGCACTTGCGCTTCCGAGAGCGAAGCATGAATGCCGGGCACCTGCTGGGGCGCGACGCGGAAAGACATGTTGGATTCAAGCGCTAGCGCGGGCGTTTCCGCGTAGTTGGCCGAACGCGGACGCAGGCAGTCGTAGGCGCCTTTCAGTTCGCCGAGCGAATTTGCACCGAGGTCGGCGAGCTTTTTGCGAACTTCTTCGGCAAGCGCGCGGAAATAGGCAATTACCATTTCCGGTTTTCCATGGAAGCGCATACGCAAAGTCTCGTCCTGCGTGGCGATTCCGACGGGGCAGGTGTTGAGGTGGCATTGGCGCGCCATGACGCAGCCGATGGCCAGAAGCGAAGCGGTACCGAAACCAAATTCATCGGCACCGAGAATCGCAGCGATCAAAATATCGCGCGAGAATTTCAGGCCTCCATCCACGCGGAGAGAGAGACGTGAACGGAGGCCCGCGCGAACGAGAGTTTCATGCGTTTCGCGCAAACCGATTTCCCACGGCAGTCCGGTGTTTTTGATGGAGGTGAGCGGAGAGGAGCCGGTTCCGCCGTTGTGGCCACTGATGGTAATCACGTCGGCGCCCGCTTTGGCGACGCCAGCGGCAATGATACCGACACCGGCGCCGGAAACCAGCTTGACTCCGATACGCGCGCAGGGATTGACGGCGCGTAAATCGTGAATCAGCTGTGCCAGGTCTTCGATGCTGTAAATATCGTGATGCGGCGGCGGAGAAATCAGCGGCGTTCCGGGGGTGGCATGACGAATGCGGGCGATGTAGGGAGTAACTTTTTTCGCGGGAAGCTGGCCACCTTCGCCGGGCTTGGATCCTTGCGCCATTTTGATTTCCAGTTCTTGCGCGTGAACCAAATAATCAGAAGTCACCCCGAAGCGTCCGGAGGCAACCTGCTTGATTTTGTTCGCGGCTTCCGGTTCGTTGATCCAGAGATCGGGATCTTCGCCGCCTTCGCCGGTATTGCTTCTTCCGCCCAGCTGGTTCATGGCAAGCGCGAGTGTGCGGTGCGCTTCCAGGCTGAGCGAACCTAGCGACATGGCCTGGGTGCTGAATTTCTTCAGAATATTTTCGGCAGGCTCGACATCTTCAATCGAAATTGGAGCGGCGGCGACGGTTTCCAGCAAATCGCGAAGGAAAACGACGGTGCCGCCGGATTCGGCCAGTTCTTCAAAGGCGGCGTATTTTCCGGATTCGGGAGCTTTGACGTGCGCATGAATACGACGCACCACTTCCGGCGAATTGGCGTGCAGTTCCGCACCTTTACGGTAACGATAGAGGCCGGCATCGGGCATTTCGTCACCGGTTTTCGAGAACGCTTCCTGGTGCAGGCGGAGGTAATCGCCTAACAGGTCGTCCAGAGATTTTTGCCCGGCAAAATCCGCTGCATCTGCGAAAAATTCCGCGCAGATTTCTTCCGAAAGGCCGACAATTTCAAACAAATGGCTGTTGCGGTAGCTGGCGAGCGTCGAGACACCCATGCGAGCCAGAACTTTGCGCAAACCGGCGTAAATCGCGGCGCGGACCTTTATCATGCCGCCCGGCTCTTGGGCTTCGGCGAACTGTTCCATCAAGTGCGGAACCACGGCGCTGGCGCCCGCCGCAAGCAAGAGCGCAACGTGATGAGTGTCAAACGCCTGCGCGGTTTCGACGATCAGCGGCACATCCCACATACCTTCGCGCACCATGGACTTCCAGAAAGCGGCGGTCGCCAGCAAGGCGGGAAGCGCGGCGCGTTCCGGACCGAGGCCGCGATCGGAGAGCAGGAAGAGTCCTGGGCGCCCGTTGCCGCCCAGCGGGGTAGTGCACTGGGCGAGTACGCTTCGCGCTCCCGAGACTCCCGTGTGGGCAGGAAGACTAAAATCGACGGTTTGCAGCGGGCCAAATTGCGCCGCCAAATCCGTGAAATCACGCTGGGTGAGGATGGGGCCGGGCAGAACGAGGCCGCCGGGGGCGATCGCCGTTGCTGGCAGGTGAACTTCGAGCGACATGACGTGCGTTTCGCGCAGCGGGTCGATGGGCGGATTGGTGACTTGCGCAAAACGCTGCTTGCAGTAATCCCAAAGCGTACGAGGAAGCGTGGAGAGAAAGGCGGGCGGAGCGTCGTCGCCCATGCTCCAGTCGGCTTCTTTGCCGTGAACCAGCGCGGCGAAGAGAGTCTTGAACTGATCTTCGGTCCAACCACATGAGGCCGCAACGCGCTTTGGCGACTCAACCGGAACACTCGCGGTCGGGGCCGATATATCCAGACGCCTTACGCGCGGTGGAGTGAGTTTGCTTTGCCGGCTGCCGAGGCGTTTCAGAATGTCGCGCCAGCGATGAAACGTGCCCGTGTCCGGCTTGGCGACAATCATTTCGCCAGGTCCGAGGCGGGAACGCTCGGCAATGCGGGACTCCTCGAAATCGACCAGACCGGTTTCCGAGCCGACGACCAGCAAGCCATCGTGGGTCAGCGTATAGCGCATGGGACGAAGGCCGTTGCGATCGAGTTTTGCGCCGACGTATTGACCGTCGGAAAAAATCAAGGCCGCGGGGCCGTCCCAGGGCTCACCCTGTTGCGAGAGCGCCGCCAGGGCGCCACGCACGTCCCGCGAGAGCAACGGGTCGTTTTCAAAAGCTGGCGGCACAAGCGTCAGCATCGCTTCCTCGACGGAGAAACCTTCGAGAAGCCTGGCTTCCAGACCATTGTCGAAGCTGGCCGAATCGCTGACGTTTTCTTCCAGTACATGAAACCAGGAACCAACAGTGAGTTTTTCGCGAGTTTGCTGCTCCTTGGCGCGGACCCAGCGGCGGTTCGAGACGATGGTGTTGATTTCGCCGTTGTGGGCGACGTAGCGGAAGGGCTGAGCGAGGTTCCAGGAGGGTTGGGTATTGGTGGAATAGCGCTGGTGAAAAATGACGAAGGTGGTCTCGAAAGAGGGCTGATGGAGATCTTGATAGAACTGGGGAAATTGCCAGGGTGTGAGGAGGCCCTTGTAGACGACCGTCTGGGAGGAAAGCGAACAGACATAACATCGCACGGGCAGCAGCGATTCGGCTCTCTTGCGAAGGAGCGCGAGGCGCCACTCAAAACGTTCTGCGGGGCGCGCAGCGTGGAATGCAGCCACGTAAAATTGCCAGGACTCTGGCATGGTCTCAAGAGCACGGCGGCCGAGGCAGTTTGCATTGGTGGGGACGCGGCGCCAGCCAAGGATGCGCAGACGCTCTTGATCGGCAGCAGTCTCGATGGCGGATTTGGCTGCCAGTACCGAATCGCTTGGCAAAAATGCAAAGCCGAGGCCGAACTGCTCGGGCAGTTCGATTCCTTGCTCGGCAGCCTTGGCTTTGAAGAATTCTTTGGGTAATGCCGCGAGAAGGCCGGCACCGTCCCCGCTGGCACCGTCGGCGTCGACACCGCCGCGATGGGTGAGGCGCTCTAACGCGGTGAGGGCGTAATCGATGATCTCGTGGCCGGCAGGCCCGCCAAGGCGGGCGATAAAGCCGGTGCCGCAGGCGTCATGATCCGGGTGACCCCAGTTGGGGCGCACACGGGTACTCGGCTGCCACTGGCGCCATGGAGACAGCAGGTCCATGTTCGTTTATAGGGGGGTGGGAGGCGTGGTGTACAGCGCAGAAAATCGATCTGCTGAATTTAAAATGTGATTGTGAACGATGGGCCGAGGTCTACAGCGGTTGAGCGAGTCCGCGCGGAGTCGAAAGGCGGTTTTGCCATACGTGCTCGAGAGCCGTTGCCGGTCTCTCGTGACCCTGGAAAGCAGGCAGCGGAAAACTAGAACTTGGTAGGTTCGGTGAAATGGAAATTGCGGACTTTCATGGCGGGGACGACCATTTCGAAGGCTTCTTCGGCGGTGGCTCGGATGGCCGGGCTCATGGCCTCTACGTTTTGCAACAATTCGATGAGAGATTGGTTGAAGCGGAAATTGCGGACGGCTGTTGTGACTTTACCCTTTTCGACAAGGAACAGGCCGTCGCGGGTCATCCCGGTCATGATTTTTTCGTAAGGATCGACTTCGCGGATGTACCAGACTCGGGTCACCAGGAGGCCGCGATCGGTGGAGGCGACCATTTCTTCGACGGAGGAGTCGCCGCCGCTGAAAACCAGGTTCATCGGTGCTTCGCCGTATTCGTTGGGAAGAGCGAAGCCGTGGCCGGTGGGCTGTTTGCGTTCCTTTTTTGCCGTGGCGCGGGAATAAACAAGATTGCGCGGAACGCCGCCCTCGACTAGCGCAACGCGCTGGCGAGGCATTCCTTCGCCGTCAAACGGACAGCCCAGCTGCTGGGGATGAAACACATCGTCGGAGATGGAAATGTTGTTTCCGAACAGCGGCTTGCCCATGCGTTTGACTAGGCAGGAGCGCTGATCGGCTACCGCAGTCGCGGCGAAATCGTAAAACAAGAAACCGACCAGGTCGAGCGCGGCGGCGGGCTCCAGGATGACCGTGTATTTGCCCGGGGCGAGTTC